>Ga0208518_100021_pt1 | contig 161000 bp, 134 predicted proteins | sample LakWasM127_HOW14_2_FD_183937 | JGI IMG/M metagenome (GOLD analysis project Ga0208518, IMG submission 183937) | Freshwater sediment methanotrophic microbial communities from Lake Washington under simulated oxygen tension - Sediment Metagenome... | ecosystem: Environmental > Aquatic > Freshwater...
GCAGATCGCCGCGCAAACCGTGGCCACCTGCACCGCCAACGGCTACGCCGTCACGGCCACCGTGGTGGACCGCGCAGGCACCGTGCGCGCCGTGCACCGCGCCGACAACGCAGGCCCCCACACGCTGGAAGCCAGCCGCCTCAAGGCCTACACCTCGGCATCGGCCAAGAACACCACGCTGACCATGATGGAAGGCGCGCAGAAGAACCCTGCGGCCGCCAACCTGGTGAACATTCCCGGCTATCTGCTGCTGGGCGGCGGCGTGCCGGTGAAGGTGGGCAACGAAGTGATCGGCGCCGTGGGCGTGGGCGGTGCGCCCGGCGGCCACCTGGACGAGCAATGCGCCGTGGCGGGCATCGCCAAGGTGCAGGATCTGCTGAAGTAATCACCCGCCCTCACCCGCAACGCACGCCATTGGAGGCCCCATGAAGCCCTGGAACCTTGTTTTTGCCCTCGCCGCCGCGCTGGCCTGCGCCACCCCGGCCCAGGCCCAGGTGCCTCCCACGGCGACTGAAACGGCCGCCTACCAGGGCCTGCATGCGGCGGCTGCGCGGGGCGATGTGCCCAAGCTCACCCAACTGATCGCGGCGCGGGCCGATGTGAATGCCCGCGATGGCTACGGCCGCACGCCGCTGCATGTGGCCACCTTTGCCCGGCAGGCCGACGCGATCCGCGCCCTGACCCAGGCCGGGGCCGACCTGAACGCGCTGGAGAACGACCGCTACGACGCCGTGACCATCGCCGCCGTGGCGGACGACGAAGCCACGCTGCGCATGCTGCTGCAACTGGGCGCCAGCGCCAAGCAGGTGACCAGCCGCTACGACGGCACAGCCCTGATCGCTGCCGCCCACCTGGGGCACGACGGCGTGGTGCGCCAGCTGATCGCGGCCGGGGCACCACTGGACCATGTGAACAACCTGCACTGGACGGCGCTCATCGAGTCCATCGTGCTGGGCAACGGCGGTCCGCGCCACCAGGCCACACTGCAAGCCTTGCTACAGGCGGGGGCCGGCCAGGCACTGACCGACCGGCAGGGCAACACGCCCCTGCAGCTGGCGCGCCAGCGGGGCTTCGGAGAAATGGTGCGGATGCTGGAGGCTGCCGCAGCACGGCGCTGATGCCGCCAGGGCAGGACGCGCCCCTACTATCAAATTGATAGCCATTGGCACATGATTGACTAGCGCATCCGGCGCTTTTTACTCAAAGTCCTGGGTTCCCGTCACCAGGCGGGCCTTCACGGTCTTGCCCTTCACCCGGCCCTGGTTCAGGCGCTGGGCAGCTTGGGCGCCGATGGCACGGTCCACCGCCACATAGGTGGAGAAGTCGTTCACGTTGATCTTGCCGATCTGCTCTCGGGTGTAGCCCATCTCGCCGGTCAGCGCGCCCAGCACGTCGCCCGCACGGATCTTCTCCTTGCGGCCACCGATGATCTGGATGGTGACCATGGGCGGCACCAGCGGGCCGTTGCCGGTCGGTGTCAGGTCGGCCACAGGGAACCAGCGCGACTCTCGGCCCTGCAGTTGCTCGATCTTGCCCACGCTGCCCATCTCGTCCAGGCTGGCCAGGTTCAGCGCCAGCCCTTCGGCATCGCCCCGGCCCGTGCGGCCGATGCGGTGGATGTGCACCTCGGGGTCGGGCGTCACGTCCACGTTGATCACGGCGGCCAGGTTGGCAATGTCCAGCCCGCGCGCGGCCACGTCGGTGGCCACCAGCACCGAGCAACTCTTGTTGGCAAACTGCACCAGCACCTGGTCGCGCTCGCGCTGCTCCAGCTCGCCAAACAGCGCCAGCGCGCTGAAGCCCTGGGCCTGCAGCACGGCCACCAGGTCGCGGCACTGCTGCTTGGTGTTGCAGAACGCGATGGACGAATCGGGCCGGAAGTGGTTGAGCAGCAGCGACACGACATGCAGGCGCTCGCTGTTCTTCACCTCGTACCAGCGCTGCTCGATCTTGCCCTCGGCATGCTGCGCCTGCACGGTGATCTGCTCGGGCGACTTCATGAACTGGGCGCTCAGCTTGGCGATGCCCTCGGGGTATGTGGCCGAGAACAGCAGGGTCTGGCGCTCTTTGGGACACTGCTTGGCCACCACGACGATGTCGTCGAAGAAGCCCATGTCCAGCATGCGGTCGGCTTCGTCCAGCACCAGGGTGTTGAGCACTTCCAGCGTGAGGTGCTGGCGCTCCAGGTGGTCCATCACCCGGCCGGGCGTGCCCACCACGATGTGTGCGCCATGCTCCAGGCTCAGCATCTGGCCGCGCAGCGGCACGCCGCCGCACAGGGTCACAACCTTGATGTTCTCTTCGGCGCGCGCCAGGCGGCGGATTTCGGTGGTCACCTGGTCGGCCAGCTCGCGCGTGGGGCACAGCACCAGGGCCTGTACCGCAAACCGACGGGGGTTGAGGTTGGCCAGCAGCGCCAGCGCAAACGCGGCGGTCTTGCCGCTGCCGGTGCTGGCCTGGGCGATCAGGTCCTTGCCCAGCAAGGCGGGCGGCAGGCTGGCCGCCTGAATGGGCGTCATCGTGGTGTAGCCCAGCTGCTGCAGGTTGGCCAGCATGGCGGGGCTCAGGGCCAGCGCGCTGAAATCAGTGCGGGCTTGGTTTTCTTTGGAGGTCATGGGCCGATTATCCGGTGCGGGGTATCCGGGCAACTACCTTACGCCCCCGTCAGGTGTATCGGCTATAACAAACAGATACGTACCGAGCGGTCCATGCCAGACTCATCCAACGCAGCCAACACGCCAGGTCAAGGGGGTTCCAGCGACTCGCTGCTGCGCCTGATCGCCGACTCGGTCCCGGCCCTGATGGCTTACTACGACCTGCCGGGACTGCGCTGCCAGTTCGCCAACCAGGGCTACGCCGCCTACAACGGCCACAGCACCGAATCCATCTTGGGCCTGACCGTGCAGGAGGCGATTGGCGACAAGGCCTGGCAGGCCATCCAGCCGTACGTGGAGCGATGCTCGCACGGTGAGCGCGTGAAATACACGCGCGAGCAAACCCTGCCCAACGGCGAGGTGCGGATGATCGAGGTCAACCTGATCCCGCATTTTGGCAACGCGGGGCTGCAGCTCGGCTCCTTTGTGCTGATCACCGACATCACCGAGCGTTGGCGCGCCGAGCGCGAGGTACGCCAGAGCGAAGAACGCATGCGCAAGTTCACCGAGGCCACGGACGAGGCCATCGTGTTCCATCGCGACGGCATCATCACCGACGGCAACGAGGCACTGTACCGCTTGACGGGATTTGCGCTGCACGAAGTGCTGGGCCTGTCGATCTTCAACTTCATCAGCCCCGAGTGGCGCGCCACCGCGCTGGAATACACCCGCAGCGGACGGGAGGATCCGTACGAAGTCACCATCCGCCACAAGGATGGGCATCCCATCCCCGTCGAGGTCGTCGGCAAGACCATGCCCCTGCACCATGCCGACTACCGCATCGTGGTGGTGCGCGACATCACGGCCCGCAAACAGGCGCAGGAGCGCGAAGCTTTCATCGCACTGCATGACCCCCTCACACAATTGCCCAACCGGCACTTCCTGATGGAGCAGCTGTCGCAGGTGCTGTCGCTCGCGCGCAGGCGCCACGGCCGCGTGGCCGTGCTGTTCATGAACCTGGACCATTTCAAGACCGTGAACGACTCACTGGGCCACCACGCGGGCGACCAGCTGCTTCGCAACGTGGCCGAGCGCCTGCGCAACGGCGTGCGCGACGCCGATGTCGTGGCCCGGCTGGGTGGCGACGAGTTTGTGGTGGTGCTGACCGACATCCAGACGCCCGATGACGCAGCCATGGTTGCCGACAAACTGCTGGACTCGATGCATGGCGTGTTCACGGTCGATCACCTGCCGCTCACCATCTCCCCCTCCATCGGCATCAGCCTGTTTCCGGACCACGGCGCCAGTGCCGACGTGTTGCTGCGCTGCGCCGATGCGGCCATGCAGCACGCCAAAGAAAGTGGGCGCGGCAACCGCCAGTTCTACGCCGCCAGCATGGACGCCAGCGCCCTCGACGTGCTGCACCAGGAGCGCCTGCTGCGCGACGCCATCGCCCGCAACGACTTCGAGCTGCACTACCAACCACAAATACGCCTGGCCGACGGAACACTGCAAGGACTGGAAGCGCTGGTGCGCTGGCGCCACCCTGTGCGGGGACTGGTCGGGCCGGATGAGTTCATCACCTTCTCTGAATCGCGCGGCCTCATCACGCCCATCGGCCGCTGGGTCATGCGCGAGGCCTGTCGCCAGCTCAAGGCCTGGCACGACGAGGGCCTGGCCCCGGTGCCCGTGGCCGTCAACCTCTCGGCCCTCGAATTCCGCCAACGGGACGTAGCCGCCGAGATCGCCGCCGTGCTGCTCGAAACCGGCCTCGCCCCGCAATACCTGGAGATCGAGCTGACAGAGTCCGTGCTCATGCACCAGACCGGCCAGGTGCTGGACACCCTCAACGCGATCAAGGCCCTGGGCGTGGGCATCTCCATCGACGACTTCGGCACGGGGTATTCATCGCTGGCCTACCTCAAGCGCTATCCCATCGACAAGCTCAAGATCGACCGATCCTTTGTGGCCGACACCCCAGAGAACACCGACGACGTGGCCATCGTCACCGCCATCATCCAGATGGGCCGCAGCCTCCAGCTCCAAACCGTGGCCGAAGGGGTGGAAACGCAGGCGCAAATCGACCTGCTGGCGGGACTGGGGTGTGATTTGATCCAGGGGTTTGCGGTGGCAATGCCCATGGGTGAGGAGTCTACGCGGCGATGGCTGCTGAGGAACAAGACTAAATGATTTACTCACGGATTATTGTGTGCATGTAGTTCTACGCCATCGCTTTCTCGCTTTTGACAGCGCTCATCGCATAAAAATGAAAGTCCTACGCTTTGGGCGATAGGCATCTAAATAAATTAATACTTGTAAAAATAGCTGCCAGGAGGTTGGTCAAGAGGGTTATTGGAAAAAAACTCAACGTAACTCGCCGAAGGCTTTGGGCTTGACAAACAATCCTTGAACCAAACGCGCACTGCGATGCCATTTTTCAAGTTAACAAACTTCTCATCACCCCCAAAAGCAGAATATGCCTCGCCGAGCTCAGAAATACCAATACGCTTCACATTTTGGCTTTTATAGTCTTTGACAACAATCCACCCCACCCCAGTGCTTTTCAAGTATCCCGTGTAATTAGGAGGGGAAACATCTGCTCCACCCATATCAGGCACAGGCAAGTTGCAGGCGGACAAAGCGAGATTTGGGGCGAGTGCAAGAAGTGTCAGCAGACACCATAAAGAAAAAATTTCACAGATTTTTTTACTGATTTCTGGCATTTGTTTTTCCTCCGTTTTCAAGCTCCCCGTTTCTTATGTAGTCGATGGATCTTTCCGGGTTATCATTTTTGAATTGCTCTGATCTTTCGCACAGAGCTTTCACATCCTCGTTTTGAGCCCGCGTACACCCCAAGGTTGGATTCCAACCTTGACGATCTGCGAAGGGATCTTTCAAACCAGATCCGCCGCCGTGGATCCATCTACCTCTATCATCAGTTGTTCTCCATTTGGCAACGCCAAATGCCTTGCTTGATTTTGGATATTCACATTGAGTAAACTTTCCACTGTAAGCCCCCGCGGCCCCACTTTTGGTGGTGCTGGTGACTTGATTGCGTGTTTCCATTTCCATGAGCGTTCGACCGTTAGCATCTAGCATTATCGTTTGCCCATTTGAAATATCTGTGTAAACCAAAGCATTCCCAGTTCCATTACTAACCAGATCGAGCCCTTTTGGATCAATGAGTTGCAATGGACTGACAGACGCATAGAGAAATAAGTTCAATCCCCCAGCTAGCCCAATCGGATCCTGCGTGATGTACTGCCCCACCCTCGGGTCGTAATACCTGAACCGGTTGTAGTGAAGGTTCGTTTCCTCATCGAACTGCTGTCCCTGGAAGCGAATCGGTTGGTGGATTTGATCGGGGTTGTATTCGTCCGCAATTTCGCCCCAAGCTGTGTACCTAGCCACCCAGGCCACTTGCCCTAGTTGTTCTCCGTTCGCATTGACCAACGCAATAGGTGTACCCAGGTGATCCGTGAGCACGTGCCGGATCGTCAGCGGGTGTTCTTCTTGCGTTTGCGCTTGTGCATCCTTGAGCGCCTGGATCGATTCCCGCACCTGCGCCTGCAATTCCTGCGGCAGTAGCCCTGAGAGTTGGTAGCCAGGCTGCAGGGCCTCCTTCAAGGCTTGGTGAAGGAGTTCTCGTTCCTCGCGGGGGAGTTCTCGCTCCAGGGCGTTGCTGGCGTCACTGTTTCCCAGCCCCAGCAAGGTCTTGACGGCGTCGGCCTGCCCCGCGTTCTCTTTGCTTCTCTGCACCTGCAGCAGCGGCACAAAGCTGCCAGGCTCGTACACCGTGTGATGAATCTGCTCTGCGGTCTCCGTATGAACGAGCCGGTCCCCGTCCCAGCCGAAGTGAGTGATCTGGCCTTGCTCGCCTGTTTTTCGGTGCGTCTTGCTCACCCGCCGCCCGAATGCGTCGTAACGGTAAGTGGTCCGGCTTAGTTCCTGCCCTTGGGGGTTGCGTTGTATGGCTTGCCGCAACTGGTGCAGGCTGTCGTAATGCAGGTGGGTAATGCTGCCGTCGCTGTGCAGGGCCTGCGTGCGGTTGCCCCAGCAGTCGTAGCGGTAGTGGGTTGCGCCTTGGTTGTCTGCGTCCTGGCTCCAGCCGATGCGGCTGTCTCGCCAGCGCTCTACGTTCTGGCCCGCGGGGGTGTTCGGGTTTTGGTCAGGCTGCAGCAGGTTGAACTGCGGGTCGTGCAGGTTTTGCTGGACCTGGGCGCTCCAGTCAGCGCTGGCTGCGGTCTTTGCGCCCAGGTGCTGGAACGCCGCTTTGGCGGGCAGGCGGTTGCCTGCCGGGTCCAGGCGCCAGCGGTGGTGGTGCTCCCCCTGGGCGCTGGCGTGCGTCTGGCCGATCAGGCGCTGGCGGTTGTCGTATTGGTAGGCGTTGGCTTCGGTGGGGGTTTGGATGCCGATGAGCTGGCCCAGGCTGTCGTAGGTGTAGCGGCGCTGCTGCAGGCCGCCTATGAGCGGGGCTGCACTTTGGGGTGCGCTGGCGTGTCCTGGCAGTCCTTGCCAGCGTTGGTGCAGCAGGCGGCCTAGAGGGTCCACCTGGCGGGTCTGGGTGATGATGGCCGGTGCGTGTTCGTACGCTGCGCCGTTTTGCAGCAGGTGCAGGCTGCGGCCTACTTCGCGGTACAGCTTGTCGCGCTCCAGGGCCAGCAGGGGGGTTTGGTTGAGCAGCACGCCGTGCACGTGGCCTGAGCCGTAGGTCAGCCAGTCCAGTTGGCCGATGCCTTGCAATTCACTGGTTTGGCGCTCGCCCAGTGCGCCCAGGCGGTGGTGGATGCGGTGTTCGAATTCGGTAGCAAGGGCCAGTTTGTGGGCGCCGCTGGTGTCCGCCTCGGGTACGCAGTAGAGCGTTTGCACTTCGCCGGTGGTACGGCCGAGCGCGTCACGTTGCAGATCTACGCGGCTGCTGGGCTGCAGGTATCGGACTTGCAGGCTTTGCAGCCAGGGGCTATTGGCAAGGGCTTGCGTGTCGTGCTGCTGGTTGAGCACGGTACGCAGTTGTTCAGTACTCAGTTGCAACCAGTCGTTGACCAGCGCGGTGGTCGCCTCTGTGCCCACTTCCCAGCCCTCGGTGCTCAGGAGTTCACCACTGTCGCTGTAGCTGAACTGGTGGATTTGAAGGTCGTTGTCTGGGGCCTCGGCGTTGACATGGGAGATGTCCACCTCGCAGGCCGCACCTGCTTTGGCGGTGATACGGTAGGTCAGGCGCCCGGCGTTGTCGTAGTGGAAGCGGCTGCGCACGGTACCCATGCCTTCGGTCGCAGCGGCCAAGCTGCTGTCTTGGCTGTCGGTCTTTTCGATCAGTTGGCCTGCGGCGTCGTAGCGGTAGGCCTGGCTGCGGCCATCGAAGCCCACTTCCTGGATCAGGCGGTCCTGGCTGTCGTAGGTGAAGCGGGTAGTGGCGTGGTTCTCGTTGAGGAGTTCCGTGACGCGGCCTGCGCTGTCGTAGCGCAGTTGCAGGCTGGCGCCAGCCTGGGTCTGGGCGATGATGCGGCCCCAGAGGTCGTACTCGTAGGTCACGGTGGTGGTGACCGGTGCCAAGCCGGTGTCGCTGGTTCGGTGGGCTACGGCGCCCAGGGTGATGGCTTGGACATGGCCGTTGTCGCCCCAGCGGTATTGCACCAAGCTACCGTCGGCCTGCTGGGTTTGCAGCAGCCGTCCCACGGTGTCGCGCTGGTGGCGGGTGTGATGGCCCAGAGCATCGGTTTCTTCGATGAGTTCACCCCAGGCGTCGTACTGCCAGCGGGTGGTGTGGCCGCTGCAGTCGGTGTAGCGGGTGGGCTGGCCGCAGGCGTTGTAGCCCAGGGTCTTGCGTCCCCCTCGGGGATCGATGACGGCCTGCGGTTGGTCGGCCCAAGCGCGGTTGGCCGGGGGCAGTGTGTGTGGGGCGCCTTCCTGGTATTGCAGCCGTGTGGTGCTGGCCAGTTCGCCTGCGAGGACGGTGACCTCGGTCAGGCGGCCCCATTCGTCATAGGTGTAGAGGGTGTGGATGCCGCTGGCACTGGCGCTTTGCAGCAGCAGACCGTCTTGCGCGGTACCCGGCAAACCCCAGCGTTGCTGGCTGCTACGGCCGTCGGAGCCTTGCACGCCTAGCAGGTTACCTTGGCCGTCGTAACGCCAGTGGATGGTGCGGCCCAGCGGGTCGGTGGCTGCGATGCGCCGGCCTGCGCCGTCGTACTGGAAGTGCTCTTCGCTGCCGTCGGGGTTGATCTGGCGCGTGATGCGCTTGAGACCGCCACGTCCTTCGTGGTGATACGCAGTGGTGCGCCCCAGGCTGTCGCGCACCGTGGTGCAGCTGGCGGCCTTGGGGTCTTGGGGCGCCGCATCCTGGTAGCTTAAGTGGTAGCTCAGGCCTTCTTCGTTGTGGTGTTCGATGACGCGGGCGCCGGGGTGGTCGCCTTCATAGACATAGCTGTGTTCCGGGCCGCTGCGTACGCGGTGGGCGACCATGCGGTGCTGGCTGTCGTAGCGGAACTGGCGCGTGCGTTGGCCATCGCGGGCATGCACGGCAATGAGGTCGCCTTGGGGGCTGTAGTGGTAGCGCACCAGGGGCACGGGGTGGGCGGGGCTGCTGTCGTGCGGGTTGTGAACGCAGTCCACGCCCATCAAGCGCAGCCCGGTATCGATGGGGCCAGCACCGGTGGGTTGGACGTTGCTCGCGTGCTCCGCTGGCCCGCTCTCGCGGTTGTACAGCAGGGCGTAGCGGCGGCCTGCGCCGTCGGTGATGGCAGCCAGCCGCCCGTGTTCATCACGGTGGTATTGCTGGGTGCGGCCGAAGGCATCCATCAGGCCAACGAGGTGGCAGTCTCCGTTGGTCTGGGCCTTGAAGAGCCAGGCTGTGCGGCCCGTCTGCGTGGCGGCCAGGACGTAGCCGGCATCCAATCGGGCGAGGGCGGGGATGTGGGCCCAGCGCTGCTGCTGCATCCAGGGCAGGAGTTCCTGGGCCAGGCTGGCAGAGGTCGCGCCGTTGTAAGCCTCAGTGTCACCGCCGCGCAGCAGCAGGAGGGCTTCGCTGTCGCTTTGCAGGGGCTGGCCTGCGCACAGGGCTTCGTCAAAGGTGATGACGCGGCCACCGGCGTCGTGCAGAAGGGTTTGGGTGGGTTGGAGCTGAAGGCGCAGCTCGTGTGGTAGGCGCCAACCCCATCCCAGAAGGCCGCACTGTGATCCCTGTTCGGAATTGACGTAGCTGCTGTACTGGCGTTGCCAGACCAGGGGCATGGGGCCGGGCAGTGCGAAGTCCAGGTCTTCGGGGCCGAGCAGGACTTTGGCGCCCAGGGTGGGGTTGACGGGGCTGCCAATGGTTTTGCCACCGGGGCAGGTGGAGCACGCTATGCCGCCTTGGGAGCCGATCAGGACCGTGTTGGAGCCCTGGATGATCGGGCCTCCAGATTCCGTCAGGTCTCCTCGCCTGGCAGCATTCTTGCCCATGATGTTTCCCTCGATTGAATATGTTGTTGTTCAGATGCGCGCACCGCCTGAAGCGCAGCAAGGCTGGCAGCGCCTGCACCGCCAAACTCCCCCCAAAGTTCCCACCTAGCAGTTCAGCTTGTCGAGCGGAGAAAGCACTTCGATCTGGCTGGGGGTGAGCCTGATGGTGCTGCTGCCGACAGTGAGCAGGATCTCGTCCTTGGCGTTGAGATGAATCTTCTTGGATTCCATGAAGATCTGGCTGGCGTCGATCTTGATGCAGCTGGGAGCGTCACCGCCACCACCATCACCGGAGCCGCCGCCTGCAGGAGCCACGATGTGATCCACCCCAGCACCTGCAGCTGCAGAGCTCCCCCCCCCTCCGCCGCTCCCCCCTACCTCCAGCACATAGTCCTTGCCCACCGTAGTCTTCTGGCTTTGGCCGACCTTGGTAGTCTGGGTCATGCCCACGATGGTGGACATCATCATCCCGATGTTCTGGCTGTAGGCAACACCGACATTCATGATGCGGACCAGCCCGACATTGAGCATGGACATGATGCCAATGGTGTGTTGTCTGGTGAGGCCGATCTTGACAGTCTCGTTTTTGCCCACCGTTTCTTTACGGTTGTCACCGATGCTGATTTTTTCGTCATGATCCACCCGCTCCGATCGGTTGCTGTGGATCGTGATGGTTTCGTCTCCATCCACTTCTTCCGTGCGCCAGCCGTGGATGGTGATCTTTTCGTTGCGGTCGACCGTCTCGGTGCGATCGCGGTGAATGGTGTTGGTCTCGTCCCGGTCAATGGTCTTCTCCCGGTCTCTCCCCACCCACTTTGTTTCGTCGTTTTCAACCTCGGTCAGCTGGTCCTTCTGAGCGTGTATCCACAGCTGCTCTTCGCCCGCCTTGTCCTCAAACCGGAGGGCATTGGCGTCGCCGGGGCCATTCTTCATACCAGCCCCCGCGGCTCCACCTTTGCTGGACCTGGTGAGGATGCCGCTCTGCGTAGCGTTGGCAGGGAGCGCCCAGGGCGGCATGTTGAGCGCGTTGTAGACGCAACCCGTGAGGATGGGGTAGTCAGGGTCGCCGTTGAGGTGATCAATGATGACTTCCATACCGACGCGGGGAATGAAAACCGCGCCGAACTGCGGTCCTGCCCAACTGGTCGAAACACGTACCCAGCAGCTAGAGTTTTCATCCATCGCGCCGATGCGATCCCAGTGGAACTGGACCTTCACACGCCCAAACTTGTCGGTCCAGATCTCCTCGCCAGGCGGTCCGACGACTACCGCCGTTTGCGGGCCGAGCGCCCGCGGCTTGGGTGTGTCACGTTTGGGACGAAACTCAATGCTGGTGGGCTGCGCCTGAATTTCAAACTGCTGAATGGAGCCCGCCTCGTGCGGATTCTTGGTTGCAGTCGCTCCACCCACCCGGCTGCTGCTGACCTCGGGATTCTCTTCAAAGTGGTAGTGCGTGCTGACGTTCAGGTATTGGCGGTTCTGGTCGTCGCGCGGATAGTTTTCCAGGTTGATGGTGTAACCCGTGGCAAGGTTGCGTTTGTTGCCACGGCCTAGCACCCGGCTGTGCTTTGCCAAGTGCTCCTGCAGACGAAGCTTGGCGTAAGTCTCGCCATCCGGGAACTCGGTATAGCCGCCCGGCCACTCATAAATTTCGTACTTGTCATGCTCATGCCCCGGTGGGTTTTGACGCATGTTTGAGAGGTCGGCACGCGGCTTTTTGAAATCGTAATCATCGTTGTAGTGCCGTCCCGGCTGCACCTCCTGGACAAGCTCCCAGGCGTAAAAATGTTCCTTGTCAGCGATGGCGGCCTTGCCAGGCGGATGAAAAGGCACGACATGGCCACCAGGCAACGGACTGTGCGAGCCTGTGATGTCGTCAGCCAGCACCAGGGTGTGACTCCCGGAACTGTGGGTGAAGTAAAAGTAGGCGCCTTCGTGCTCCAACAAGCGCGCCACGAAGTTGTAGTCGCTCTCACCGTATTGAGTGCAGTACTCCCAGTTTCGGTACGAGCGAGTAAGCTTTTTCTCAATGGGGAAGCCGTACTTCCCGAGTACTTCCATGATGATGTCCGGCACGGTCATGTGCTGGAAAATCTTGAAATCGGTTTTGCGCGTAGCTACCCAAAGCCAGGGCCGCAGGCGCATGCGATAGGAAGCCCAGCGATGATCCTGCCCCCGCATACCGAAGTGCGTGACGAGTCCGCTGAGATATCGCTTGCCCAACCCCTCCGTCTCCACCACCACCGACGCAGCGTTTCCTAGCAGCGCCTTTGGGTCAATGTTTTTACTCGGACTGACCAGATCGACTTCTAGCGAAAACAAATCGCTCAGCGCTTCAGTCCCTTCCAGCTTGCGAAATTGCAGTTGCTCGCCCAGAGGAGTTTGGATAGTGACGCGACGGGTCATGAGAGAAGGTGGAACGAACGTCTGAGTGACTGCAATCCGCCCAGGCAAGGTCACCGGTCAACGACGAAGGGTGGGCACAAAAAGGAGCCGCGCCCACGGACGCGGCTCCTGGTTGCGCGCGCAGGGTGAGCGCAACCGAAGGCCAGCCAATCAGGCTTCCTTGTTTTCCTTGATGCTGAAGCCCATCTGGCTGGTAGCGCCCTTGCCGCCTTGGTTGGTCTGTTCGGAGTACTCCGTCTTGATCTTGGCAGCCTGGAACGCGTAGTTCACAACCACGGTGTCGCCAGAACTGGTGCCGCTGACGGTCACGTTGGTCACCATCACGTCCGTCAGGGTGATCTTGCCGAATTCAATCTGCGTGCCACCCGCCTTGCACATCGAGATTTCCACCTGTCCCAAGTGCTTACCCGTGGCGCAATGCTTAAGCACAGCGGGATAGCACTTGTCGATGTTGGCAACGACATTCAGGTTCTGAAAGTCCGCCTTACCGGCACCGGCACCACCACCAGAGGCCATCGAGTGCGGCTGGGTCACACCCCAAGTAAACGACTCCACGTCCGTCCAATCCTTGTGCGCGGCGTCTTTCGATTCACCGCTAGCACCTTCCACCTTCATAAAAATCGCAACTGTCATTCGGGTACCTCTCCTTGGTTCAAAAATGCGTCGCAGGGCTGTTGCATCAACATCAACAGCACCCGCGCGCTCTCAATTTCCGCAGCGGCACTCTTGCACCCCCACAGAATTCATGACGGAAGGAGAGGTGCGAACCCTCACAGCCCGCATGCGAAACATGCGGAAACACTGCGCATGCATTGCCACTACGCTCATCTTGTAAACGTGTGTTTGTGTGTGCATAGGGCGCTTCGCTTGCTTGATTTCCCCTCCCTCGCAAGCTCATTGGCGGGCGGATGATACGGACGCCCAACAGCTAAAGGGGTATCAAGTCACAGCAATTCAGCGGCTCTCCGCAACATTGGAAACAGTGTGTTTCGGCGCCTCTGAACTAGTGGTTTTGTGACGTTTTTTGCAATTTGTCCACGTTAGACTCGCCCGCCACAAACGCACTGCAAGCAGCTTGCTGATGAACACTCGTCACCAAGATGAGGGTGACTGCGCAGGGCTTTGTGAATGCTGGACGCGAGAAGCCAGGCTCACAAACATGCCGGATCTGCGCCCTATTTCGATAACGATGGAAAGTGTTGAAAGCGTGGTCCAGATCTCCAAGGCGCAGCAGGCTGACGAAGTTCCGCGGTCACGATCGATGGCGCAATGGGGTGCGCTGCGAGGTGAAAGAGCATATTGCAGCCGCCGAGCGCAGCAGCTCCGATTGCAATGGCACTGAAGACCTGCGGACCGCTTAAAAAAGCCGATGAGGCGATGAATACACAGGGAGCCACGTGATGATTGAGACCGCAGGAGGTTCGGCAAACTGCCTCGCGCCGGGCGTCCATATCGGTGAATACCGGCTGTTGGACGTCATTGGAGAAGGTGGCTTTGGCATTGTGTATCGCGCCCGCGATGTGAGCCTTGACAGGGTTGTCGCCATCAAGGAATACATGCCCGCCACGTTGGCGGGGCGTAAATCATCCAACGAAATCCACGTCCGTTCGCAGCATCGCGGGGCATTCGATGCCGGGCTGCGAAGCTTCATCAACGAAGCCCGACTGCTGGCCAAGTTCTCGCATCCAGCTCTGGTACATGTGTACCGATTTTTCGAACTGAACGGTACGGCCTACATGGTCATGCGCCATTACGAAGGGCAGACGTTCCGAGCATTTTTGAATGCCCAACAAGAACGCATGAATCAACGCATGTTGGCCGCCATCGTAGGCCCCATCCTCGATGTCGTCGAGATGCTGCATGCAGCCGATTGCTACCACCGCGATATCGCTCCCGATAACGTATTCCTGCAAAACTCAGGCATGCCTGTACTGCTCGATTTTGGGGCCGCACGGCGAATCATCGGTGACATGACGCAGGCCCTGACGATGGTGTTGAAGCCAGGCTTCGCTCCCATTGAGCAGTACGTAGATGACGGCGCCATGCCGCAGGGAGCATGGACCGACATCTACCAAATTGGCGCAATGCTCTACCTAGCGATCACTGGGAAGCCGCCAGCCACATCGGTCGCCAGAATGATCAACGATCCGGTGGCAGCTTTATCGCCGGCTGACTACCCAGGATACTCATTCCAGTTTCTGCGTGGAGTGGGTCACGCATTGGCGGTGAAACCTCAGGAGCGACCACAGACGATTGCTGCACTCAAGGAGCTGCTCGGCATCACAACGTTCACCATGCCCATGCATGCGCCCTGGCACGATGTCGTACCAGGTGCGCAGGGGGTTACCTCTTCGCTCCCCCATCCGACGCTCGCAGCCTCGGACACCACGGGCCTGCATGAGTCGTTGCAACCCACTGGCGTAGTTACCGAGGCCAACGCATCATTGCCGTTAAACCATTCGGCAGAACCCGCTCAGCGCGAGCCCGTTACCGCGATGGCCACCCAGGCGAACCAGACACTTCCGCAAGCAGCAGTCGTCGCCAGCGACATCGACATACTGAAGTATGCCCCCCAGACATCGTCTGCTCCATCAACCAGCAACGCCACAGCAACACCCCAACTGCCCGCGAAGCCGGACGCTCGGGAACGCCAAGATGCGGAGATCAGCAGCGATCGGCGACACATGCGCACACGCGCTTTGACGCTGCGATGGACGACTGCGGCCCTCGCGCTTTTCGTAGCCACTGCGTTGGTTCTTTGGTTGACCAAGCACGACGTGGCCGCACACCAGTCCGCAGAAGAGATAGCACTGAATCTTGAAGACCAACATTGGAAAGAAGCACAAGCTGCGGGCTCTGTAGCGATGCTGGACTCGTACCTGAGCGCTTACCCGAAGGGCAAGCATCGCAGCGAAGCGATGGCCCTCATCAATCGTCTGGAATTTCAAGAACCGGTTGTCAGTCCGCCGCCAGCTGCCTTAGCGTCAGCCCCCACACAGGCTGTCGTTGCCGCGACCTCTGCGCCCTCAGCGTCAGAGCCACCTGCAACAACGGCCCCAAAGGCCGTGGCAGCAACGACGCCACCGCCTGCGCCCAAAGGAGATCCTGCCGTTGCAGATTCGGTAGTAGCAGCCAAGAATCCGCCAAAGACAGCGGGAGAAGTAGGGCGTGTTGTCCTGCGCGTAAGCCCATGGGGCCGGATCTCGGTGAACGGCAACTCTTTGGGAACCACGCCACCACTGACTTCCATCGAGCTTCCTGAAGGCTTGCATCGCATTGACGTGAGCAATCCGGCCGCAGCGCCAGTCACCAAGACAGTCCAGGTCAAAAAAGGCGAGCCGGTGGTGATCAGTCACCAGTTCGAATAATTCACGTCCACGAGCGCCTGCTGTCGATATGCCAATAAACGCTTTACTGCGATGGGGAGCTTGTTGCCTGTGCCTGGGTCTCAGCACTGCAATCGCCTCGGTGGATTGCAACGAACCAAGCACACCTGAAGCGGGGAACTCGGTTTCTTCGGCTGGACGCCAATATCTGGGACAGGGCATATCGCTCTACGAGACGCGAAAGCTGGAGCTGGCAGAAAAAGCACTACAGGCTTCACTGTTTGCAGGTCTGACAGATGGGCACGAGCGATCTACTGCCCATAAATACCTTGCGTTCATTTATTGCACCAATCGGGAATGGGCCCGGTGCGACACCGCATTCAACGCAGCTTTCGACGCGCGCCCTTCGTTCACGCTCGAAGCGTACGAGCTGCAGAACACGCCGTGGCGGGATGCCTATACGAAGGCATACAGCCAGCGCGGCGCAAAGTGCGGCCGGTCCTTGGCAAGTTTCAGCAACAGTCAAGGATCTTCCCCAGGGAATGGCAACGCTCTTACCTTTTCGCTCAACAGCACTGTGATCACAGCCATCACGCCGCTGTTGGCCGTTGCAGGCTATCCCACACCATCGTTCGACCCGACGTCCCCAATGGCACTGGGTTCGCGGAGGCCCATCCGCTCCGAGAACAACATTCAGCTGCGCGTTTCACCGTGGGCCCATGTGACTCTCAATGGAAAGCGAGTGGGCGTGACTCCTCCGCTCACAGAACTCAAGCTCCCCCCAGGCTCACACAACATTGAATTCAGCAACCCCGGCTTCGATACCGTGCGCAAAACGCTCAAGGTCGAGCCAGATCAACCGATCACGATCACCCATGACTTTGACGCGAAATAAATCCATGCGAAACCGTTACTGGAGCGCCTTGATCGTCGCCTGCGCCAGCCTTCTCCTGGCCGCTTGCGAAACAACGCCAAAGCCCCCCGAGCCGCAGGTGGAAGCACCGCCACCACCGCCACCAGCTCCCGAGCCCGTCGCACCGGTGGATCCGCGCGCGCAGAAAGAGGCACAGCTGACCGAAGCATTGAACGCGTACGCAGAAGGGCAGTTCGATGAAGCCATCGTCAAGCTCACACCTCTTGCCGACGCCCCCGAGCTACCGCTGACATTGCAAATCAAGGCCCGCAAGTTCATGGCCTTCAGCCACTGCGCCGCAGGGCGGCCGCGCCCCTGCCGACAGCAGTTCGAACTCGCCCTCGAGCAGGACCCCACGTTCCAACTCACCGAGGCAGAAAAGGGCCACCCGGTCTGGGGCCGTGAATTCATCAATGCCCGCAATGCTGCGCGTTCCAAGCGCAACACCCGCAAGACATCTTGACGCTCCACCAGACAACGCACGCGCAAATACGCAATGGACAAGATAGAACTGGTGGTCACACACGAAGCGGGTAGCCCGGTCTGCCGCTATTGGTCCGCTATCTTTGGGATGGCAGGCGGGACCGTGGGTCGTGCAGGGCAAAACAAGCTGGTATTGCCCGATGACGACGCGATGGTCGCGCGCGTGCATGCCATGGTCCGCCTTGACTCCGACCGAGCCTATATCGCCAATCTGTGCGAACGCCGCTCAGTGCGCGTAAACGGGCTGGAGGTGCTGTCCGGGCAAGAGGTACCGCTTGTACCCGGCACAAGCATAGGCATTGGTCCATATCAACTGCGCGCAGTCATTCCAGGGCAACACCAGGATGCGCAGGCTACCCAGGCGAAGGTCTCCCGCGCGTTCACAGAAGGCATCTCGGAGGCCACATCGGCAGCCGGCAGTGACACACAGCCGGGTACATCCACACCGAGCGCCAATGCCGCAACCTCGGCGATCGGGCTCGCCTCCCTGCCCAACCCCTGGGCAGACATACCAGACATCGTCGGAGGAGATGCACACCTGTCAGGCCTCTTGCTCTCGTCCCTGCCCGAAGCACCATCGCAGCACGATGCGGAGGCAAGCCCCTTCGCAATGCTTGGACGGGTCGAGGCCCGCTCTGCGGCAGCGCTCGTCCCAGAACGGTCCGCCAACGGACCAGGGCCCGCCGCGGCACTGACAGTGGCGCAATCGGCCTCTGCCGCCCCTGTTACGGACGGGCTGCATGCAGAAATTCCGACGGAACACGCCCCACCCCACCCGTTCGATATTTCTGCCGCTACAGCCAGGCCCACACAGGCACCGCCGACAGCGCATAGAGCGATGGTCATTCCCGACGACTTCAACCCATTCGCAGCTGATCCCAGGGAGCAAGCCCTCCATCGTGACTCCTGGAGCGGGAATCTTGCCGCCAAGAGCTTGGCTGAAGTGGTTCAACTCAAGAACGATGGCCTGCTCCAGGCCTTGCCCAAAACGGGGCATTTCGCGGGCGAAATGGACAATGCTGCGCATACCGGGCTGCCCAAGCAGTTGGATCCAGCCATCGAACTTAACCCGCTGAAGCTCTTTCGTGAGCCCGGGGAGTCGATGTATGTGGAGCCAGAAGACCATGGCATGTCCCGCGGCTCGGATTTGGCCCAGGTGTTCAACATGCCCCGCGATGCCCAACGGCGCCATGCGACAGCGCTGCCAGATACGGTCACCCATGGGATCGCCGCCACCAACCGCCTCAACGTCGAGGCAACTCCGGTGGCTGCGCTGCCCGTTGAGTCTGTTGTAGAGGCAGGACTTCACGCTATGCAAGGGCTGGACTTGGCTCTGTTCGACGGCGGAGACGCTGCGCAGGCACTGCGGGAGGAGGACTTGCTGAAGATCGCAGATATCCAGCCGCCGCAGCCACGGGAGAACGCGATCCCCACGCACGCCACGCAGCCCGCGTCACCCCCCGCGCCGACACCGACCGCCGCTGACGCCCACGTAACGGCGCAGACAACGGTAGCTTCATCGGATGCACTCGCCGCTGCCTTTCTCCAAGGCGCGGGGATAGAGCAAGGCAAAGCACACGTCACCATCACGCCGGATTTCATGCGCGCTTTCGGCGAAGCACTGCGGGTAGCGGTACAGGGCTCTATCGACCTCCTCTCCGCGCGCTCGGAAATCAAACGTGAATTCCGAGCGGACGTCACGATCATTGCCTCCGGGGCCAATAACCCCCTCAAGTTCCTGCCGACGGCAGACGGTGTGATGCTGCAGCTCATTGGACAGACGTTTCCGGGATTCATGAAGCCGGTACCCGCAATGAAGGAAGCGTACAAAGACCTGGCGGTGCACCAGATCGCATTGATGGCCGGCATACGAGCCGCCTACTCAGAAGCCGTGGCAAGCCTCAGCCCAGAAGAGCTAGAGAAGAACGCTACGGTAGCGTCCAGCCTGCTAAACAAAATATCCAGCGTGCATCGCAAAGCCGCCTTGTGGGACGACTTCCAGCAGCGATATGACTCGGTGCGTCGCCATGCAGAAGACGACCTAATGGCGTTCTCCGGGAAAACCTTTGTGAACGCATACGAAGCCGCCGCACAGTCTGCCGAGGAGCATTCGTGATCGCACATATCGCTGGAGAGTCGCACCGCCTGCGGCTGTCGGTGTCGGCCATCACCGACAAAGGCGGCCGTGCCTCCAACGAAGACTACCTGGGCATGATAGATCTGGGATCGAGAGGCTTTTGCTGCACCCTGGCGGATGGAGCTGGAGGCCATGGCAACGGTGCGCTGGCGGCGCGCCTGACGGTGGACGCCGTACTGGGAGGTTACCGCGAGAACCCTATGTTTGCGCCAGCCAGCCTGGCATCGCTCATCTTTCGCGCCGAACATACAGTATCTGAAGAACAGCCCACCTCCGTTTCGCGGATGCACATGAGCGCCACCGTGGTCCTGCTGTGCATAGATCCGGTCACCGGCCGCGCGCTGTGGGCGCATTGGGGCGACTCGCGCCTTTACTGGTTCCGGGAAGGCCGGGTTCACCGCATGACCGAAGACCACAGCGTTGTGCAGCAGCTTTTGCACGCTGGCTTGTATGCCAACGGCGATCCCAGGTCGCTGCCCAATCGCAGTGTCCTGGCCGGTGCAGTGGGTGCCGAGTCGCAGGTACCACCCACCGTGCTGCCTGAATCCATGGAGCTGACAGAGGGTGACGCCTTTCTGCTGTGCTCCGACGGACTTTGGGAAAACCTCCACGAGTCCGCGATGGAACAAGCGCTGCAGGCCGCAGAGCGGCCCGACGTCTGGCTACAGGACATGGCGGAAGCCGTTCGCTCCAAAGACCGTCCCCATCAGGACAACCTCAGCGCGCTGGCCGTGTGGGTATCCGCAAACCAGACCGTCAACTGAACTGAATCGAACTGCCCACTGAACGGGAGGATGCCGCCATGCAGATGACCAAGAAAGCCGTATCAAGGCGAACGATCCTGAAGACCACCCACTGGCTGTCAATGGCAGCGCTGCCTCTGTCCGGATGCGGCGTGGTGAACACACTCAATCGCCCCAGCGAGGCGCCCACCGGGGTGCCGCCAGCCGTCATCGAGATCATCGCCGAGCGCAGCCTGAACCCTGACGTGGACGGCATGCCCAAGCCCGTACTGTTGCGCATCTACGAATTGCGCACTCCCGTCACCTTCGAACGCTCCAGCTTCTTCGACCTGTTGGACAAGGACGAAAGCCAGCTCGGCGGCGACTTCGTGCGGCGAGAAGAGATCCTGATTGCACCGGGTGAGCGCCGCGTCATCGAACGCAAAGGCAACCCCGACGTGCGTGCCTTCGGTTTCTTCGCCAGCTATCGCGACCTCGAGCGCAGCACCTGGCGTGCACATGTCGATGCCCCGAACTCGGTGGAAATGCGCCGCCGCTGGTGGGGCCTTGGAGAAACACAGCGGCTCAAACCCGTTCACTACCTGGTCACGGTCTCGCGCGACGCCGTACGGGTTCAACATCAAATCACTTCAAGGTAGAACCATGGTTTGGCAACGCAAGGTGGTGTGGGCGGAAGGGATGTTCCTGCGCCCTCAGCACTTTCAACAACAAGAGCGACACCTGGACTTTCTGATCCAAGGGCGCAGTCTTTCCGCCCAGCCTTTCTACTGGGGGTTTTCAGAGCTGACCCTGGACACCCAGATGCTTGCCCTCGGCAAGGTTGCACTGATCTCTGCGCAAGGTGTGCTACCTGACGGCACACCGTTCAGGATCCCGGATGTGGACGATGCCCCACCACCGTTTGATGTGGGGAAGAACACCAAAGACACGCTGATCCATCTGTCACTCCCGCTGCGGCGGCGTAGCGGCGCAGAAGTAACCCTTGCCGACGACGACGCAGGCATGACGCGTTACCAAGCGCAGGTGCTGGAAGTGGCAGACATTAACGACGTTGGCGCGCAGCCGGCGGAGGTGCAGTTGGGCATCGCCCGGTTCAGCCTGCGCACATCACACGATCTTTCCGACGGTTGGGTATCTCTGCCCGTGGCCCACGTGGTGGAACGCAAGGCGGATGGAGCAGCGTTGCTGGACAAAACCTTCATCCCGACTGTCGTCAACAACTCTGAAACCTCCGCACTATTCGCGTTTTGCCGAGAACTTCACGGCCTGTTGCGCCAGCGGGGCGTCGCGCTGGAGGAGCGGCTGATCCAGCCAGGGCGCGGCGGTGTCGGCGAGGTGGGTGACTTCCTGATGCTGCAATTCATCAACCGATGGGAGCCCGCGGTAGAACATTGGGTCAGGATTCGCAGCATTCACCCTGAGCGCCTCTTCGATGACCTCCTGAAAATGGCGGGCGAGCTGTCCACCTTCACCCGCGAGCAACGACGCCCCGCGCCACTGCCGGCTTATGACCACGACGACCTGCGCAGCTGCTTTCCGCCCTTGATGCTGGAACTGCGCCGCGGCCTTTCGTCGGTGCTTGAGCAAAACGCTATCCAGATCGAGCTGCAGGAGCGGCAATACGGCGTTCGTGTAGCCCTCATCCCGTCCACCGAGCTGCTGACCACCTGCGATTTCGTGTTGGCAGTACACGCCCAGACCACGGTGGAATTCCTGCGCACCCACTTTCCCACCCAGACGAAGCTGGGGCCTGTCGAGAAGATCCGGGACCTCGTCAACCTCCACCTGCCGGGCGTCACCCTGCGATCGCTGTCCGTGGCTCCACGCGAAATCCCCTATCACGCGGGGTACTCCTATTTTGAGGTTGACACCACACACGACCTGTGGCGCCAGCTCAACAGCTCAGGGGGCCTAGCCATGCATGTCTCGGGCGAGTTCCCGGAGCTGGAGTTGGAATTCTGGGCGATCCGCAGATAAGAACAACCCATGTCGATCCCAATCACGGACAACGTTTTCGCGTTCAGCGCCAGTGACCATACCGAGCATCGCGCACTCGGCACGCCTGAAATATCCATGCCTGGAGCAGGCGCCCAGAACATGTCACGCACCAACCTGCCCGATGTGGTCAGCGGTGGGAATCCACTGGTGGCATCCGCGAACGTACTGCTAAATCTCGTGCCGCAGATCCGGGCGATGGCCTCCAACGCGGACCCTGAAGGCTTCCAGCGCCTGCTACTTGCGAACATCCGCGAATTCGAGCGCAGCGCGGGCGTCGCAGGCGTTCCGATCGAGACTGTTATCGGGGCAAGGTACTGCCTGTGCACCGTGGTGGACGAGGCTGCGGCGCAAACGCCTTGGGGCGGATCCGGCGTTTGGCCCAAGTTCAGCCTTCTGGTTGCGTTGCACAACGAAACCTGGGGGGGCGAGAAGTTCTTCCAGCTGCTGGCCAAGCTGGTTCAGACACCGCACCAACACATCGACCTGATCGAGCTGATGTACTTCTGTCTCATGCTCGGTTTTGAAGGACGTTATCGCGTGATCGAGAACGGGCGAAGCCAGCTGGAAACGCTCAAGGCGCGGCTGTTGGCTCTGATCGAGAGTACACGTGGCGATCGCAGCGGCGCACTATCACTTCACTGGAAAGGCGAGGAACGCAAGGCGGCGCCTCCGTGGACCATGGTGCCGCTGTGGGTAGCTACAGCACTCGCGCTGCTGCTCGCGTTCGCCCTCTTCCTCTGGTTCAGCTACCGACTCGCAGCCCAGTCTGACGCGCTGTTCACCTCCATCAACGCTATCCGATTCCCCAGAGCCATCGCGGCCATGGCGAGCGTGGACAAGCCCAGGCTGCGCCAATTCCTCGAACCTGAAATCCGCGAAGGTCTGGTCGAGGTCATTGACCAGGCGGACCGCAGCACCATCATCCTGCGCGGCGACGGCTTGTTCGAACTGGGCTCCAACGTGGTCAAACCTCGCTATGTGCAGGTGGTTCAGCGCATTGCCACCGCCTTGAACGAAGTGCCCGGCAAGGTGGTCGTGAACGGCTACACCGACAACTCGCCCATTCGCACGGCCAGGTACCCATCCAACTGGCACCTCTCCCAAGACCGAGCTCGGTCCGTCTCTGACATGCTGCAGAGCACGGTTCGGGACAGTCAGCGCGTGCAGGCTGAAGGCCGCGGAGAAGCGGATCCTGTGGCGCCCAACACCACAAGCGAAGGCAAGGCGAGAAACCGACGCGTAGAAATCGTTCTGCTGGTCGCACCGCAGGTACGTGACAAGGAATTGCAGCTCAGCGGCAATGCCCCGCGGACTGAAAGCATCAAGAAATGAGCATGCTGAGACTTATGGCAGCGTTGCTGTTCAATCGTTTTACTCTGGCCTTCATCGGTCTGGTATTGCTGAGTCTGGTGATCTGGTTCATCGGCCCTTTGGTTTACATCAAGCCGTATCAGCCACTGGAAAGCGAAAACGTGCGCTGGGCCCTCATCGCCGCGCTATTCACCATCTGGGTGATCAAGCTACTCTTTCACTGGTGGCGTGCCAAACGCATGAACGACAAGCTCATGGGGCAGATCGCACGGATCACTGCTGGCCGTGATACCCCCCAAGAACTTGCACCTGGTCAAGAGGAGGTGACTGAACTGGAGGGGCGCTTCAAGGAGGCCGTAGAGGTTCTTTCCAAGACTCGCTTTGGCACTACCGAAAGCGGCCTGTTAGGCCGCTTCACCAAGCGCTACGTGTACCAGCTGCCCTGGTACCTGATCATCGGCTCTCCAGGATCGGGCAAGACCACGGCACTGGCCAACTCGGGGCTCGACTTTCCACTGGCCGAACAGTTCGGCAAGGGCTCAATCCGAGGCGTGGGCGGCACACGCAACTGCGACTGGTGGTTCACGGACCAGGCCGTGCTGCTGGATACCGCCGGCCGGTACACGACGCACGACAGCGATGTCGTGCAAGACAAAGCCGCCTGGTCGGGCTTTCTACAGCTTCTGAAGCGCTTTCGCGGTCGGCAGCCCATCAATGGCGTCATCGTGACGCTCAGCGTACAAGAGCTCTTGAGCAGTACCGAAGCGGAGCGCGCGCGCCTCGCCAAAACCATCGGTGCGCGGCTCGGGGAGTTGTGCGATGAACTGGCAATCAAGTTCCCGGTGTACGTACTGATCACCAAGGCCGACCTGCTGGCGGGCTTCAACGAGTTTTTCGGCCAGATGACGCGCGACGAGCGCGCCCAGGTGTGGGGCTTCACCCAGCAATACCGAGAGAATGTGCCGTCCAACGATGACCCTACGGCCCAGTTCACTGCAGAGTTCGACGCGCTGGTGGCACAAATCAATCGCCTGTTGCCCCATCGCCTGCTGGCGGAACCGGATCTTGCCCGGCGTGGACTGATCTACGGGCTGCCCCAGCAGTTTGTGGGCCTGCGCGAACTGGTGCACCAAACGTTGCAGGAGGCTTTTTCATCCTCGCGCTTCAAAGAGAAGCCCCTGTTCCGTGGCGTGTATTTCACCAGCGGTACGCAAGAGGGCATGCCCTTTGACCGTGTGCTGTCGGCACTCAAGCGGCGGTTCGCCATCGCCACCCCGCTGAAGCCTGGAACAGGGCAGCAAGGCAAGAGTTTTTTCATCGAAACCCTTTTCAAGGGGGTGATGTTCAACGAAGCGGGGTTGACAGGCCGCAACGCCAAGAAAGAGCGGCAGCTCCGACTGCTGCAGGCTGGCGGTCTCATCGGCTTGGCTCTGGCACTGAGTGGTGCTGCGCTGGCCTGGGGCATCAGTCACCAGAACAACCTTGGGTACCTGGAGGAAGTAAAGACCAGTGTGGGCACCTTGCGACAAGCGGTCGAAGAGGCCAAAACGGGCGACCCGGAAAATGTGGTGGCGCTATTACCGATGCTGGACCATGCGGAATCCCTCGCCGTCAGTGAGCGCTACACAGGCTCGCCACCGCTGAGTTGGCGTTGGGGCCTGCTGCAGGTCCCGAAAGTAGAGACAGCAGCAGACACCACCTACCTGCGCCTTCTGGAAGATGCGTGGCTGCCCGGTATCGTGCGGCAGTTGCGCCGCTCGTTGCAGCAAACCTCGACAAGCAACCCCGAGGCCAGCTACGAAGCGCTGAAGGCATATCTGATGATCCATGACTCCGATCGCTTCGACGCCCGAACGGTGAAGGCATGGATCCGGCACGAATGGGACGCCAGCCTGACGCCGCAACTGCTGCAGGCGGGCGTGGGCGATCGCCTATCTCACCATCTGGACCGGCTCATGGACGAACGCGTGGTGATATCGTCAACCCCGGTCGACACCGCACTGGTGGCGGAGGTACGCCAACGCCTGGCACAGATGTCCCCAGCGCAGCGGGCATATAGCCGCTTGAAGCAACTGCTGATCACGGGCAATAGCCTGCCAGCGGACTTCAGCGTCGTGCGGGCCAGCGGCCCCGAAGCACCCCAGGTGTTCAGCCGCCGCAGCGGCCGGCCACTGACGCAGGGAATATCCGGACTGTTCACCTATGACGGATACCACGGTGTGTTCCTGCACGAGCTGCCCAAGGTCACAACGCTGCTGTCCAAGGAAGAAGGCTGGGTGCTGGGGCAGGCGGACGGCAAGCGCAGCACCGCTCAGGAGGTATTGACCGGTCAGGTCGCCAACGAGGTGAAACGCCTGTACCTGATGGAGTACGCCAAGCTATGGGAGGACTATCTGGCCGACGTACGCCCCACCCGCATCGGATCACTGGACCAGGCAGGGGAGCAGGCTCGCCTGTATTCATCTGCCAATTCGAGCCTGGAACAGTTCATTCGCGCCGTCGCCAAGGAGACGACGCTTGCACGTCGCCCCGATGCAGATGCCGATAGCAGCGGCGCCAGCACCAGCAGCTGGCTGGGAGATAAGCTGAACCGCATTCGCGAGGAACAGCGGCAGCTGAGCAGGCTGACCGGTAAGCAGGTCAACGTGGGAGGCCTTACGCCCAGTGGAACGCTCGAAGCCGACATCGTGGACTTCCGCTTCCGCGAATACCGCCGGCTCGCGACCAGCAACGGGTCGGGCCCTTCGCCACTGACACAGAGCCTGCAGGTACTCAACGAGGCATCTGCCGTGATCGCATCGGCGCGACAGCAGGTGAAATCGGGTGGCACCATCCCGCCGACGCTGTCATCGACCCTTGAAAGGGTGCGTGCAGAAGCCAAGCGCCTCCCTCCGCCTCTCAACCTGATGTACACCGATCTGGCTGAAGCGACATCCACCCTGGTCGGACGGGACGTACGCAGCACCATTGGCGGTAATCTGAACGCGACCATCGGGGACTTCTGCCGCCGCGCCGTGCTGGGCAGATACCCCTTCACACGCAGCGCAGGACGCGACGTCACCGCTGATGATTTCGCCAAACTGTTCGCCATGGGTGGCGTCATGGACGATTTTTTCCGCAGCACGCTACAGCCCATGGTCGACATATCCGCTTCCACCTGGACCTTCAAGCAGGGTGTGGACGGAACGCCGGTCGGAGGATCTGCGTCGCTGGCATCCTTCCAGAAAGCGGCCACCATCCGCGATGTCTACTTTCGGGCAGGAGGCAAGGCACCCGGTATCCGTCTGGACATCAAGCCCATCGAGATGGACGCGGCCATCTCGCAGATGGTCTTGGACGTGGATGGAGACGTGCTTCGCTACCAGCACGGGCCGCAAATCCCTAAATCCATGAATTGGCCAGGCACGCGGGGCACAGGCCAGGTAAGGCTGCAGATCACGAGCACCAACGGTGAAAACTCGGGATTGGTCACGGAAGGTCCATGGGCGCTACATCGGCTATTTGACCGCGCACAGCTCCTTCCGGGCAATGCGCCGGAGAAGTTCTCCGCGATCTTCAACGTAGATGGGCGCCGGGTACGGTTTGAAGTCACCACCAGCAGTGTGTTCAATCCATTCCGCCTCAAGGCGATGGAAGAGTTCGAATGCCCAAGCAACCTTTGAGCAACGACCTCCGCAGCATGCTGGCGCCTTCTTCTGTCGCCTGGTTCGGCAAATTGCCAAGCCTGGGTGACTTCGTGGGCAGGCGTATGCCGCATGCCCTCAGTAGCGAGTGGGATGCGTGGATGCGAGAGGGGATGGAACAACTGCGCCGGGCAGACGGCGCAGGCTGGTCGGATACCTTCGTGAACGCCCCGTTGTGGTTCTTCATCGCCTCTTTGAGCACACAGGGCTCACCGGTAATCGGCGCACTCGCGCCCAGCGTGGACCGTGTCGGGCGCTATTACCCACTCACCGTGATGGCAACGGCGCCGCATGCGGGCTGCCCATTTGCAGACGACCTGCAGGTCAAGGCATTCCTCGCGGGAGCGCGCTCTGCCATTGTGGAGGCACGACGCCGCGCGCTTTCTGTGGATGACTTGGATCGACGTGTCAGCCTGTTGCCCAACCCCTTCGGCACCACACTGCCTGGCGAGCGCGAGCCATCTCTCATCCAAGACATCCTGTCGGACCTCCACGAGGCTTCACAAGCTCACCAAGCAACAGCAAGCGATCTCGCTGAAAACATCACGCTGCCTGCAGGCGAATGGAGAGCGCACACGGCTCTCTTTGGCGAGCAAAGCCTGTGGTGGATATCTCCCACCCATCGCCTGGAATCGCAGGAACTGGTGCATCACGGCAAGGCCGACCGCTGGCTCTTCGCCCAGTTGTTCTCCAAACATTGACGGAACCCGCCTTCCCTGGATCAAGGCCCCTTCACCATGAAAAACATCGACGAACTCCTGAACGAAGCTCCCTCCGCGCCTCCGTGTGGCCCCGAGATGACCTATGCGGCGGAATTTCTGGCATTGGAGCAATTGGCCCGCGGAAAGGTCGAGCAGCAGTACGGCGACACTATCATTCCCGCCGAAGATCCCGACTGGCAATCTGTGGAAAGCAATGCCTTGCAACTGCTAGTGCAGAGCAAGGACATGCGAATCGCCGGACTGCTGTGCAGATCCTGGACAAACACCGAAGGGCTCATCGGTCTGGCCCGCGGATTGGAGTTAATGGGAGCTCTCCTGGCAAAGTACTGGGACGACATTCACCCGCTGCCTGAAGACGGCGACTATTTCATGCGCATGAACGCCGTTGCCATGCTCAACGACGTGACCGGGCTGCTGCACGAGTTGAGGCAAACGGAGTTCCTCGCCTCCAATTTTGGTCACTTCACAGTACGCGACGCAGAAGTGCTGGCGCGCGGACAGCGTGCGGAATCCAATGCGCAGCTCACCATGGACCAACTGCGGCTGGGCATGGCTCACGCCGTGGAACAAGGGCACGCCCTGCTTGTCGCGGTCCCCGGAGCGAAAGAGGCGCTCGAACAGCTAGTGCGGTTGTGCGACGACAAGCTGCCCCACCACCAGCGGCCCGACATGGGCAACATTCAATCATTGGTAGCGCTGCTCCACAGCCTTCTGCCCAAGTCAGAACAAGCCGCTGCCGTTTCCAAAGGACCAGGCGACGGACCAGATGTAGTTGTCACCGCCGTGCCAGCCGTCGGCCAGGAGATCAAGACCCGGGAGGATGCGATCAGACAGTTGGTCAAGATCGCCGAGTTCCTCGAATCCACCGAGCCCACCAACCCCGCCTCGCTCCTGATTCGCCGATCCGCAAAACTGATGGGCATGAGCTTCATCGACCTCCTTCGCGAGCTCGCACCACAAAGCCTTCAGCAGATCGAGTTAATCACAGGAGTCCAGCCTGAACAGACCTCTTGAACTACGAACTGTAACAGTCGCTATGCAGGCAGATCGGATACTGAAATACAGAAACAGTAGCCCCGTTCAACGCATACAGGCTCCACGAAATTGTGGACTTTCCCACCTACCAGTGGAGATTCTTCGAAGCATGCGCGTCATGGTCTCCCCAAGGGCTGTGTGCGACAAAAAGACCGTCCAGGAACGACTCGTTTCAGCCACGACAAACCGTAGCGAATTCACACAACTTTGTAAGCATTTGAACCGGCAACCACGAGGTCTCGGCCAAAGGTTGATCGAACCAGACAACTTGAGAGAGGTAAACATGTCAATCACCAAAGTGGGAAAAAGCGGGCAGAAGTTCATCGCACGAAACCGGGCGCCACGCGTGCAAATTGAGTACGACGTGGAAATCTATGGGTCGGAGAAAAAGGTGCACATTCCCTTTGTCATGGGCGTGATGGCCGACCTGTCCGGAAAGCCTCTTGAAAACTTACCGGAAATCGCCGATCGCAAATTCCTGGACATCGACATCGACAACTTCGATGCCCGCATGAAATCCATCAAGCCTCGCGCTTCCTTCCTGGTGCCCAACACACTCACTGGTGAAGGCTATTTGAGCGTGGATCTGACGTTTGAAAGCATGGATGACTTCTCGCCTGCCGCGGTGGCCCGCAACATCGGCCCACTCAACACACTGCTGGAGGCTCGCACCCAACTCCATAACCTGCTTTCGTACATGGACGGTAAGCAGGGAGCAGAAGAGCTGATCCGCAAGGTACTCCAGGACCCTGCACTGCTCAAGTCACTGGCTGCGAGTGCCAAGCCCGCCGCAGAAGCCGCTGAGATGCCAGCTCAAAACGACGCCGCCTGAGACATCCCTGCCAACGGAGATCACCCATGAGTGCAGTAGTAGCCACCACAGAATCAACCACCGCCCAGTCGCTAGAGGGCCACGACTTTGCGGCCTTGCTGAACAAAGAATTCAAACCCAAAACCGACCAAGCACGCGACGCAGTAGAAGCTGCCGTACAGACGCTTGCACAGCAGGCGCTCGCATCGGTAGCCACCATCTCCAACGATGCGTACCAGACCGTGCAAGCCATCATTGCAGAGATCGACCGAAAGTTGTCCGAACAAGTCAACCTCGTGATTCACCATGCGGAGTTCCAGAAGCTTGAAGGCGCCTGGCGCGGCCTACAGCATCTGGTGACCAACACCGAGGTGGACGAGATGCTCAAGATCCGCGTGATGAACATCTCCAAAAAGGAGCTTCATCGCAACATGCGACGCTACAAGGGCGTGGGCTGGGATCAGAGCCCCATCTTCAAGAAGGTTTACGAGGAGGAGTACGGCCAGTTCGGCGGAGAGCCCTTTGGATGTCTGGTGGGCGACTACCACTTCGACCACAGCCCGCCGGATGTCGAACTGCTGGGGGAAATGGCCAAGGTGGCGGCTGCAGCCCACTGCCCCTTTATCTCCGGCGCATCTCCCGCGCTGATGCAGATGGACTCATGGCAGGAACTGGCCAACCCTCGCGACCTGACCAAGATATTCACCAACACCGAGTACGCCGCTTGGCGCAGCCTCCGCGAGTCCGATGACTCCAAGTACATCGGCCTCGCCATGCCACGCTTCCTGGCCCGACTTCCCTACGGCGCCAAGACCAATCCGGTGGATGAGTTCGACTTTGAAGAAGAAACTGCCAGCGGCAACCACAGCAAGTACTGCTGGGCGAATTCGGCGTATGCCATGGCGGTAAACATCAACCGCTCTTTCAAATACTACGGCTGGTGCACATCCATCCGCGGCGTGGAATCCGGCGGCGCAGTGGAGAACCTGCCCGCACACACATTTCCCACAGACGATGGTGGCGTGGACATGAAGTGCCCCACCGAAATCGCAATCAGCGACCGCCGGGAGGCGGAGCTTGCCAAGAACGGCTTCATGCCGTTGGTCCACCGCAAGAACTCGGACGTTGCAGCCTTCATTGGCGCGCAGTCGCTGAACAAACCCGCCGAATACTACGACGCCGACGCTACGGCGAACGCCAACCTCTCGGCACGGCTGCCTTACATGTTCGCGTGCTGCCGCTTCGCGCACTACCTCAAGTGCATCGTGCGCGACAAGATCGGCTCGTTCAAGGAGCGCAGCGACATGGAGCGCTGGCTTAACGACTGGATCATGAACTACGTCGATGGGGATCCTTCCAACTCTTCCCAGGAGACCAAGGCACGAAAGCCCCTGGCCGCAGCTGAGGTTGAGGTGAATGAAGTGGAAGGCAATCCGGGGTACTACACCTCCAAGTTCTTCCTGCGCCCTCACTACCAGCTGGAAGGGCTAACGGTATCGCTGCGACTTGTGTCCAAACTGCCTTCTGTCAAAGAAGCAGGCAACTGACCGGCAGCGGTCCTGCCAGGAAGAAGGCACACGCTAACAAAAGCTAGCGTGAATCCATCGCGGTTTTCGCGACCCGGCGCCTCACCCAACTTCCGCTGATTGACCTGCCGTCGTTTGCAGGCAGGCAGGTACTTTTCACGAAGTTGAGTCCAAGCGCACCGCTACCCGGAAGGGCCGCAGTGCATGCCCCACCTTCGTCGGAGGACCGACATCGCAATCGGTCATCCGTCAAGGCGATTTAGCACGCCGGCACCCAAAATGATCAACATCAACTCTCAACGTGACTGCCATTCTCTTTGACTCCCAAAGCCCGTTGGACCTTCAACTCCATCGCGTCAAAGACGCGATCCGGGCTGAGCCCTCCAAGGCCTCGCTGCGCACTTTCTATTTCCAGTTGCTAGCGGTACTTGGCGACTGGGACAAGGCGCTGGCGCAGTTGCAGGTATGTGCGCAGCTGGATCCCAAGGCCATTCCGATGGCACATGCCTACCGGGAAGCCATGCGCTGCGAATTGCTGCGCACCGAGGTGTTTGAGGGGCGTCGCACGCCTTACATCCTGGGGGAACCGCCTGCATGGCTGAGTTACATGGTGGACGCCCTCAAAGCAGAGTCAGAAGGGATTCCCGATGCTGCGCTGCAATTGCGATCCCTGGCCCTGGACATGGCACCGGCTCGCTCCGGCAAGCTCAATGGCGAACCGTTCGAATGGCTGAGCGATTCCGACTCGAGGCTGGGACCAGTGCTGGAGTTTCACACCAACGGCTGCTACTACTGGGTTCCCTTCTCAGCGGTGCATAGCATCGCCATGGAAAAACCCGCAGACCTTCGAGACCTTGTGTGGCAACCCGCAGAGCTGGTGCTGGTCAACGACAGCACGCTAAAAGGCCTGGTACCCACGCGCTATCCGCTGCAGGCTCACGATGACGACGGCCTGAGGCTGGCACGACGCACGGAATGGGCAGAGATCGGGGACGAGCATGTGGCAGGCCGGGGGCAACGAATGTGGGTCTCTGACCAGGGAGACCACGCATTGCTCGATGTGCGCACTATTTCCTTCCTGGATTGACGTATTCCTGTCATGCAGTCCAGAAGACTGAGCGGTTTTGGAACCGAAAAGGATCGCCTGCAGCCGGCTCTGCTGGATCGCCTGACCGACCATGAGCCCACCCAACGGACGGAGCAGGCCGACGCTGTGTATGTCACCGAGTCGCGCCTGCGCGGCGCGCTACTGCGCGATCTTGGCTGGCTACTCAACGCAAGCAATGCCTCGGGACACATCGACTTTTTCGGACTTGCGCATGCTGAAAGATCCACACTGAACTATGGGATGAATCCCCTGGCGGGCAAGCTGCTTTCCGATTTGGACTGGAAAGACGTCGAAGCCAATGTGAGCCGCGCGATCCTGGCGTTTGAGCCCCGGGTCCTGCCTGACTCACTGACGGTGACTCTCCTGCCGTCGTTCGATTCACTCAACCACCACAACACTTTGCAATTCGAAATCCGATGCCAGTTCTGGTCCATGCCCTACCCTCTGGAGCTGCTGCTCAAGACGAGCCTGGACCTGGAAACCGGTCAAGTGGTGTTGTCGGACCTTAGAAGCTGCCCCTGAGAACACACCGATGAATCCGCGTCTGGTGGAGTACTACAACCGAGAACTGGCCTACCTGCGTGAGCTGGGGGCCGAGTTTGCTGCCGCATTTCCAAAAGTGGCCGGCCGGCTCGCGCTGCGAGACCTGGATGTGGCAGACCCGTACGTTGAACGTCTCCTGGAGGGGTTCAGCTTCCTGACAGCGCGGGTGCAGATGAAGATGGACGCCGAGTTCCCACGGCTTTCACAACGCATCCTCGAGATGGTGTGCCCCCACTATCTGGCCCCCACCCCCGCCATGGTGGTCGTTCAGATGTCTCCCAGCGATACCGAGGGCAACGTGGCAGACGGCTATTGCCTGCCCGCTGGCAGCATGCTGCGCTCACGCAAGACCCATGATGACCAAGTATCGTGCGATTTTCGTACTGGGCACGACGTCACTCTCTGGCCTATTGCACTGTCCCGCGCAGTTCTGGGTGGGCCCCCTCTGGATCTCCCACTATCCCGCTTCGGATTGCAGCATGAGCCGACAGGGCATTTGCGCCTGGAAATCGAAACCCAGGGGGCTACCGACTTCGCGCAACTGCCGATGGATCGGCTGGATATGTACATCCACGCATCTGACGCTGTGGCGTCCCATCTGCAGGAGTTGTTGCACGAATCTCTCCTCGGCATCGTGGTGCACGATGCACAAGATCCGACCCGGGTGCACGGATACCTCTCAGCCCACGCCCTTCGTGCCGAAGGGTATGAACAGAGTCAGTCCTTGCTGCCTTATTCGCACCGGGCGTTTCAGGGGCACCGGCTGCTGCATGAGTATTTCGCCTTTCCGCCGCGCTTCCGGTTTTTCTCCATCCAAGGTCTGGCGAGTTCGCTGCAGGTGGTCCCCGGGAGGCGTCTGGCCATGACGCTGCTGCTGCGCAAGGCAGCCCCAGACCTCGAACCGGTGGTGGATAGACAAAATTTCCTGTTGCACTGCACACCCGCGATCAACCTGTTTGAGCGCACGGCGGACCGCATCCACGTGTCGGCAGGTGTCAACGAATACCACGTGGTGATGGAACGCACCCGCCCACGCGACTTCGAGGTGTACAACGTGCTCAGCGTCACCGGCCACCAGGAGGGCCAGGTGAACGACCGGGAGTTCGTTCCCTTGTATGCCTCCGTGCACGGCATACGCTCTGACGACCAAGCGTACTTCGCTGTACGGAGGGAGCCCCGGCTGTTTTCGGAGCACGCCGTTCGTTTCGGGCCCCGGACGCAATACCTGGGCAGCGAAGTTTTCCTGTCGCTGGTGGACCAACGAGCAGCCCCTTTTTCAGACGATCTCAAGCAGCTTTCGGTACGTACCCTGTGCACAAACCGCGATCTGCCTCTGCTGATGCCGATCAATCAAGCCGGGGGGGATTTCATCACCCTCGACTCGGCGCCCATCGGCGCCATACGCACCGTCGCTGGACCATCGCGACCCATGGGCAGCGTGGCAGAGAACGAGATCACCTGGAGATTGATCTCGCATCTGTCGCTGAACTACCTCGCGATGACCGACCTCTCGGAGCAGGAAGGCGCAGCCACGCTTCGCGAACTGATGAACCTCTACCTCGCCTTGGGCAACCATGCTCTCACCGGCCAGGTTGCCGGGCTGAAGGAAGTCAGTATTCAACCCATCACCAGACGCCTTGCTCAACACCGCCAGCTGATATACGGCCGGGGAGTGGGAATCACACTCACGGTCGATGAATCTTCGTTCGCTGGCGTGAGCGCATGGCCGCTGGCCTGTGTGCTTGAGCGCTTTTTCGCGCGCCATGTGGGTGTCAACAGCTTCACAGAACTGTCTTTGCACTCGCGGCAACGAGGGCCGCTCGCCAAGTGGGACGCTCGCCCAGGCCAGAGGCCGAATACATGACCGGCGCAGCATCTCCAACCCGGGAAGACCCGTTGCAGCAGCAAGATGGCAGCGCCGACCTGTGGCAACGACTGCGCAGCGATCCACACGCCTTCGATCTGTTCTTCGCGCTGCGATGGCTGCAGGCCCGCCATCCCGACCTACCGGTTTTGGGCCGCGCTGCGCGCCCGCAAGCCGAGCCGATCCGATTGGGACAGGACCCTTCTCTCGCCTTCGCCCCGGCCACCATCGCAGAGGTGCTGCCAGCCGGAGCAGGCCAGCCGGAGCGGTTGATGGTCTGGAACTTCGGCCTGTATGGTCCCAATGGCCCGCTGCCTACCCACCTGACGGAGTACGTCCGCGAGAGACAGCGCCAATACGACGACACGACGCTGGCCCGGTTTTCCGACATCTTCCACCACAGGCTGCTGCTGCTGTTCTTTCGTGCATGGGCCGATGCCCAGCCCACAGTGTCCCTGGACCGGCCCGGTGACGGGATGTTCGGGCGCCACCTGGCCAGCATCATTGGCATCGGTGAACCATCAGCACGACACCGCGATGCGGTGGACGACCACGCCAAGCTTCACATGGCCGGGCACCTGACGCGCATCACCCGCAATCCGGAGGGCCTGCAGCGTGCCATCGCCAGCTACTTTGGAGTGCCCGTCGCTTTGAACGAATACTGCTTGCACTACTTGGAACTCGAGCCCTCGCAGCAAACCCGTCTCTCGCGGCATCCCTGCAACTCGCAGTTGGGGGTCGATACGGTGGTGGGATCCAGGGTTCCGGATGCGCAAAGCAAGTTCCGACTGCGCATTGGCCCGATGACCCTGGCGCAGTACGAGCGCTTTCTTCCAGGCCATTCAGATTTCAAGGCGCTCGTGGACTGGGTGAGGAACTACCTGGGTATCGAGTACGCCTGGGATTTCGAACTCGTGCTGCGGCGCGAGGAAGTCCCCGGCACGCGACTGGGCGGCGGAACCCGCCTGGGCTGGACCAGTTGGCTGCTCGATGGCCCTGCAACCTCTGACGCAGATGACTTCCGTCTGGACCCGGAAAGCTGGCTGCAAACCCGTAGCCAACCCGTCAGAGCGCACGTGTCCATGCCTGCGGACGCGTAACGCGGCTTCGCTTTTCCATTTCCCCGAAATTCTTTTTTAACGCCCGTCCCCATAACCATGTCAGAGATCAGTCGCCTTGCCCTGTTCGGAAAACTCAACCCACTGCTTTTCAAATCGCTGGAGGGTGCTACGGTGTTCTGCAAGTTGCGGGGCAACCCCTATGTCGAACTGGTCCATTGGCTGCACCAGTTGCTGCAGGAGAGCGACTCCGACCTGCTGAGGCTGTTTCGCCATGTCGAGATCGATGCAGAGCAACTTGCTGCCGACGTGCTGCGCAGCCTGGACCGGCTGCCACGGGGAGCCACGTCGATCTCCGACTTCTCGGACCAGATTGAGATGTCCATCGAACGCGGCTGGGTCTACGCCACGCTGATGTTCAACGAATCGCAGATCCGCAGCGCCTACTGGCTTTCCGGCATGCTGCGCACCCGGACATTGGCCAATGAGCTCCGATCAATTTCGAAGGAGTTCGAAAAGATCTCCGAGCCATCGCTGAGCGACGCATTCCCCAAACTGCTCCCACTGTCGCCGGAAGCCCGACTCCAGGCAGCTGACGGTTCGGGACTCCAGGGAACGCCAGGTGAAGCCAGCAGTGCGACAACGCCACTCGGCACGGGTAAGCAGGACGCCCTGCAGCGCTATACCGTTGACCTGACCGAACGCGCCCGCCAAGGCGAACTGGACCCGGTGACAGGCCGCGACGAGGAAGTGCGCCAGATGATCGACATCCTCATGCGCCGTCGGCAAAACAACCCCATCCTCGTGGGCGAAGCTGGGGTCGGCAAGACCGCCGTGGTGGAAGGCTTGGCGCTGCGCATTGCCGCAGACGACGTTCCACCGCCGCTACGCGGCGTCCAGCTGCGCACGATGGACGTTGGCCTGTTGCAGGCGGGCGCCAGCATGAAGGGCGAATTCGAGAACCGGCTGCGCACGCTGCTGGACGAAGTGCAGGCCAGCACCACTCCGATCGTGCTCTTCATCGACGAAGTGCACACCCTGATCGGTGCGGGCGGTCAGGCTGGTACGGGCGATGCGGCCAACCTGCTCAAACCAGCATTGGCCCGTGGGGTGCTGCGCACGATTGGCGCGACCACCTGGGCAGAGTACAAGAAGTACATCGAGAAAGACCCGGCGCTGACGCGCCGCTTCCAGCTGGTACATATCCACGAGCCCGACGAACCCAAGGCTGTGCACATGCTGCGCGGAGTGGCCGCCAAGCTGGAAGCGCATCACAAGGTTCGGATCGCTGACGAGGCCGTGGTGGCCGCGGTAAACCTGTCGCACCGCTACATTCCCGCACGCCAGTTGCCAGACAAGGCGGTGAGTCTCATGGACACCGCCTGTTCCCGCGTCGCCATGGCCCTCACGGCAACACCTGCGCGCCTGGAGGCCGTGACCCGCCAACAGGAGGCGCTCCAAGTGGAGCTAGGGGTCGTGCAGCGAGAGGCCGACCTGGGTATCGCCGATGCAGGGCGTATGACCGAGCTAGCCGCAGCGCTGGAGCGCTTGCGGGTGGAGAAAGCCACGCTGACCGAACGACTGGCCCGCGAGAATGACCTCGCGCAACGTATCGTCCAGGCAGAAGCAACACTCCTGGCTGCACGGCTTACACGCACGCCAGACGCTGCCAGCGTAGATGCAGCTGCTGCCTCCGCTGAAGCGATGACATCAGCCGCACCAGCCGTCTCGCCAGAGGAGCTGGACGCGATGCGCAAGGAACTGCTCACGCTACAGGGCGACGATCCCCTGTTGCACCCGGTGGTGGATGCGGGCGTTGTGGCCGCCGTCGTGGCCGAATGGACAGGCATTCCCGTGGGCCGCATGGTGCGCGATGAAGTGAAGTCGGTGCTGACGCTGACACATACGCTAGAAAAGCGCGTGATCGGCCAGCGCCACGGATTGGAGGCCATCACGCGCCGCATACAGACAGCGCGCGCGCAGTTGGACAACCCCAGCAAACCCATTGGAGTATTCCTGCTGGCAGGCCCCTCGGGGGTGGGAAAGACCGAAACCGCCCTTTCCCTGGCCGAGGCGCTGTACGGCGGTGAACAGAATCTCATCACCATCAACATGAGCGAGTTCCAGGAAGCGCACACCGTCTCCACACTCAAGGGCGCGCCACCGGGCTACGTGGGGTATGGCGAAGGTGGCGTTCTGACTGAAGCGGTGCGCCGCAGACCGTACAGCGTGGTATTGCTCGACGAGATCGAGAAGGCGCACCCGGACGTGCACGAGATGTTCTTCCAAGTGTTCGACAAGGGCTGGATGGAAGACGGCGAGGGCCGCTATATCGACTTCAAGAACACAGTGATCATCCTGACGTCGAATGTGGGCTCGGAGCTGATCGCAGGACTTTGCAACGACCCCGACCTCATTCCGTCGCCCGAGGCCCTGGCCCAGGCAATCCGCCAGCCGCTGCTCGACAAGTTCCCGGCCGCGCTGCTCGGTCGCCTCACGGTGGTGACGTACTACCCGATTTCCGAAGCGATGCTTGAGCAGATCATTGGCCTGCAAATGCGCCGCATCCAGACACGCATCCAGGTCAACCATGGCGCGCAGTTCGAGTTCGACGACAGCGCCGTGCGGCTGATCAGAGAGCGCTGCAGCGAAGTGGAGTCTGGCGCCCGCATGATCGACGCGATCCTGACCCAGAACCTCTTGCCACGCATGGCCATAGAGTTCCTGCAGGCTTCGGTGGATACAAAGATCATCAGCCGCATCAACGTGAGCGCCGCTGATAACGACTTTGTGATCCGCTACGTCTAGGCCCACAAGCACCCCCTTCGACGCACCGCCACCATGCCCAACGCACACTTGCTCCGCAACCAGCCTCCCCCCTCCTGCGCCGCAGAACACCGGGCAGGTACTGTGCCAAACACGGCCGCCTTGACCGCCTTGGTCGTCTTGGCTGCCTTCGCGATGCCGGCGCACTCAGGTCTGCTCGATGGCCTGGGCCGGGTCGGCGAGGCCATCAGCCGTAGCGAAGGCGCTGTGTCCGCCGGGCAGCAGGTCATATCGACGGGTCGGCAGGCCATGGACGCGGGCCGCCAGACCTGGGACGGCCGCAACGTCATCCCCTTCCAGCCGCCCTCCGGGGCCGCCGTGATGGCGCGCGACGAAGGCGGCCCGGTGCGGCTCATTGCCGCCCTCGAACGCGGCGCGGGCGACCCCGTCGCTGCGGGTAGCACGCTGGTGGCGCTGCTCGACCAGGGCGCGTACTTCGTGCAGCGCCAGACTGCGCATGTGACAACACCTCAGGACCAGTTACTGGCCACTCCCCGCGCAGACAGCTCTGCGGTGTCCATCGACCTGCCGCAGACTCCACCGGGGACCCTCTTCGACCTGGCCTCGGGCAGGGTACGAGCTTCAGGCGCTGGCGTGAAGATATTTGCACTGTCTGTGCACACCAGCCTGCCACGCCGGACTGGCCGCCGCGGGCTGGATGCGATAGAGCAGCACGCCATGCTCACCACCAGTTCAGTGCAGATGGAATGGCCACTGCAGCCCGACCTGGCAATGGAAGCGGTGGGTGGCAAGTTGCTGGTGTGGGCCAGCGAGTCAGGCGCCGCGTTTCCGTCGGGCTTCGGTGCGGACGGCCGCCTCTTCACGCCCGACGACCCCATGGTGCGGCTGCCGCGCGGCTACACCGTCGTGACCCTGGACAGCCGCGGTTTCAGCTTCGACCGCAGCCGCGAGATCGCGCTGGCTCAGTATGGGGTGCAGTCCACGGCAGACATCGACCTGACCCGGCTGTCGCCCGGCGACGCTTTCAAGGCATTCACCAGCGTGATGCACGAACGCTATCCGTTCCGCAGCGCACAACCCATGGATTGGGCACGGCTGCAAGCAGAGCTGGCGGACAAGGTGCGGCAGGCCGGCGACCGGCGGGACCGGCAAGCCATGGCGCAAATCTACGCCGACATCGGTGCACGCCTGCAGGACGGCCTGTTCCGCGTCGACGTGCGCGGCGCAGGCGGGCCCCAGGGTTTCACGGCAGGGCTCGATGTGGGCCTGGCCGGCCAGTGGCAGCCGCGCGGCATCACGCCGCTGCCGACGCAGGGCGTGTGGTGGCTGCCTGATGGCCGGGCCGTGTTAGGCAGCGTCGCCCCGCGCTCGGCCGCGGAACTGGCCGGGCTGCGCCCGGGCGCCGAGATTGTGGAAGTCAACGGCGAGAGCGTCGGGCGCTATTTGGGCCGCGCCGTGCGCTACTCCAACCGCCCCACCGAAGTCGGGCGCCGCCACGATGCCCTCAAGCTGATGGCCTACGATCGGGAAGCCATGGTGCTGAAGGTGCGCCAGGACGGCAAGGACCAAACCTTCGATCTGCGCCAGCGCATGGCTGAGCGGCCCCAGGCGGCCGGCTCGCCCCCGAACAACGAATCGCTGTCAGCGTTCCAGTTGCGCAGCCAATTGGGCCGACAGTACGGCTATATCGCGCTCAGCTCGTTCGCCGACGGGGGAGGCAACTTGGATCAGTGGGAACGCAGCCTCGCCGCAGCCACCCAGGCACGGCTCAGCGGCCTGGTGCTGGACCTTCGGGGCGCCAACCACAATGCATACCAGTTGGTTCCCCACTACGTGGCATCTTTCTTCTCTTACGATCGACCCCTGCGGCTGCAGGGCTATGCGCAGCGCCAGATGGACGCCACCGCCAAGGTGTGGCGCACCCGCGGCAGCTTGGGCCTGCCGCCACAGCTGCCGCTGTTCACACAGGGAAATGCTCACTACAGCGCACCACTCGTGCTGTTGACCGGCCCGGACTGCACGGGCCCATGCGAGATGTTCGCAGTCTGGTTGCAGAAAGCCGGTCGGGCCCAGGTCATCGGAACGGAGCCCACACCGGGTGCCGTAGGCATGACGACCCGCGTACTGTTGCCGGGAGACGTGATCGTTCACGCGCCGACCGTTGCAGAACTGGGCGCCAACGGCGAGCACTATGTATTCGGCAAAGGCGTTGAGCCTGATCTGCGCCTGACGGTAGACGCAGGGTTCGTCCAGCGCCTCATGGTCGGTGGCGACCCTGTGCTGGATGCCGCCGTACAGTGGCTAGACGGTAGGCCCCAGGCACGCTGACCGCACTGTCATGCGCATCTGCACCCAAAAAGCAAGCTGCCCCGCGGCAGCGCCACGGGCAGGCGAAAATAGCGGCATGCCCCTCATCCCCGATTTCATCGCCCCCACCCGCCACACCGACCCGGCCGACGCCCTGGCCCAGGTGCAGCGCATCTACCAGCAACAAATTGGCCACCTGCGCGACGCCATGCAGCGTTTTGTGGCGGGCGAGACGCCCGAGGGCCCGGTGCGGGCTTTCTACCCGTTTGTGCGGGTGCACACCACCACCGTGGCGCGGGCCGATACCAAGCTGGCCTATGGCTTTGTGGAAGGCCCCGGGCGGTATGAGACCACGCTGACCCGGCCCGACCTGTTTGCCAACTACTACGCCGAGCAGTTCCGCCTGCTGCGCGCCAGCCACAACGTGGAACTGGAAGTGGGCACCAGCACCCACCCGATTCCCATCCATTTCTCGTTTGCGGAGCACGACCACATCGAGGGCACGCTGACCCAGGCGCGCCGCATGCTGATGCGCGACGTGTTCGACCTGCCCGACCTGGCCGCCATGGACGATGGCATCGCCAACGGGACCTGGCAGGCCGCACCCGGCGAGGCGCAGCCGCTGTCGCTGTTCACCGCTCCGCGCGTGGACTACTCACTGCACCGCCTGCGCCACTACACCGGCACGGCACCCGAGTGGTTCCAGAACTTCGTGCTGTTCACCAATTACCAGTTCTACATCGACGAGTTCGTGCGCCTGGGCCACGCCGAGATGGCCAAACCCGACAGCGAATACATCGCCTTCGTCGAACCCGGCAACGTGGTCACACGCCGCGTGGGCCTGAGCGCCGAGGCGGGCGACGACCTGGGCGCCGCGCCGCCCCGCCTGCCGCAGATGCCCGCCTACCACCTGGTGCGCAAGGACGCGAGCGGCATCACCATGGTCAACATCGGCGTGGGCCCGGCCAACGCCAAGACCATCACCGACCACATCGCCGTGCTGCGCCCCCATGCCTGGATGATGCTGGGCCACTGCGCAGGCCTGCGCAACAGCCAGCAGCTGGGCGACTACGTGCTGGCGCATGCCTACGTGCGCGAGGACCATGTGCTGGACGAAGACCTGCCGCTGTGGGTGCCCATCCCGGCGCTGGCCGAAATCCAGCTGGCGCTGCAGCAGGCGGTGGCCGATGTCACGCAGATCAGCGGCGCAGACCTGAAGCGCGTGATGCGCACCGGCACCGTGGCCAGCACCGACAACCGCAACTGGGAGCTGCTGCCCGACAACACGCCCCAGCGCCGCTTCAGCCAGAGCCGCGCCGTGGCGCTGGACATGGAAAGCGCCACCATCGCCGCCAACGGCTTCCGCTTCCGCGTGCCCTACGGCACCCTGCTGTGCGTGAGCGACAAGCCCCTGCATGGCGAGATCAAGCTGCCCGGCATGGCCAACCACTTCTACCGCGAGCGCGTGGACCAGCACCTGCGCATCGGCATGCGCGCCATCGAGATCCTGCGCAACGGCGGCGTGGACCGCCTGCACAGCCGCAAGCTGCGCAGCTTTGCCGAGGTCGCATTTCAGTAAACGACTGGCCCGAGGCCGCTGCGCATGCCACTGGATTTCCTCACCCTCATGACGGTCATGGCGGCCAACCTGTTCATGATCTCGGCCGCGCTGCCGCTGATCATGGGCCGGGACGTGAGCCGCGCGGCCCGCAACATGCAGGCCAGCATGCTGCTGCAGGCGGTGGCCTGGTCGACCATCATCGCCTCGGCCACCCTGTGGGACCAGGCCCTCTCCACCCTGTCGATTGCCTGCAACGCGGCCGCGCAGTGGATGCTGTACCGGGCGCTGGAGGAATGGCTGGGCCCCCGCCCCTTGCGCCGCGTGCTGCTGGTGCTGGTGATTGCCACCCCGCTGGGCTACACCCTGGGTTTTGGGCACTACGCCTGGCGCGTGGGCTGGGCCAACTTTTTGATGGCTACCATTTTGTGCATCGTGGCACGCGCCACCCTGGCGCCCGTGGTGGAGGCCAACCTGCGCTGGCGCAGCCTGCTGATGGGCTGCCTGCTGACGTCGGCCGCTTTCACGCTGGCGCGGGGCATGCTGGGCGCCTTCACCGACCAGTATCCGAGCTTTCGCACGCCCCATCCCGTCAACCTGGCAGCTGCTGTGGCCACCAATGTGAGCCTGGTGCTGGGCACCGTCGCCCTGCTGGTGGCGTGGCGGTCGGAGGCAGAACACAAGCTGCGCACGCTGGCGATGACCGATGGCCTCACCGGCGTGCTCAACCGGCGAGGCTTCACCACCCAAGGCAGCAGCCTGCTGGCACACGCCGCACGTCACCAGTTGCCCATGACGGCAATGATGCTGGACCTGGACCACTTCAAGCAGGTCAACGACACCCACGGCCACGAGGCCGGAGACCGCGCCCTGCAACTGTTTGCCCGCCTGCTGGGTGACACCTGCCGCAGCGGCGACCTGGTCGGGCGCCTGGGTGGCGAGGAGTTTGGCGTGCTGCTGTTGCACAACAGCGCGCCCGCTGGACTGGCCCTGGACCGGCGACTGCGCAGGCGTCTGCATGCCGCCAGCGTGGCAGAGCTGGGCTTTGCGCTGGACTACAGCGCCGGGATGGCCGTGCTGCAGCCGGGCGAAGCTGGCTTGGCCGAACTGATGGCCCGTGCCGACGGTGCCCTCTATGCAGCCAAGACGGCGGGCCGGGGGCGGCTGGTCGCGGCGGACTGAGGCAAGCAGTCCTGTTTTGATTGCATCAGGCGCAATACCCACTAGCGCCTGCAGCAGATTCTGGCAAAGATCCGCCCCCAAGCACCACGGACGCACTCGTCGCACACAATCCCTCCATGACCGCACTTTTTGAAGCCCTGCACCTGCGCAAACGTTATGGCGAGACCACGGTGGTGGACGACGTGTCCTTCGCCATTGCTCCCGGCGAATGCCTGGGGGTCATCGGCCCCAACGGCGCGGGCAAGACCACCACCATCCGCATGTGCCTGGGCCTGGCGTCGCCAGACGGGGGCGAAGTGCATTTCACGCCCCAGCCCGGCACGGCCCCGCTGCTGATGCCCCGCGATGCGCTGGCCATCAAGGCGCAGCTGGGTGTGGTCACGCAGTTTGACACCCTCGACCCGGACTTCAGCTGCGCCGAAAACCTGCGCGTATTCGGCCGCTACTTCGGCCTGAAGGGGCCGGTGATGGACGAGCGTGTACCCCAGTTGCTGGAGTTCGCAGCCCTCACCCACAAGGCCGATGCCAAGCCGGGCGAGCTGTCGGGCGGCATGAAGCGGCGCCTGTCGCTGGCGCGCGCCCTGGTCAACAACCCGCGCCTGCTGCTGCTGGACGAGCCCACCACTGGCCTGGACCCGCAAGCCCGCCACCTGATGTGGGAGCGGCTGCAACTGCTGCTGCAGCAAGGCAAGTCGATCCTGCTGACCACCCACTTCATGGACGAGGCCGAGCGCCTGTGCTCGCGCCTGCTGGTGCTGGACCACGGCCGCAAGATTGCAGAAGGCCGCCCGCGCGAGCTGATCGCCCAGCACCTGGAGCCGGATGTGGTGGAGGTGTTCGGCGTGGGGGCCGTCCAGATGGCCGAAGACGCCGCGCTGCGCGCCCTGGCCGCCCGCGTGGAAATCAGCGGCGAGACCGTGTTTTTCTACACCCAGAACGCCCAGCCACTGCTGCAGGCCTTGGCCGCACACGGCCACCTGCGCACGCTGCACCGGCCGGCCAATCTGGAAGACCTGTTCCTCAAGCTCACGGGGCGGCAGATCCGGGAGTGAGGTCGGCCGGAGGGCCTGCCACCCGGCCCTGCCACCAGTTTTCAAGGTCTTGTGGCGCGCAAGGCTGGGAAAAGAGGTAACCCTGCAGTTCGTCGCACCCCAGCCGGGTCAGCCACTGTGCCTGGTGCTCGGTTTCCACGCCCTCGGCCACCGTGCGCAGGCCCAGCTTTTGTGCCAGGGCCACGATGGCGTCCACCAGCACTTCGCCCCGGTCATTGCTCCCCAGGTCGTTGACGAAAGAGTGGTCGATCTTGAGCTTGCGCACCGGAAACCGCTTGAGCTGGCTGAGTGACGAATAGCCGGTGCCGAAGTCGTCGATGGCCAGCTGCACGCCCAGAGCGGTGAGGCGCTGCATGGTCTGCAGGGCCTCCTCCACGGGCTCCATGATCGCGCTTTCAGTGATCTCCAATTGCAGCAACCGGGGTGGGCACCCGGTGCTTTGCAAGGCGTGTGCCACCACCTGGTCCAGCTCGGGCTCCTGGAACTGACGGGCCGAGAGATTCACCGCCACCGGGATCTCCCCCCAACCGGCATCCAGCCACCGGCGTGCCTGCGCGCAGGCCTCGTTCAGCACCCATTCGCCCAGGGGCACGATCAGCCCCGTTTCTTCCGCAATACCGATGAACTGCAGCGGAGACACCAGCCCACGCTCCGGGTCCGCCCACCGCACCAGCGCCTCCGCCGACGACACACGCCCCGTCCGCGCATCCATGATGGGCTGATAGTGCAGGCGCAGCCCGTCGTGCTCGATGGCATGGCGCAGGCCCGCCTCCACCCGCAGGCGCTCCGTCAACACCTCCGTCATGTGCGGGCTGAAGAAAGCCAGCCGGTTCCCACCCAGGTCCTTGGCGTCGTACATGGCCACATCCGCATTGCGCAGCAGGAGATCCCCGGAGTCCCCATCCTGCGGGAAGACCGCAATGCCCAGGCTGGTGCCCAGCAACCAGCTGGACGTGCCGGTCTCCACCGGCAGGGTCAGCGCCCGCACAATGCGCCGCGCCATGGGCTCCACCACGGCCGGGTCCAGCAGGTCGGGCAGCACCACCACAAACTCATCCCCTCCCGGCCGGGCCACCACATCGCCAGGACGCACACAACCCTGCAACCGGACCGCCACCTCCTTGAGCAAGGCATCGCCCCGGGCATGGCCCAGGCTGTCGTTCACCCCTTTGAACCGGTCCAGGTCCATGGCCAGAACGGCCACGCAGTGGCCCTGCTCCCGCGCCCGGTCCAACGCCGCGTCCAGCCGCTCCGTGAGGCTGTAGCGGTTGGCCAAGTCGGTCAGGGGGTCTCGCCGCGCCTGGCGCTCCAGCGTCTCCGTGTGTTGCGCGATGGACTGCTGCTGGCGCAGCAGGGACTCCGCCATCCGGTCCAGTGCCCGGGCCACCTGCCCCAGCTCTCCCGGGGGATAGGGTGTGCCAATGGGTTCGGCGTAGTTGCCAGCATCCATGCGGCCAATGGCGCGGATGGCGCGCATGGCATGGCGGCGCACCGCAAATTCCACCAGCAGAAAAGCAGCAACGAACACGATGACCGCCAGTGCCAGCACCCCGAGCAGTGCGCTCCGGAACTGGCGCTCCACCGGGCCACGCAGGTCGTCCTCGGGCACGGCCAGGGCCAGACGCAGATCCGAGCCCTGTGCGCGCGGCAACTGGGCGCGCACCCAGACGCGACGCACGCCATCGGCCCCCTCCATCACGGCATGCCCTTCGACCGCTTGCAACATGAAAGTGCGTTCGGCGTCCCCCAGGGTCAGCGGCGCCACCTCCGGCCGGCGGAAGTCCATGACCACCGAACCGTCGGCATTCCATACCTGCAGATGCATACGCTCATAGCGCTGTGCATGCACCGTGGCCTGCCCGTAGTCCTGCATGTCGAGCGAGGCCAGCAGGATGAAGCGCAACGCGCCACCCGCATCGCGCACCGGGTAGGCCACCTGCAGCACTCCCTTGCCCGTCAGGCGGCCTATGACCGCTTCCAGCACCGGCCCGGAGGCCGTCAGCGCACGCTGAAAGTAACTGCGGTCCCGCAGGTCCAGCGTACGGCCACTGCGCAGCGAATCACAGAACAGGGAGCCATCGGGCTGGATGGTGAGGATGCCGGTGTACTGAGGATGTTCCTTGAGGACATCTGCCAGGAAATCAGAGCAGGCGGCCTTGTCGCCCGCTGCCAGCAGGGGGACGCGCCCAAGGCCAAACAAGAGTTGCCCGGTACCAGCGATCTTGTCGTCCAGGTTGCTGGCAATGATGCCTGCCCGGGCCACCAGCCGGTCGCGCGCCTGTCCGGTGGTGGTCACCCGGAACTCCAGCAGCAGCCACACCAGGGCCGGCACAGGCAACAAAGAGGCTGCCAGCACCGGCCACAGGATCCGCGCACTCAGGCTCACAGGGGTTTCTCCTTCAGAAGCGCCGTCGTCGCACCGGCCCGCCGCAACAGCGGCCGCAGGCTATCAGGCCACGCGGGGCCTGACCTTGCTCGCCGCCAGCTTGGCGTTCGCACGCGCCGTGTCCACATTCTCAGCCCGCGCCAGCGCCACGCCCATGCGGCGCTTCACAAAACTCTCGGGCTTGCCGAACAGGCGCAGGTCGGAGCCCGGCACGCGCAGCGCTTCTTCCACGCCGTCGAACACGATGCCCTGGGCTTCCACACCGCCATAGATGACGGCACTGGCGCCGGGGTTGCGCAGGCTGGTGTCTACCGGCAGGCCCAGGATGGCGCGGGCGTGCAGCTCAAACTCGCTCTGGTGCTGGGTGCACAGCGTGACCAGGCCGGTGTCGTGCGGGCGGGGGCTCACCTCGCTGAACCACACGTTCTCGCCCTTCACGAACAGCTCCACACCAAACAATCCCTGGCCGCCCAGGTTGTCGGTGACGGCCTTGGCGATCTGGCGCGACTTTTCGAGTGCGGCCGGGTGCATGGGGTGGGGCTGCCAGCTTTCCACATAGTCGCCACTCACTTGCACATGGCCGATGGGGTCGCAGAAACTGGTGGTGATTTGGCCGTCTGCGCCCACAGACCGCACGGTGAGCTGGGTGATTTCGTAGTCAAAGTCGATGAAGCCCTCGACGATCACACGGCCGTGGCTCACCCGGCCACCGGCCATGGCGTAGTCCCAGGCCTTTTGCACGTCGGCGGGGCCGTCGATCTTGCTCTGGCCCTTGCCCGAGCTGCTCATGACGGGCTTGACGATGCAAGGGTAACCAATCCCGCCATCAATCGCAGCCTGCAACTCTTCGAGCGAATTACAGAATTTGTACGGGCTGGTGGGCAACCCCAGCGTTTCGGCGGCCAGCACGCGGATGCCTTCACGGTCCATGGTCAGGCGCGCTGCGCGGGCCGTGGGGATCACGCGCACGATGCCCGCGGCTTCCAGCTCTTCGAGCATGGGGGTGGCGATGGCTTCGATCTCGGGCACCACCAGGTGGGGCCGTTCGGCTTCGATCAGCGCCTTGAGCTGGGCCGGGTCGCTCATGGTGATGGTGCGCGCATGGTGGGCCACCTGCTGGCCGGGGGCGTTGTCGTAGCGGTCCACGGCAATGGTTTCCACCCCCAGGCGCTGCAGCGCGATCAGCACCTCCTTGCCCAGCTCGCCCGAGCCCAGCAGCATGACTTTGGTGGCATGGGGGGACAGAGGGGTTCCGAGGGTGGTCATGGTGGGGGCTTTCGAGAAGGTGAAAAAGTCGGTAAATGGCTGGACGCAGGCGACTTTAATGCACCCGGGCGCAGAACTTGCAATCGCCCTGACATGCCCCCACCGCCCATGCCCTCCCCTTCCAGCACGGCCCGCTCGCACAGCCCCACCGACTGGCACGCCCAGGAGCTGCTGCTGATGCGCGAGGTGATGCGCCTCATCGGCCGCAGCCTGGCGCCCGGCCTGGTGCTGCGCGAAATGCTGCACCTGATGAGCGAACTGCTGGGCCTGAACCGGGGGCGCATCGTGCTGGTGGACGACGCTCCCTCCTCCCCAGCCGGCGCGCCGCGCACCGCCTCCATCCAGCATGCGTACGGACTCACCCAGGCCGAGGTGCAGCTCGGGCGGTACGCCTGGGGCGAGGGCATCACAGGCCGCGTGCTGGCCACGGGGCAGCCTGCCATCGTGCAGGACATTGATGCCGAACCGCTGTTTCTGGCACGCGCGGTGGAGCGCAGCCAGCTGCCGCCCGAGACGGTGGCCTTCATCGCCCTGCCCATCGAGGTCAACAACGCGCCCATCGGCGTGCTGGCCTGTCACCGCATCCGCAGCCGCCAGCGCCACCTGAACGACGACCTGGCGGTGCTGCGCGTGCTGGCCACGCTGGTCGGGCAGCTGCTGCAGCTGGAAGCCCTGGTGGCCGAGCAGACGCGGCAGCTGCAGGCGCGCAACGCCGTGCTGGCCAATGCGCTCAACACCAAAAGCGCGCGCTACGGGCTCATTGGCAGCTCGCCACCGCTGCTGCAGGCCTTGAGCGAGCTGGAGCGTGTGTCACAAACCCAGGCCACCGTGCTGCTGCTGGGCCAGTCCGGCACGGGCAAGGAGCTGTTCGCACGCGCCGTGCACCTGGCCAGCGGGCGGCGCGACCGGCCCTTCATCAAGGTCAACTGCTCGGCCATTCCGGACGCGCTGTTCGAGTCCGAACTGTTTGGCTACGAAAAAGGCGCGTTCACCGGCGCCAGCACAGCCCGCGCGGGCTGGTTCGAGCAGGCCGACAGCGGCACCATCTTTCTAGACGAGATTGGCGAGCTGCCGCTGGCCCTGCAGTCCAAGCTGCTGCGCACGCTGCAGGAGGGCACGCTGGTGCGCCTGGGCGGGCAGCGCGAGGTCAAGGTCAACGTGCGCCTGGTGGCGGCCACCCACCGCGACCTGGCGGCCGATGTGGAGGCCGGGCGCTTTCGGCAGGACTTGTATTACCGCCTGCACGTGATTCCGATCCATCTGCCCTCGCTGGCCGAGCGGCGCGAGGACATCCGCGCGCTGGCGCTGCACTTTGTGAGCCGCGCCAACCAGGCGCACCAGCGCAACGTGAACCTCTCGCCCGACGCGCTGGCGCGGCTGGAAGAACATCCCTGGCCCGGCAACATCCGCGAGCTGGGCAATGTGATCGAACGCCTGGTGCTGCTGACCAATGACACGCTGGTGGCGCGGGCGGAGCTGGACCGGTTTCTGCCGGCTGCGTCCGTGCCGTTGCCTTCGCCTCCCGCACCACAGCCTCCTGCAGCCATCGCGGCAGCAGAACGCCCAGCCATTGCCCCAGCGCCGCTGGTGCGTGACTACGCACCGGCCCAGTCGCACAGCGTGTTGGTGCTGCAGACAGCACTGGCCGAGCACCACGGCAACCAGTCGCGTGCAGCGCAGAGCCTGGGGCTGACGCTGCGGCAGTTCAGCTACCGGCTGCGCAAGGCGGGTCTGAAGTGACGACGGACACTGTGTCGACAATGTGTCAACACAGTGTCCAGGGCCGTCTGGTCCACCCCGACCAGCGGCATGTGGCAACACTCCATTTACTATCAAATCAATAGCTATCAGCGCATATTACACTAGCGCATACAGCCATTTCCATTCAAATCTTCTCATCCACAACCGCTCTGGCACACCTGTTGCGATAAGGAGGGCAGGCATCCCGCCCACCACCGCACCGAAAGGTTTTCCATGAGCACCGTGACCGCTACCGCCTCCGACGCCGTCCTCATCTCGCCCACCCAGTTGTTGGCCCAGCAAGCCGCAGAGCCCGTGGTGCTGATCGACACCCGCGACGCCGACACCTATGCCCTGGGGCACATCCCCGGCGCGGTGAACCTGCGCGAGACCTTCACCTACCTCGCCACCTCCACGCCCCAAGGCCTGCAGGAGCTGAAAGACACCTTTGCCGCGCACCTGGGCGCCATCGGCCTGTCGGGTGCGGAGGCGGCGGTGTTCTATGAAGATGCGCTCAACAGCGGCTACGGCCAGTCGTGTCGGGGCTACTACCTGCTGACCTGGCTGGGCTACCCCAAGGTCAAGGTATTGAATGGCGGCTACTCGGCCTGGAAGGCGGCAGAGCTACCCGTCTCCACCGAGGCCGTGGTGCCCACGCCCGCCATCTTCCCCACCCAGCTGGCCACCACCGATGTGATGCTGACCAAGGAGGATGTGATCGAGGCCCTGGGCACCGACACCGTGCTGCTGGACGTGCGCGATGTGGACGAGTGGATTGGCGACAGCTCCAGCCCTTATGGCAAGGACTTTGCGCCGCGCAAAGGCCGCCTGCCGGGCGCCAAGTGGCTGGAGTGGTACCGCTTCATGAAGCCCTCGCCCCAGGGTCCGGTGTTCAAGTCGCCCGACGAAGTGCGCGCCGAATGCGCCACGGCGGGCATCAGCCCGGCGGACACGGTGTACCTGTATTGCTTCAAGGGCGCACGCGCGTCCAACACCTTCCTGGCGCTCAAGCAGGCGGGCTTTGCCGATGTGCGCATGTACTTCGGCTCGTGGAACGAATGGTCGCGCGACGACAAGCTGCCGATCGAAAGCGGGCTGCCGCTGGTCAAGTTCCCCAAAAAGCCTGCGCTGGCACTGGCGGCCTGAGCCCCGTGCGTTGTTGCAGCGGGCGTGGCCCGCTGCGAACCCTGTCCTTCTTTTTAGCATTCCCTTCTCTTTCTCCAAGGAACACCATGTCCACCGATCTGCTGGAACCCTCTGCCCCCGTCACCACCGTGCACACGCACCTGCGCCCCATAGACCGCGACGGGCTGATGGCCTTTGCCGACAAGGGCCGCAACAACCCTGCCAGCCGGGGCACCAACAAGGTCCACACGGTGATGGAAGGGCAGTACCGCTCGCTGAGCTATGTGGGCAATCATGCGCCGGTGGTGGTGGACGAGCCGCTGCACCTGTTCGGTCAGGACACGGCGCCAGCGCCCGGCGAAATCGTGCTGTCAGGCCTGGGCGGCTGCCTGGCCGTGGGGATCACGGCGGTGGCCACCTGGAAGCAGGTCAAGCTCAGCAAGATCGAGGTGTTCATGGAAGGCGACATCGGCAACCCCGCCGCCTGGGGCGCTGGCGGCGCGCTGCAAAAGACGCCGCCCGAAATGGGCTTCCAGGCCATCCGCGTGAAGGTGCTGGTGGAGGGCGACGCGCCGCGCGAGGTGCTAGACGAGATCGTGCAGCACGCCAACTTCTACTCGCCCGTGGCCAACAGCATGCGCAACCCCATTCCCTTCGAAATCAGTCTGGCGGACTAAAGAGCCCCCCACCATCGAGCCCGCCCCGCGCACCCAAGGAGCCCCATGAACCCCGCCGACCTCCCTCCCCAACTCCACCTGGACGGCGCCCTGCGGGGCGATGCGCTGCTGGCCGCCGTGCGTCAGATCGCGCAGGGCCCGCTGGCCGCGCAGGTGGAGGCAATTGACCGCACCGGCTACTACCCCTGCGCGGAGCTGCAGCAGCTGGCCGCCGTGGGCGCGATGAGCGCGCACCTGGACAGCACCGCCGGCCCGGCCGACTACGGCCTGGCCATCCGCGCCATGGCCGAGGCCTCGCGCGTGTGCGGCGCCACCGGCTTCATGATGTGGTGCCAGGCGGTGTGTGGGCTGTACCTGCAGCAGTCGGGCAACCCCGCGCTGATGGGCGATGTGCTGCAGCGCCACGCCAGCGGCGCAGGCATGGGCGGCACGGCGCTGTCCAACCCCATGAAGAGCTATGCGCAGATCGAAAGCCTGCTGCTCAAGGCCACGCCGGTGGAGGGCGGCTACCTCGTCAACGGCACCCTGCCCTGGGTGAGCAACCTGGGGCCCGACCACTACTGCGGCGCGATTGCGGCGGTGGTGGAGGCCGACGGTGCGGCCAGCCAGCGCGAGGTGATGTTCCTGCTGCGCGGCGACGCACCGGGCGTGGAGATGCGCGAATGCCCCAGCTTCTCCGCCATGGAGGGCACGGGCACCTATGCGCTGCGGCTCAATGACCATTTCATCGGCACGGCCGACACCATGGCCGACCCCACCCGGCCTTTCATCGCCCGCATCCGCGCTGCGTTTGTGATGCTGCAATGTGGCATGGCCGTGGGCATCACCCAGGGCGCCATCGACTCGATGTGGGCGGTGGAGGCCCAACTGGGCCATGTCAACCAGTTCCTGGAAGACCGGCCCGACGCGCTGCAGGCCGAACTGGATGCACTGACTGCACGCGTCATGCAACTGGCCCAGACCCCGTTCGACACGAGCACCGACTTCTTCATCGACGTGCTGGACGCCCGTGCCCATGGCGCGGAGCTGTGCCTGCGCGCCGCCCAGTCCGCCCTGATGCACCAGGGTGCGCGCGGCTACCTCATGAGCTCGGACGTGCAGCGGCGCGTGCGCGAGTCGCACTTTGTGGCCATCGTCACGCCCGCCATCAAGCACCTGCGCAAGGAGATCGCCCGGCTCAGCACCGAGGAGATGCCTGGATGACGCCCGCCCTCCCCACCGCCACCACGCCGTCAGTTGCCTCCGAGTTCGTGTTGAGCGCGGCATCGCAGGCGCTGTGCGATGCGTTTGCCGACGCGGCCACCCAGGCGCCCTGGCAAAGCTACATCTGCAACGCCTGCGGCTACGTCTACCACGAGGCCGACGGCGACCCCGATGGCGGCCTGCCGCCCGGCACGCGGCTGGCAGACATACCCGACGACTGGGCCTGCCCCTTGTGCGGCGTGACCAAGGCCGATTTTTCGCCGTACGAAGCCCCCACGCTGGAGGCGCTGCGGGCGCAGGCCAGCGCAGCGCCAGCCGCCTCCCTGCGCGTGCGTGGCGAGCTGGGCGTGGTCATCGTCGGCGCGGGCCGTGCAGGCTGGCAACTGGCCGAAACCCTGCGCCAACACAGCGCCACGCTGCCCATCACCCTGGTGACGGCCTGCGCGGGCGACCGGTACGACAAGCCTTTGCTGTCGGTGGCCATGGCGCGCCAGCTGGACCCGCTGGCCCTGGTGTCCGAAACCGGTCGCGATGCGGCGCACCGCCTGGGCGTCACCCTGCTGGCCCACACCCATGCCGTGCGCATCTGCGCCGACACCCGCCAATTGCGCACCACGCGGGGCGTGCTGCGCTACGGCCACCTGGTGCTGGCCCACGGTGCGCAGGCCGCCTTGCCTCCGGGCTTGCCCGCCAGCCTGTGCTGGCGCATCAACCACCTGGACGCCTACCAGCGCCTGCGCCAGCACCTGGGCGACCAGCCCAAGGACGTGCTCATCATCGGCGCGGGCCTGGTCGGCAGTGAGCTGGCCAACGACCTGGCACTGGGCGGCCACCACATCACGCTGCTGGACACGGCCACCGAACCACTGGCGCGCTGGCACGACCAGCAGGCGGGCCCGCAGCTGCTGGACGCCTGGAAAGACCTGTCCATCCGCTTTGAAGGCGGTCTGCAGGTGGAGCAGGTGGAACGCGTGGGCTCGCGCTACCGCGTCTCCACCACCAGCGGGCGGCGTTTTGCGGCGGACGAAGTGGTGGTGGCTGCAGGCCTGCTGCCCCCCCACCGCCTGGCGCAGAGTGCAGGGCTTGATTGGACCCATGGCATTGCGGTGGACGCAGGCACGCTGCAAACCAGCGTATCCCGCATCCATGCACTGGGCGATTGCATCAGCATCGAAGGGCAGTGCAGCCGCTACATCGAACCGATTGCCCGGCAGGCGCGAACGCTGGCGGCCGCCATCCTGGGCCAGCCGGTGGCCCCCTATGAGCACCGGGCGGCCGTGGTGCGGGTCAAGACCACCACCCGGCCGCTGACCCTGCATTGAGGCAGCCTCGGGCCCGGGCGGCAATCTTGCCCGGGCTGGCACCGGTAAAAAATTTTGGCATCCACTGCATCCAAACGGCGTTTTCGTGGGTAGTACCTACAGCAGCGCAACTTGCTGCTGTCCTATCAACCCACAGACCAGAGAGAAACGCCATGACCGTCCACACGTCCCCCATCTCCCGCCTGCTGCCGCTGACGGGTGCCATTGCCGCCGCCGTGCTGCTGAGCGCCTGCGGTTCGATGATGTCGTCGCCTTCCAAATCCATGTATTCGCAGGACAGCCTGCCCGACAGCATCAAGGTGCCGGCTGGCAACAAGGTGGCGATGGAAACCGTGGGCGTGGGCGAGATCACCTACGAATGCCGCGACAAGGCCAACATGCCCGGCCAGACCGAATGGGTGTTCGTGGGCCCCAAGGCCGTGCTGAATGACCGCAGCGGCAAACAAGTGGGCACCTACTACGGCCCGCCGGCCACCTGGGAGTCGAGCGATGGGTCCAAGCTGACAGCCACCCAGCTAGCCGTGGCGCCATCGGGCACGGGCAACCTGCCCTACCAGCTCGTCAAGGCCAACCCTGCCATGGGCTCCGGCGCCATGACCGGCGTAACCTTCATCCAGCGCGTGGCCTTGAAGGGCGGCGTGGCACCTGCTGCCGCCTGCACCACCGCCAACAAGGGCGAGCGCCAGATCGTGAAGTACCAGGCCGACTACATCTTCTGGAAGGCCGCGTAAACCACGCACACTCAATCCCCTGCCCAGCGGGGGCTACCGCCGGAAGGCGGTGGGTTTGCGGCTACGATGCGCCCACCATCCAGCCGAGGCCCCGCCGCCTGCACAACGTGCCCCAAGTTCCTGGCGATTTTGACTACGAAGCCGCTTTGGCCGCCTGCGCAGCAGGCGACCGGCAAGCCATGCACCGCCTTTATGAACAGGAAGGTGCGCGGCTGCTGGGCGTGGCGCTGCGCATCGTGCGCCAGCGTGCGCTGGCCGAGGACATCGTGCACGATGCCTGCGTCAATATCTGGACGCGCGCCGCCAGCTACGACGCGAGCCGGGGCAGCGCACGCGGCTGGATCTACAGCGTGGTGCGCAACCTGGCCCTGAACGCCATGCGCGACGGCAGCCGCCACGTGGATGTGGACGACACCACCACCCAAGCCCTGGAGGCCGACATGTCTGTGCAGGCCCACCACGAGGTCGAGGAAACCTTTGAACTCAACGCCAGCCTGGGCCGCCTGCAGTATTGCCTGGAGGCCTTGGACCCGGCGCGCCGCAACTGCGTGCTGCACGCCTATGTGGACGGCTGCTCGCACAGCGAAATCGCCGAACGTCTGGGCGCCCCGCTGGGCACCGTGAAGGCCTGGATACGGCGCAGCCTGGTATCGCTGCGGGAGTGCATGGCATGACCGGTGTGCGCAACACACCGCCTACCTCCTCGCCGGACGACCTGCATGTGCTGGCGGGTGAGTACGTGCTGGGCACCCTGCCCGCAGCAGATCGCCAAGCCTTGCAGCAACGCCTGCCCGGTGACCGAGCACTGCAGCAGGCGGTGGCCGAATGGGAAGCCCGCCTGCTGCCGCTGACCCAGCTGGCCGAGCCCATCACGCCGCCCGCTGCCTTGTGGGCACGCATCGATCAATCGCTGCAGGCCGCCAGCGCGCAGCCAGTTGCGACGTCCGTTGCCTCCCGACCCCGCGCAAAAACCGAGCGCAAGCCATCCGTGCGCTGGTGGGACCACCTGGGCCTGTGGCGTGCCCTCGCCGGCTCGGGCTTTGCCATGGCGGCGGTGCTCGCGGCAGTGCTCGTCACCCGCACCGCCCCAGTGGCCGCGCCGCCACAGTTCATGGTGGTGCTGGTCGCGCCGCAGGACAAGGCCCCTGGCTGGGTGGTGCAAGCCAGCTCCCCCCGGCAGATCAGCCTGATTCCGCTGGGTATGGCCGAAGTACCGGCTGACAAGGCTCTGGAGTTCTGGACCAAGGCGGATGGCTGGAGCGGTCCCGTGTCGCTGGGCCTGGTGCAGCCTGGTCAGCCGCTGCAGATTCCGCTGGACAAGCTGCCCCCGCTGCAGCCCAACCAGTTGTTCGAGCTGACGCTGGAGCCGCCGACAGGCTCGCCGATTGGCAAACCCACGGGGCCCATCCAGTTCATCGGCCGCGCCGTCAAGGTGCTGTGACGAACACGGCCTGGGCCCGATTTCAGTACTGCTTGTAGGGCAGGAACTTGCCCGACAGGACCACATTCACGCGGTCGCCATTGGGATTGGCTTCGCGCTGTATGTCCATGCTGAAGTCGATGGCGCTCATGATGCCGTCGCCAAACTCTTCGTGGATCAGCTCCTTGATGGTGGTGCCGTACACGCTCACCACCTCGTACCAGCGGTAGATCAGCGGGTCTGTGGGCACGGGTGTGGGCAGCGAGCCCTTGTATGGCACTACCTGCAGCCACTTCTGCTCCTCGGCCGTGAGGCCAAAGATCTTGCCCACGATCTTGGCCTGCTCGGGCGTAGCGGTCATCTGGCCCAGGCACAGGGCCGTCGTCCATTCCTTGGACTGGCCGACCTTCTTGGCAATGGCCTCCCATTGCAGGCCCTTGGCGACCTTGGTGCTGATGATCTTTTCGGTAACGTCGTTGCGGTTCATGGTGATGGCTCCTTCGGTTGGATGGTTTTGGAACGGGGAACAAAAACTTCAGGGTGCAGCCCTCCCTGTCGCCCACAAGGGGCAACACGACAGGGCTTGGTTGCTCAGGAAATCAGTGGGCTTTGGCGCGCGTCACCAAGAAGTCCACGATGTGGTTGCGCAGCGCGTAGTAGCCGTCCAGGTGGTGCAGGCTGGTGCGCGTGCGTTCGCGTGGCAGCGGGTTGACCACCACCTCGGCGATGCCACCGGGGCGGTAGCCCTCGGGCGTCTCGTTGCCGTTGCTCATCAGCAGGATGCGGTCGGCCAGCAAAATGGCTTCGTCCACATCGTGCGTGATCATGAACACCGTCTGCTGCGTCTGGCGCACGATGGTCATCAGCTCGTCCTGGATGGTGCCGCGTGTGAGCGCATCGAGTGCGCCAAAGGGCTCATCCAATAGCAGCATCTTGGGCTGGATGGAGAACGCGCGTGCAATGCCCACGCGCTGCTTCATGCCGCCCGAGAGTTGCGAAGGCTTCTTGTCGATGGCCGGGCTCAGGCCCACCAGCGCCACGAACTTCTCCACATGCGCATCGACCTGGCTCTTCTTCCAGTCGGGCCAGCGCGACTTCACGGCAAACGCGATGTTCTGGCGCACCGTGAGCCAGGGCATGAGCGCGTGACTCTGGAACACCACGCCCCGGTCCAGGCTGGGGCCGGCCACTTCGCGCCCGTCCATGATGACGGTGCCCGAGGTGGCGGTGTCCAGCCCCGCCAGCACGTTCAGGATGGTGGTCTTGCCGCAGCCCGAGTGGCCGATGATGCAGACGAACTCGCCCTTGTCGAGCGTGAACGACACGTCGGCAAACACGGGTTTGGTGGGTACAAAGGCCTTGCTCAGCCGGTCGATCTGGAGGAAGCCTTGGGTCACGGCAGAGGCCTTTCGTTGCGGTGCGTCAGTGGCAAGAGGGGCTGGAACAGCCGGGCGCTGGGCAACATCACTCCACATAGGTCACCACCTTCTGCAGCTGGCCAAACGCCAGGTCGAGCAACATGCCCACCACGCCGATCACCAGGATGGCGAAGATCACGTTGGTGAGCGACAGGTTGTTCCACTCGTTCCACACGAAGTAGCCGATCCCCGTGCCGCCCACCAGCATCTCGGCCGCCACGATCACCAGCCACGCGATGCCCATGCTGATGCGCATGCCCGTGAGGATGGTGGGCGCCGCCGCGGGCAGGATCACCAGGAACGCCTTGCGCAGCGGGTTGACCTGCAGCGTGGCCGACACGTTGAGCCAGTCGCGCTTGACCGATGCCACACCAAATGCCGTGTTCACCAGCATGGGCCACACCGAGCAGATGAAGATCACAAAGATGCCCGAGATGGACGAGTCCTTGATGGTGTAGAGCGCGAGGGGCATCCACGCCAGCGGGCTGATGGGCTTGAGCACCTGGATGAACGGGTCGAACGCGCGGCGCAGCAGCGGCGACATGCCGATGATGAAACCGAGCGGGATCGCCACCAGGCAGGCCAGGCCAAAGCCCAGCGCAACGCGGCCCAGCGAATGCGCGAGCTGGATGGCGATGCCCTTGTCGTTGGGGCCGTTGTCATAGAACGGGTTGGACACGTGCCCCCACACGGTACGGCCCATCTCTGCCAGTGAGGGGAAGCCACTGCCCTTGGCGCTGGCGCCCGGGTCCTTGCCCATCATCTTGGCGTACTCGATCTGCTCGGCCGTCATACCCGCCGTGCCACCGCTGGCACCCGACGAAGACGTGGCCACGTACCAGATGCCCAGCAGCGTGAGGAAGATGAGCACGGACAACAGGCCCGCGCGCAGGTTGAGGTTTTTGGCGGCAGTCATGTCATGCCGCCTTGCGGATGGGGAAGCTCTTGGCGTACTCGGCCGCCTTCGCCGCATCGAACTCGCGCCCCATGATCTTGAACTTGGGGTACGCGCCGTCGGGCACCTTCTGGTCCAGCGCCTTCATCTGCTTTTTCGCATCGGTGATGAGGAAAACCTTTTCGGCAATCTGCTTGTAGTCCACATCGCCCTTGATGTAGCCCCAGCGCTGCATCTGCGTGAGCATCCACACGGCCATGCTTTGCCAGGGCATGGGGTCGAAGTCGGCGCGGTCGGGCACGTTCTGGATCTTGCCCAGCCCATCGGCGAACTTGCCGGTGAGCACCTGGTTGATCACGGCCTCGGGCTGGTTCAGGTAGGCCTGGGGCGCAATCACCTTGGCGATCAGCTCGCGGTTCTTGGGGTCGCGCGCCATGGCTGCCGAGGTGAGCACCGCGCGGTACAGCGCGGCAAAGGTGTTGGGGTTCTTCTGGATGAACTCGGTGCTGGTGCCGAAGGCGCAGCAGGGGTGGCCGTTCCACAGGTCCTTGGTGAGCAGGTGGATGAAACCGACTTCCTCGAACACGGCGCGCTGGTTGAACGGATCGGGGCCCAGGAAGCCATCGATATTGCCCGCGCGCAGGTTGGCCACCATCTCGGCGGGTGGCACCACGCGCAGCTGCACGTCAGTGTCGGGGTTCAGGCCCGCCTCGGCCAGGTAGTAGCGCAGCAGGAAGTTGTGCATGCTGTACTCGAACGGAATCGCGAACTTGAAGCCCTTCCAGTTCTTGGGGTCGCGGTTGTCCTTGTGCTTGAGGGCGAGCGTGATGGCCTGGCCGTTCACGTTCTGGATGGTGGCCACGTTCATCGGCGTGGCGTTGGAGCCCAGGCCCATGGAGATCGCGAGCGGCATGGGGCTCAGGAAGTGCGTGGCGTCGTACTCCTTGTTGATCATCTTGTCGCGGATCAGTGCCCAGCCTGCCGTCTTGGTGACTTCGACGCTCAGGCCCTGCTTGCTGTAGAAGCCCAGCGGGTGGGCCATGATCAGCGGGGTGGCGCAGGTGATCGGGATGAAGCCGATCTTGAGGTTGGTCTTCTCCAGTGCGCCCTGTTTCTCTTGCGCCATGGCCTGCATGCTGGCCACGGGCAACACGCTGGCGATGGCCGCCATGGCCGTTCCCTTACCCACCGCCTTGATGAAGCGGCGGCGCACTGCGTCTTGCGGAAACAGCGCCTTGACCAGCGTGGCTTCGATGAACTCGTTGCTGTAGAGCTCGAACTCACGGGTCTCGCTGCGCTGGCGCAGGGTGGCTGCGGCGGCATCGGCCGACACCTCGGTGTGGTGGTCGGCCACCGTGTGGTCGCGGCCACAGCTGCATTTCAGCATCAACGGGCGGTCGGCATCGTAGGGCGAGAAGAATTCGGACATGGCACACCTCGAAGAAGTTGGTGCCAGGCGTTACGCAAAGCGCGGGCCAGTTTTTGCCGGTGCCGGCCCGCTGTCATGAATTCGTGGGTGTGGTGTCTACAGCGTGTAGGGCCAGCACTACAAATCGGGCATGTAGCGCCCGCAAATCATTCAGCAGGCGCGCCGCGCGCCAGCAGCGCCAGCTCCACGTCGTTGCGCGCGCCGGTCTTTTCGAGGATGCGGGCGCGGTAGGTGCTCACCGTGTTGGGCGCGAGCTTGAGCTGCGCACCAATTTCGCTCACGCTCTGCCCGGCCGTGAGCAGACGGAACACCTGGTGCTCTCGATAGGAGAGCGCGTCTACTCCAGCGGGCGCGCCCTGCTGGGCGGCGCGCACCACCCCGGTGCGCTCCACGGCGCCCGCCAGGGCTTGCGCCGTGGCCTCGGTCAAGTAGCGCCCGCCTGCCGCCACCTTGCGCACGGCGGCCACCATGTCGTCGGGGTCGGCGCTTTTGTGCAGGTAGCCCGCTGCGCCCATCTGGATGCAGCGCACCGCATATTGCCGCTCGGGGTAGGTGCTGAGCATCAGCACCGGCAGCGCGGGCCAGGCCTTGCGCAGCGCCTGCAGCACTTCAAGGCCATCCATGCCCGGCATGGCGATGTCCAGCAGTACCAGGTCCAGCCCGGGTGCTCCCGTGCGCCCCTGCAGCGCCGTAACCTGCTCCAGCACCTCGCTGCCCTGGGTGGCCTCGGCCACCACGGCGATCTCGGGCGTGCCGTTGGCGGGGTCGCCCAGCACCTGCTTGAGCCCCTCCCGCACGATGCGGTGGTCATCCCCGATCAATACGCGAACCACGGAATTCATGACAGCTCCAGAGGAATCAGCAATTGCAGGCACGAGCCCTGCCCCGGCTCGCTGGTGATGGTCAGCTGGCCGCCCAGCTGCCGCGCCCGTTCGCGCATGCCCATCACCCCATAGGCGGTGGGCGCCTCCAGCGCCTGGCGGGTGGCGCCCACGCCGTTGTCGCGCACACGCAGTTGCAGCACATCGTCCTGCACGTCAATCGCAATGTCGATGGCGCTGGCCTGCGCGTGGCGGCCCACATTGCTCAGCATCTCCTGGAAGATGCGGAACACGGCGATGGCGGCGGGCTCGGGCAGGTGCAGGGTGGCGGGCACCTCCATCTGCCACGCCAGCTCCAGTTCGGCCGACTGCACGAACTCCTGCGCCTGCCACTCCAGCGCCGCCCACAGGCCCTGGTGGTCCAGGATGCTGGGGCGCAGGTCGGTGATGATGCGGCCCACGTTGTCCACCGCGTTTTCGATCAGGCGGCTCATGTTCTGGCACTTGCAGCGCATCTGGGTGCGCATGTCGCCTGCGGCCTCGGGCGTGCGCTCGCCCTGCTCGCCCAGGCGCTTGTGCAGCCAGTTGACATCCATCTTCAGCGCCACCAGCAGGCTGCCCAGCTCGTCGTGCACTTCGCGGGCGATGCGGGTGCGTTCGTCTTCGCGCACCTGCTCCGAGTAGGCCGACAGCTCGCGCAGCTGCGCCAGCGCCTGCGACAGCTCTTGTGTGCGTGCTGCCACGCGGCGCTCCAGCTCGTCGTTGGCGCGGGCCAGCTCATCGTGCGCGCGCTGCAGCTCATCGGCGGCACGCTTGCGGCTGGTAATGTCCACAAAAGCGATCACGGCACCCTGCACCTGATCGCCTTCCAAAATGGGGTGGCTCGAGTACTCCACGGCAAACGCCGAGCCATCGCGGCGCCAGAACACCTCGGTGTCCACACGACAGGGCAGGCCCTGACGGAACGCATTGAAGATGGGGCAGTCGCCATCCGCATACGGGCTGCCGTCGGGGTGGCTGTGGTGGGTGAGCGCGTGCATGTTGCGCCCCATCACCTCATCGGCCGCAAAGCCCAGCATCTGCGCGCCCGCCCGGTTGATGAACACGCAGTTGCCCGCCAGATCAATGCCAAACACCCCCTCGCCCGTGGACTCCAGCAGCAGCCCCAGGCGGTTCTGCCAGAGGGCACTGGCACCGGCGGGCAGGTTCAGGACGTGGGTGGACATAGGTGTACCCTAGCAATGGCCGTGCCCAGGTAGCGACCAGGAACACATCGGGGACTGTGCGCCCGCCCGCCAACATCGCACAATAAGCGGATGCAAACCGCTCACCCGCCCTCTGTGGCCACTGTGGCCCCGCCCCCGCCGTCGGTATGGCGCCCGCCCAGCCTGTCCGTGCGCTGGTGGCCCGTGTTCATGCGCAACCTGCTGGTCTGGCGCAAGCTGGCCATCCCCAGCCTGGTGGGCAACATTGCCGAACCGCTGATGTGGCTGGTGGCCTTTGGCTACGGCATGGGGGCCCTGGTGGGGCAGGTGAACGTGGGCGGCGCGGCGGGCGACACCAAGGTGCCCTACATCCTGTTCCTGGCCAGCGGCTCCATCTGCATGAGCGCCATGAACGCGGCCAGCTTCGAGGCGCTGTACTCGGCCTTCTCGCGCATGCATGTGCAAAAGACCTGGGACGGCATCATGAACGCGCCGGTGAGCCTCGACGATGTGGTGCTGGCCGAGATGCTGTGGGCCGCGTTCAAGGCGCTGTTCACCGTCACCGCCATCCTCGGCGTGATGCTGGCCCTCTCCATCAGCCACAGCCCCAAGCTGTTGGTGGCCTGGCCGGTGCTGCTGTTCGTGGGGGTGATGTTCTCCAGCATCGCGCTCATCTTCAATGCGCTGGCCAAGGGGTATGACTTTTTTACCTACTACTTCACGCTGGTGCTCACGCCCATGATGTTTCTCTCGGGCGTGTTCTTCCCGCGCGAGCAGCTGCCTCCCATCGTGCGCGCCATCTCCGACTGGCTGCCGCTGACCAACGCGGTCGAGCTGGTGCGCCCGCTGTTCATGGACCAGTGGCCTGCCCACCCGCTGCGCCATGGCCTGGTGCTGGTGGTGACCACCGTGGTGGCCTTCTGGGTGGCCCTGGCCCTGACCCGCAAGCGCTTCAAGGCATGACCGCACTGCTCGGCTCCAGCCATATCGCCATGGTGGCCAAAGGCGTGTCAGCCATCGTGGCGTCACGCGACGCGGCCCTGCGGCCGAGCATCATGCGGGCCGTGGGCAGCCACATCAGCGACGATGGGCAGGAGGTCACGGTGTACCTGCGGAGCAGCCAGTCTGAACAATTGCTGCAGGACATTGCGCACACTGGAGAGATTGCCGTGGTGTTCAGCGTGCCGTCCACCCACCAGACGCTGCAGCTCAAGGCCCGCCGGGCCACGCAGCGCCCGGCCCATGACGGTGACCTGCCGGTGTTGCAGGCCTACCTGCAGTCCATGGTGCAGGAGGTGGGCCAGGTCGGCTACGGGCCGCAGTATGTGGGCGCCATGCTGGCGGCACCGCTGCAGGATGTGGTGGCCGTGAGCTTCACGCCCACCAGCGCGTTCGACCAGACACCGGGCCCGCGCGCCGGCGCGGAGTTGTGTTCGCCACCCACATCACCCTCACCACCTACGCCGCAGCCATGAGCACCGCAGCGCCGTCCCTGCACAGCATCCGCCCCTGCCTGGAGGGTGCGATTCCCGCCATCATGGCCACCTGTGACCCCGACGGCACACCCAACGTGGCCTACATCTCGCAGGTGGTCTATGTGGATGCGGGGCATGTGGCGCTGTCGTTCCAGTTCTTCAACAAGACCCGCCAGAACATCCTGCGCAACCCGCGTGCGTCCGTGCTGGTGCTGGACCCGCTCACCGCCCACTTCTACCGCCTGCACCTGCTGTACGAGCGCACCGAGGACAGCGGCCCGGTGTTCGAGAGCATGCGCGCGCAGCTGGCGGGCATTGCGTCGCATTCGGGCATGGCCGAGGTGTTTGAGCTCAAGGGCGCCGACATCTACGCCGTAGAGCACATCGAATCGGTGGCGGGCGAAGGCCTGCCGGCACCCGCGCCGCGCGCCGGGCTGCTGCACACGCTGCGCCTGTGCAGCGAAAGCATTGCGCGCTGCACGGGGCTGGACGAATTGCTGCAAGGCGCGCTGCAGGGCCTGCAGCACAAGCTGGGCATCCAGCATGCCATGGTGCTGATGCTGGACGCCAGCGCCCAGCAGCTCTACACGGTGGCCAGCTGCGGCTACGCCACGTCGGGCGTGGGTTCCGAGATCCGGCTGGGCCAGGGCGTGATCGGCATGGCCGCGCGCGAGCGCACGCCGGTGCGCATCAGCCACATGACGCACGCCGCCCTGTACAGCCATGCCATCCGCGAAAGCATGGACGCGCATGCCGCACCCGATGCGCCCCCGTTGCGCGGCCTGGACATCCCTTACCCCGGCCTGCCAGAGCCGCACAGCCAGGTGGCGGTGCCGCTGCTGTCGGCCGGACGCCTGCTGGGAGTGCTGTTTGCCGAGAGCCCCGAGGACATGCGCTTTGGTTTCGAGGATGAAGACCTGCTGGTGGCCATTGCGGGCCAGCTGGCCGCCGCCATCGACCTGCTGCAGGCCGCGCCCGATACGCCCGAGCCGCTGCCTACTCCAACAGCGGCACCGCCGGTGAGCGGCAGCGCGCTGCGGGTGCGCCACTTTGCGGCCAACGACAGCGTGTTCATCAACGACGACTATTTGATCAAGGGCGTGGCGGGCGCCATTGTCTGGAAGCTGCTGCGCGACCACCAGCACACCGGGCGCGTGGACTTCACCAACCGCGAACTGCGGCTGGACCCCGCCCTGCGCCTGCCCGATGTGGCCGACAACCTGGAGGCCCGCCTGCTGTTGCTGCAGCGCCGCCTGCAGGAGAACTGCCCGCACATCCACATCGAAAAAACAGGGCGCGGGCGCTTTCGGCTGTGCGTACTGCGCCCCGTGGTGCTGGAAGACGCTTGACGCCTTCACGCCACTGATTTCTCAAAGTCAGTGCACCAGACCCGGCACCACCGGCAGGCCCAGGCTGCGCATCAGCTTGGTCCACTCAGGCTGCGTGAGGTGCGGCTGCACTTGCGCCAGCACCGCTGCCAGCACAGGGGCAGGCGCATGCTGCTTCATGTCCGACAGCATGGCCGTGCGCTCGGCGGGTGACATGTAGGGCACCATCCAGCGGGCCACCACCATCATTTCCTGCGGCGGGATCGAGGCCACCAGCGCATCGTGCACGCCCGCCAGTTCTGCATCGGTGTAGCACTGCCAGAGCACGCGGTTGTGCGCAGTCTCTTCCTCGTGCATGTGCTCAAAGTTGTGCGCCACAAACAGCGCCAGCTGGCGGTACAGGGCTAGGGTGGCTGCGGGGCGTGCGGGCTTGGCACAGGCCATCAGGTGGTTCACCCCGTCTGCCAGGGTCGTGATGGCCTCTTCGTGCTCCACATGTTCGCCCGCAATTTTCTGGCTGGAGCCGGGCTGGCGCGCCTCCATGGCGGCGTGCACAAACTGGTTCTCGTGGTGCAGGTGCGCGCGGCACAGGTCCAGCAGCTGCATCACGCGGTCGCAGGTGTGGGCAAACTCCAGGTCATCCTCGACATCCATGCGGCCCAGGCCCAGCAGCGTGTCTGCCATGAAGGCGCGCAGCGCCTTGTGGATGCTGGCGTACATGTCCATGCGGGGGGCGGCGGGCTGGGCTTGTGTCAGTGCGGCAATTTCGCGGGCATCAATCTTCATCACGTTCTTTCATGGCCCCGGTGGGCTCTTTCAGCGCCTTTTTTTGGGCGCTGGGCCGGGTGCACCATGCACCCGTTTCCATGCAAAGAAGTCTAGAAATTCGCCGCGCTTTTGCCTGTTAAAAACTCCTTAAACAGACCCTTTGAAAACCTTAAAAATCGCGTTCCGGGCGCCAAACGTGAAATCGTTCACGGCGCGGCGCGCAGCAGGTCCACCGCCTTTTCCGCAATCATCACCGTGGGCGCATTGGTGTTGCCGCTCACGATGCGCGGCATGATGGACGCGTCCACCACACGCAGGCCCGCGAGGCCATGCACACGCAGTTCGGCATCCACCACATCCAGCGGCCCAGGCCCCATGCGGCAGGTGCCCACGGGGTGGTAGATGGTGTCGGCGTACTGGCGGATGAACTGCTCGATCTCGGCATCGGTGCGCGCACTGGCCGAGGCCGCCAGCTCCTTGGCGCCGAACTTCGCGAGCGCCGGTTGCATGAGGATCTCCCGCGTGCGTTTGAAGCCACGCACCATGCGCGCCATGTCGTCGGGGTCCGCCAGAAAGTTCGGATCGACCAAAGGCAAGGCCATAGGGTCACGGCTGGCCAGCGTGACCGAGCCCCGGCTCTTGGGCTGCAGCAGGCACACGTGGGCCGAGTAGCCGTGGCCAAACACGGTCTTGCGTCCGTGGTCCACCAGCTTGCCGATCACAAAGTGCAGCTGCAGGTCGGGCGCGGGCTCGGACGGGTCGCTCTTGATGAAGCCCCCCGCCTCGGCAAAGTTCGTGGTCAACATGCCCGTGCGCTGCTTGCGCCATTCGGCTATGCCCCGCAGCGTCTGCGCCATGCCCGACAGTGACAGGCCGAACAGGTCCTTGAGCTCGGGTGCGTCCAGCACCTGCACCACGTCGGGGTGGTCGTGCAGGTGCTGGCCCACGCCCGGCAGGTCGTGCAGCACCGGGATGCCTTGTTGCTGCAAGTGTGCGGCAGGTCCCACGCCCGACAGCATCAGCAGCTGCGGCGACAGCAGTGCGCCTGCACTCAACAGCACCTCGCGTCCCGCCCGCACCTGCTTCAAGGCGCCGCCCTGGCGGTATTCGACACCCACGGCGCGTGTACCCTCAAACAGGATGCGCGTGGCATGCGCACCGGTGATGACCTGCAGGTTGGGCCGCGCCAGGTGCGGCGTGAGGTAGCCCTTGGCTGCGCTGTGGCGCTCGCCGTTCTTGTGCGTGACCTGGTACAGGCCCACGCCTTCCTGCGTGGCGCCGTTGAAGTCGGTGTTGTGCGGGTGCCCGGCCTGCACCCCTGCGTCGGTGAAGTATTGGCTGAACCGGTTGGGCGCACGCAGGTCCGCCACGTTGAAGGGACCGCCCCGACCATGCCAGTCGTTGGCACCGCGCTCGTTGTTCTCGGCGCGCAGAAAGTAGGGCTTCACATCCTCCCAACCCCAGCCCGGGTTGCCCTGCGCGGCCCAGTGGTCGTAGTCGGCGTGCTGGCCCCGGATGTAGACCATGGCGTTGATCGAGCTGGAGCCCCCCAGCACCTTGCCACGGGGCTGGTAGCCGCGCCGGTTGTTCAGCGCGGTCTGCGGGGTGGTATTAAAGCCCCAGCCATTCAGCTCGAACTTGGCCATCACGGCCAGCCCGGCCGGGCAGTGGATGAGCACGCTGTTGTCGGCAGGCCCCGCCTCCAGCAGGCACACGCGCACTGCGGGGTTCTCAGTCAGGCGGCCGGCCAGCACCGAGCCTGCCGAGCCGCCGCCGATCACGATGTAGTCGAACATGTTGTGGTGTCTCCTCCGCCATGCTGCGCAGCGGCTTGTTGGTTCAGGTTTGACGCACGATAACCGAACGGTCGTGCGATTCCCCTTACCATTCCGTCCATCCGTTTCACTTTGAAGAGGGCTCTCTATATGACGATTCAGACCGTAGGCATCATCGGCGCAGGCACCATGGGCAACGGCATTGCACAGGCCTGTGCGGTGTCGGGCATCAACGTGGTGATGGTCGACATCTCGGATGCTGCAGTGCAAAAAGGCCTGGCCACCGTGGCCGGCAGCTTGGACCGCCTGATCAAGAAGGAAAAGATCAGCGAAGCCGACAAGGCGGCCGCCCTGGCGCGCATCAAGACTTCCACCAGCTACGACGACCTGAAGGCCGCGCAATTGGTGATCGAGGCCGCCACCGAAAACTACGAACTCAAGCTCAAGATCCTCAAGCAGGTGGACGCCATCGTGGCGCCCGAGGTGATCATTGCCTCGAACACCTCTTCGATCTCCATCACCAAGCTGGCCGCCGCCACCAGCCGCGCAGACCGCTTCATCGGCATGCACTTCTTCAACCCCGTGCCCATGATGGCGCTGGTGGAGATCATTCGCGGCCTGCAGACCAGCGACGCGACCCACGACGCCGTGAAGGCCCTGGCCGAGGCGCTGGGCAAGAGCCCCATCACCGTGAAAAACGCGCCCGGCTTTGTGGTCAACCGCATTCTGGTGCCGATGATCAACGAGGCCTTCTTTGTGCTGGCCGAGGGCCTGGCCACGCCCGAGGACATCGACGCGGGCATGAAGCTCGGCTGCAACCAGCCCATCGGCCCGCTGGCCCTGGCCGACATGATCGGCCTGGATGTGTGCCTGGCCGTGATGGACGTGTACCTGACCGAGTTTGGCGACAGCAAGTACCGCCCCTGCCCGCTGCTCAAGGAAATGGTGGCCGCCGGCCGCCTGGGCCGCAAGACCGGCCAGGGCGTCTACACCTACTGACGGCCCTCAGCGCGCTGTCCCTCGGGGGACGGCGCGCAGTTTCCATTGCGTTTTCAATCATGGGCCAGGAGACCTGCGCCCATGACAAACATCACCCCCACCACGCCCCCGCCCGAGGGCAACATCGACACCCAGGTCATCGGCCATGTGCTGCTGATCGGCATCAACCGGCCTGCCAAGCGCAATGGCTGGACGCCCCCCATGTTCCGCCAGCTGGCCGAGGCCTATACCCGGCTGGACGACGACCCGCAGCTCCGCGTGGGCGTGCTGCATGCGTTTGGCGACCACTTCACCGCAGGGCTCGACCTGCCCGCCGTGAGCGCCTACATGCAGCGCGGCGAAAAAGCCATCCCCGAAGGCCTGGTGGAGCCGCACGACTACGGCCTGCCTGGCTACCGGCGCCGCACCAAGCCCATGGTGGTGGCGGTCAAGGGCATCTGCTTCACCGTGGGCATCGAGCTGATGCTGGGCGCCGACATCGTGGTGGCGGCCGACAACTGCCGCTTCTCGCAGATGGAAGTGCAGCGCGGCATCATGGCCACGGGCGGCGCCACATTGCGCATGGCAGAGCGTGCGGGCACGGGCAATGCGCTGCTGCACCTGCTGACGGCCGACGAGTTCGGCAGCGCCGAGGCGTACCGGCTGAACTTTGTGCAAAAAGTGGTGCCGACTGGCCAGGAGCTGCAGGAAGCGCTGCAGATTGCCCAGCGCATCGAAGCCCAGGCGCCGCTGGCCGTGGTCGCCACGCGGCTCAACGTGCTCAAGGCCATCGAGCAAGGCCAGGCGGCGGCGGTGGCAGAGTTCATACCCGTGCAAAAGCAACTGGCCAACAGCGAAGACGCGGCCGAAGGCGTGCGCGCGTTTGTCGAGCGCCGGCCCGCGCAGTTCAGCGGACGCTGAGGGCCTGGTGGTTCGTCGTCGCCCGAACCACCATGCGTCAAATTTCAAGCCCAATCGACTGCTAGCGTATATGAATCATGCGCCAGAAGCTCTGCTATTGATAGCATCTTCCGGAGAGTGACGGGGGCACGGCGCCCCCGCCTGCGCCAACGGCACGCGCCAATAGCACCGATGGCGCGGCGCCGCTCGCCCACCCACACAAGCCCACCCATTAACAAAGTTTTTCACAATTCAATTGCACGCAATTGAATTTGCACCCACAATTCACCCCATGCCCAGCCACAGCACACCCCACACCCCCAGCCCCGCCATCCTGCGGCTGGACAACCAGGTCTGCTTTGCGCTGTATTCCGCCTCGCTGGCGATGACCAAGCTGTACAAACCGCTGCTCGACCAGTTCGGCCTGACCTACCCCCAGTATCTCGTGATGCTGGTGCTGTGGGAACAGGATGGCGTGACGGTGTCCGAGCTGGGCGAGCGCCTGTTCCTCGACTCCGGCACGCTCACGCCGTTGCTCAAGCGCCTGGAGGCACAGGGCCACATTGCCCGGTTGCGCGATGTGCAGGACGAGCGCCGTGTGCGCATCACCCTCACGTCGCAAGGCCGCGCGCTGCGCAACCAGGCCGAAGCCATTCCACCGTGCGTGCTGCAAAGCAGCCAGTGCTCGATTGCCGAGCTGACCACCTTGACCACCGAACTCAAGCAGCTGCGAGACCGGCTCAGCGAGCAACGCTGACGGCCTGCAGACAACGCAAGAACCGATTCCCTCCACCGCCCACCATGGGCAACAACCGCAAGGAAGACACCATGACCACACTCGAAAAAGTCCTGTACACCGCCAAGTCGCACGTGACCGGTGGCCGCGATGGCGCCGCCAAAACCGATGACGGCCGCCTGGACGTCAAGCTGTCCTCGCCCGGTACCTCCGGCACCGGCACCAACCCCGAGCAGCTGTTTGCCTCCGGCTACGCAGCGTGCTTCATCGGCGCGATGAAGGCTGTGGGTGGCAAGATCGGCATCCCCGTGCCCCAGGACGTGTCCATCGACGCCGAAGTGGACCTGGGCCCCATCCCGAACGCCTACGGCATCGCTGCCCGCCTGGCCATCAGCCTGCCCGGCCTGGACAAGGCCACGGCCCAGAAGCTGGTAGACGCCGCCCACCAGGTCTGCCCCTACTCCAACGCCACGCGCGGCAACATTGACGTGACCATCACGATCGTCTAAGACCATGGGCCGCCTGCTGATCCCCCGCATCGCGGTGGCCCTGGTGGCCATCGAGCATGTGTACATCCTCGTGCTCGAAATGTTCTTCTGGAACAAGCCCCTGGGCATGAAAACCTTCAACCTGACCCAGGAGCTGGCCGACGCCACCACCACGTTGGCGGCCAACCAGGGGCTGTACAACGGTTTTCTGGCGGCAGGCCTGTTCTGGGGGCTGTTCACCGGCAACCGGGTGTTCAAGATCTTCTTCCTGGCCTGCGTGATCGTGGCCGGGGTATTTGGCGCCGCCACCGCAGCGCCCAAGATCTTCTTCAGCCAGGCGCTGCCCGCGATCATTGCGCTGGGCCTGGTGCTGGCGCTGGACAAAAAAGCCGCCGCACAGCGCAGCCTCTGAGCTCCCAAAATCATAGCTGCCAGCGCTTGATCAACAAGCGCTGGCAGCTATTTTTGTTTTGAATCCACGCAGGTACTGCCGCCTGCAAGCTGGCGTTCAGCGACACCCGCGATGATGGGGTTGGAGACAACCCCATGAAAATCGCCCTGCTGTCCGACATCCATGCCAACCGCCAGGCCCTGGACGCCTGCCTGCAACACGCCCGCACACAGGGCGCCGAACAATTTGCGCTGCTGGGCGACCTGGTGGGGTACGGCGGCGAGCCCGTGGCCGTGGTGGAGCAGGTGCGCGACCTGGCCCATCAAGGTGCCCTGTGTGTGCTGGGCAACCATGACGCCATGGCCCTGGCCCCGCCTGCCAACCCACGCAACCGCAGCGAGCTGGGCGCACAGTGGACGCACGACCAGCTCGGCAACAGCCACATCGCCTTTTTGCAGTCGCTGCCGCTCACGGCGCGGCTGGGCAGCAGCGCCTTGCTGGTGCACGCCAGTGCCGACATGCCCGCGCAGTGGCGGTACGTGGAGGACTCCAACGCCGCCGAGCGCAGCATGACCGCAGCGCAAGGCATCGACCCCGCCATCCGCTATGTGTTCTGCGGCCATGTGCATGAGCAAGTGCTGTACTTCCTCACGCCCACGGCCAAGCTGATGCGCTTTGCGCCCGAGCCCGGCGTGCCCGTGCCCGTGCCAACGCACCGCCAGTGGCTGGGCATCGTGGGCTCGGTGGGCCAGCCGCGCGACGGCGATGCACGCGCCATGTACGCGCTGTTCGACGACACCGCCAAGCAGATCACGTTCTACCGCGTGCCCTACGACCACCTGGCCGCCGCCGCCGCCATCCGCGCGGCAGGACTGCCCGGCTTCTACGCCGATCGGCTCGAAAAAGGCCAGTGACATGAAACTGCTGGAGCCCGGGACCGAGATCGACGGCTTCCGCGTGGTGGACTGCATCCACGCGGGCGGCATGGCCCACATCTACGCCGTGGAATACGCGCAGGCCGACCGCAGCCCCGGCTTTGCCATGGCGATGAAGATCCCGCGCATGACGGCGGGCGACGGGGCCGAGAACATCGTGAGCTTCGAGGTCGAGCTGCAGATCCTGCCCGTGCTCAGCGGCCCGCATGTGCCGCGTTTTGTGGCGGCGGGCGACCTGGTGCGGCTGCCCTACCTGGTCATGGAATACATCCCCGGCCAGACACTGCAACACTGGCTGGACGAAGCGCCCGGGCGCTGCGATATCGCAACCATAGCCCGCCTGGGCGCCGCCACGGCCCACGCGGCGCACAGCCTGCACCAGCAGAACGTGTGCCACCTGGACCTCAAACCCGCCAACGTGCTCATCAAGGGCGATGGCACGGCCGTGCTGCTGGATTTTGGCCTCTCGTGCCACGCCCACTACCCCGACCTGCTGGCCGAGGAGATGCGCCAGGCCGTGGGCTCGCCCGCCTGGATCGCACCGGAGCAGGTGGTGGGCGTGAGGGGCGACCCGCGCAGCGATATCTTCGCCATCGGTGTGATGCTGTACGAGCTGGCCACTGGCGAGCTGCCCTTTGGCGCCCCCACCACCAGCGGCGGCATGCGCCAGCGCCTGTGGATGACGCCCGCGCCGCCACGCAAACACCGCGCCGACATCCCGACCTGGCTGCAGGAAGTCATCCTGCGCTGCCTGGAGCCCGAGGCCGCAAGCCGTTACCCCTCGGCCGCGCACCTGGCGTTTGACCTGTCCAACCCCGAGCAGGTACTCATCACCGAACGCGGCGAGCGCACCGAGCGCACGCCGCTGCGCACCCACCTGCGCCGCTGGCTGCGCGCAGCGGGCATGCACTACACACCCAGCCCCCTGCCCTCGCAGCAGATCGAGGACACGCCCATCCTCATGGTGGCCGTGCCCCATGCCGACGTGACGGACGCCACGCTGTATTCGCTGCGCCAGGCGGTGGCGCGCTCCCTGGGCATCCGCCCCGGCGCACGGCTGGCCTGCGTGACGGTGGTGTCGCCCGGCGCCAGCAGCACCAGCGACAGCGAGCGCAGCGAAACCACGCTGCACCGCCAGCACATGGCGCGCCTGCGCCAGTGGGCCCAAGGGCTGGACCTGACCGGCCATGCCGTGAGCTACCACGTGCTCGAAGCGGGCGACGTGGCCCAGGCGCTGGTGCGCTATGCGGCCAGCAACCACGTGAGCATGATGATCCTGGGCGCCGCCACCCACGGGCTGCAAACCCAGCGCTTTTTTGCCACGGTGCCCATGCGCGTGGCGCGCGATGCGCCCTGCACCGTCATCCTGGTCAAGCAGGCGCTGCCTTTCGAGCAACTGGCCCAGCCCACGGCGGACTGAGCCCGTCAGCATTCCGGCGCACCGCCACGCCGCACACCTGTCGCCCAGGCGGCGCGCGCCGCTTGAGCGCGGGCACGCTTTGGTTTAGCGTCGCGGCATGAGCACCACCACCCTTCTCGTGCGCCAGGACCAGCTGGCCACCACCCGCCTGTTGACCACCGACGACACCCCGCTGGCCGAGGGCCAGGTCCGCGTGCGGGTCGAGTCGTTTGCCCTCACGGCCAACAACATCACCTATGCCGCGCTGGGCGACATGCTGAACTACTGGCAGTTCTTCCCCACCGGCGAGGCCAGCTGGGGCATCGTGCCCGTGTGGGGCTTCGGCACCGTGGTGCAGTCGCTGCACCCGGCCGTGGCGGTGGGCGAGCGACTGTATGGCTACTGGCCCATGGCCAGCCAGGCCGTGCTGTCGCCCCAGCGTGTCAACCCCACGGGCTTCAGCGACGGCGCCCCGCACCGCGCGGGCCTGCATGCGGTCTACAACCACTACCTGCGCACCAGCACCGACGGGCTGTACCGCGCTGACAACGAGGACGTGCAGGCGCTGCTGCGGCCGCTGTTCATCACCTCGTGGCTCATCGACGACTTTCTGGCCGACCAGCAGTTCTTTGGCGCCAAGCGCATGCTGCTGTCCAGCGCGTCGAGCAAAACCGCCTACGGCACCGCCTTCCAGCTTGCGCAGCGCGAGGGCATCGAGGTCATTGGCCTCACATCGCCCGGCAACGTGGCGTTTTGCGAGAGCCTCGGCTGCTACCACCGCGTGGTCACCTACGACGCACTGGACACCCTCGACGGCACCACGCCCAGCGTCTACATCGACTTTGCGGGCAGCGTGGGCCTGCGCCAGCGCATCCACGCCCACTTCACGGGCCTGGCCTACAGCTGCTCGGTGGGTGCGAGCCATGTGGGCGATCTGGGCGGCGCCGGCCAGTTGCCCGGCCCGCGCCCAGTGATGTTCTTTGCCCCCGCTCAGGTCAAGAAGCGCCATACCGACTGGGGCGCCCAGGGCCTGAACGACCGCCTGGTGGCAGCCTGGAACCAGTTCAGCACCGCAGTATCGTCGGGGCCGCAGCCCTGGCTGGTGGTGCAGCACCACGCGGGGCCCCAGGCCACGCAGGCCTTGTTTGCCACCGTGTTGGCAGGCAGCGGCGACCCGCGAGCGGGGCATATCGCGACGATGCTGCCCGGCTGAAACGCTATGCGCGGCCGGCGAGGGCGCGGCGGCGACAATGGGGCATGACCCCATTGCCCCCCGATACCGCTGCCAACGCCTCGAACGACCAACACCCCTACGCCCGCCTCACCCCCGACCAGGTGCTGGACGCGCTGGCCAGTGTGGGCCTCTATGGCGACGGCCGCCTCATGGCCCTGTCGTCCTACGAAAACCGGGTGTACCAGGCCACGCTGGAAGACGGCCAGCGCGTGGTGGCCAAGTTCTACCGCCCCGGCCGCTGGAGCGAGGCGCAGATCCTCGAAGAACACGCCTTTGCCGCCGAGCTGATGGCCGCCGAGGTGCCCGCCGTGGGCCCGCTGGTGCTGAACGGCGCCACCCTGCACCAGCACGATGGCTTTGCCTTTTCCGTCAGCCCCTGGCGCGGCGGACGCCAGCCCGAGCTGGACGACTTCGAGGTGCTGGAATGGATCGGCCGCTTTCTGGCCCGCATCCACACCGTGGGCGCCGCCCAGCCCTTTGCCCACCGGCCCACGCTGGACCTGGCCACCTTTGGCACCGCATCGCGCGACTGGCTGTTGATGAACGAGATCATTCCGCTCGACATGCAAGCCGCCTGGAAGACACAGTGCGACAAAGCTCTTGATTTGATAGCTACCAGCGCATATTCCACTAGCGCTACAGGCACATTTAGCTTGAATAATGCCACCCAGATCCGCCTGCACGGCGACTGCCACCCCGGCAACATCCTCTGGACCCCGCTGGATGAATGGGGCCGGGGCGGCCCGCACTTTGTGGACCTGGACGACGCGCGCATGGGCCCGGCCGTGCAGGATTTGTGGATGCTGCTGTCGGGCGACCGGCGCCAGCGCACCCACCAGCTCGGTGCGTTGATCGACGGCTACGAACAGTTCCGCAGCTTCGACCGCCGCGAGCTGGCACTCATCGAACCGCTGCGCACCTTGCGCCTGATCCACTACAGCGCCTGGCTCGCGCGCCGCTGGCAAGACCCGATCTTCCCGGTGAACTTTCCCTGGTTTGGCACCAGCGACTACTGGCGCGGGCAGGTGGACATGCTGATCGAGCAGATCGAGGCGATGGAGGAAGAACCGCTGGTGGCCTGACAAGGCGGATCGGGCGGGGACAGGCCCCACCAGCGCAGACCCGGCCATTGCAAACGATTGTCAACCCGCGCGCACGGCGGGCAGATGTGGGGCAACATCAAAGCGCTCCCCAATTGGGGGTGTTTTGTTGATCCCAACGGGGTGCCAACCCCCAGAGCCCATCCCCATGCGCATCGCAGTCCTTGACGACGACCCGCTCCTGCTGGAGCAGATCAAGGGCACCCTGGAATGCCACCAGCACGTGTGCCACACCTTTGCCGACGGCACCAGCCTGCTGCAGGCGCTGCGCAACGACACCTTCGACCTGCTGATCGTGGACTGGCACCTGCCCGACATGGAGGGCACCGACGTGGTACAGACCGTGCGCAACACCCACGGCATGCAGCCGCCCATCCTGTTCATCACCCGCCGCAGCGATGAACGCGACGTGGTCGAGGCTCTGTCGCGGGGTGCCGACGACTTCATGAGCAAGCCCCTGCGCATGGGGGAACTGGTGGCCCGCATCACAGCGCTGCTGCGCCGCGCCTACCCCGAAAGCATGGGCGCCCGCATGACCTTCGGCGCCTACTGTTTTGACGCCGACAAGCGCTCTCTGAGCGTGCACGGCCAGCCCATCGAACTCAAGCACCGCGAGTACGAACTGGCCCTGTTCATGTTCCGTAACGCCGGGCGCCTGCTGTCCCGCACCCACCTGCGCGAAGCCGTCTGGGGCGACAGCGCCGAAACCCCCTCGCGCTCGCTCGACACCCACATGTCACGCCTGCGCACGAAGCTGGAGCTGACCGAGAACAACGGCTACACGATCTCAGCGATTTATGGGATGGGGTACCGGCTGGATCCTGTGGGCGCACCAGCCCTCCACCGCGCCCCTGGGCAGCAACGCGCCGCGACCACCGAAACACTTTCAGGGTAGTGGCCGGCAGTGCCCGTCGGCCAGGCTCAAGGCGAGGACGCGGCAGACGGCAGCGAATCGCGCCAGCTGCGGATCAGTACATCGTTCACAAATTGGCGGTCCATCCACAGCCACAGCAGGATAGGCACCAGCGTAGGCAGCACCAGAGAGCCCAGCTGGTAGCCATACACAATGGCCTCCATTTGCCACTGAGATACCCTGAGCAGACGGATGTCTGCCTGGGCGGCCAACACCATTTGCATCAGGGCGCTCATCGTCAGACTGAATGCCTGGACCGGTAGCAGCAGGACATACCCTGCAGCCGCACGGCCCAGGCGCCCCCGGCCTCGGGCCGCCAGCAGCAGCGCAATGAAGATCGGCAGCCCGTAGGCGTAGCGTGCTGTGCTGACATCGATGGTGATCTCCCCGCGTCGCCCGCCCGCGTCGGGAACAGGCACGGAGATCGCGGTATCCACCTCCATGGTGCCCGGCGACAGATGCACCTGCCGCACCCACATCGGCGCACTCTGCTCCAGCGCCATGTGCGAAAGCACCCCCACGGGGTAGGAAGTCCATGCGGACACCTGCGACCACACAGTCGTCAGGGCCACGATCCACCCGAAGGCAGACAGCATGAAGATCGTCAAGGGAGAGAGTCGGCGCATGGGCAGTCCGTTCCTTCGCTTTCGGCTCATCGCACGGGCGGCGACAGGTCCAGAGACGCGCTCACCAGCGGGTCGGCAGGCTTTGGAGAGACTGCGGAGTACGCCGGGGGCGCAGGTGGATCTTCAGGCGGCGATGGAGGCCCGGACGCTTCCTGCGACTTGCTGCCTGCGCGCACCCAGAGCAGCCAGACAACCAGCACGTCCAGCATGATGAGTGCCTGCCACAGGTACTCGTGCGCAAAGTTGAACACTTGCGTGTTCCACTGCCCGAGGTAGAAAAGACTGATCACCCGCACCACGTTGAGCCCTTGCACCGCCAGAAAGCCGACCAAAAGGCCCACCAGCTTGTGGCGCCAGGACGAGGGGAACGCCATCACGGCAGCAAACAGCACGATGCAGGCTTCGATGCCGTTGCATCCGGGCTCGATCGAAACACCAAAGCCGGTCGCGGTGTTCCAAAGCACCTTGCCCGCCGCCGCAGCGGTTTCGTCAAACAGCATGACCAACGCCACGCAGGCGCGCGCCAGCAACTCCGTCCACGGAAGAACCACATGCTGCTGTACCACGCCCAGCATGTTGATGCCAAAAAGGGAAAGCTGAAGCAGTACAAAGGTCAGAAAAAAACGCAGCATGGAACTCTTGGACAACAAAGCTGCCTGCAAAGATTCAGGCGAAGCTTCCATTATCGACAAACAAAAAAGCGGCCAGCACGCCTTGGTGCGTGCTGGCCGACACCAGCCGGAGCGCTTCGCAGATGTGCGAAGCGCCGAGGGGGACTACTGCGAAGCGGTCAGCGACGACGCCCCCGTGCCGCCCGCCCCCAAGCCATCAGGCCCAGCAGGGTGGACAGGATGATCAGCCCCCACTCCGACAAGGTTGGAATGCTGCTGGTCCCGCTGGGCGGCACCGACACCGTGGTGGTGGTGGTGCTGGAGTTGTTGCCAGGATTGGTGTCACCCGGCGCATCCAGCGTGGCTGTGTTGACCAGCGGACGTGCGCCGGTATAGGGCGATGCCAGCGCTGTCACCAGCGTGAAGGTCCGCGAAGCCCCCACTGCCAGGGGCCCGATCGCGCACCGCACTGTGCCTGCCGCATTCACGCAGCCAACGGCCGAGACAAAGCCCACCCCCGCAGGCAGCACATCCACCACTTGTGCGCCATCGCTGGCCAGAGGGCCGTTGTTGGTGACCGTCAGTGTGTAGTTGAGCGATGCGCCAGGCGCCAAAGGCCCCGCAGGTGCTGACTTGACCAGGGCCAGATCGGTCGCCACGGTAAAGCGGCGCGCAGTGGTGTCATGCGTGACCACGTTGTTGGCCAGGGTGGTTTCCGTCTCGTCCACGGTCACGCTGGCCCGGTTGAAGGCCGTGCCGCTGGTGGCACCCGCCACCGAGAGCGTCTCCGCACGCATGGCATAGGTCACCGTTGCCGTCTGGCCACTGTTAAGGCCTGGGAAAACGCAGCGCAGCGTGCCACTGGTAGCGCCCACGGTCGGCTCGGTACACACGCCCCCCGCATTTACGGTCAACGCACCTTGGTAGCTGAACGTCGCGGTCGGCGCCGAGCCTGGGGCCGGGAAGATGTCCGTCATCACCACATTGGTCCCATAGGAAGGTCCGCTGTTGTTGATGGTGATGGTGTAGGTGGTCGGTTGCCCCAGGTCCACCGGGTCGGCGCTGTCCACCTTGTTCACCAGGATATCGAGCTGTGCGGCCGTGACGGGTGTCGTGGTCGTTGCGCTGTTGTTGCTCGTGTTGGACTCGGCAGTGGCAGTGGTTGCAGCGATGCTGTTGACGACGTTGCTCCCCGCAGCGTTGCCCAGGGGCCGCATGCGATAGGTGGCCGTCTGCTGCGAGCCCGCCGTGATGCTCGTCCAGGTGCAGGTGAGGGTTCCTCCGACGGTGCCCGCCGTGATCGGCAAGCAGGTTCCACCGCCGCTGACGGTGACCAGCTCGATGAAGGCGGCGTTGGAGGGCAAGGTGTCCACCATCTGCACCGTTTGCGCGGTGGACGGCCCGGTGTTTCCGATCGTCGCCACGAAGGTGATCGGTGCTCCGGCAGCCACGGAGGCGGGGGTCGCGGTCTTGGCAGCCGTGACATCCACCAGGGCCGTGACTTGGCTGGTCACGCTGCCGCTGTTGTTGGATTGATCAGGATCGCCCACATCGGTGGACCGCACGGTGGCCGTGTTCGTGCGATTTCCGGTAGCTGCGATATTGGGACGTACCACCAGGGTCACCGTCGCTTGTGCACCTGCTGCCAAGGAGCCCAGGGAACAGCTCAGGTTCTGCGAAGTCCCGTTGGTCACCCCGTTGGGCGTGCAAGAGCCCTGCGAGGCTATGGCCGACTGAAAGCCCCCCGTATTGACCAGGCTGGCCAACGTGTCCGACACCACCACGTTGGTGGCCGTTGCAGGGCCCAGGTTCTCCACGGTGATGACGTAGGTCAGGTTCTCGCCGGCCACCACGGTGGTGGGCGACGCCGTTTTAGACACCACCCGCAGATCGGCCTGCGTTGCGGTCGATGTGACGCCGACCCCCGCGCAGTTGTTGGCGGCATTGCCGTCCACCCGTACGCCTGCCCCCAGGGCCACGCAGGCGTTGTTGGTGGCCGTACCGGTGCCGGTCAGCATGGCAGAGACGGTGACCACAGGCGCGTCGGTGTTGGCCGACAACGCAGTGGAGCGAGAGCAGTTCCATGCACCAGGCCCTGCAAACGGCAAAGCATCACAGGTCCATCCAGTTGCGCTGACGAGGGTGTTGAGGGTGACCCCCGCCGGAACCTGGTCTGTGATGGTGATGGTCTGGCCCGCCGGGATGGCCAAGGGGCCGGTGTTGCGTGCTGTCAGTGTGTAGTTGAATGGCTGGTTGGGCACCACCGGGTTGATGCTGGCCGTCTTGGTCAACCGCATGTCTGCGTCGTTGCTGGACGTGACATTGGCCGTGGCGCTGTTGTTGCCAGGCACAGGGTCGGGCAGCGCGGTGCTGACACCCGCCGTGTTGCTCAACACCCCGGTGTTGTCCGCCGTGGCTGTCACGGTAATCGCGGGCATGTTGCTGAAGTTGGCGCCCGTGTACTCTGACCGGGTGCAGGTGATGGTGGCATCACATGTCCATCCGGAGCCCGTCGCAGAAACAAAGGTCAACCCCGCCCCCAAGGTGTCGGTCACCGTGACGACCTGCCCCACCAGCGACACGCCGCCATTGAGGCGGGGCGTCAGCGTATACACCACGTTGGTACCCTGCGCCACGTTGGAACTAGCGGCCGTTTTGGTGATCGACACATCCGCTCCAGCGTTGGAGGCCACATCCACGGTGACCGTGTTGTTGGTCAGATCCCCATCTGGCATGGCCGCGCTGTCTGGCTTGCGGCCAGCCACGGCAAATGCGGCAGTCACGGTGCCGTTCACATTGGACACAGCAGGCACGGTCAACACCGAGGTGGTGGCACCATTCGCCAAGGTGCCCGAGCGGGTACAGCTCACGTTGCCACTGCTCAGCGGATAGCCGCTGGACGGCGTGCACGACCAACCACTGCCCGAGGGTGCTGCGGTGATCAAAGCCCCGGCAGGCACGGTGAAGCTAATGCTCTGGCTGCCATCTGCAGCGTCCGGCCCCTGGTTGGTAGCCTGCAATGCGTAGCTGTAAGCTTGGCCTGCATTCACGCTGGCAACAGACGGAACTGCAGACACCGAAAGGTCAGCCGCTTGCGTGGCCGTTGTGGCCTGGATGCTGTTGACGTTATTGCTGGCGTTGGGGTCTGCAGTGGTGCTGCCCGCCGTGGCGGTGTTGGTCCACACCCCAGCCGAAGGCAAGCGCACGCGCACCGTCACCGTTTGATTGGCATTGAACGGAATGTCGCCCAAGGCGCAACTGACCGTGCCGCCAGCCTGGTTGCAGGTGCCTGCGGTCGTGTTCACATCAATGAAGACGGAACCTGCAGGCAAGGTGTCTGTCAACGTGACACCCACCGCCCCATTGGGTCCGTTGTTGTCGATGCGCAGCGTGTACGTGAAGATGCCGCCAGCTGGGCCCGGGTCCGGAGAGTCTGCGTGGTTCACCACCAGGTCCGCAGACTGCGCCAAGGCAGCGCCCGCGACCAATCCATTCGCCAGCAACAGCCAGCCAAACCGGCGCAAGGCGCGGGACGCCCGGCGGAATTTCTCCACCCAGCGTTGACGGTGCATGCCCTGCCCGGGCGGCGTAGTACTGTCAAATTCCTGTATCTGTCTACTGGGCGATGCGCGCCCACAAAGAGGCGCGACAACGGATTGAACATAGTTGGTCCTGAAGTGATGAACAGCTCAAGTTTTTGGCCACGCCGCAACCTCACCAGCCCCTTTTCGGGTTGGTAAAAATCGGTGTGAGGGGAGACCGCGAAGACGCCCAGCCTTGGTGGCTGAAGCAGCGCTCGAATCTATCCACGAAACAGGCGCATTGCTGCGGGGCAACAATCGTTGACCATTGCGTGACGCAATGCGTATCGTTCGCACCACTCGCGTGCAGTGCTGTGGTGTTCAATTCGGCGGGAGAAGGCGCGGCCCTTGGTTTCCTCGGTCTGTGCAGGCCATCAGGGCTTCAGTGATTCACGCGTTGGATCGCAGAACATTCCGCGCACGCCAACGCAGTGATCTCCACTGCGGACGACAGCGTTGTGCGGCGTCATGCAAGGCCCGTGAGGCTTGAGCAAAGCCAACACGGTGGGTATGCTGCACCCTATCAACACGCTAACCCCCCCGCCCATGAAGGACTGGATACGCAACGTTTTGTCGATCCGACAGGCACGCCGCCCCGCGCCGGTGGGGCAGGTGCCTGCGGTCGGCACGGACATCCAACGGGAGGCGCTAAAGATGACGGTCACCCACCGGATTTCGGGAGAGTTGTGGGACTGGCTAGTGCTCTCCGGCTGGCGCAATCTACCGGTGGCAACCGACCGGCGTCGCGGCATGCGGCTACCCGATGAGGCCCTCAAGACTTTGATGGATGCAGCCCCACAAGAGCGCAACCAGGTGCATGCGCGGCTGCTAGAGCTGGCTCAGCCGCCGGAGTGAGCTGGCCCCGCAGCGGCCAAAGAAAAACCCCGGGTGCTGCCCAGCCCCGGGGTTTCACTTTGAATGGTTTCACCGCCCCTATTCAAGCACAGTGAAAGCAGATCTCGCCCCGGGGGCGCACCCGCCCACCACCTGGAAGAACCTCAGGCCAGCAGCGCGTTCACACGCTTCACATAGGCCGCGGGGTCTTCTGGCAAGCCGCCTTCGGCCAGCAGGGCCTGGTCGAACAGGATGTGCGCCAGGTCATGAAAGTGCACGCTGCCGTCGAGCTTCTTGACCAGCGCGTGCTCGGCATTCACCTCCAGCACGGGCTTGGTCTCGGGCGCCTGCTGGCCGGCCTGCTTGAGCATGCGCGCCAGCTGGGTGCTCATGCCGTCGTCCTGCACCACCAGGCAGGCGGGTGAATCGACGAGGCGGGTGGTCACGCGCACGTCTTCGGCCTTGTCCTTCAGGGCTTCCTTGAGCTTGGCGAGCACGGGCTTGAACGCCTCGGCAGCCTCTTCAGCGGCCTTCTTCTCGGCCTCGTCCTGCAGCTTGCCCAGGTCCACGGCGCCCTTGGCCACGCTTTGCAGCGGGGTGCCGTCAAACTCGTGCAGGTAGTTCAGTGCCCACTCGTCCACGCGGTCGGTCATCAGCAGGACCTCGATGCCCTTTTTCTTGAAGACTTCGAGCTGTGGACTGTTCTTGGCAGCAGCCAGGGTGTCGGCGGTGATGTAGTAAATCGCCTCCTGGCCTTCCTTCATGCGGGCCTTGTAATCGGCAAAACCGACCGTCACGGCGTCGCTGGTGGTGGATGCAAAACGCAGCAGCTTGGCCAAGCGCTCGCGGTTGCCAAAGTCTTCACCCAGGCCTTCCTTCAGCACGGCGCCAAACTCGGCGTAGAACGCGGTGTACTTGCCTTCCTTGGCCTTGTCGTCGGCATCCACCACGTCGGTCACGCCGTCGGCGCCCGCTGAGGCGTCGTGCTTGTCGTGCTTGGCCAGGTCTTCCAGCATCGAGAGCACGCGCTTGGTCGAGCCTTCGCGGATGGACCGCACGTCACGGCTTTCCTGCAGCAGCTCGCGGCTCACGTTCAGCGGCAGGTCGGCCGAGTCGATCACGCCCTTGACGAAGCGCAGGTAGGTGGGCATCAGCGCCTCGGCGTCGTCCATGATGAAGACGCGCTTGACATACAGCTTCACGCCCGCCTTCTTGTCGCGGTTCCACAAATCGAACGGCGCCTTGGCAGGGATGTACAGCAGCTGCGTGTACTCGGTGTTGCCTTCCACGCGGTTGTGCGCCCAGGTCAGCGGGGCCTCGTGGTCGTGGCTGATGGTTTTGTAGAAGTCGGCGTACTGCTCTTCGGTGATGTCCTTCTTGGGGCGCGTCCACAGGGCGCTGGCCTTGTTGATGGTTTCCCACTCGCCGGTCTTGACCATGCCGCCAGGCTGGCGGCCGCCGTTTTCGTCCGATGGGTTGATCAGCTCGCCGTCTTTCCACTCTTCCTTTTCCATCAGGATGGGCAGGCTGATGTGGTCGGAGTATTTGGCGATGACCTGCTTGAGCTTCCAGGCGTTGAGGTATTCCTCGGCGTCGTCGCGCAGGTGCAGGATGATGCTGGTGCCGCGCTGGGCGCGGGTGATGGTTTCCACCTCGAAGTCGCCCGTGCCGCCGCTGATCCAGCGCACGCCTTCGTCGGCCTTGAGGCCCGCACGGCGCGATTCCACTGTGATCTTGTCAGCCACGATGAAGCCGGAGTAGAAACCCACGCCGAACTGGCCAATGAGCTGAGCGTCTTGCTTCTGGTCGCCCGAGAGCTTGCCCATGAAGTCCTTGGTGCCGCTCTTGGCAATCGTGCCCAGGTGGTCGATGGCCTCCTGCTGGCTCATACCAATGCCGTTGTCGGTGATGGTCAGCGTCTTGGCGGCCTTGTCGAAGGTCACGCGTACTTCAAGGTTGGGCGCGTCTTCGTACAGGGCGGGCTTGTCCAGCGCCTCAAAACGCAGCTTGTCGCAGGCGTCCGACGCGTTGGAGATCAGCTCGCGCAGGAAGATTTCCTGGTTGGAATACAGCGAATGGGTAACCAGGTGCAGCAGCTGGGCCACTTCGGCCTGGAACGACAGGGTTTGCTTGCTCATGGAGGGGTTCTCTCTATGGAAATCAGTCTGAACGAATACGAATGGGATCGGCACAAAAAATCACGCCTGCCGAACCAGCAGGCGTGATGTAGGGGCGTGCGCCCGTTTTTCAAGGGCCAGGCATGGCGATCGTTGACCGCCCGGCCGGGCCTCTGTGCTCAGCCGTCGGTGGTGATGCGCTCGATCAGCGTCTTGAGCATGGTGTCGGCCTTGTCGTTGGCCACCTGGCAGGTGCCCGCCGCCGCGTGGCCGCCGCCGCCAAACTCCAGCATCAGGTTACCCACGTGGGTCTTGCTGCTGCGGTCCAGAATGGACTTGCCGGTGGCAAACACCGTGTTCTGCTTCTGCAGGCCCCACATCACGTGGATGGAGATGTTGCACTGTGGAAACAACGCATAGATCATGAACCGGTTGGTGGCCCAGATGGTTTCCTCGTCGCGCAGGTCCAGCACCACCAGATTGCCGATGCGAATGGCACAGCTTTGCAGCTGGGCCTGGGCCTTGGGGGCGTGCTCGCGGTACAGATTGACGCGCTCTTGCACATCGGGCAGCGCCAGGATCTCGTCGATGGTGTGGTCGCGGCAATACTGGATCAGGTCCATCATCAGCGCATAGTTGCTGATGCGGAACTCCCGAAAACGCCCCAGGCCCGTGCGCGAGTCCATGAGGTAGTTCAGCAGCACCCAGCCTTGGGGGTTGAGGATGTCCTCGCGCGAGTACTGGGCCGAGTCGGCCTGGTCCACGGCGGCCATCATCTCGTCGGTGATGCGGGGGAAGGCCGCCTTGCCACCGTAGTAGTTGTAAACCACGCGCGCTGCCGAGGGGGCGTGGGCCTCGATGATGTGGTTCTCGTCGCGGCGGCCCGAATTGCGGATGGTTTCGGACTCGTGGTGGTCGAACACCAGGTGCGCACCCGGCACATAGGGCAGGTTGGTGGTGATGTCACGGCTGGTGATGGGCACCTTGCCGTCCTGCATGTCCTTGGGGTGGACGAAGGTAATCTCGTCGATCAGGTTCAGCTCATTGAGCAGCACCGCGCAGACCAGGCCGTCAAAGTCACTGCGGGTCACCAGGCGGTATTTCGCATCACTCACTCAATTCTCCTTGTTATGTGGCGCACCGCGACATGGTAGCCGCGCCCGGGCCCCTGGCAAGCACCGCTTGCGTCAAAAAGCTGGCCGTCCAGATACTCTTGGATCAATGGTCCTGCATCCAGTCCTGCAATTGCCGGGCCACGCCCGCGTCTGCGAGCAGATCCAGGTGGCCCAGGCGGTAGAACACCGCCTGCCGGGCCTTGGCAAACCCCAGCGTCCTGGCAGGATCATCGTGGATGCCCAGCGCGCTGTGCAAGGGCACCAACCCGTCCCCCACCAGCCGCTCGCCCACCGGGCTGCGCCGCGCAGCCAGGGTGGCCGCCACTGCGTGGCATGCCACTCCGGCAGGCAGCGGCACCGGGGTGCGCTGGTCGGGGCTTTTGCGAAAGCGGTCCCGCCCCAGCCAGTCGGACTCCAGCACATGGCCGTAGCGCAGGTCGGTAATGCCCGCGCTGCGCAGCTGGGCCAGGCGCGCAAACGGGCGCGAATAGGCATTGCTGCCCAGCAGCACGTCCACCCAGTGCCCCGCACGCTCCAAAGGGGCGCCGTGGTGCGGAGTGCCCAGAAAGACCAGGTGGCGCAGCAGGGGCAGCCACCCGCTGGCACTCGCTGGTGCCTGGGCCGCCTGGTGGCAGGCGCTGCGCGCCACCAGCCCGCCCATGCTGTGGGCCAGGATGGACAGCTCCGTCACCGGCACGGGCCACGAAGCCACCAGAGATGTGAGCAGGGCCGACAGCTCGGCCCCGTTGGTGGATATGTGCTGGCCCGTGTTGTAGCGCGGGTACACGGGGGTGTAGCCCAGGGCCTCGGCCAGATGGACGCCATGGTCATGGCCGTGGCGCAGCCACTGCAGGTCGTTCATGCACAGGCCATGCACCAGCACCAGCAGCTTGCCCGTGGCGGCGCCCGGGGCAGCCAGCGCCTGCAGGTTGAGCGGCCGCCCCTGCTGGTACCAGCCCATGGGCGTGCACAGCGGGTTGCCGTCGCGCTGCAGGCGGTCGCCCATCACACCGTTGAGTGCAGCAATGACCGCCTCGCGCTCCCAGTGCACCTCGTCGGCCGACGAGGTCGGGGCAAAAAACGGCTCCAGCCGTGCCAGGCCGGCCTGCAGGCCCGTATCCACCAGCTGCGTCACCCCCCGGATGCTTTGGTACACCAGCCCGGTCAGTCCCCGCGTGCGACCCGGCTCGGCACCACCTGGCAGCCCCAGCGTGCCCAGCACCGACTGGTGCACCCCCTCGGCCACCCGGCTGATGCCGGTAGTGGCCTGCGCGGCCAGGCGCGCCACAGCGCGCAGGTCGGAGGCTCGCAACTGGCGCAGCGGGTTGGCCGTCGCCGCCTTGGCGCCGTCGTCCGCAGGGGTGGAAGCAGCAGGCTTGCGTGGCCGAGGTGCGGAAGGAAGGGGCATGAGAGGGGCTCCGTTCAGAAAATATTCGCAAGGAGCCCGGGGCTCTCAGAACCGCTCGTTGGGCGACAGGTAACGCCACTGGCCCACGGGCAGGTTGCCCAGGGTCACGCGGCCGATGCGGATACGCTTGAGGCCCACCACCTTGAGCCCCACCAGCTCGCACATGCGGCGGATCTGGCGCTTTTTGCCCTCGGTGAGCACAAAACGCAGTTGCTCGGGGTTCTGCCAATCGACCTTGGCGGGCTTGAGCGGCTCGCCGTCCAGGCTCAGGCCGTGGCGCAGGCGCTCCAGCAGCTCTTTGGGAAACACCGCCTGCACATTGGTGCTGACGGGGTCACGCTCGTTGATTTCCTGCAGTGGCGCGGAGCGCTCCCCGGGGTGATGGGGCGCCGCCTGGCCCGGGGCCTGGTAGACCACGCGCACCAGGTACTCCTTTTCCATCACGGAGTCCTCGCCAATGATCTGCCGGGCCACGCGGCCGTCCTGCGTCAGCACCAAAAGGCCCACCGAGTCGATATCGAGCCGCCCGCAGGGCGCCAGGCCCCGCAGCTGGGGCGGGGAGAAGCGGTTGCGGCTGGGGTCCTCGCGCCAGTGGGTGCGGGGGTTGATCAGCGCCACGGCAGGCGTATGGCCGTCTTCGGCCTGGCCGCTCACATAGCCGATAGGTTTGTTCAGCAGGATGGTGACGCGCTGCTCCTGGAAACCCTGGGCAATCTTGTCCACCTCGATGCGGTCGGCCGCCGTGACCTGCTGGCCCATGGTGGCCACCACGCCATTGACCTTGACCCATCCCTGCTCCACCCAGTCGTCGGCCTCGCGGCGCGAGCACAGGCCCAGCTCGGCCATGCGCTTGTTCAGGCGCGAGGTGGGCAGGCCGCCCACGGTGCCCGTCGCTGGCGCAGGCACCTGGCGCACCGGCGCCACAAAAGCGCCCGAGGCCACGCGGTAGTTGGAGGGTGCAGGGGCGCGGGACGGCCGTGGGGCCCGGGGCGGCGGAGCGGGCCGTGCAGAAGCAGGCCGAGCAGGGGCGGGCTTGGCCGTCAGGGTCGGACGGCGCAGCACGGGCCGACCGGCGGCTGGCGCAGAAGACGATGGGCCGCCAACGTCGGAGGCGGGAGCGGCGGCAGGGCCCGCAGGCGGGCGAGAGGAGGAGGAAGACATTGCGGGTATTTTCGCCTGTGGACTGCTTAGCCCCCAAACGGAGATGCGGCGGCCTGCTGCCAGCTACTCCTGGCGCGCCTGCCAGGCGAGGAAATCATCCACCGGCAGGGGCCGCGCGATGTGGTACCCCTGCGCCTCGTCGCAGGCCAGCGCACGCAGGCGATCCTGGATGGCGGCGGTCTCCACGCCTTCGGCCACCACGGTGAGCCCCAGGTTGTGCGCCAGGTCGATGGTCGAGCGCACGATCATCGCGTCGTCCTCACCCGTTTCCATGCCCATCACAAACGATTTATCAATCTTGAGTTCATCGACCGGCAGGCGCTTGAGGTAGGCCAGCGACGAATAGCCCGTGCCGAAATCGTCGATGGACAGCTTGAAGCCCTGCTCCGACAGGCGGTTGAGCATGGCCTCGGCGCGCTGCGGATCGTCCATGATCGCGCTTTCGGTGATCTCCAGGCAGAAGGCACTGGCCGCCACGCCGTGGCGCGCCAGGATCTCAGCGAGCCGGTGGCTCAGCTCGGGGTCGAGAAGGTCGCGGGTGGAGAGGTTGACCGACACCCTGAGCGGCAGGCCTTGCGTGCGCGGGTCGGCCAGCAGGCGCGCGACTTCTTCAAACATCCACAGCGTGAGGTGGCGCACAAACCCGGTCTGCTCGGCAAACGGGATGAACTGCATGGGCGGCACCAGCCCGCGCTGCGGGTGCTGCCAGCGCACCAGCGCCTCGGCCGCCAGGCCCGGCTGCCCGTGCAAGGGCACCTTGGGCTGCAGGTACAGGCGCAACTCATGGTGCTCCACGGCGTGGCGCAGCTCGGTCAGCAGCGACAGGGTCTGCGCACTGGACGAATCAAACGCTGCGTCGTACTGCAGGGCTCCGCTGAGCTTGCGCTTAGCGGCATACATGGCGATTTCAGAGCGGCTGAGCAGCGTGTCGGCGTCACCCGCATTGCCCGGCCAGCAGGCAAAACCAATGCCTGCGCTCAGGTCCACCGTCTGGTCCTCAAAGGCCAGCGGTTGCTCGAACGACTGGTTGATGCGCTGGGCAATCTCGTGTGCCGCAGCGGCATCGGCGCGCTGCAGCAGGATGGCGAACTCATTGCCCCCCAGGCGCGCCACCATGTCATCGGGCGAACGCACCTGCTGGCTCAGACGCTCGGCCACGGCCTGCAGCAGGCGGTCGCCAAAGGCGTAGCCCAGCACGTCGTTGACATGCTTGAAGCGGTCCAGGTCCAGCGTGAGCACGGCCAGCGGCTGCGCAGGATCGGCACTTGCGGCGATGGCCTGCACCACGGCGTCACGAAAGCGCTCCCGGTTGGGCAGGCCCGTCAGGCGGTCCCAGTAGGCGAGGCGGCGGATTTCGGTTTGCTGCGCGCCGATGTCCACGCGCATGTGGTCGAACGAACGCGCCAGGTTGCCGATCTCGTCCGTGCGGTCGGTGTGCTCCAGCGGAACATCGTATTCACCGCGTGAGAGCCGCTGCGTGGCCGCCAGCAGCGAGCGCAGGGGCGTGGTGAGCCGTTGCGCCACCAGGCCCGTGCCTGCCGCAAACAGCAGCACACCCGCCACGGTGATGATGGCCAGCAACACCTGCAGCTGGCGATAAGGCGCCACCACCTCGTCCACCGAACGCAGCAGCAGCGAGTGCACCTCCCCCCCCACGCTGTCGAGCTTGCTGGAGCGCGCGAGCAAGGTGCCCTCGGCTGTCTGCAGCTCGCCTGCCGCGCCACCGGTGCTCAGCAGCAAGGCCCGCGCATCTGCGGGCAAGGTGCTGACCGACAGGGTCATCGCCCCCTCCGGGGACTTGATCATCAGGGCGACATGCACCGACAAGAGCTGCCGCATTTCGTCGGCACGCGACTGGTCGATGCGAAAACCCATCAACACCCAGCCAATGACCACCGGCGCACGCATGGGCACCATCACGAACTGGTAGGGCACGCCATCCATCACCGCGATCTGGCTGCCCTGGGGCTGCTGCGCCAGGCGCGGCACTACCTGCCGCAGCGTGGCCGGGAATTGCTCCATGCTGTCGGACAGGCTGACCGCGCGCAGCTCCAGGTCCGTTCCCAGCAGCGCAGTCACGGCTGCGCCGATGCGGCTGCCATGGTTCTCAAGCACCGACTGGATGGTTTCCTCGTCCCCCGAGTTGACCGCCGAGCGAAAGCCATAGTCAGCCGCGAGCAGGGCCGATCCCTGGCGCAGCTGCTCGGCATTCTGGTCGAGCAGGCGGCGCCAGATGTTTTCGTCCAGGTCCAGGGCCCGCGCAATCTGGGCGCGGGCATTGCGGTCGATAGAGGCCCGCACCACGGCAAACCCTGCCGCCTGCACGATGAGCAGCAGCAGCAGCGACAACCCCACCAACCGCAGGATCAGGCTGCGCCGGGCCAGGCGCAGCCGCTTCAAGGTTGCAACCCCGTCATGCGCACCGACGCCGTGGCGGAGCCTGTAGCAGGCACGTTCAGCGCCTGCTCCAGGGCTGGCGCACCCACTGGCAGGCGGGTGTGCCAGGTGCGCAGCGTGTAGGTGCCGGGCGGCACATTGTCAAGCTGCGCCTTGCCCGTGGCGGCGGGGGTACGGGCGTAGTACGGCGTGTCCACCACCAGCACCCAGCCCACCATCTGGTCATGGATGTTGCAGCCCAGGGCCACCACGCCGGCCTTGTCAAACAGCACCGGGTTGGATGGCGTGCCGCTGTAGAGCTTGAGTTCGAACTTCTTGGCCGGCGAGAAGGAGTACACATGGTGCCGCACCGAGTCGCGGTTGGGGAACAGCACCTCGGTGCCCACCGGCACCACCAGCAGGCCGGGCACAAACTGCCGTTTCTCCTGCGCCATCTCCACACCGGTCAGCGGTTTGACCTGCTTGCGCGCCTCGGCCGAGTCCAGGAACACCACCGCATCGGCCACAGGCTTGCCCGCAGCGTCGGACACATCCACCTGCACGGTGCCTGCCTGCGCGCCGCCGGCCACCAACGCCAGCGCAGCGAGTGCCGCTGACGAGGTACGCATGGCGTGACGCAAGGCCTGGTGCACCGCGCGCGGCCGCAGCGTCGGCAGGCCGTCCGGCCTCATGGTTCGATCGCCAGGCCCACCAGGGGCGCGCCATCGCCCACCAGGCCCAGGGGGCGGGTGGCGCCGGTTGCCAGGTCCACCTGGTGCAGCCGGGTCTGGGTATCGGCGGCGGTGCGCACGGCGATGAGGGCGGTGTTGCCCACGTCGGCGATGTCAAAACTCACGTCCGTGAGCGGCCCCAGCCCCAGCGGGCCCACGGTGCGCAGCTGCCCGGCATTGGGCGACACCACGGGCTGGGTGCCCTCGCGCGAGCCCTGCATCACCAGCACGCCCAGCGCACGGTCGATGGCGTAGTTGGTGGTGATCTTGCTGTCGTTGGGGTTGTAGGTGTAGGCGGCACCGGCAATGTCGGGCCTGCGGCGGGCGTTGACGTCGCCCCAGGCGTAGCGCAGGCTGGGGTCGGGCTGCACCCCTTCCACCGCAGTGTCGCCATCGACCACCGCCCCGGTGTCGGGGTGCAGACGCAGGTTCTGGCCGGTGTTGGACACCACCCGGATACGGTCGGCTGCCGGGTTGAAATCAAAGCCGAAGACTGCGCCTTGCAGCGCCAGCGCGGCGGGCGCGGGGCCCACCGGGCGCAGCGCACCGGTGGGGATGTCGAGCGTGTACAGGCGGCCCGCTTGCGACAGCGCATAGAGCACGCCCTTGGCCACGCGGAAGTCGATGCCCACCAGCCGCTCGCCAGGCGCCAGGCCCGTCACCGGGCGCCGCTCCAGGATGCGGTCAGGCTGCGCTGCCTGGAAGGTGATGAGTTCCTGCGAGGCCGTCACCGCCACCAGGGTTTCGCGCAAACCGGTGTCGGGCCGGGGCGCTGCACAGCCGGCCAGCACGGCCAAGGCCGCTGCGGCAACGGCCGCACGCAGCGTGGAGGAGGGAAAAAACGGATGCATGAAAGGCCTCGCAAGTGTTACAGGTTTATACCTGATCGGTAGCGCCCGTGGCGTGGGCAAGGGCAAACCCCAAGCCCCACATTCACTTTGTTTTTGATAGCAACACAGATATTAATTACCGGCGCCTGCGATGGTTTTTTCGAATAATTTCAGCGCCACCTTCTGTTGCACTTTGGCGCCATTGCACCAGGGTCGTACGGCGAGGTATTTGTAACAAACACGGCTATGCAGATCGGGCATGGGACCATCCTCAACGCTCATGACACATTTTGTTGTTATTGCCTACACTGCACCGACTCCAGCGCCCGTTCAACGGACGCGCGGCGGCCGGTGGGCACCGTTATTGCTTTGCGCAAAGGCCCTCGTTTGATCACGCTTTGATCCTTTTCGATACCCAAGGACCCCCATGCCGGCTGCTTCCACCTTCAAATCCCTGTCGATTTCCAGCCGGCTCAGCCTGGGGTTCGGCTGCATGCTGGTGCTCCTGGTGGCAGTGGCGGCAGTGGGCCAGCTGTCCGTGGGCAAAGTGCACGATCAGATGACGCAGATCACCGGCGTGGGTGCCAACAAAGCCAAGCTGGTCAACGGCATGCTGGAAAGCGTGAGCGCCATCGGCATCCAGAGCCGCTCCGCCGCCATGCTCAACGACATCGACCCCAAGCAGGCGCGCGAGCAGATCGGGGCCGTGGGCAAGACGCTCAAGGAATACGCCACGCAAGAAGCCGCTTTGACGCAGCTGCTCACCCCTGCCACGGCCACCCCCGCAGAACTCAAGCTGCTGACCGAGGTGCAGGCCCTGGGCGGCAAGACCCGCCCCGAACTGGACAGCGCCATCAAGGCCGCTGACGACGGCGACACCGTGAGCGCCACGCTGGCGCTGATGACCCGCGTGGCCCCCGCAGAAACCGCCTGGCGCGCCAAGCTGCGCGAACTGATCGAGCTGCAAAACACCTTGAATGCCGAGGCCACGGTCTCAGCAGAGCAAACCCAGAGCAGTGCCCGCGTGGTGGGTGGGCTGCTGGTGCTGCTGGCCATCGGGCTGGGCGCGCTGATTGCCTGGCGCATAACGGCCAGCATCACCGCCCCCATTGGCCGCGCAGTCGTGGTGGCAGAGCGCATTGCACGTGGCGACCTCACCTCGCAGGTCGAAGTGCGCATCCACGACGAAACCGGCCGCCTGCTCGAAGCCATTGCCGCCATGCAGGAGCGCCTGCGCACCCTGGTGGGCGAAATCGGCCAGACCGCCGACTCCATCCTGGTGGCCAGCTCGGAAGTGGCTTCGGGCAACCTGGACCTGAGCCAGCGCACCGAACAGACCTCGCACAACCTGCAGGGCGCCGCGACAGCGCTGGTGGACCTGACCGGCACGGTGTCGCAAAGCGCCGACTCGGCCCGCCAGGCCAACCAGCTCGCGTCCACCGCGTCCGATGCGGCCACACGCGGCGGCGAAGTGGTGGGCCAGGTGGTGCGCACCATGGACACCATCAGCGCCAGCTCGCGCAAGATCGCCGACATCATCAGCGTGATCGATGGCATCGCGTTCCAGACCAACATCCTCGCGCTGAACGCGGCGGTGGAAGCCGCCCGTGCGGGCGAGCAGGGCCGCGGCTTTGCGGTGGTGGCGGGCGAGGTGCGCAACCTGGCGGGGCGCTCGGCCCAGGCCGCGCGCGAAATCAAGGCGCTGATCGGAACCAGCGTGGACCAGGTGCAAGAGGGCAGCACGCTCGTCAACCACGCCGGCAAGACGATTGAAGAACTGGTGCAGTCGGTGCGCCGCGTCTCCGACATCATGGGCGAGATCACGGCGGCCACGCAGGAGCAAAGCCAGCGCATCGGGCATGTGAGCCAGTCGGTGGGTGCGCTGGAAGAAATGACCCAGCAGAATGCCGCCCTGGTGGAGGAAGGCGCAGCCGCTGCCGACAGCCTCAAGGACCAGGCCGGACGCCTGACACAGATGGTGGGTACCTTCCGCCTGACGCGCGACGGCGGCGACGAAAACAGCTGGGGCACGGCCAGCGCCTCCGCATCGCCCACCGCAGTGCCAGCGCCCACGCGCACGGCAGCCCCGCGCCACCTGGCCTCAGCCGCATCATCCCGCGCTCCCGCACTGCCACGTAGCTGACGGGACTTTCAATCGGGCGCACTCCACGCCAGGGTCGCCAAGCAAGGACCGCCCTGCAGCGAGGGCATCGCCCCCTCAGGGGGAAGGCGCACAGCGCCTCAGGGGGGAGTCACACTCGATCGCAGCGCCGCCAGGTCCAGCACCCGCAGGCCGCCGTACTCCACCCGGATCGCCCCTTGCGCCTCCAGCGCCGCCAGCGCCTCGTTCACCCGCTGGCGCGACAGCCCCACCAGATAGGCCAGCTCTTGCTGCGTGATGCGCAGCACCTCGCCCACGCCCGGGTACAGCACGGGGTTGAACAGCGACGCCAGGCTGCGCGCCACACGCACATCGGGATTGTTCAGGCGGTCGATCTCGCGGGCTGCAATGAACTGGCCCAAGCGCTCGTTGAGCTGGTTCATCACAAAGCGGTTGAAGCCGATGGAGTGGTCCAGCAGCCAGTGAAAGCTGTCAATCGGCAGCCCGGCCACCACGCTCTTGCGCAGGGCCTGGATGTTGTAGCGGTAGGGCTCGCGCTTGATGGTGGTGCCCTCGCCAAACCAGCCGCCGGGCGGCAGGCCCGCATAGGTCATGGTCTGGCCCTGGGCGTTGTCGGTGCTCATCTTGAGCAGGCCCTCCACCACCCCAAACCAGTAGGTCACCGGGCGCCCCACGCGGCACACATAGTCGCCCGCCTTGGCGTCCCCCACCAGCAACGAGGCCACGGCGCGCTCTCGCTCGGCGGGCAGCAGCAAGTCGAGCCACGGAATACCGTCAAGCTCCTGCGGCGTGGGCGAACGGCGCCGCTGGTGCAGCGACAGGTCCTGGTGGGTGCGTGGGTCCATGGCGCAAAGGTTCTCACGAAAAAGGGCGCCCGCAGCCGCCCCGGCATGCGGGAATACCACGATCCCAATTGTCGCCAGACCGACAAAAAAATGCCAATCGTGACGGGATGATGTCGCCTCGCGCCCCGCCCGTACAGGGCCGGAGCCCCCGAGGAGACAAGCACCATGACCCAACACCCTTCCATCACCGCACGCACCGTCCCACCCGCGCCCACCGCGCCGCGCCCCCTGGCCCGCCGCCAGGTGCTGGCCGCCGCAGCCGCCACCGCAGCGGCCGTCGGCCTGCCCGGGCTGGGCTGGAGCGGCGCGGCCCGCGCGCAGGAGGGCGCAATCAAGATTGCGCAATCCACCGCCCTCACCGGCCCGCTGGGCGACCTGGGCTCGGCCATGCACCAGGGCGCCAAGGCCGCATTTGCGGGCATCAACGCGCGCGGCGGCGTGCATGGCAAGGCCATCGAACTCGTCACGCAGGATGACACCTACGACGTGCCCAAGGCACTGGCCAATGTGGAGCAGTTTCTGGCCGACCCTGGGTACTTTGCGCTGTTCAACTGCATGGGCACGCCCATGATCGACGCCATGCTGCCCAAGGTGATCGAGAGCGGCATCCCGTTTTTTGCACCCTTCACCGGCGCACAGCTCAGCCGCACCAAGAACGCCCGCAACGTGTTCAACATCCGCGCCAGCTACGCCGACGAGGCCGAGAAGCTGGTGCAGCACCTGTCCACCATCGGCATCCAGCGCATTGGCATCGTCTACCAGAACAACTCGTTCGGCAAAGAGGTGTTCAACGCCGCCAAGCAGTCGATGGACCGGCTCAAGCTGCCTGAGGCCGTCACGGTGACCGTGGAGAACAATGCCTCGGACGCGGGCAGCGCCGCAGCCAAACTGGCGGGCGGCAACCTGGAGGCCATCGTGATTGGCCTGGCGGGCAAGCCCACGCTGGAGTTTGTGAAGGCGTTCCGCGCGCTCAAGCGGGGCGTGACGCTGTACGCGCTGTCGGTCATGGGCACCCCGGCGACCGTCAAGGCCCTGGGCGCGGACGCCACGGGCATGGCGATTTCGCAGGTGGTGCCCCTGCCCTCCAACGTGGTGATGCCCGTGGTGCGCGAATTCCAGTCCGCCTGGAAGGCCTCGGGCGCCACGGCCGAGCCCTCGCACCTGGCGCTGGAGGGCTACATCAACGCCCGCGTGTTTGCCGAGGCCCTGCAGCGCGCAGGCCGCAACCCCACGCGAGCGGCCTTCATCGACGCCACCTGGAACCTGAAAAAGTGGGACCTGGGCGGGTTCGAGATCAGCGCCAGCACGCCGGACCGCAACGCCTCGCGCTTTGTGGAGCTCACGCTGGTGGGGCGCGACGGGCGGTTCTTGCGATAGCCCTGGGTCCCGCCAGTTCTGCGCTGATGTGAGCGGCGCAGGTGGCGCAGCGGACGCCAACACAATTGCTATCAATTAAATAGCTATCGGCGCATATTGCACTAGCGCTACTGGCCGATTTTGCCCAAATACTGCTATTGCGAAGCCAATCCGTACCGGTAGCCCTTGAACGACCAGATGGTGCGGCCGGGCTCGATCTTCTCCAGCAGCAGGCCCGGCCCGGCCGGGTCGCCCTCGTGCAGCACCTGGCCGTTGACGATGGCCATGCGGTACACCGGGTTGCTGGAATAGGTGACCCCAGAAATCTTGAGCGACGGCAGCTGTGCCCGCACAGCCTCGGGCAGATCGCCCTGGGCAAACACGGTGCCCGTAGCCGCCGGTGCTGCTGAAGGAGCTGGACTGGCCGCAGCCATGTCGGGTACACGCGGCGCTGGGGCCGCAGGCACACGCTCACGGGGGGCAAGCTCTGCAGGGCGTGACCGTTCGGAGTCTGTGGCGGGGGAGCGCGGCGCGACCGGGCTGCTGGACACCGGCGCAGGCCGTTCCCGCTGCGGTGCCGCCGCGCGGGGCGCGGCTGCCGGAGGGGGCGTCACCGCCGCCACCACCGCAGGGGCCGCTTCGGGGGCAGCCGGCAGAGCTGCGGGCGCTGTGGGCGCTGCGGGCGCTGCGGGCGGCGCCGTGGACGCTACCGCCGGCATGGACGGCGCCACAGCGGCGGATGTGGCGGGCGCGGCAGCAACAACGACGGCGCCCGCAGGCACCGGCCGCTGCATAAACCACCAGGTACCACCGGCCGCCACAGCAGCCACAACCACCACCGCCACGGCCACCAGCACCGGGCTGATGGCCGATCGCCCTGCCACCGGCACGGCACCGGGGACAGGCACCGCCGGGGTATGGATGCCGGGCACAGCGCCACGGCCGCGCTCAGCTTCTGCGCGCCGCAGCGCATCAAGGATGTAAGACACTGGGTTCAGCCTCCGGTGCGCAAGCGCGGTTCGCTCACGCCGTTGACACGGTTGAGCAGCATGAGGGTCAAGGGGCCCGCCCGGCCGTCCGGGGTCACCCCCTGGGCGAGCTGGAAGCGCTGGATGCGGGACTGGCGCTGGGCCGGCGTGGTCGCGCGGCCGGCTGCAGGTACGGCAGCCCGCGTGCCCCCTGCTGCAGCCGTGGCCAGTTGCTGGTCCAGCCAGGCGGCGCCAGCGGGGGTCTCCGCCAGGTCGCCTTTGTCGGGCATGTCGGGCGGCGTGCGCCACAGCGTGGCGATGTCGCCGCGCCACACCTGGGCCAGCTCGGCCACGGGCACACGCACCGTGCGGCCCCCGCCTTCCAGCGTGGCCGTGTCGCCGTCCAGGCGGCGCAGCACGGCCGACACCGCCACGTCGCCCTCTTCGGACGGGAACAGCGTGAGCAGCACCGGGCGATCGATCTGCCGCACCAGGTTCAGGCCGGCGCGGCGGTTGCGATAACAGCGCAAGCCGTCGCGGGGCAATGCGGCGCAGGCGTCGGCACCATCGGCCACACTGGCACCCCAGGCCGAGGCCAGCGCCTGCCAGGCGGCGGTGTCGCTGGCGGGCAGTGCGGCCACAAACTGCTGCAGGTCCGACATGGCCACCGGCGCTGCCCCGCGCGGGGCCGAAGCCCCTGACGCAGGGGCTGCGGGCGTTACCCCCGCTGTGCTGGCAGCGCCGCTCGGTGGCGCGCTGGCAGATGTTTTGCTGGCCATGGCGCCCGCAGGCACGGCGGATGTCACGGCGCCTTGCCGAGACCATTGCGGCCAAGTTCCCAGTGCCCAGCCGCCCGCCACCAGGGCTGCACCGGCCACCACGCCCAGGCCCGCAACCGCCCAGCGCGGCCACAGGCCCCGGGCGCTGCGCGCCGCAGCGGCCGACGCTGGCGCATCAAACACCTCAGCCGCCGCGCGCTGGACGATGCGGGCGCTGACCTCGCGCACCCCGGCGGCATAGGCTCCCAGCAGCGCCCGGTCGCACAGCAGGTTGATGCGCCGGGGAATGCCGCGCGACAGCGTGTGCACCCGCCGGATGGCGCTGCGGCTGAAGGGCAGCGGCCCTTGCAGGCCCGCCACGGCCAGGCGGTGGGCAATGTATTGCTGGGTCTCCTGCGCGCTCAGCGCATCGAGGTGAAAACGCGCAATCACCCGCTGGGCCAGTTGCTCCAAGGCCGGGCTGGCGACCATGGTGCGCAGCTCTGGCTGGCCGATCAGGATGATCTGCAGCAGCTTGCGCTCGCTGGTTTCCAGGTTGGTCAACAGGCGCAGCTGCTCCAGCACGTCGGCCGACAGGTTCTGCGCCTCGTCGATGATCAGCACGGTGTTGCGCCCGGCGCCGTGCGCCGCCAGCAGCGAGGCATTGAGCGGGTCGATGTAGTCCTTGACCGTCTCCACGCCTGCCACCGAGGGCCGGTGGGGCACGCCAAACTCGTCGCAGATGGAGCGCAGCAGCTCGCCCACGGTGAGCTTGGGGTTGAAGATGTAGGCCACATTGCAGTGCGGCGGGATCTGCTCCAGAAAGCAGCGGCACACCGTGGTCTTGCCCGCACCCACCTCGCCGGTCAGCAGCACAAAACCGCCGCCGGCGTCCAGGCCATACAGCAGGTGCGCCAGCGCCTCGCGGTGCCGCTCGCTCATGAACAGGTAGCGGGGGTCGGGGGCGATGGAGAACGGCGGGTGCTGAAGGCCGAAGAACGGGGCGTACATGCCCCGGAGGATACCGCTCGCCCGTGGGCAGGGTTTTACCCACCCGGGAGTTACCCCTAAATTGTCGTCGGCAAGACAAGATGACGTCAAAGTGGGTCCTAGCATTCCCCCATCGCGCAATCACAAGCTTGCGCGCCCGGCAGTCACCGGGCTGACACCTTCTCACTTTCAGGAACCTGCAATGTTGACCACGTTCCCGCAACTGCTGCTCAAGCATGCCGCCGAGCGCCCCAATGCCCCGGCCCTGCGCGAAAAAGAATATGGCATCTGGCAAACCCACAGCTGGGCCGACCTGGTGCGCCTGGTGGAACAGGTAGCGGCCGGCCTGCACCTGGCGGGCCTGAAGCGCCATGAACATATGGTGGTGGTGGGCGCGAATCGCCCCCGCCTGTACGCCACCATGCTGGCCGCCCAGTCGCTGGGCGCCATCCCCGTGCCGCTGTACCAGGACGCGGTGGCCGCCGAATGCATCTTCCCGCTCAACAACGCCGAGGTGCGCTTTTGCCTGGTGGAAGACCAGGAGCAGGTGGACAAGCTGCTCGAAATCCGCGAGCAATGCCCACAGATCTCCAACATCTTCTTTGACGACCCCCGCGGCCTGCGCAATTACGCAGAGCCCGGACTGGCATCGCTGGATGCCCTGATCGAGTCCGGCAAGGCCTTTGCAGCAAAGAACCCCGGCTGGTTCAAGGCCGAGGTGGCCAAGGCCCAGCCCGGCGACGTGGCTGCAATGTTCTTCACCTCCGGCACCACGGGCAACCCCAAGGGCGTGGTCCACACCCACAGCACGCTGCTGGACCGCGCCAGCGCGGGCGCCGAGTTCGACAAGCTCACCAGCAGCGAAGAAGTGCTGGCCTACCTGCCACCCGCCTGGATCGGCCAGAACATCTTCAGCTATGCCCAGTGGCTGGCCTGCGGCTACGTGGTCAACTGCCCCGAGTCGGCCAGCACGGTGACCATCGATCTGAAGGAAGTGGGCCCCACCTACTACTTTGCGCCACCGCGCATCTTTGAAGGTCTGCTCACCAGCGTGATGATCCGCATGGAAGACGCGGGCGCCTTGAAGCGCAAGATGTTCGAGGCCTGCATGCGCGTCGCCAAACGCGTGGGCCCGGCCCTGATGGACGGCGAGCCCGTGGGGACGCTGGACCGCATCAAGTACGCGCTGGGCAACGTGCTGGTGTACGGCCCGCTGCGCAACAACCTGGGTTTCAGCCGCGTGCGCGTGGCCTACACGGCGGGTGAGGCCATTGGCCCTGACCTGTTCACCTTCTACCGCTCCATCGGCATCAACTTGAAGCAGCTGTACGGCTCCACCGAAACCGCCGTGTTCGTGTGCCTGCAGCCCGACAACCAGGCGCGCGCCGACACGGTGGGCGTGCCGATTCGCGGTGTGGAAATCAAGGTGGCCGACAACGGCGAGATCCTGGTCAAGTCGGCCGGGCTGCTCAAGGAGTACTACAAGAACCCGGCCGCCACGGCCGAGGTGCTGACGGCCGACGGCTGGTACCACACCAGCGACGCAGGCTTTCTGGATGCGCATGGCCACCTCAAGATCATCGACCGCGTCAAGGACGTGGGCCGCATCATGGGCGGCGCCAACGACGGCGCCATGTTTGCGCCCAAGTACGTGGAGAACAAGCTCAAGTTCTTCCCGCACATCAAGGAAGTGGTGGCCCTGGGCGACAAGCGCGAGAAGGTCTGCGTGATGGTCAACATCGACTTCGACGCCGTGGGCAACTGGGCCGAGCGCCGCAACCTGCCCTACGCTGGCTACACCGACCTGGCCCAAAAACCCGAGGTGTACGAACTGATCCGCGAGTGCATCGAGAAGGTCAACGCCGACCTGGCCACCGACACCATGCTGGCTGGCAGCCAGGTGAGCCGATTCCTGGTGCTGCACAAGGAGCTGGACGCCGACGACGGCGAACTCACCCGCACCAACAAGGTCCGCCGTGGCTTCATTGCCGACAAGTACGGCGTGCTGGTGGATGCGCTGTACGCAGGCCGCACCGAGCAGTACATCGAGACCCAGGTCAAGTTCGAGGACGGCCGCACCGGCAGCGTGAGCGCCACGCTCAAGCTGTCGGACACGAAGACATTTGCGCCTGTGAAGAGTGCCGCATGAAGCCCGCGCTCTACCCGCTGGAGAAGCCCCCCACCATGACCACTAAAAAGATCGGCGACGTCATCCTCGACGTCAAGAACATCAGCCTCCGGTTTGGCGGCGTGAAGGCGCTCACCGACATCTCCTTCAATGTCAAGGAGCATGAGATCCGCGCCATCATCGGCCCCAACGGCGCAGGCAAAAGCTCCATGCTCAACTGCATCAACGGCGTGTACACGCCGTCCGAGGGCTCCATCACCTTCCGGGGCAAGACGTTTGACCACATGAACTCGCGCCAGGTGGCCGAGATGGGCGTGGCGCGCACGTTCCAGAACCTGGCGCTGTTCAAGGGCATGAGCGTGATCGACAACATCATGACCGGCCGCAACCTCAAGATCAAAAGCAACCTGCTGATGCAGGCGCTGCGCATCGGCCCAGCCGAGCGCGAGGAAATCCGCCACCGCGAATACGTCGAGCACATCATCGACTTCCTGGAAATCCAGGCCTACCGCAAGACACCCGTGGGCCAGCTGCCCTACGGCCTGCAAAAGCGCGTGGACCTGGGCCGCGCCCTGGCCATGGAACCGCAGGTGCTGCTGCTGGACGAGCCCATGGCCGGCATGAACGTGGAAGAAAAGCAGGACATGTGCCGCTTCATCCTGGACGTGAACGACGAGTTCGGCACCACCATCGTGCTGATCGAACACGACATGGGCGTGGTGATGGACATCAGCGACCGCGTGGTGGTGCTGGACTACGGCAAGAAGATCGGCGACGGCAGCCCCGACGAAGTGCGCAGCAACGAAGACGTGATCAGTGCCTATCTCGGCACCTCGCACTGATCAGGAGAAGACAACATGGCATTCTTTCTTGAAACACTGATCGGCGGCCTGATGGCCGGCATGCTGTATTCGCTGGTGGCGCTGGGCTTTGTGCTGATCTACAAGGCCTCGGGCGTGTTCAACTTTGCGCAGGGCGCCATGGTGCTGTTCGCAGCGCTGGCCATGGCCCGTTTTGCCGAGTGGATCCCCAAGTGGACGGGCATCAGCAGCCCCATCGTGGCCAACCTGGCGGCCTTTGTGATCGCAGGCGCCATCATGTTTGTGGTGGCCTGGCTGATCGAGAAGCTGGTGCTGCGCCACCTCGTGAACCAGGAGGGCGCCACGCTGCTCATGGCCACGCTGGGCATTACCTACTTCATGGAAGGCCTGGGCCAGACGCTGTTCGGCAGCGACATCTACAAGATCGATGTGGGCATGCCCAAGGAGCCGATCTTCATGCTCGACAGCCTCTTTCAGGGCGGCATCCTGATCAACAAGGAAGACGTGATTGCCGCCGCCATTGCCGCCGCGCTGGTGGCCCTGCTGTCGGTGTTCTTCCAGAAGACTTCCACCGGCCGCGCGCTGCGCGCCGTGGCCGACGACCACCAGGCCGCCCAGTCCATCGGCATTCCGCTCAACCGCATCTGGGTGATCGTGTGGTGCGTGGCCGGTGTCGTGGCCCTGGTGGCCGGGATGATCTGGGGCAGCAAGCTGGGTGTGCAGTTCTCACTTACCACGGTGGCGCTGCGTGCGCTGCCCGTGGTGATCCTGGGCGGCCTCACCTCGGTGCCCGGCGCCATCATCGGCGGGCTGATCATCGGCGTGGGCGAGAAGCTCTCCGAGGTGTACCTGGGCCCGTTCGTGGGCGGCGGCATCGAGATCTGGTTTGCGTATGTGCTGGCGCTGGTGTTCCTCTTGTTCAGGCCACAGGGCCTGTTCGGAGAAAAGATCATCGACCGCGTGTAACCCATAACAACAAGAACAGGAGACTTCCATGCTCTACCGCGAAAACGGCCAGTTCAAGACGAGCTACCGCGCTGATCAGCAGATCTTTCCGATCGCGCAGGATCGCATTGCCATCGGCATCATCCTGGCCATTGCCTTCATCGCCGTGCCCATGCTGGCCAGCGACTACATCTTCCGCGCCATCCTGATCCCCTTCGTCATCATGGCGCTGGCGGCTCTGGGGGTGAACATCCTGGTGGGCTACTGCGGGCAGATCTCGCTGGGCTCGGGCGCCTTCATGGCCGTGGGAGCCTACGGCGCCTACAACTTCTTCGTGCGCTTTCCAGGCATGCCGCTGATCCCTGCACTGATCCTGGGCGGCCTGTGCGCCACGTTCTTCGGCATCCTGTTCGGGCTGCCCAGCCTGCGCGTCAAGGGGCTGTACCTGGCCGTGGCCACGCTGGCGGCGCAGTTCTTCAGCGACTGGATGTTCCTGCGCATCAAGTGGTTCACCAACAACTCCGACTCGGGCTCGGTGTCGGTCAACAACCTGCAGGTGCTGGGCATGCCCATCGAAAGCGCCACCAGCAAATACCTTTTCTGCATGGCGTTGCTGGTCATCGTGGCCCTGCTGGCCAAGAACCTGGTGCGTGGTGCCATTGGCCGCGAGTGGATGGCGATTCGCGACATGGACGTGGCCGCGGCCGTGATCGGCATCCGCCCCATGTACGCCAAGCTCAGCGCGTTCGCGGTCAGCTCGTTCATCGTGGGCATGGCCGGTGCACTGTGGGCCTTTGTGCACCTGGGCGCGTGGGAGCCAGCAGCCTTCTCGGTGGAAATATCGTTCCGCCTGCTGTTCATGGTGATCATCGGCGGGCTGGGCTCGATCATGGGCGGCTTCTTTGGTGCGGCCTTCATCGTGGTGCTGCCCATCGTGCTCAACCAGTTCCTGCCGGCCTTCATGGGGCTCTTTGGCATCGAGGTGTCCACGGCGGGCGTATCGCATGCCGAGCTGATGATCTTCGGTGCGCTGATTGTGTGGTTCCTCATCGTCGAGCCCCATGGTCTGGCCAAGCTGTGGTCCACCGCCAAGCAGAAGCTGCGCCTGTGGCCCTTCCCCCATTGACCGGACGGCATTGCAGGAAACCCCTTACTCGCAAGTCCCGATACGTGCCTGTCGCATTGCCGCGTTAACTGTCTATCTGTCCTGTTTTTTCCCGTGCTTCAACACATTCATCCAAAGGAGACATCCATGAAGCTTTCGAAAATCGTGATCGCCGCTGCGGTGGTTGCTGCCGGTGCATCGTCCATCGCGACGAGCGCTTTCGCACAAGCCAAGGAGCAGTTCTTCCCGCTGCTGTCGTACCGCACCGGCCCCTATGCGCCCAACGGCGTGCCATGGGCCAACGGCAAGCAGGATTACATCAAGATGATCAATGCCCGCGACGGCGGCATCAATGGTGTGAAGCTGACTTTTGAAGAATGTGAAACAGGCTACGCCACGGACCGTGGCGTGGAATGCTATGAGCGCCTCAAGAGCCGCCCCGGCGTGTCGCTGTTCGACCCCCAGGCCACCGGCATCACCTTTGCGCTGACCGAAAAAGCCCCCGTGGACAAGATTCCGCTGATGACGCTGGGCTACGGCCTGTCGGTGGCGCAGGACGGCCAGGCGTTCAAGTGGAACTTCCCATTCATGGGCAGCTACTGGACCGGCGCCGACATCCTGATCCAGCACATTGGCAAGGCCAACGGCGGTCTGGACAAGCTCAAGGGCAAGAAGATTGCGCTGGTGTACCACGACAGCCCGTTCGGCAAGGAGCCTATCCCGCTGCTGCAGGAGCGCGCGAAGATGCACGGCTTTGAGCTGCAGATGCTGCCTGTGACAGCCCCTGGCGTGGAACAGAAGGCCACCTGGCTGCAAGTGCGCCAGAGCCGCCCCGACTACGTGCTGCTGTGGGGCTGGGGCGTGATGAACTCCACCGCCCTGAAGGAAGCCCAGGCCACCGGCTACCCCCGCGACAAGATGTATGGCGTGTGGTGGGCCGGTGCCGAGCCCGATGTGCGTGACGTGGGCGAAGGCGCCAAGGGCTACAACGCGCTGGCCCTGAACACCTCGGGCCAGCAGCCCAAGGTGATCCAGGACATCCTGAAGAACGTGCACGACAAGGGCCAGGGCACGGGTCCCAAGGACGAAGTGGGCTCGGTGCTGTACACCCGTGGCGTGATCATCCAGATGCTGGCCGTTGAATCGGTGCGCCGCGCGCAGGAGCGTTTTGGCAAGGGCAAGGTCATGACTGGCGAACAAGTGCGCTGGGGCATGGAAAACCTGGCCCTGGACCAGAAGAAGCTGGACGCGCTGGGCTTTGGCGGCGTGATGCGTCCGCTGTCCACCAGCTGCGCCGACCACATGGGCTCCACCTGGGCGCGCGTGCACACCTGGGATGGCAGCAAGTGGAACTTCTCGTCCGACTGGTACCAGGCCGATGAGCAGATCCTCAAGCCCATGGTCAAGGCCGGTGCGGACAAGTACCTGGCCGACAAGAAGATGACGCGCCGGGATGCGGCGGATTGCCAGAGCTAAGCACATCCCCCTGAGCGGCTTTGCCGCGTCCCCCTTCTCTCTTAGCGCTGCGCGCTGCGGGAAGGGGGACGCCACCAGCGCGGCGGGGCGGCCCTTGCGCGGTGGCACTGGCCTGGGCAGCGACCGTCTCAAGGGCCAATGAACAGCGGTTGCCTCTTTGGCAGCCGCCAATCCAAAGGGTTGTGCAACAACCCTTTGGATTGGTACAGGAAGGCAACACCATGGACTCCAACAGCAATATCGTTCTCAACGTCAACGGCATCGAGGTCATCTACAACCACGTGATTCTGGTGCTCAAGGGCGTCTCGCTGCAGGTGCGCGAGGGCTCCATCGTGGCCATTCTGGGCGGCAATGGCGCAGGCAAGACCACCACACTACGGGCCATCTCCAACCTGCTGCAGGGGGAGCGCGGCGCGGTCACCAAGGGCTCCATCGAGCTGCGTGGCGAGCGCATCGAGAACCTGTCGCCCGCCGACCTGGTGCAGCGTGGCGTGGTGCAGGTGATGGAGGGGCGGCACTGCTTTGCCCACCTGACGATCGAAGAGAACCTGATGACAGGCTCCTACACCCGCACCAGCAAGGCCGAAATCGCGGCCAACCTGGAGAAGGTCTACAACTACTTCCCACGTCTCAAGACGCGCCGCACCTCGCAGGCTGCCTACACCTCGGGCGGCGAGCAGCAGATGTGCGCCATCGGCCGCGCGCTCATGGCCAACCCCAGCATGGTGTTGCTGGACGAACCCTCCATGGGCCTGGCCCCACAGATCGTGGAAGAAGTGTTCAACATCGTGAAAGACCTGAACACCAAGGAGAAGGTCACCTTCCTGCTGGCCGAGCAGAACACCAACATGGCCCTCAAGTATTCGGACTACGGCTACATCATGGAAAGCGGCCGCGTGGTGATGGACGGCGCCGCCAGCGACCTGGCCAACAACGAGGACGTCAAGGAGTTCTACTTGGGCGTGGGCGGCGGCGAGCGCAAGAGTTTCAAGGATGTCAAAAGCTACAAGCGGCGCAAGCGCTGGTTGGCCTGACATGCCCCCTGTGGCGCTGCGCGCCTTCCCCCTCAGGGGGACGCACCCGGTGGCCTGGCAAAGCCAGTTCCACGGGTGCGCTGGCCTTCGGCAGCGCGGGCAACCAGGGCCGTAATCCTTTTCAGACGCTGAACGAATTCACTCTCAATTTCATAGCTGCTTGCGCTTTATGGATGAGCGCCAGAGGCCAATTTCACTTCAAACCACCTCACAAGGAACCCCAGGCATGAGCACGTTTTATGACGCCCTGGAAACGCGCAGCCCCGCTGAGCGCGAAGCGGCCTTGATGGCGGCGCTGCCGCAGCAGATCGCCCATGCCCAGAAGGCGTCGCCCGCCTTTGCCAGCATCCTGGCGGGCGTGGATGCATCGACAGTCACCAGCCGCGCAGCGCTGGCGCAGTTGCCTGTCACGCGCAAGTACGAACTGTTGGAGCGCCAGCAGGCGGGCCGTGCGGCCAATGTGTTTGGCGGCTTCAGCGCGCTGAACATTGGGCCGGGCATGACCCGCGTGTTCGCCAGCCCCGGCACCATCTACGAGCCCGAGGGCACGCGGCGCGACTACTGGCGCATGGCGCGGGCGATCCACGCAGCGGGCTTTCGCAGCGGCGAGTTGATCCACAACAGCTTCAGCTATCACTTTGTGCCTGCGGGTTCGATGATGGAGACCGGCGCCCACGCGCTGGGCTGCACCGTCTTCCCCGGTGGCACGGGCCAGACCGAGCAGCAAGTGCAGGCCATGGCCGAGCTGAAGCCTGCGGGCTACATCGGCACGCCCAGTTTTCTGAAAATCATCGTCGAGAAGGCTGCAGAGATGGGCGTGGCGCTGCCCACCGTCACCAAGGCCCTGGTGTCGGGCGAGGCCTTCCCGCCCTCGCTGCGCGACTGGTTTGCCGAGCGTGGCATCGCGGGCTACCAGTGCTATGCCACCGCCGACCTGGGCCTGATTGCGTATGAAACCTCGGCCCGCGAAGGCCTGGTGCTGGATGAAGGCGTGATCGTCGAGATCGTGCGTCCCGGCACGGGCGACCCCGTGCCCGAGGGTGAGGTGGGCGAGCTGGTCATCACCACGCTCAACCCTGACTACCCGCTGATCCGCTTTGGTACTGGCGACCTGTCGGCGGTGCTGCCGGGCCAGTGCCCCACCGGCCGCACCAACACCCGCATCAAGGGCTGGATGGGCCGGGCAGACCAGACCACCAAGGTGCGCGGAATGTTCGTGCACCCCGGCCAGATCGCCACCATCGCACGGCGCTTTCCACAGGTGCAGCGCGCTCGGCTCGTGGTCAGCGGCGAGATGGCCAACGACCAGATGGTGCTGCAGGTGGAGACCACCGAAACCGCCGAGGGCCTGGCCCACCAGCTCAGCGACGCCATCCGCGAAGTGACCAAGCTGCGCGGCGAGGTGCAGATGGTGCCCCCCGGCACACTGCCCAATGACGGCAAGGTGATCGAAGACGCGCGCAGCTACAAATAGCTCTTTCAGCAGTTACGCCCGCCTGAATGTGCGCATGCGCGCACTGGCAGGCGATCTGGGCGCCTATTGACGGTCTCGCTGCGCAGTCCAGGGCGCAGTGCCTGACCGCACCGGCGATGTGCATACGGCATGCAAAAGATGTGTGTGCACATCAATCGATCAGACAGGGCATCCGGCCTTGCGACAGCGCAAAACAAGGCCATTTCGCACACGGGGGCACCGCAGTGTTTACCCTAACATTTGCTATCTATTGAGTAGCATTCAGGGCAATAAATACCAGCACTACCGGGCCATTTGGCTTAAAGACCATGCGGCCTGTGTGCTACGTACTATCCGCAATGTTGGCTGAAATGCCCCTCGCTATCATGGCCCGTCATTTACAGGAGCACCCATGAAAACAATGCTGAAACTCGCCCTCGTCGCTGCCGCTGCAGTGGCCGCCTTTGGCGCCCACGCGCAGGACTTCCCCGCCAAGGACAAGACGATCACACTCGTGGTGCCCTTTGCGGCCGGCGGCCCTACCGACCGCGTGGCCCGCGATCTGGCCGAAGCACTGCGCAAGCCGCTGGGCACCGTGGTGGTGGACAACACCGCCGGTGCCGGCAGCTCCATCGGTGCCGCCCGCGTGGCCCGCGCCAACCCGGATGGCTACACGCTGCTGCTCAACCACATCGGCATGTCCACCATGCCCGCGCTGTACCGCAAGCTGTCCTTCAGCGTGCCCAACGACTTTGAATACCTGGGCATGGTCAATGAAGTGCCCATGACGCTGATCGCACGCCCCACCATGCCAGCCAACAACTTCAAGGAGTTGACGGCCTGGATCCAGCAGAACAAGGGCAAGATCAACCTGGGCAACGCCGGCCTGGGCGCTGCGTCGCACCTGTGCGGCCTGATGTTCAAGTCCGCGCTGCAAACGGACATGACCGATGTGCCCTACAAGGGCACGGCCCCTGCCATCACCGACCTGATCGGCGGCCAGATCGACCTGCTGTGTGACCAGACCACCAACACCACGAGCCAGATCGAAGGCAAGAAGGTAAAGGCCTACGCCGTGACCACTGCCAAGCGCCTCACAACCCCCGCGCTCAAGGACCTGCCTACCCTGGCGGAATCGGGTCTGAAGGACTTCAACGTGAGCATCTGGCACGGCCTGTACGCCCCCAAGGGCACGCCAGCCGATGTGCAGAAGAAGATCAACGAAGCCCTCAAGGTCGCGCTGAAGGACCCTGAGTTCATCAAGAAGCAGGAAGCCCTGGGCGCTGTGGTCATCACCGACAAGCGCATCGATGGCCCGGAACACAAGAAGTTTGTGGCGGCTGAGATCGACAAGTGGGGCGCCGTCATCAAGGCCGCTGGCACCTACGCGGACTGATGCTCCCGCACCCGGCAGGGGTCTGAACGCAGCCCTGCCAGTCCCCCAAAAAAGCCGCCGCGTTGCGGCTTTTTTCATGGGTGTGTGGTGGGGTGTTACTCGCACCATGCGCAAGACATAGCGCCTGGCAAATCCCATGCGCCGACAGGATTGGGGTTATCCATCTGCCCCCAATGCACCAACGCGCGTAGAACCAGGGCAGACCTTTCTCCTCTCCCCGACATCAAGGATCGATCTCCATGGCACGCATTCCCCTCCACGCACCCACTCGCCCATCCGGTGCGACAGTCGCCGTGCACCCACTTCGTGCGCGACGTCGCCAGGCGCTGACCCTGGCCGCCAGTGCGCTGGCACTGGCCTGCGCGGCGGCGCTGCTGCCCACCATGGCGCGCGCCCAGGGGGCATGGCCCACCAAGCCGGTGCGCATCGTCGTGCCCTTTGCGCCCGGTGGCACGACCGACATCCTGGCCCGCGCCATGGCGCCCGAGCTGTCCAAGGCCTTCGGCCAGCAGTTCATCGTGGACAACCGTGCCGGCGCTGGCGGCAATGTGGGCGCGGAGATCGTCGCCAAGTCACCCGGCGACGGCTACACGCTGTTGATGGGCACCGTGGGCACCCACGGCATCAACCGTGCGCTGTACGCGAAGCTGCCGTACGACCCCATCAAGGACTTTGTGCCCATCACCATGGTGGCGGCTGTTCCCAATGTGATGGTGATGAATGCCGACAAGGCCAAGGCCCAGGGCATTCACAACGTGCAGGATTTCATCCGGGTGGCCAAGGCCAACCCCGGCAAGATGAACATGGCCTCCAGCGGCAACGGCACGTCGATCCATCTGGCCGGCGAGCTGTTCAAGAGCATGACCGGCACCTTCATGTTGCACCTGCCCTACCGTGGCTCGGGCCCGGCGCTCATGGACATGGTGGCGGGCAATGCGGACGTGATGTTCGACAACCTGCCCTCGTCCATGGCGCAGATCAAGGCCGGCAAGCTCACCGCGCTGGCCGTGACCAGCTCCGAGCGCTCGGGCGCACTGCCCGATGTGCCCACCGTGGAGCAAGCGGGCGGCCCCACACTCAAGGGCTACGAGGCCAGCTCCTGGTTCGGTCTGCTGGCCCCGGCGGGCACACCCGCCGACATCGTCAACCGCATCCAGCAGGAGGTCGCCAAGTCACTGGCCACGCCCGCCATGAAGGAGCGGCTTCTGGCACAAGGCGCCATCCCCGGCGGCAACACCCCGGCCGAATTTGCCAAGCACATCGACAACGAGCACAAGAAGTGGGCGCAGGTGGTGAAGACGTCGGGGGCCAAGGTGGATTGATGGTTGGCGCCACCGCATCAGCCGTGGCACGAGCATGGGCTGCGGCGCCAGCCGAACGTACGCAGCCAAGCTAACAACGCTCGCTAGCGGCAGACGCACTCGAGATCAGGTCACACACCCCACACCACATCCACGTCCGCCGCAGCACTGCGCTTGAGCATCTCGATGAACGGCGCAGCGCGCTGGCGCAGGCGCACAGCCTCGTTGATTTCTTCAACCGCAGCCTCATCGTTTTCCTGCGCTTCGGGCTGGGCTTCGTCGGCGATCACGGCCGCCTCCAGCGCGGCAATGGCGCCGGGGATCTGGGCAGCGGTCACGATGCCGCTGGCGCCAGGGGTCTTGCCGATGATGGTCACGATCTGGCGCCCCTGGGGTTCGAGCATGATCAGGTCGGCGGTGGCACGGGATTTGAACTTGTAGAGCATGGTCAAGGCCTATCGGAAGAGGTTGCCGGGGTCCGCATACATGTAGTCGCGGGTGAACGGATAGCCCGATTGTGCGCCGGGCAAAAGGCCTCTGGCCGTGTCGCCATCCGGCTTGATGGCCAGCATCTGGTGCAGCGCCATCCAGCCACGTTCAAAACCCAGGGCGCTGCCCGCAAGGTACAGGCGGTACGCACGCAAGACCTTATCACCCTGCTCCTCCCCTCCTTGTGCGACCAGCACCTCACGGGCTGCAGGCAATCGGGCTTCGAGCCCGTCGGACCACGCCCACAGCGTGCGCGCATAGTGCGGGCGCAGGTTCTCGGTGTCCACCATCTCCAGGCCCGCGCGCGCCATGTCGTGCAACACTGCGCTCACATGCAAAAGCTCGCCGCCGGGGAAGATGTACTGCTCGATAAAGTCACCCATGCCTGCGCCCAGCTGCGCGTTGTCTGCGCCCCCGGCCGTGATGCCGTGGTTCAGCACCAGCCCGCCCGGGCGCAGCAGGCGGGCCACGGTTTCAAAGTAACGCAGCATCTGTGCGCGGCCCACATGCTCGAACATGCCCACCGACGCGATCTTGTCGAAGGGCTGCTCCACCTGCAGCTCGCGGTAATCCACCAATTGCATGCGCACGCGCCCCTGCAGCCCACGCTCTTCAATGCGCCGCTGCACATGCGCATGCTGGTTGCGCGACAGCGTGATGCCCGTGGCATCCACGCCGTAGTGTTCGGCCGCCCACAGCAGCAAGCCACCCCAGCCCGCGCCAATGTCCAGGAACCGGTCGCCGGGCTGCAGCTGCAGCTTGCGGCAGATGTGGTCGAGCTTGGCCTCCTGCGCCTGGGCCAGCCTCAGGTCTGGGGACCGGTAGTAGGCACACGAATAGACGCGGCGCGGATCCAGCCACAGCGCGTAGAAGTCGTCCGACAGGTCGTAGTGAAACTGCACATGGCGCGCGTCGTGCGCCAGCGTGTGCACCGCCATCGACCGCGCCCTTGCCAGCACCCTCTGCCACCAGCCATGGTGCTGGTCGCGGGCCGGGTCGCGGGTCAACAGGCCCGCAGCGGCGGCCATCAGGTCGCGCATGCCGCCTTCCAGCGCCACGCGCCCCTCGACGATGGCAGCCCCCACATTGCCGATCTCGCCCGTGGCCAGCGCCACCAGTGCCATGCGGTCACGAAAGCGCAGCGTTACAGCAGGCTCGGGCGCGCCCAGTTGCTGGCCCGCAGGCAACTGGACGGCCATCGGCACCGGCAAGGCCGCGAGCCGCCCCTCCAAGGTGTGCAGCAAGTGCTTCATGCGGCGCATCTTGAGAAATTTGCTGCACTGCGTCAACACCCCGCGATGGCATCAGGGGTTTCGCCGGGAAGGCCCCATTGACAGCATTTTGTTTAAGCCTAAACTATTTTGGCATGAACATCCTCTGCATTGGCGGTGGGCCCGCCGGTCTCTACTTCGCACTGCTCATGAAGCAGCAAAACCCCGCGCACCGCGTCACGGTGGTCGAACGCAACCGGCCGTTCGACACCTTCGGATGGGGGGTGGTGCTGTCGGACCAGACGCTGGCCAACCTGCAGGCGGCCGACGCGCCCACGGCAGCCCTGATCGGCGACGCGTTCAACCACTGGGACGATATCGAGGTGTTCTTCAAGGGGCGCAGCGTGCGCTCCACCGGCCACGGCTTCTGCGGCATTGGCCGCAAGCGCCTGCTCAACATCCTGCAGGACCGGTGCCTGGCGGTGGGCGTGGAGCTGGTGTTCGAAACCGACGTGGCCGACGACCAGGCGCTGGCTGCGCAGTACAACGCCGACCTGGTCATCGCCAGCGACGGCCTCAACAGCCGCATCCGCACCCGCTACGCAGCCACCTACCAGCCAGACATCGATCTGCGCCAGTGCCGCTTCGTATGGCTGGGCACCAAGAAAAAGTTCGACGCTTTTACGTTTGCTTTCGAGCAGACCGAGCATGGCTGGTTCCAGGCCCACGCCTACCAGTTTGACGCCGACACCTCCACCTTCATCGTCGAAACGCCCGAGGCCGTGTGGAAGGCCCACGGCCTGGACCAGATGGAGCAGCCCGAGGCCATTGCATTCTGCGAAAAGCTGTTTGCCCAATACCTGGACGGCAACGCGCTCATCAGCAACGCCACGCACCTGCGCGGCTCGGCCAACTGGATCCGCTTTCCGCGCGTGATCTGCAACACCTGGGTGCACCGCGAAGCCATCGGCAGCAAGCAGGTGCCCATCGTGCTGATGGGCGACGCAGCGCACACGGCGCATTTCTCGATTGGCAGCGGCACCAAGCTCGCACTGGAAGACGCCATCGACCTCGCCAACGAGTTCGCCACCGGCCTGCCCATCGACGAAGTGCTGCAGCACTATGAAGCGCGCCGCAGCGTGGAGGTGCTCAAGATCCAGAACGCCGCGCGCAACAGCACCGAGTGGTTTGAAAACGTGGCGCGCTACGCCGGCATGCCCGTGGAGCAGTTCACGTATTCGCTGCTCACGCGCAGCCAGCGCATCAGTCACGAGAACCTGCGGCTGCGCGATGCCGCGTGGCTGGAGGGCTATGAGGCCTGGCTCGCGGGAGGCAAGGCCGCGATTCCGCCCATGCTCACGCCGTTCACTTTGAAGGGCCTCACGCTCAAGAACCGCATCGTTGTCTCGCCCATGGCCACCTACAGCGCAGTCGAGGGCGTGCCGCAGGACTTTCACCTGGTGCACCTGGGCGCGCGCGCCCTCGGCGGCGCTGCGCTGGTGATGGTGGAGATGACCAGCCCCACACCCGAGGGCCGCATCACCCCCGCCTGCCCCGGCCTGTGGAACGACGCACAACAAGCCGCCTTTGCGCGCGTCGTCAACTTTGTGCACGACAGCAGCACGGCCAAGATCGGCCTACAGCTCGGCCACAGCGGCCCCAAGGGCTCCACCCGCGTGGGCTGGGAGGGCACGGACGAGCCGCTGAAGGCGGGCAACTGGTCCCTGCTGGCCGCCAGTCCCATCGCCTACGGCGCGCAGAACCAGACCCCTGCCGCCATGACCCGCGCCGACATGGACCGCGTGACCGCCGCCTTTGTAGACAGCGCCCGCCGCGCCGTGGCCTGCGGCTTTGACTGGCTGGAGCTGCACTGCGCGCACGGCTACTTGCTGGCCAGCTTCTTGAGTCCCGCCACCAACCAGCGCAAGGACGAATACGGCGGCAGCCTGGAAAACCGCTGCCGCTACCCGCTCGAAGTGTTGACCGCGCTGCGCGCCGTGTGGCCAGCCGACAAGCCGCTGAGCGTGCGTATCTCTGCGCACGACTGGCTCCCTGACGGAAATACTGCCGACGACGCCATCGCCATTGCGCGCTTGTTCAAGGCGGCAGGCGCGGACCTGATCGACGTGTCCTCCGGCCAGACCACACGCGACTCGCGCCCGGTGTATGGCCGCATGTACCAGACGCCGTTTGCCGACCGCATCCGCAACGAGGTGGGTATTGCCACCATGGCGGTGGGCGCGATCACCGAGGCCGACCACGCCAACAGCATCATCGCGGCCGGCCGCGCCGACCTGTGTGCCATTGCCCGCCCCCACCTGGCCGACCCGGCCTGGACGCTGCACGCCGCCGCGCAGTTGAGCCCCGTGGCCGCAGCGCACACCGACTGGCCGGTGCAGTATCACAGCGGCCGCGACCAGATGCTGCGCGAAATTTCCAAGCAAAAGCAGGCACAAGCGCTAGTGAATCAAGCGCCAGCAGCTACAAAAATAGAAGCAATCGAGTAAACCGCCATGGACCTCGAAGCCCGCCTGCACGGCGCCGCCCCCAGCGAACATCCCGAGGCCCTGCGCCTGTGGCTGCGCCTGCTCACCTGCACCCAGCTCATCGAAAAGCAGGTGCGCAGCCGTCTGCGCGCGCAGTTCGACACCACCTTGCCGCGCTTCGACCTGATGGCGCAGCTGGAGCGGGCGCCGGACGGCATGAAGATGAAGGAACTCTCGCGCCGCATGATGGTGACGAGCGGCAACATCACCGGCATCACCGACCAGCTCGTAGTCGAAGGCCTGGTGGAGCGCCTGGACGTGGAAGGCGACCGCCGCGCGTACCTGGTGCGCCTCACGCCGCAAGGCCGCCAGCAGTTCAACACCATGGCACGCCAGCACGAGCAATGGATCGTCGAGGCCTTCGCCACGCTGGGCGAGCGCGACATCGCCACCTTGTACCGCCTGCTGGGCAAGGTGAAAGAACACACACAAAACAATTCTTTGGAGACAGCCGAATGAAACACTTCATCGGGGCGAGCAACCCCATGCGCGAGCAGTTCAACCCAGAGGCCCGCTACGTGGCCGAGCATTTCGCATGGAGCTTTGATGCTGGCGTGGGCACCGTCACGCTCAACCGGCCCGACCGCAAGAACCCGCTCACCTTCCAGAGCTATGCGGAGCTGCGCGACTTCTTCTACGCGCTGCGCTTCGCCACCGATGTGAAAGCCATCGTGGTCACGGGTGCGGGCGGCAACTTCTGCTCGGGCGGCGACGTGCACGAGATCATCGGCCCGCTGACCACCATGACCATGCCCGAGCTGCTGGAGTTCACGCGCATGACGGGCGACCTGGTCAAAGCCATGCGCGCCTGCCCGCAGCCTGTGCTGGGCGCCATCGACGGCATCTGCGCCGGAGCGGGCGCGATGATGGCGCTGGCCTGCGACATGCGCTACGGCACCGAGGCGACCAAAACGGCCTTTCTCTTCACCCGCGTGGGCCTGGCCGGTGCCGACATGGGCGCCTGCGCACTGCTGCCGCGCATGATCGGCCAGGGCCGCGCCAGCGAGCTGCTGTTCACCGGCCGCGCGATGACGGCGCACGAGGGCCTGGCCTGGGGCTTCTTCAACGATTTGTATGAGAGCGCTGACCTGCTGGCCAACGTGCAGGCCACGGCGCGCGCACTGGCCGACGGCCCCACCTTCGCCCATGGCATGACCAAGACCATGCTGAGCCAGGAGTGGAGCATGACCATCGAGCAGGCCATCGAGTCCGAGGCGCAGGCGCAGGCCATCTGCATGCAGACCGAAGACTTCCGCCGCGCGTACGAAGCGTTCGCCGCCAAGCAAAAGCCCGTGTTTCAGGGAGATTAAGAAGGTGTGAACGAACCCGCCATGCCCGCTCATCCCGCCAAAACACACCCGCTCGTCGTTGCAAATGCTCGCCATAGCTCAGGCTATGGCTGTGCTTTGCGCCTAGATCGGCCGCGTTTTCGCAGTCTGCTCGGCCACGCCGGGCTCATCCACACCTTCTAGCCATGCACGTTGCAACGCCCCCGGCCCCCTGCCCGCCCTCCACGGCGCACCTGGCCCTGCCCTTCTTCGACGAAGCCCACCGCGCGCTGGCCGAGGGCCTGGTGCCCTGGGCTGCCGCACAGCAGGTCGATGAAACCGACGACCGCGCCGCCTGCCGCGACTGGGTGCAGCGCCTGGGCGCGGGCGGCTGGTTGCGCTACTGCGTGCCCGCCGCACACGGCGGCGCGCTGCCCGCGCTCGACTCGCGCGCGCTGGTGCTGCTGCGCGAGACGCTGGCCTACCACTCACCGCTGGCGGACTTTGCGTTTGCTATGCAGGGGCTGGGCAGCGGTGCGATCACGCTGGCGGGCAGCTCCGCGCAGCAGGCGCACTACCTGCAAGGCGTGGCGCGTGGCGAACTGATTGCTGCGTTCGCGCTGAGCGAGCCCGCGGCGGGGTCAGATGTGGGCGCTATGCAAACCATAGCTGCCAGCACAGATTCGACTAGCGCTACAGGCACTTTTTGCTTGAACGGCACCAAAACCTGGATCAGCAACGGCGGCATCGCCGACTTCTACTGCGTGTTCGCCAAGACCAACCCGAGCGGCGGCACGCGCGGCATCAGCGCCTTCATCGTCGATGCGAACACGCCGGGCCTGGACGCCTCGCGTCATATCCATGTGATGGCGCCCCACCCGCTGGCCACGCTGCAGTTCACCAACTGCAACGTGCCCGCCACCGCGCTGCTGGGCGACGAGAACGGCGGCTTCAAGCTGGCCATGCGCACGCTCGACATCTTCCGCGCATCAGTGGCCGCCGCGGCCCTGGGCATGGCGCGCCGCGCACTGGCCGAGGCCGTGCACCACGCCCGCCAGCGCCGCATGTTCGGCCAGACGCTGGCGGACTTCCAGCTCACGCAGGCCAAGATCGGCGAGATGGCCGCGCTGGTGGACAGCGCCGCGCTGCTCACCTACCGCGCGGCCTGGCTGCGCGACACGGGCCAGGCGCGCGTGACTGCCGAAGCCGCGATGGCCAAGATGACCGCCACTGAAAACGCCCAGCGCGTCATCGACATGGCGCTGCAGCTGCACGGCGGGCGCGGCGTGGAGGTGGGCAGCAAGGTCGAATCGCTGTACCGCGACATCCGTTCGCTGCGCATCTACGAAGGCGCCACAGAAGTGCAGCAACTCATCATCGGCAAAAGCCTCTTGCAGGAGTAACGACCATGACGGTGCCCTCCGCCCAGCCCGACCATTTCGTGCACGACCGCCTGCCTGCACCCGAGGCCTGGCCCACGCTGCGCTACGACCTGCCGGAGCTGCAGATCGCCAACCAGGCCAACTTGGTGCAGGCGCTGTTCGACCAGGCCGAACGTGCGGGCCACATCGACCGCCCTCTGTTGCGCGGCCCACACCGCACGTATACCTACCGCGACGCCCTCACCGAGGCCGCGCGCATTGCCGAGGTGCTGACGCAGGACCACGGCCTCGTGCCCGGCAACCGCGTGCTGCTGCGCGGCGGCAACACGGTGGAGATGGCGCTGGCCTGGCTGGGTACCGTCTACGCGGGGCTGGTGGCGGTGGCGACCATGCCGCTGCTGCGCGCGGTGGAGCTGGGCAGCATCATCGACCGCGCCCAGCCCACGCTGGCACTGTGCGACGGCCGCCTGCTGGCCGAGCTGCAGGCCGCGCAGGCGCAGCACCCTGTGCTCGCCACCATCGTGCCCTTCCACACAGCGCCGGATGCGGCCGACCTGCTGCAGCGCGCGCAGGGCAAGCCCGGCACCACGCCGCCCTGCCCCACGTCGGCGGACGACATCGCGCTGATGGCGTTCACCTCGGGCACCACAGGCTCCCCCAAGGCAGCCGTGCACACGCACCGCGATGTGCTGGCAGGCTGCGAGGCCTGGCCGCGCCATGTGCTCAAGGCCACGCACGATGACATCGTGGCGGGCTCGCCGCCGCTGGCGTTCACCTTTGGCCTGGGCGGCTTGCTGGTGTTTCCGATGTGGGCCGGGGCCAGCGTGTACTTCCCCGACCAGCCCTACACCCCCGAAACCATGGTGCGGCTGATGCGCGACGCGGGCGTGACCATCTGCTACACCGCCCCCACCTTCTACCGGCAGATGGCACCGTTCGCCAAACAGATCGGCCTGCCCCAGCTGCGCACCAGCGTGAGCGCGGGTGAGGGGCTGCCCGACGCCACGCGCCAGCTGTGGAAGGAGGCGACCGGCCTGGACATGACGGACGGCATTGGCGCCACCGAGATGTTCCACATCTTCATCTCTTCGCCCGGCAGTGAGAGCCGGCGCGGCGCCATCGGCAAGGTGGTGCCCGGCTACACCGCCAAGGTGGTGGACGACGAAGGTAATGAGCTGCCGCGGGGCACCGTGGGCAAGCTCGCGGTGATCGGCCCCACGGGCTGCAAGTACCTCGACGACCCGCGCCAGGCCAAGTACGTGAAGGATGGCTGGAACTACCCCGGCGATGCGTTCACGCAAGACGCGGACGGCTACTTCTTCTACCAGGCGCGCGACGACGACATGATCATCACCGCCGGCTACAACGTGGGCGGCCCCGAGGTGGAAGACGCCCTGCTGCGCCACCCGGCCGTGGCCGAGTGCGGCGTGATCGGCGTGCCCGACGAGGAGCGCGGCATGGTGGTCAAGGCCATCTGCGTCTTGAAGCCCGGGCACACGGGCGATGCCGCCATGGTCAAGACCTTGCAGGACCATGTGAAGGCCACCATCGCCCCGTTCAAATACCCGCGCGTGGTGGAGTTTGTGACCGCCCTGCCGCGCACCGAAACTGGCAAGCTGCAGCGCTTCAAGCTGCGCCAGGGTGCGGCCGCATCACCCTCCGCCGGATCGCCCACTGCAACAAAAACAACATGACGATGAAAAACACCCTTTTGCAGCCCGAAGGCTGGGTCACCCCCAAGGGCTACGCCAACGGCGTGGCCGCGCGCGGAACGATGGTTTTTACCGGCGGCCAGATCGGCTGGAATGCGCAGCAGCAGTTTGAGAGCGACGACTTCATCGACCAAACGAGGCAGACGCTGTTGAATGTGCGGGCGGTGCTGGAGGCCGGTGGTGCGGGCCCCGAGCACCTGGTGCGGCTGACCTGGTATGTGACCGACCGCAACGAATACAACAGCCGCCTGAAGGAGCTGGGTGCGGTCTACCGCGAGGTGCTGGGCAAGAACTTTCCGGCCATGGCGTGTGTGCAGGTGGCGGGGCTCATGGAAGAGCGCGCGAAGATCGAGATTGAAGCAACCGCTGTAATCCCGGACTGAGCTTTTCCAGCCACCGCTGCAGCGCTTGCCCGTACAGAATGAACGCCAGCGCCGCCCCAATCAACGGCAGCGCGGCAAACACCCAGCCCGTGAGCAGCTCGCCCCCCAGCGCCACGCCCACCAGCAAAGCCACCGCAGGGTTCACAAACGAATAGCTGCCCGCCAGCGCGGCCGACGTGTTCTGCAGCAGCCACAGGTACGCATTGAGCGCCACCAAGGTGCCAAACACCAGCAGATAGACCCACGCCGCCCACGACTTGGCAGTGACCTGGCCCAGGGCGCTCAACGGCTCAAACCACAACGCCACCACCAGCCCCATGGCGCCCCCCGCAAACCACTGCGCGGCCGATGCCATGGCGGGCGCAGGTAGCGACAGCTTGCGCGATGCATACGAGCCCACGCTCCAGCACAGAGGTGCACCAAAGGCCAGCAGCGCACCGAGCCAGGTGGCTGAAAAGTCGCCCTCCAGCGCCAGCAGCAGCGCACCCACCACGCCCAGGGCCAGGCCGATCCAGCTGGGGAACGGCACGCGCTCGCCGCCCCAGCGCGACCACAGCGCCAGCCACATCGGCATGGTGGTGACCACCGTGGCCATCAGGCCCGAGCCAATGCCCAGCTTTTGCGCAAAACCCATCAGGTTCATGGCCAGAAACACCATGCAGCCGCCCACCACCGCCGAGTTGCGCCATTGCACCCACGTGGGCAATGCATGGCCTTGCCACAGCGCAATCAGCAGCATCACCCCCCCTGCACACAGAAAGCGGATCGCATTCATCAGCAGTGGCGGCATGCTCTGCAGCGCAATACCAATGGCGAAATAGGTAGTGCCCCAGACGATGTAGACCAACAGCAGTGCCATGGCCACCGCCCCTTTGCGCTGTGTGCGGGCTTGCGCATTGAAAATTGCCGGCATATTCTTCACCTGACCGAATAATTTATGGAAACCGCAAGGTTTTCGTAATTTTTACCAAAATCGAGCGGCTATGCAAGCAAATATTCAGACAGATGACATGGACGCCAGAATTATTTCGGCACTAGGCGCCGATGGCCGACGTTCCTATGCCGATGTGGGGGCCGAGGTGGGACTGTCCACCGCCGCCGTGCACGAGCGCGTGAAGAAGCTGCTGGACAAGGGCGTGATCCGCCGCTTTTCCATCAGCGTGGACCCGGAACGCGTGGGGCTGAACTTCACCGCGTTTGTGGCGATCCGCAACGATGGCGGCGCGCACTGCCGCGACATTGCGCCGCGCCTGCGCGGTATCCCCCAGGTGGAGGAGTTGCACAGCGTGGCTGGCGAGCACGACTTCCTGGCCAAGATCCGCACCACGCACGCGCGCGGGCTGGAGGACGTGCTCTACCAGATCAAGGCGATTCCCGGCGTGGCGCGCACCACGAGCACCGTGGTCCTGAATACCGAGTTTGAAGACCGGCCGCTGGACCTGGGCTGGGTGAATGGCGACAAGGGAGGTTGACGCGCGGGGGCTGCCTCGGCTTGGTCGCGCGGCTGTTTACGCAGCCACCGGGGCGAGTTCAGCCGCAGCGGCAACCGCCGCTGGAACTGGCGCCAGCCGCTGCACCAGCGCCATGTAGTAGCCCAGCGGGGGCGTGACCAGCCCTGGCACCTTGGCATGGTCGTCATAGCGGCGCAGGCGGATGGCCTCCTGCGCAAAGGGCTGGGCCGCAAACTGCATCGCCTCTTTGGGCGTGAAGGGCCCGCCCTGCAGCACCAGGCTGTGCTGCGATGCGGGCGACAGTGTCTCCCAGTACCCCGGCTCCATGGTGCACAGGTAGCGCTTGGCATCCACATGCAGGCGGATGGGCTCCAGCACCGCGTCGGGCAGCAGGCCCCGCAAGAACGGGATGGCCATGTACTGGTGCAGGTCGTCCTGCTCGGCCGTGTCGCCGCCGGGTGCCAGCAGGTGCCCCAGGTCGTGCAGCAAGGCCGCGACGACAGTGGCCGGGGTTTCACCCGATTTTTCGGCCCACTGTGCACATTGCAGCGCATGCTCCAGCTGGCTGACCGCCTCGCGGCCGTACTGGTTCACGCCCCGCGTGACTAGCAGGTGGGCAATGTCTTCAAGGTTCAATGCCATGGTGTGCTCCTTGTCAGACCAGCGCCTTGCGGATGCGGGCCGACACTAGGTCAATCACACTCACCGTGACCACGATGATGAGCATGACCGCGCAGGTCTCGGCGTACTGGAAGCCCCGGATGATTTCCCACAGCACCACCCCAATGCCTCCGGCGCCCACCATGCCCACCACCGAGGCCGAGCGCACGTTGGCCTCGAAGCGGTACAGGGTGTACGAGATCCACAGCGGCATGACCTGCGGAATCACGCCATAGATGATTTCGTGCAGTGCGCTCGCACCGGTGGAGCGGATGCCTTCCACGGGCTGCGGGTCAATCGCCTCCACGGCTTCGGAGAACAGCTTGGCCAGGGTGCCCGAGGTGTGGATCCACAGGGCGAGGACACCTGCAAAAGGCCCCAGGCCCACGGCCACCACAAACAGCATGGCAAACACCATTTCGTTGATGGCGCGGCACGCGTCCAGCACGCGGCGCACCGGCTGGTAGATCCACCAGGGCACGATGTTGGACGAGGCCAGCAGTGCCAGCGGAACGGCGGTGACCACCGCCAGCGCCGTGCCCCACAGCGCGATCTGCAGTGTGACCAGCATCTCCTGCACATAGATCTGCCACTGCGCAAAATTGGGCGGAAAGAACTCCGCCGCATAGCTGACCATGTTGCCCGAGTCGTTCCACAGATCGAACGGGCGCATGTCGGCGCCCTTCCAGGACGCCGCCAGCAACACCAGCAGGATGCCCCACGACAGGTACCAGGCCAGGCTGCGCTTGGGCGACGAGGTGCCGGCCAATGTGGCCAGCGAGGGATTCAAAGCAGAGGACATGGAGACACCCGGGCCGCAACAAGAAACCTACGGATTACTTCAACGACGCCAGCTGCTGGTCGATCTCGGCCAGGCGGGTCTTCTTGTCAGAATCAGCCAGCGTCGCGTCGGCCTCGATCTTGTTGCGCTTGCCGAACAGGTCCAGCTGGCGGATGGGGGTGAGCTGTGCGTTCGTTGATGGCTTGAAGCCCGAGAGCTTGGAGATCTTCATCACGATCTCCTTCTCGCGCGCATCGGTCTTGGCGTAGTTGTAGAAGAAGTCGCGGATCTTGGTCTTGGTGGCCTCGGGCAAGTCCTTGCGCATCACCAGAGGGTCCAGCGGAATCAGGGGCGAGGTCCAGACGATCTTGATGTCCTTGAACTTCTCGGGCTGGCGCTCCTTGATCTTCTCCAGGTTCTCGCTGTTGTTGGTGGCCACATCCACCTGCTTGTTGGCCACGGCCAGCGCGTTGGTCTCGTGGTTGGCACTGCGCGTGATCTTGAAGTGCGTCTTCGCGTCGATCTTGTTCTGTGCAAAGGCGTAGTAGCCGGGCACCAGGAAGCCCGAGGTGGAGTTGGGGTCGCCGTTGCCAAAGCTCAGCGACTTGCCGTTCTTGAGCACGTCATCCAGGGTGGCCAGGGGGCTGTCCTTGTGCACGATGAGGTGCGAGTAGTAGCCCTGCGTGCCGTCTGCGTTCACCATCTGCGCGAAGACTTCGCCATTGGCGCGGTCCACGGCTTCCATGGCCGACTTGTTGCCCAGCCAAGCCACCTGCATCTTGTTGAAGCGCATGGCTTCGATGAGGCCTGCGTAGTCGGATGCAAAGAAGGCGTTGATCTTCAGACCGGTCTGCTTGGCCATGTCATCCAGCAGGGGCTGCCAGTCTGCCTTGAGGTTTTGCGAGGCCTCGGTCGAGATCATGCCGAAGTTGATGTCCTGGGCCAACGCGCCCGTGGTCAAACCCAGCCCGATCGTCAGGGCGGCACACAGTTTCTTGAACATGTTGAAAACTCCAGAGAAAGGAATTGAAAAGAAACAAAAGGCCGTTCAGGCGGCCTGGACCATGGCGGGCGCCCACTGTGGGACGGGTGTTGGGGCATGCACGGGTGCGGGTGGGGCACCCGCTGCATCCGCCAGAATTTCGTCGGCGTGCACGCCATACAGGCTGCGCAGCAGTGCGGGCGTGAGGGCCGCCGAGGGGCCGTCGTACACCACCTGACCGTGGTGCAAGGCCACCACGCGGGGGCAGTATTTGATGGCCACATCCACCTGGTGCAGCGACACGATGACAGTGCAGCGGTCCTCGCGGTTGATGCGGGCCAGGATGTCCATGACCTTGCGCGAGGACTCCGGGTCGAGCGACGCGATGGGCTCGTCGGCCAGCACCACCTTGGCGCCCTGCACCAGCGTGCGGGCAATGGCCGCGCGGTGGAGCGCTTCCAGCGCCAGCGCGCGCTCCTGCGGCTTGAACATGCGCAGCCAGCCGCGCCACCAGGGCGTGCGGTGCAGCAGGCCCACCAGCACGTTCATCAACACCGGCAAGCGGTCCACCAGGTTGAACTGCTGGAACACAAAGCCCACCTGCGAACGCACCTTGCGGATGTCGCTGTGGATGCGCCCGCCCTGCTGCACGCAGCGACCATCGACTTCGATCAGCGAATCGCTGGCCGCATCGGCTACCACCAGGCCCGCCACGTGGCGCAGCAGGGTGGACTTGCCCGAGCCCGAGGCACCGATCAACGCCACCATCTCGCCGCGCTGCACGGTGAGGTTGATGTCAAGCAGGGCGTGTTTGCCGTTGGCGAAATGCTTGTTCAGTTGGTGGATGTGCAGTGCGGCGGTCATGGCAGCCTCCTGGGGGTTAAGTCGTCTAGACAACCGGAGTGTGGTAGTGGGGCGTGACAGTGCTTTGACAGTTGGGAGAAGTTTGGATGTCAGGAAAGACTTGCACGCGCTCTAAAGGACGCGCTGCCCTTCGCGCCACACCCCACGCACCACGGCCTGGCGGCCGCCATCGGGCAGCTCGGCCATGTGCACCTGCACCAGGTCGGCGCGCAGGCCGGGCGCCAGCGCGCCCCGATCCAGCATGCCCGCCGCCTTGGCCGGGTTGCGGGTGACGGTGGCCACAGCCTGTGGCAGGGGCAGGATGTCGTCCTGTACCAGCCGCATCACCGCGCTCAGCAGACTGCCGGGCACATAGTCGGACGAGAGGATGTCCAAGAGCCCCCTGCGCGCCAAGTCGGCCGCCGCCACGTTGCCCGAATGCGAACCACCGCGCACCACGTTGGGCCCGCCCATCACGGTGAGCAGCCCCCGCTCATGCGCAGCCTGGGCTGCGGCCAGTGTGGTCGGGAACTCCGACATCGCGGCCCCTTCGGCATGGGCCTGCTCCACATGGGCCACCGTGGTGTCGTCGTGGCTGGCCAGCGAGATGCCGTGTGTGCGGCAGTAATCCACGAAGTACGCGCGGTGCGGCTCGGCGTACTGCGCCTGCAGCGTGGCCGCGTGCGCCACCTGACGCTCGAACTTCTCGGCGCTCCAGCCCTTCTTGCCGGTGTAGTAGGTGCGTGCCTGCTCGATGTTCTCCCACTGGCGCTGGCCTGGGGTGTGGTCCATCAGCGAAATCAGCGACAGGCGCGGGTGCCCGTGGAAGGGCTCGAACAGGTCGATGGTGTTGGGCGCAGGTAGCTCGCAGCGCACATGCAGGTGGTGGTCGGCCCGCAGCAGGTTGCGCTCGGTGCAGGTGTCGATGGTGTCGAGCACGCGGTTCCAGGCGCTGCCGCGCAGGCTGTCCACATCGGCCTCACCCACGCCCAGCGCGTCGAGCACTGTCGTGATGCCTGCGGCCGCAATCTCGGCGTCGTGCGCCAGCAGTGCGGGCATCTCGGCCCATTGCACCTTGGGTCGCGGCATCAGGTGGCGCTCGAAATTGTCGGTGTGGATTTCGACCAGCCCGGGCAGCAGGTAGTCGCCCCCCAGGTCGATACCTTGCAGGGCCGCAGTGCCCCCACTATCCAGCGACGCAATGCGCCCGCCATCCACCTGCAGGCTGCCCAAAACCACTTCGCCCGGCAGCACCATGCGGGCGTTCTTGAACACGGTCGCGGTCATGCCGATGCTCCCCGAAAGTCGCCCACATTCACGCGGCGCGTGGCCACGGCGGCGCCCACCTGCGCGTCGTGAAAAATGCCCACCAGGGCCGCCCCGCGCGCCACCGCCTCGCGGATCATGGTGATCACGGTCTCGGTGTTGGCTGCATCGAGCGATGCGGTGGGCTCGTCCAGCAACAGCAACGGCTTGGGCTTGATCATGTTGCGGGCAATGTTGATGCGCTGCTGCTCCCCGCCCGAGAAGGTGGCGGGCGGAAGGTGCCACAGCCGCTCGGGGATGCGCAGGCGGGTCAGCCACTGGCGGGCGGTATCGCGTGCGGCCTCGATGCCCGCTGGGTCGTCGCCGGCGTCTTCCGCCAGTGGCTCGGCCACCACGTCCAGCGCCGACACGCGCGGGATGACCCGCAGGAACTGGCTCACATAACCCACGGTGTCGCGCCGCAGCTGCACCAGCGCACGCGGCGTGGCCTGCGTCACATCCACCACGGCGCCATCGGCCGAGCGCACGGTGATGCTCCCTGCATTGACCCGGTAGTTGGCGTAGATCATCTTGAGCAGCGTGCTCTTGCCCATGCCCGAGGGGCCGTCCAGCACCACACATTCACCGGGCTGCACGGCCAGGTCCACCTGGGCGAGCACGGGCAGTTCGATGCCGTTCTGGTGGTGCAGGGTGAAGCGCTTGGCCACCCCTTGCATCTGGAGAATGGGCGCAATGGAAGGGGGCTGGTTCATGGCTGCAGTACCGAAGAAACGAGGAGCTGGGTGTAAGGGTGTTGCGGGTCGTCGAGTACCTGGTCGGTCAGGCCAGCCTCCACCACGCGGCCGCGTTGCATGACCACCATGCGGTGGGCCAGCAGGCGTGCCACGGCCAGGTCGTGCGTGACCACAATGGCCGCCAACTGCATCTGCCGCGTGAGCTGGCGCAGCAGGTCCAGCAGGCGCGCCTGCACCGACACATCGAGGCCCGAGGTGGGTTCGTCCATGAACACCAGGCGAGGCTGGGTGACGAGGTTGCGCGCAATCTGAAGGCGCTGGCGCATGCCGCCCGAAAACGTGTGCGGTGCATCGTCGATGCGCGCCGCGTCGATCTCCACGCGCTGCAGCCATTCGGTGGCCGTGGCGCGCAGCTTTCCGTAGTGGCGCTCGCCCAGGCCCATCAAGCGCTCGCCCACGTTGGCACCGGCGGACACATCCATGCGCAGGCCGTCCGCCGCGTTCTGGTGCACAAAGCCCCAGTCAGTGCGGGCCAGCAGACGCTGCTGCGCTTCGGTCATGGCATAGATGTCCTGCAGCTCTCCGCTGCGCTGGCGGAACTGCACCGTGCCTTCGTCCGGGGCGCTGCGTGCTGCAATGGCGTTGAGCAGCGTGGACTTGCCGGAGCCCGACTCGCCCACCACGGCGAGCACCTCGCCGGGCCACAGGTCAAAGGACGCGCCTTGCAGCGCCACGCGGTCGCCGTAGCGCTTGCTGACGTTGCGCACGCTGAGCAGCGGCGCAGAAGGTTCGGGGTGATTCATGTGAGGGTCTCGACAACAAAGCTCAGGCCATGCTGCGCAAAGCCCAGGGATTCATAGAAGGCATGCGCGCCCTTTCGGCGGGCGTTGGACGAGAGCGCGAGCTTGTAGCAGCCCGCGTCGCGCGCCTGCTGCATGGCGTGGGCCATCATCTGCCGGCCAATGCCTCGGCCCTGCTGGTCCTGTGCCACCACCACGTCTTCCACGATGGCCGAGGGCGTGCCCCGGTGCGCCAGGTTGTGCATGACGAGCAGCGCATAGGTGCCCACCACGGCGCCGGGCTGCGCGGGGTCGCAGGCCACCCACAGGCGGTAGCTGGGGTAGCGGGCGAACTGGGCCCACACGGCCTGGGCTTCTTCCAGGGTCAGCACGTCGGCCGGGCTGTCTTCAATGGCGGCATACAGCGCCAGCACGCTCTCCAGGTCTGCCTGCCGGGCTTCGCGGATGTGCACGGTGCTCATGCGGCGCCGCCTTCCACCCGCGCCGTTTCGGCCTGCTGCGCCTGGCGCTCCTGGCAGTAGTCCGAATCGGAGCAGACATGCATGCGCCCGCCCTGGTCGTCGATGATGACCTCGTCCAGAAAGCTGTCGGTGGCGCCACACAGCGCGCAGGCAGCATCCCAGCGCTGCACCTCGAACGGGTGGTCCTCAAAACCCAGGCTCTCCACCGGCGTATAGGGCGGCACGGCGTAGATGCGCTTTTCGCGGCCCGCACCAAACAGCTGCAGCGCGGGGTTCATGTGCATCTTGGGGTTGTCGAACTTGGGGATGGGCGACGGCGCCATCACATAGCGGCCGTTGACCAGCACGGGGTAGTCGTAGGTGGTGGCGATGTGGCCGTAGCGTGCGATGTCTTCGTAGAGCTTGACGTGCATGAGCCCGTACTCGGCCAGGCCGTGCAGAGTGCGCGTTTCGGTCTCGCGCGGCTCCAGGCGTTGCATGGGCTCGGGCACCGGCACCTGGTAGACGATGACCTGGCCTTCGGCCAGCGGTGTCTCGGGGATGCGGTGGCGCGTCTGGATCAGCGTGGCCTCGCGTGTGCGGGTGGTGGTCTCCACGGCCGTGGTGCGCTCGAAGAAGCGACGGATGTTGACGGCGTTGACGGTGTCATCCGATCCCTGGTCAATGACCTTGAGGCAGTCCTGCGGGCCGATGATGGACGCGGTAACCTGGATGCCGCCCGTGCCCCAGCCATAGGGCAGCGGCATTTCGCGGGAGCCAAACGGCACCTGGTAGCCGGGGATGGCCACGGCCTTCAAGATGGCGCGGCGGATCATGCGCTTGGTGCGCTCGTCCAGGTAGGCAAAGTTGAAGTGACCGTCCACCGGTGCGGCGTCGGCGGGCAGGCCCATCACGGCGGGTTCCAGGGGTGCGTTCATGCGGCATCCTCCTCAGCGGGGGTGGTGGGGTGGGCGGCAGCGGCGCGCATCTTGCGCACCAGCTCCAGCTCGGACTGAAAGTCCACGTAGTGCGGCAGCTTCAGGTGCTGCACAAAGCCCGAGGCTTCGAGGCTGTCGCTGTGGCCCAGCACAAACTCCTGCATCTGCGCGGGCGACTCCACCGGCTCACCCAGCTCATCGGCACGCAGGGCGCGGTCCACCAGGCCCATGGCCATCGCCTTGCGCTCGCTGTGGCCAAACGCCAGGCCGTAGCCGCGCGTGAACTGCGGGGGCTGGCTCTTGCTGCCCGCAAACTGATTCACCATCTCGCATTCGGTGATCTCGATATCGCCAATGTCGATGGCAAAGCCCAGCTCTTCGGGCACGATCTCCACCGCCACCGTACCCAGGCGCACCTCGCCCACAAACGGGTGCGAGTGCGAATAGCCGCGCTGCGTGGAATACGCCATGGCGAGCAGGAAGCCCTCGTCGCCCCGCGCCAGGTTTTGCAGGCGTGTGGCGCGATTGGCGGGAAAACGCAAAGGCTCGCGGGTCAGGTCCGTGGGCGCAGGGTCGCCCGGTGGGACGGGGCGGGTCTCGATCAGGCCTTCGTGATTGAGCAGGTCCACCACACGCGGCGTGGGGCTTGGCGGTGTTGCGGATGGCGCTACGGCAGTGCCCGCAGACTCCATCCCAGGGCCCTCGGCCAGCAGTTTGAAGTCCAGCAGGCGCTGTGTGTAGTCGTACGTGGGGCCCAGCACCTGGCCACCCGGCAGGTCCTTGAACGTGGCGGAAATGCGCCGGTCCAGCGCCATGCGGCTGGTGTCCAGCGGGCAGGTGGTGCCCAGGCGTGGCAGCGTAGCGCGGTAGGCGCGCAGCAAGAAAATGGCTTCCACGAGGTCGCCTGCTGCCTGCTTGATGGCAAGGGCCGCAAGCTCGGGGTCGTACACCGATCCCTCGGTCATGACGCGGTCCACCGCCAGCTTGAGCTGCTGGCGGATCTGCGCTACCGAGAGTTCGGGCTGCGAGACATCGCCCCGGCGCTGGCGGGCCAGCAACTGGTAGCTGTTGAGAATGGCGGCTTCTCCGCCTTTGACGGCTACGTACATGCTCAAGCCTCCTGAAGGGCAGTGGCGCTGCGCGTCGCCAGCGTGGTGCGAGGCAGGCCCACGATGTGGTCTGGGGTGCCCAGCAACAAGTCCACACCGCGCGGGAACATTGCGTGGTTGGCCGCCCACTGGGTCTCGAAGTCGTCGGGCAAACCATCCACCTGCAAGGCCGCCACATCCCGAATGCCGGGGCCGCGCAAGTGCCACGCATCACTCGCGTCCGTCGTGGTGACGGCGGCACGCGATACATCGACCACGCAAGTCGCTGATTGGTCGGGGTAGATGTCGGTGCCCAGGGCCAGACGGTTCAGGGCAGGCAGCGCATCACCCTGCGCCACCCACACAAAACGGGCTTGCGCGGCGTCGGCCACCACAGTGCAGCCTGTGTGAAAGCGCAGCCAGGCACCGGCATCACTGGCTGCCAGCTTGGGCGAGAGCCACAACGTGCAGTCGCTGTCGAGCAGCGCCAGCAGCACGGCAGCCGATGCGGCATGCCCCACGGCGGGAGCCTGTGCGTCGTGCTCTACCGCCACCGTAAGGCCGGGGTGCGACAGCGCCTGCAGCACGGCGCGGAAAACCGCCTGGCTGCCAAAGGCTTCATTCGAAAATCCGGCACCCAGCGATGCCAAGGGGGTCGTGCTCATTCGGTGTCCTCGTCGTTGTCGGCACCGCTCTCGCGCGCCACGGTGAAGAAGTCCACCTTGGTGCTGGCGGCACGGGCCTGGCGCTCGGCCTGGGTGGTGCGCAGGTGGGCGCGGATGGGTTCGAGCAGTTGTGCGTCCAGCACCGGTTGCCGAACAGGGTCCTGCAGCAGCGCATCGGCCAAGGCCGCCAGCTGCACCTGGCGGTGTGAGCGGCCCAGCACGTAGGCCACGCCCACAGTGGCCTCGGCGGCGTCCGATGCGTCGGCCACGCGCAGCGCGCAGCGGGTGACGGTGACCTCGCCCAGGTTGAAGCGCTCGCCCGTTCCGCCAGCGCGGCCCTGCACCATCATCAGGCCGGTCTCGGGCGCACGCAGCCAGCGCGCGGGGCGCGTGGCATGCTCGTGCAAGGCAGATTCGAGCAGCCCCAGCGGCGCCCGGGCCAGCAGCGCCATCCACTGCGCGCGGCCCAGTGGGCGGCCCGGCCCCGGGTTGTCAAAGGCTTGAAACATGGAAGTGGTACCCTGAAAGTTGTATAGACAAATTGAACAACTGGCGCCAGCTTAAAGAGCGCGCATGTAGGTTTCATGACAGCCAGCACCACCTCTCTCACGACCCCGTTGCAGGTCCCGCAAGCACCACCACTGCGCCCTGCGCGCGACAGCTTCTGGACGCGCATAGCCGCCGAGCTGGCCGAGGCCATCGGCAGCGGCGTTTATCCGCCGGGCCAGCGACTGCCCTCGGAGCACGCGCTGGCCGAGCAGTTCGGCGTGAACCGCCACACCATCCGCCGTTCGCTCGCCAGCCTGTGCAGCCAGGGGCTGGTGCGCATCACGCAGGGCAGCGGCACCTATGTGGAAGACTTTGCGGTGGACCTGGTGCTGGGCAAGCGCACGCGCCACCAGCAGGGCCTGGCACAGGCCGGTCTGCGCGGCAGCCTGGTGGTGCTGCAGGCCCAGACCACGCGCGCCACGGCGGCGCTGGCCAAGGCGCTGCAGGTGCCTGCACGCAGCCCGCTGCTGGCGCTGCGCGTGCGGGGCGACGCCGAGGGCCAGCCCCTGCACATCAGCGAGCGCTACTTTCCCCTGCCCCGCTTCGAAAACCTGGCGGCCGTGGTGCGCGAAACGGGCTCCATCACCGCAGGCTTCACCGCCCACGGCGTGGCCGACTACACGCGCCGCGAAAGCCGCATCACCGCCGAGCTGCCGAGCGCCGAAGTGGCCGCCCAGTTGCGCCAGCCCACCTCACGCCCCGTGCTGCAGGTAGAGAGCCTGAACGTGGACCTGGCAGGCACGCCCATCGAATGGGCCCGCGCCTGGTTTGCGGGCGACCGCGTGAAACTGACGATTGACCACAATGAACACGCCTGACATGCCACCTACCCACCACCGCTATGCCGTGTACTTCGCCCCCAACCCGGGCAGCCTGGGCTGGCTGGCCGGCAGCCACTGGCTGGGGCGCTGCGCTGCGTTGCTGCAGCCGCTGCAGCAGCTCGCCATTGACGGTGTGGCACCAGACGCACTGCACCGCCTGACCGCAGCGCCTCGCCGCTACGGCTGGCACGCCACGCTCAAGGCGCCGTTTGCGCTGGCGCCCGGCACCGACTGGATCACGCTGCACCAGGCCGTGCAGGAGGTGGCGCGCGGGCTGCAACCCTTTGTGCTGCCGCCGCTGCAGGTGCAACGCATCGACGACTTTCTGGCGCTGGTGCCCCCGGCGCTGCACCCCGCCAATGCGCAGATTCAGGAGACCGCCGCCACCTGCGTGACGGCGCTGCAGCCCCTGGCCGCCCCCCTGTCCGAAGCCGCCCTGGCACGCCGCCGCGCAGCCGGTCTCACCGCCCGGCAAGACGCGCTGCTGCAGCAATGGGGCTACCCGTTTGTGCTGGACGAGTTCCGATTCCACATGTCGCTCACCGGTAGCCTGGCGGAGGTAGACGCACCCACGCAGTCGCTGGTGTTCGAGGCCGCGCAGGAATTTTTCTCGGACCTGCCCATCCTGAAGTTCAACAGCCTCGCCTTGTTCGCAGAGCCCACGCCCGGCGCAGACTTTGTGCTGCTGGACCACCTGGAGATGGGCGCATGACCACCGGTCGGCTGGTCTACTGCATGGGCCCCTCGGGAGCGGGCAAGGACAGCCTGCTGGACTGGCTGCGCACGCACCTGCCCCAGCCTTGCCCCGTGCACTGGGCGCAGCGCACCATCAGCCGTGCCGCCACGTCCGGTGGCGAAGCCCATGACAGCGTTTCGCCCCAAGCGTTTGTTGCGCTGTGCAGCGAGCACGCCTTTGCCCTGCACTGGCAGGCCAATGGCCTGGGTTACGGCGTGCGGCATGCGCAACTGGCGCCGCTGACGCAGGGCCACTGGGTGCTGCTCAATGGCTCGCGCGCCTACCTGCCCGAGGCCCTGGCGCGCTTCCCGGACCTGGTGGCTGTGCACATCACTGCCAGCCCGCAGGTGCTGCGCGAACGTCTGCAGGCGCGGGGCCGCGAGACGCGCGAAGAGGTGGAGGCCCGCGTGCAGCGCGCGCTGGCCTACAGCCCGCCGCCGGGCGCGGCCAGCCTGGAGGTGCACAACGACGGAGCGCTGGGCGATGCGGGCCTGCGGCTGCTGAATGCTTTGGAAAATTTGCCGGGTTGGCCCCAGCGCAGTGGCAAACTTTCGCCCATTGTTTCCGTACTTTCCAGCACGCCATGACCGCCATCACGATTTATCACAACCCCAAGTGCGGCACGTCCCGCAACACCCTCGCCATGATCCGCAACAGCGGCGTGGAGCCCGAGGTCATCGAATACCTCAAGACCCCGTCCGACCGTGCCACGCTGGTAGCGCTGATTGCAGCGACCGGCGAGCCGGTGATCAACGCCGTGCGCACCAAGGAAGAGATCTTCACCGAGCTGCAACTGGACGCACCGGGCGTCACCGACGCGCAGCTCATCGACGCGATGCTGCAGCACCCCATCCTCATCAACCGCCCCATAGTGATCACGCCCCTGGGCACGCGGCTGTGCCGCCCGTCTGAGAAGGTGCTGGACATCCTGCCCGCACCGCAGCAAGGTGCCTTCACCAAGGAGGATGGCGAAGTCGTCATCAACGCGCAGGGCCAGCGTGTCTGATGCAACCGCACACACCCAGGCCGTAGCGCACCGCGCGGCATGAGCGCCGCCTCGCAACGCTGGACTGTGGCGCGCCTGGGCACGGCCCAGACCCTGGCCTGGGCCTCGTCCTACTACCTGCCCGCCATGCTGGCCGCGCCCATGGCGCACGACCTGGGCGTGGCTACATCCACCGTGTTCGCGGCGTTTTCGGTGGCGCTTATCGTGTCGGCGCTGCTCGGGCCTTTCGCGGGCCGGGCCATTGACCGCCACGGCGGCCGCCCGGTGCTGGTGGGCACCAACCTGTTGTTTGCAGCTGCTTTGACGGGCATGGCCTTGGCGCAAGGCCCTGTGGGCCTATTTGCCGCGTGGGTGTTGATGGGCATCGCCATGGGCTCGGGCCTGTACGAGGCCGCATTTGCCACGCTGGTACGTCTGTACGGCCAGGGCGCTCGCGGCGCCATCACCGGCATCACGCTGATTGCGGGGTTTGCCAGCACGGTGGGCTGGCCGCTGTCGGCCTGGATGGAGACGCAGTGGGGCTGGCGTGGCGCGTGTGCGGGCTGGGCGGCGCTGCACCTGCTGGTGGGCGTGCCGCTCAATGGCTGGCTGCCCCGTGCCGACACCACAAAGAAGCCGCCTCCACCTTCAACGGATGAGCCTGTGGCGGCCACCTCGGCACCGGCGGCGCCCGCCCAGTCCGCTGCCGCTCACCCCCTGCTCACCACCGTGCTGCTGTCGTTTGTGTTTGCCGTCACCTGGTTCACCAGCACCGCCATGGCGGCCCACCTGCCGCGCCTGCTGCAGGCCAGCGGTACATCGCTGCAGGCGGCAGTGGCCCTGGCCGCGCTGGTGGGCCCGGCCCAGGTGGCGGCGCGCCTGCTGGAATTTGGCTTGCTGCGCCGCCTGCACCCGCTGCTATCGGCCCAGCTGGCTGCCGCTGCACACCCTGTGGGCGCGGGCCTGCTGATGGTGCTGGGCGGGCCTGCGGCGGCGGTGTTCACCCTGCTGCATGGCGCGGGCAACGGCATCCTGACCATTGCCAAGGGCACGCTGCCGCTGGTGCTGTTTGGCCCTGCGGGCTACGGCGCGCGCCAGGGCCTGATGATGGTGCCCGCCCGTGTGGCGCAGGCGTTTGCACCGGTGCTGTTTGGCATGGCGTTAGACCACGCTGGCGCCGCCGCCCTGTGGCTCACCACACTGCTGGGCCTGGCCGCACTGGCAGCGCTGTGGCTGCTTCGGCCTGTGGCGCGGGCCTGAACGAGCTATCGCTCCGTCGATCCATCAGTCAGCCGCGCGGCACCACAAAAGCCTTGCGCGCCGCCAGCGCTGCCGGGCGCGAATGGCAGCCCTCCAGGTGGTCATTGACCAGCCCCATGGCCTGCATGAAGGCGTACACCGTGGTCGGCCCCACAAAACTCCAGCCTCGCTTTTTCAGGTCCTTGGACATGGCGATGGATGCGGCCGAAGTGGACAGGGTGCGCGCCACTTCGCGCGTGATGCGCTCTGGCCGGTCGGTGGCGGCGGACTCGTAGCGCCAAGCGTAGTGCGCGAGCGAGCCGAACTCGCGCCGCAGCTCCAGCACGCGGCGCGCGTTGTTGATGGTGGACTCGATCTTGCCCCGGTGGCGCACGATGGCCGTGTCCTGCACCAGGCGCTCGACCTCGGCCGGGCCGAAGGCCGCGACCTGCTCGGCGTCGAAGTTCACGAACGCTGCGCGAAAGCCCTCGCGCTTGTTCAGGATGGTGAGCCAGCTCAGGCCCGACTGAAAACCCTCCAGGCAGATCTTCTCGAACAGCCGGCGGTCGTCCGCCACCGGGAAGCCCCACTCGGTGTCGTGGTAGTGGCGGTACAGCGGCGTGGCCTGGCACCAGGAGCAACGCGGGCAACCGGCCTCGTCAGCGAACAGGCCGTCGGCCAGTGCGGGTGGGCGAACAGGGTCTTGAGCAGTCGGAGGGATCATGCGCGGCATTCTAGAAACCACCACAGCCAGGCTGCTGACAGGGCGGAGACAAAGGGCCCGATCTGCCCATAAACTGCACTGCATGCGTGAGCCACTTTCCCGCCTGCGGGCCACTTTCAGCCTGATGTTTTGCCTGGTGCTGGGCGGCTGCGCCAGCACCACCGGCCCCTCCAACGCTTGGGGCTACTACTGGCAATCGCTGCGCGGGCACATGCAGATCATGCATGCCGCAGAACCCATTGACGACTGGGTGGCGCGCAAAGACATCTCGCCCGCCCTGCGCGAGCGGCTGCAGCTCGCACAACGTGCGCGGGCCTTTGCGGTCACCGAACTCGGCCTGCCCGACAACGCCAGCTACCGCCGCTATGCCGACCTGAAGCGCTCCGCCGCCGTGTGGAATGTGGTGGCTGCACCGCCCTATTCGCTGACGCTGCACACCTGGTGCTTCCCGGTCACAGGCTGCATCGGCTACCGGGGTTACTTCACCGAGGCCGCAGCTCAGGCCGAAGCCGCTGAGCTGGCCGCGCAGGGCCTGGAGGTGGAGGTGTACGGCGTCCCCGCGTACTCCACGCTGGGCTACATGAACTGGGCGGGCGGCGACCCGCTGCTGTCCACCTTCATCGCCTGGCCCGAGGGCGACTTTGTGCGCCTGCTGTTCCACGAGCTGGCGCACCAGGTGGTCTACGCCCAAAACGACACCTTGTTCAACGAGTCCTTTGCCACGGCGGTGGAGCGCCTCGGCGTGGCGCAGTGGCTGGCCACGCAATCCACCCCCGCCGCGCGCGAAGCCTATGCCACCAGCGAGGCGCGGCGCAGCGCCTTCCGCGCGCTCACCCGGGCCACACGCACCCGCCTGGCGGCCATTTATGAGCAAAAAGAGCTTCAAGCGCCAGAGGATCATGCGCTGAATGCTATGAAAACAGAAGCAATGAAGGCTTTCCGAGACGACTATGCCGCGCTGCGCGCACGCTGGCTGGACGCGCCGGGCGGCACGCCGCCCCGGGCCACAACCGCCCAGGTGGCCGGCTACGACCGCTGGGTGGCCCAGGCCAACAACGCCAGCTTTGCGGCCCAGGCCGCCTACGACGAACTGGTGCCTGCATTCGAGGCCTTGTTTGAACGCGAGGGCCGCAACTGGCCCCGGTTTTATGATGCCGTACGACAACTGACGCAGCAGCCCCAGCCCGAGCGGCACGAGGCCCTGCGCGCCCTTTTACCTGACCCGCAACACCTCAAGGAGACAGCCGGTGCCTGACATTCATATCCACCGCGAACACCATCTGGGTTTCAAGGAAGCCCGCAAGGTCGCCTTCTCCTGGGCCGAGAAGGCCGAAGAAAAATTCGACATGGAATGCACCTACGAAGAGGGCGAGAAGGAAGACCTGCTCACGTTCACCCGCACCGGCGTCAAAGGTACGCTGCTGGTGGATGCCCACCAGTTCGAGATGAAGGCCCAGCTGGGCTTCTTGCTGGGCGCCTTCAAGGACCGCATCGAGGCCGAGATTGGCGAACAGCTGGATGCGCTGCTCAATGCACCGCACCCCAGTGCCAAGAAGCCAGCGGCCGACAAGAAGAAAGCGGCGACAGACACGGATGCCGGCAAGCCAGCCCCCAAGGCCAAGAAGGCCTAGCCGCAAGGGCCCCGCCATGACATCCACCGCGAACGAGGCCAGCGCCCACAGCCCGGCGTTTGACACCCTCTCCACGCTGCTGCACACCCGCTACAGCTGCCGCGCCTTTCTGCCCGAGCCGCTCCCGCGCAGCACCATCGAAGCCATCCTGGCCGCCGCGCAGCGCACGGCCTCGTGGTGCAACGCGCAGCCCTGGCAACTCACCATTGCCAGCGGCGCTGCGCTGGCGCGTCTGCGCAGCGCCCTGCAATCCCACATGCTCGCCGCGGCACCCCAGCCCGACCTGCCCTGGCCCCGCGAATACCGGGGCGTGTACCAGGAGCGGCGGCGCGAATGTGGCTGGGGCCTGTACGAAGCCCTGGGCATTGCCAAGGGCGACCGCGAAGCTTCGGCGCGCCAGGCGGCGCAGAACTTCACCATGTTTGGTGCGCCGCATGTGGCCATCGTCACCAGCGACGAGGCCCTGGGCGTGTACGGCGCGGTGGACTGCGGTGCGTATGTGAGCAACTTCATGCTGGCCGCGCACAGCCTGGGCGTGGGCTCCATCGCGCAGGCCGCGCTGGCCTCCTACCCCGGCGTGCTGCGTGACGTGCTGGGCATTGGCGAGGACCGCAGCATTGTCTGCGGCATTTCGTTCGGCATGGCAGACCCAGCCCACCCGGCCAACCATTTCCGCACCACCCGCGCCGACGCGGCCAGCAGTGTGGTGTGGAGGGACTGAGACGCTGAGAAGCGGGGGCCTGGCTAGCGTCATGCCACAGCGCGCAGCAGTGGATTGTGCGTGCGCAGCAGCCCAAACAGGTTCTTCGGGTCGGGCAGCTGGGGGATGAGTTCGATGGGCTGGCCCATGCCCAGCTCGGCCGCCGCGTCGCGCAAGAAGCGCAGCGCAGAAAAGTCCTCCAGCGCAAAGCCTACGGAGTCAAACACCGTTATTGCGGCATCGCTGGCCCGGCCGGTGTGTTGGCCTGCCAGCACTTCCCACAGCTCGGTCACCCCAAAGTCGGCAGGCAGCTGCTGGATGTCGCCTTCGATGCGCGTCTGCGGCGCGTATTCCACAAACACCTGGGCCTGGCGCAGCACGTCGGCGTGCAGCTCGGTCTTGCCGGGGCAGTCGCCGCCCACCGCGTTGATGTGCATGCCGGGCGCCAGCAGGTCGGGCGTGAGGATGGTGGCGTTGGTCTTGTCGGCCGTCACCGTGGTCACGATGTCTGCACCGCGCGCCGCCTCGGCCGTGCTGGTGCAGGCCACGGTGCGCAGGCCCGCCGTGCCTTGCAGGTTGGCTTGCAGCTTGGCCGTTGGAGCCGGATCGGTGTCGAACAGGCGCAGGGTGTCGATGCCCAGCAGATGGTGAAACGCCAGCGCCTGGAACTCGCTCTGTGCACCGTTGCCAATCAGCGCCATGGTGCTGCTGCCAGGCCGCGCCAGGGCGCGGGCGGCCACGGCCGACATGGCGGCGGTGCGCAGCGCGGTGGTGAGGGTGAGCTCGCTCAGCAGCAGCGGCGCGCCCGTGGCCACATCGGCCAGCACGCCAAACGCCATCACCGTGGACAGGCCCCAGCGCGTGTTCTTGGGGTGGCCGTTGACGTACTTGAACGCATAGGTCTGGTCATCGGCAATGGGCATGAGTTCAATCACGCCGTCGCGCGAGTGGCTGGCCACACGTGCGGATTTGTCGAACGCGCCCCAGCGCAGAAAGTCGGCCAGGATGTAGTCGGCAATGCCGCGCAGGCAGGCCTCGACGCCTTTGCACTGCACCATGTCGATGACATCGGTGGCACTGAGGTAGCGGGTGGAAAAAGGATGGTGTGAGGGCATGGCGCTTGTCTCCGAATGGGAATGGATACGGCTCCAAGCAGTGTCCCGAAGCGCCAAAACAATGGGAATCGCCCAATCTGCTGCATATTGCTGGGCTGTTTGCCGGTATGGCATCACAAATTGCCACTTTGTTCAAAACCCCCAGAGCACCTTCTGGCAGCGCCAGCGCGCTATGCTCGGCGGCATCCTCCGTCCAGCACCATGACACAACCCCAAGTCCTCATCAGCGAAGTCGGCCCGCGCGATGGCCTGCAGTCCGTCAAAGCCACCATGCCCACGGCCGACAAGCTGCGCTGGATCGACGCCCTGGTGGCGGCCGGCCTGCGCGAGATCGAAGTCGGCTCCTTCGTGCCCGCCCGCCTGCTGCCCCAGATGGCCGATGTGGCCGAAGTGGTGCAGCACGCGCTCACCCACCCCGGCATCACCGTGATGGCCCTGGCGCCCAACCTGCGCGGCGCCGAGGCGGCGCTGGCAGCAGGGGTGCACAAGGTCACCCTGCCGGTGTCGGCCAGTGCTGCCCATTCGCTGGCCAATGTGCGCAAGACGCGCGAGGCCATGGTCGAGGAGGTGCGCGCCGTGGCACAGCTGCGTGATGAGTTAGCGCCCGGCATGCTGGTGGAGGTGGGGTTGTCCACCGCCTTTGGCTGCACGCTGCAGGGCGTGGTGCCCGAGGACGATGTGATCTGGCTCGCAAGCTTGTGCGCCGAGGCCGGTGCCGACGAGGTGGGCTTGTCGGACACCACCGGCATGGCCAACCCGGCCCAGGTGCGCCGCCTGTTCACGCGTTTGCGCGCCGAGCTGGGTGCAAAGGCCGGGGCGGCCCACATGCACAACACCCGAGGCCTGGGCCTGGCCAACTGCCTGGCGGCCTACGACGTGGGGGTGCGCACCTTTGATGCGTCGCTGGGCGGGCTGGGCGGTTGCCCCTATGCGCCGGGCGCGTCGGGCAATGTGGTGACCGAAGACCTGGTGTTCATGTTTGAGGCCATGGGCATCACCACGGGGGTGGACCTGGAGCGCCTGATGGCCGCGCGCGCGCCGCTGCAGGCGGGGCTGCCGGGCGAGCCGGTCTATGGGATGACGCCGGAGGCGGGATTGCCCAAGGGGTGGGTTCAGCGTTAGACCGCCGTTGCACCCAAAGAAAAAGGCGACCTTGGTCGCCTTTTTCTTTGGGAGTACGCCGTATCAGCTCAGCGAGGTGATCAGGTCCACATACTGCTGTTTGGCCTCGTCGGCGCTGGTGCCCTTGAGCTTTTCCCAGGCGTCCCACTTGGCACGGCCCACCATGTCGGAGAAGCTGGGCTTCTTCTCGGTGTTGTCGCCAGCGGTGGCCTGCTTGTACAGCGCGTAAATCTTGAGCAGCGTGGCGTTGTCGGGGCGCTCGCTCAGGTTCTTGGAATTGGCCACAGCGGCTTCGAAGGTGGCGTTCAGGTCGGCCATGTCGGTGCTCCTTGGGTTTGTATAGGGGAGGGAAAGAACGGTGTCGGCAAGGGTTTGCTGCGTTGTATCTTACGGGCTGAGCATGGCCTGGGGCCGCTCAATCCATAGAGGCAAGCCCCCAAAAATCAAACAATAGGTGTACATCTGATGGTGACCCGCATTCCTGCCCCCCGCAAAGCCACACCCGGCCACAGCACGAGCCCCCTGCGCACCCTGCGCGACCAAGGGCCTGAGGTGGCGCGCAAGGCGGCCCAGGCCCTGCCCCCCGCCGCCCGCAAAGCCGCCACCGTGGTGCAGAAGAACATGCGCCGCGCGGCCACCGGCATGCTGGGCCTGTCGGGCGAGCGCATGAGCAAGGTCGATACCGCCTGGCTGCGCATGGATTCGCACAGCAACCTGATGATGATCAACGGCGTGTGGACCCTGTCGCCCGGCATCACCTGGGAGGCGCTGTGCGAACGCGTGCAGCAGCGCCTGCTGCAGTACCCGCGCTTTCGCCAGCGGGTGGTGGAAGACGCGGCGGGCGCCACCTGGGTGGAGGACCGCAACTTCGACATCGCCGCCCACGTACTGCGCGAGAAGCTGCCCCACCGCAAAGGCCACAGCATGCAGCGTGCGCTGCAAGACCGCGTGGGTGAACTCGCCATGCAGCCGCTCGATACCCGCCGCCCGCTGTGGCAGATGCACCTGATCGAAGACTTTGTGGGCGACGACGGCACCCAAGGCAGCGCGCTCATCGTGCGCATCCACCACTGCATCGCCGACGGCATTGCCCTGATCTCGGTGACCATGTCGCTGGTGGATGGCGGCTCGGAGCCCCCCAAGGGCAAGGCGCGAACGGGCAAGGAAGCCGCCACGGCCGAGGACTGGATTGCGGATGCCCTGATCAAGCCCTTCACCGGCCTCACCGTGAAGGCGCTGGACCTGGCAGGCGACAGCGCGGCCAAGTCGTTGCAAATGCTGGGTGACCCGGAAAAGGCCATGCAGCATGGGCTCTCGGGCACGGCCGACATGGCCCGCGTGGCCTACCAGCTCGTCAGCGATGCGGCCGCGCTGGCGTTGATGCCCGACGACTCGCCCACCCGCCTCAAGGGCCAGCCCGGTAGCGCCAAACGCGTGGCCTGGTGCCCGCCGATCCCGCTCGAAGAGGTCAAGGCCATCGGCAAGGCGCTCAACTGCTCCATCAACGATGTGCTGTTGTCGTGCGTGGCGGGCGCCATCGGCGGCTACCTGCGCAGCCAGGGTGACGACCCCACGGGCCAGGAGATCCGCGCCATGATCCCCGTGAACCTGCGCCCCATGGAAGAGGCCTGGAAGCTGGGCAACCGCTTTGGCCTGGTACCGTTGGTGCTGCCGATTGGCGTGGCCAACCCCATCGAGCGCGTGTACGAAGTGCGCAAGCGCATGAATGCGCTCAAGGGCAGCACCCAGCCCATCCTGGCGTTCGCCATGCTGGCGGTGGCGGGGCTGATGATCAAGCCCGCACAGGACGCTCTGCTCAACCTGTTCGGCCGCAAGACCACGGCGGTGATGACCAACGTGCCCGGCCCCAAGGAACAGCTCACGCTGTGCGGATCGCGCGTCACGCAGTGCATGTTCTGGGTGCCGCAGTCGGGCGACATTGGCCTCGGGGTCTCCATCCTCAGCTACGGCGGTGGCGTGCAGTTTGGCGTGATCACCGACACCACCCTGTGCCCCGAGCCGCAGCAGATCATTGATGCCTTTGCGCCCGAGTTCGACCAGCTGTCGCTGCTCACGCTGATGCTGCCGTGGGGCGACTGAACGCATCTGCGTTGCCAGAGCCACCACCCTGCGTGCGTCTCGGGTGGGTGGTGGCCTTGCTGCTGTCTGCGGGTGGGGCACACGCGGCCGTGGAGGAAGAAAGCACCCAGCGGCCCTACGTGGTGCGCGCCCAGCCCGGAGAGACACTGCGCGATGCCCTGCATGCTGCAACCCCCATTTCGGTGGGTGGACAGCGCTTTCATGGCTACACCCGCTGGAACGTGCGCTGGACCTTCCGCTGGTGGCGCGAAGCCTCGGGCCGCTGTGCGATCACCGAAGTCAACACCCGGCTGCGCACCGAAGTGCAGCTGCCCGACCTGCAGGCCGCCAGCCCGTCGCAGCAGGCGGTTTTTGACCGCTATTTGCAGGCGCTGTCCCACCACGAGCAAGGCCATGTGCAGATCGGGCGCGACGCAGCGCAGGCCATTGACCAGGCCATCCGCCAGATGCCCGCAGCGTCCGACTGCGCCACGCTGGAGCGCGAAGCCAACGCCTTGGGCCACCGGCTGCTGCAGGACCACGTGGCACGCGAGAAGCAGTACGACCAGCGCACCCGCCACGGTGCCACACAAGGCGCACGGCTGGACTGACCATGCGGGCGGCCGCCAGAAACGTTCCCATCTTTCCTATCGACCGACAGGCTCACCCCTTGCGCTGAGGAGGCGCCGCCACCAGCGCATCCGTCAGGAGGGACACTGCGGCCACCACCGCGGCGACAGGTTCGCCCATCTGCGCACGCACGATGGCGCCCTCCACCACCAGGGTGAGCGCCTGCGCGTCCTGCGCACGGTGGGAAGGCGCTGACAACAAGGCCGCCAGCAACGCCGTCATGTCGCGCTTGTGGCGCTGCGCAATCTCCAGCACCTCCGGCACGGTGTCTCCCAGCTCGCTCACGCTGTTGATGAAGGCACAGCCCCGAAAGTGCTTGCTGCCCAACCATTCCGCCAGGGCAGGCGCCAATGCCCGCGTGCGATCCGCCCCTGAGGGCAGCGCGTGCGCATGGCGCTGCAGCGCGTCGGCGAACCAGCCCATCCAGCCCGCGTGCCGGTACTCCAGATACGCACAGATGAGCGCATTCTTGCTCGGGAAATGCCGGTAGAAGGTCACCTTGGTCACGCCAGACTCCGCAATCACCCGGTCGATGCCCGTGGCGCGGATGCCATCCCGGTAGAACAGCGCGTGCGCCGTGTGCAGCAGGCGGTCTCGGGCGGGCAGGCCTTGCCAGCCGACAGGGAGAGGATCAAAGGTCATTCGCTCATTGTAGACAAGTCTGTCTACGTGGCTTTATGATGGCACGTAGACAGACTTGTCTACATTAACCCTTCACCGTCGAGGTTCCCATGGAAACACGCCCGCTTTTGCCCCCCTTTACCCAACACACCGCCGTCCAGAAAGTGCGCCTGGCCGAAGACGGCTGGAACTCGCGCGACCCTGCCCGCGTGGCCCTGGCCTACACCGAGGACACGCGCTGGCGCAACCGCGCCGAGTTCCCCGTGGGCCGCGAGGCCGCCCGGCAGCTGCTGGAGCGCAAGTGGGCACGCGAACTGGACTACCGCCTCATCAAGGAGCTGTGGGCGTTCAGCGGCCACCGCATCGCCGTGCGGTTTGCCTACGAATGGCATGACGACGCAGGCCAGTGGTACCGCAGCTACGGCAACGAGAACTGGGAGTTCAACGACGCAGGCCTGATGGCCGTGCGCCACGCCAGCATCAACGACCGCCCCATCCAGGCCGCAGACCGGCTGTTCTTCTGGCCGCTGGGGCGTCGGCCGGACGACCATCCGGGGCTGAGCGACCTGGGGCTTTAAGAATCGGCTGCCAGCCAGGGGAACGGCAAGCGCTCAGGCCTGCGGTGCCACCTGCGCCACCGCCAGTTCCCACAAGGACTCGGCCACTGGCGACATCTCGGCGCGCTGGCGGTACAGGCGGATCTGCACCGGCACGTTCCAGTCGGTGCCCCCGGCGGCCACCAGCGTGCCGGCGCGCAACTCGTCGGCAATCAGGCTTTCGGGCAGCCAGGCCACGCCCCGCCCTTCCTGGGCAAGAGTCTTGAGCAACACCGCGTGGTGCGCGGTGAACACCACCGCCACCGGGCCGTCAGCACCGTCAGCGAACACCCCGCGCATGCGGGCCCGCATGATGCGGCCCAGGCCCGACGCCTCGCTGTAGGCCAGCACGGGCACCGGGGTCTGCTGGCCCAGCGCATGCATCGGCTGGCCTGCTGCGCCGCCGGGCTGTGGCGCACTGACTGGCAGCAGCCGGTCGTCCGCCAGGCGGCACATGGGGTACTGCGCCTCGTCCAGGCGCCCCGGCACCTCGGCGTGGCCATGGCACAGCACAAACTGCACACGCCGCTGGAGCATCAGGTCTTCGCAGGCCTGCGAGCTGTCGGACATGGTCTGGATGGGCCCCGCCCGCAGGCGCGCCTCCATGCCCACCAGCCAGCGCGGAAAAAACGTGAGCGAGAGCACGTGCGTGGCCGCAAAGCGCAGGCTGGCAGCCGCCAGGTCGTGTGCAGCGCGGGCCTTGATGCGCGCGGCCTCCAGATTGGCCAGGATGGTTTCGAGCAGCGGCAGAAAGCGCTGGCCTGCCGCCGTGAGCGCCGCAGGATGGGCACTGCGGTCGAACAGCTCCACGCCCACCCAGTCCTCCAGGGCGCGGATATGGCGGCTGAAGGCGGGCTGGGCAATGGCGCGGGCCTCCGCCGCACGCGAGAAATTGCCCGTCTCGGCCAGGGCGAGGAAATCCTCCAGCCATTCCAGGTCCAGGGGTCGGTTGCCGGGTCCCATGTGTCTCCGCGATGGATCGGTAGATAGTTGTATGCGATTCGAGTATTGGACCGCTGCAGCATGGCGCGGAATGATCCACCCCGTTGTTCACCAGCTTTTCCAACGGAGACAAGAAAGCATGCCTGCCATCTCGAATTATCGCGGGATCATCCCCGCCATCTCGTGCCCCTTCACCCCCGACCACCGCATCGACGAGCCCGCGCTGCGCAAGCTCGCCGCCTGGCTGGCGGGCCACGAGGGCGTGGTGGCCGTCATGACCAACGGCCACACCGGCGAGGTGTTCTCCCTCACACCGGCTGAACGCGCCGAGGTCACCCGCATCGTGGCCGACGAACTCAAGGGGCGCATGCCTGTCATTTCGTCCATCGTCTGCGAAGGCCTGGCCGACGCGGCCGACCATGCCCGTGCTGCCGTCGAGGCGGGTGCCGTAGCGCTGGACGTGATGCCCCCGCACCACTGGCTGCGCTTTGGCTTCACGCCCGGCCATGCACTGCAGTACTTCGAGGCCATCCACAAGGCGGCGCCCAACGCCGATCTGGTTTGCCACGTCTACCCGGCCTGGACGCGTGCCTCGTACTCGTCGCAGCTGCTGGCCGACCTGGCCCGGTTGCCCTACCTGCAGGCCTTCAAGGTGGGCCAGCGCGACATGAACAAGTACGCCCGCGACATCCAGGCGATCCGCGAGGCCGACGCGTCCAAGGCCATCCTGACCTGCCACGACGAGTACCTGCTGGCCTCGATGGTGCAGGGCGTGGACGGCGCGCTGGTGGGTTTTGCGACCTTCATCCCCCAGCTCATCATCGATCTGTGGAATGCGGTGAAGGCCGGCGACTTGAAGAAAGCCATGGCGGTGCAGGCTGTCATCACGCCCCTGAAAGACGCGGTGTATGGCGGCGGCGAGCCCACTGGCGAGGCCCACGCCCGCATGAAGGGTGGCATGTACCTGGCAGGCGTGATCGACGACGCCACCGTGCGCCCACCGACCGAGGCGCCCAACGCCAAGGAAGTCGAAGCGCTGCGCGCTGCAGTGAAGCAGGCCGGCCTGCTCAAGCGCTGAGCGGTCCCTGCGAGGCGCGGGGGATTTTGAGTCCCCCGCGCCTGATTGCACACAAGAAAACCGACAAGGAGACAAGACACCATGCAACGCCACCTTTTCCTCCGCGCCGCCCTGGGTGTAGCCACACTCGCGATGGCGGCCAGCAGCTTTGCGCAGGCTTACCCCACCAAGCCCATCCGGATGGTCATCCCCTTTCCGCCAGGCGGCACGCTCGACACCGTGGGCCGCATGCTCGCGCAAAAGCTGGGCGACCAGATGGGCCAGAACTTCATCGTCGAGAACAAGGCGGGCGGCAATGGCGTGATTGGCGGCGACGTGGTGGCCAAGGCCCCGGCCGACGGCTACACGCTGCTGTTCAACGCATCCACCTTCACCACGGCGCCCATGACCATGAAGTCCGTGCCCTACGGCGTGGTCAAGGACTTCACACCCGTAGCGCTGGTGGCCAAGGCCCCGTTGTCGGTGGCCATCAACAAGAACCTGCCGGTCACCGACATCAAGTCGCTGATGGCCTACGCCAAAGCCAACCCCGGCAAGATGACCTTCGCCGTGGGCTCCATCGGGTCGGCCGGGCACCTCTCGACCGAACTGCTCAAGCGCGCAGGCAACCTCGACTACCTGATCGTGCCCTACAAGGGCACGGCGCCTGCGTTCCAGGACCTGATCGGCGGGCAGATCGACGGGTTCATCGACCCCATCTTGGGGTCTCTGCAGTACCACAAGAGCGGCATGCTGCGCGTGGTGGCCGTCACCTCCGCCCAGCGCGCAGCGAGCTTGCCCGACGTGCCCACGGTGGGCGAGACGATTCCGGGCTACGAGTTCTACAGCTGGTATGGCCTGTGGGGCCCGGCCAAGCTGCCGGCCGACATCACCCAGCGGCTGAACACCGAGGTGAACAAGGCCCTGGCCGAGATGACGCCCAAGCTCAAGGAGCAAGGGCTGCTGACCACACCGGGCAGCGTGGAGGATTTTGCGAAGTTCCAGCGCAGCGACATGGAGCGCTCGCAGAAGATCGTCACCGAAGGGAATATCCGTGTCGAGTAATGCCCGCCACGCCATCGTCACCGGCAGCAGCAGCGGCATAGGCCGCAGCATCGCCGAGTCGCTGCTGGCCGGCGGCTGGCGCGTGACGGGCCTGGATGTGGCCCAGGCGACGGTCGTTCACCCCTCGTTCACCCATACACCGGTCAACCTGGCCGATGGTGCCGATATCGCCCGCGTGGCCGCTGCACTGCCCGGCGTGGACGCGCTGGTCCATGCGGCCGGCGTGCTGCGCGTGGGGCCGCTGGGCCAGCTCGACCATGCGGGCGGCGAGCTGATGTGGCGCCTGCATGTGGATGCCGCCACCCGGCTGGCCGATGCCATCGTGCCCGGCATGGCCCAGCGCGGTCAGGGGCGCGTGGTGTTCATTGGCAGCCGCGTGGCGCAGGGCATGGCCGGGCGCGGTCAGTACGCCGCGACCAAGGCCGCGCTGATTGCACTGGCGCGCAGCTGGGCCGCCGAGGTGGCCGCGCAGGGCGTGACGGTGAATGTCGTCTCGCCCGCAGCCACCGCCACCGCCACCGGCATGCTGAACGACCCCGCCCGCCAGGGCAGTGCACCGCGCCTGCCGCCCATCGGCCGCCTGATCGAGCCTGCCGAGATTGCCGCACTGGTGGGCTTTCTTCTGTCTGAATCTGCCGCCGCCATCACGGGGCAGGACATCGCGATCTGCGGGGGCTCTTCGCTCGCCCGCTGATCTTTCCTTTTGATCCCGCACCCTTCCCTCTTTGCCAACCAACGCGACCACCATGAAGATCGTCAACATCCTCGAATCGACCCGTCCCATCAAGTCGGACATCCGCAACGCCTACATCGACTTCTCGAAGATGACGCTGAGCCTTGTGGCCGTGGTCACCGACGTGATCCGCGATGGCAAGCCGGTGATCGGCTACGGCTTCAACTCCAACGGCCGTTACGGCCAGGGCGCGCTGATGCGCGACCGATTCATCCCCCGCGTGCTGGAGGCTGAGCCGGCCAGCCTGCTGGACGAGACGGGCGAGAACCTGGACCCGCACAAGGTCTGGGCCCGCATGATGATCAACGAAAAACCCGGCGGCCACGGCGAGCGCTCGGTGGCCGTGGGCACCATCGACATGGCCGTGTGGGACGCCACGGCCAAGATTGCCGGCAAGCCGCTGTTCCAGCTGCTGGCCGAGCGCTATGGCAACGGCACACCCAACCCGCGCGTGTTCGTCTACGCCGCTGGCGGCTACTACTACCCCGGCAAGGGGCTCGATGGCCTCAAGAAGGAAATGGAAAGCTACCTGGCGCGCGGCTACTCGGTGGTCAAGATGAAGATCGGCGGCGCCACGCTGGCCGAAGACTGCGAGCGCATCGAGTCGGTGCTCAAGATCCTGGGCCCGGGCCAGCAGCTGGCGGTGGACGCCAACGGCCGCTTCGACCTGAAGACCGCCATCGACTACGGCAAGGCCCTGTCGCAGTACCCGCTGTTCTGGTACGAGGAAGCGGGCGACCCGCTGGACTACCAGCTGCAGGCGAAGCTGGGCGAGGTCTACAAGGGCCCCATGGCCACGGGCGAGAACCTGTTCTCGATGCAGGACGCGCGCAACCTGATCCGCCACGGCGGCATGCACAAAGACCGCGACTGGCTGCAGTTTGACTGCGCGCTGAGCTACGGCCTGGTGGAGTACCTGCGCACGCTCGACATGCTCAAGGAATACGGCTGGTCCCCCAGCCGCTGCATTCCACACGGGGGCCACCAGATGTCGCTGGCAATCGCGGCAGGCCTGGGCCTGGGCGGCAACGAGAGCTACCCCGACCTGTTCCAGCCCTACGGTGGCTTCCCCGATGGCGTGAAGGTCGAGAACGGCTACGTGACGCTGCCGCCGCTGCCGGGCATCGGCTTCGAAGGCAAGTCGGACCTGATCGCAGAGATGCGCGCGCTGGCATCCTGACGACTGGACACACAAAAAAGGCACGCCCAGGGGCGTGCCTTTTTGCATCCAGCACCGCGTTCAGGTCGCAGAGCAGGTAAAGCTCTCGGCCTTGGCCGGATCGCCCGTGCCGTTGTAGCGCGGGAACTTGGGGTACTCGCACACCGGGCGCTGCGCCACGGGGGTGCTGGTGCCGGGGGCGAACTTCGTGGCGACCAGCTTGTCAGGCGCCGCGCCCTTTTCCACCCAGGCGTCCATGGCGGCGAGCAGGTCGATGGAGCGCGGCTCGGTGCCTGCGCCGTCCAGGTCATGCCCGTTGGAGGGCGAGGTGACCATGCGCGCAAAGCCCTGCACCTTGCTGGCGCCCAGGCGCTGCTTGACCGTGTCGAAGTAGTCTGCCGTGCGGTACAGCGACACGCAGGTGTCGCCCAGGCCGTACCAGATCAGCAGCTTGCCGCCGTTGTCGGCAAAGGCGGAGATGTCGGGGTCCGTGCCATCGATCATCTCGGCCAGCCGCGCGTACTGCGCCTGGTACTGCGTGGGGTCGTGGCTCAGGATGTTGGCGTTGGGGTTGCCCTCCACCAGGCGCGCGGCTTCCGTTACGGCCATGTGGTTGAACGAATCGGGCGTGTCAAAGCTGGTGCCGAACATGTACGACTGCCAGTCCGACGTGGACGCCCCGCCCCGGCCATAGCGCGGGTAGCCCACGGCGCCGCGCGACAGGGTCACGGGCGTCTTGTGGTCGCTGTAGATGAGGCGGATGGACTCGATCTGGCCAGCCGTGAGGCAGCTGTCGTTGTCCGCGCCCTGGCACAGCAGGTCGGTGGGCACATAGTTGCACGCCTCGATGTTGCCGATGATGCCGTCCTTCAGGCCATCGAGGCCGTCGCACGCCGCCACCTCGGCCTTGGCATACAGCGCGATCTTGGCGGGGCTCATCCAGTTGTCGCGGCTCTTGAAGATGTGGCGCAGCACCGTGGGGCCCAGGTTGACCTGGTGCGCCTGCTGGGCGATGGCGGGCTCCATGGCGACCACGCCGTCGTAGTCCTTGGGGTACTTCTGCGTGGAGATGAGCCCCGAGCGCCCACCGTTGGAATGGCCCATGTGGTAGCGCCGCACGGGGCGCTTGCCATAGAACTCGGTGGCGATCGTGGTACCCACCTCCAGCACGAAATGGTTGGCGTCGAACGCGTGGTTGCGCAGCGCCACGTCGCTCTTGCCCCAGGCAAAGCCGCGGATCTGGTGGCCGGAGTCGGAGCTGATCTTCACGTACGGGTTGGCCGACGGGCCCACCAGCTGCTGGTACCACGGGTCGTCGGTGGGGATGAAGCCGTCAAAGCCGCCACCGCCAATGGTCAGCGTCTTGCCGTTCCACTGGGTCAGTGTGGGCAGCTCCACCGCCCAGTGGATGGTGGACTCGGGCGACGAGACGATCTGCCCGCGCACGATGCACACGTCGGGCAACGTGCCCTCGGCCTTGCGCAGCTCGGTACGGGTGACCTTGGCGCCATGGGGCAAGGCGGTGGATGCGTAGGCGGCACAGGCCTCAGCCAGGGGCTTGCTGGCCAGCGGGGGATTGGCGTCGCTGCCGCCGCCGCAGGCGGTCAGGGCCAGGGCTGCCACAGCACCCAGGGTGCAGACAGCGGTCCATCGCCCTGCGCGTGCCAGGGGGTGAGGGTGGCGTCGGGACGCCACGGCGAAGGGGTGGGGGTTCGGGAACATGCAAGGGTCTCCTGTTATGACGGTTCTTCAGGAGCCCAGCGGGGCGGCGGCATGACCGGCACCAGCGACTGGACTCCGGTGCGGACGATAGGAAAAGGCGGCGTGGTTGCAGCCTCTGCAAATGCAGAGGGAGCGGGAAACTACCGAGCCCTGCAAACTCGCGCGTAGCGCCCCGCCGCCGATCGCTACTGGTGGCGCAGCGCGGCCACCAGCTCCAGCTTGTTGCTCACGCCCAGCGCGGCATAGGCCGTGCGCAGGTAGGTGCGCACCGTGGCGGGCGTGAGGCCCAGCGTGGCCGCAATGTCCTTGTGCGAGCGGCCCTGGGCGTACAGCATGGCGGCACTCAACTCGCGCGGTGCCAGGGCTTGCTTGTGCTGGCGCGACGCCAGGCTCACGGCCACCAGTGGCCCGCAGGGCTCCAAGCGCAGGCGGCAGGCCTTGCCCACCGACAGGGTGCAGGGCGCGCCCCCCAGCGCCTGCGCCACCACCGGCGGCAGGTGGGTGCCGTGCCAGCCGGGGCTGGCTTCGCCCAACGCCCGGCTGATGCGCAGCCCGGCAAACAGCAGTTCGCCCGACGGCCGGGCCAGGGCAAAGCTGTCCCAGGGGCGGCCGGGCGTGTCGCTTTGCAGGCGCTGCAGACGGTGGTGCCATTGCTGCAGCAGGTGCAGGACGAATTCGCCGAACAGCACGGTCTCTCCGTCCGAGAATTCCGGCCGCGTTGGCGGGCGGTAGATGGAGACAAAAAACATGAGCCCGCTGTGGGGCAGCTCGGCCGTGAGGGCCATGCAGTGGTACAGGCCGTGGCGCTGGCTGAAGGCGGCCACCTCCGGGTGCTCGGGTAACGGGCCCACCACGTCACGCTCACGGATCACCACCCCCAGCTGCTGCATGGATTGCAGCCCAAACAGGTCCACCGCCGCCAGCGCATTCCACTCCTCGGCAAAGCTGCGGCTCAGGCCAATGCTGCCGTGCAGCCAGTTGCGGGGTGCCACCTGCACATCGCCCGCCGAGACCTCGCCCCACCAGGCGGAATCAAAAGGCACCAGACCCTGCAAGGTCTGCATGGCCTGGTGCAGCAAGTCCTGCGGTGCCACCTGCTGGGCTTGCTCCGACAGCCGGAGCAGGCTGCGGCTCAGCGCGCGCAGAGGGTCAGAGGCCATGGTGTCTCCTGGTTTTTGGGGCGATGGTAGCCGCCCCACGGTGGCAACCCCAACGCTCCTGAACCGTACTACCCGCCAAACCCCTGCGCACCCACTACCATATTGATAGCATCTCAGGCATATAGCACTATCGCCTGAGGCCTCTGGAACACAAAATCAGGCCGTCAACCCGTCCACCGCCTGGAACATCGACTGCCGTGCCTGGCTGATGATCTGGCCCTTCCACACGTCGGTGTCGGTGTAGAAGGCCGCCAGCATTTGCGCCTTGATCTGGGCCGCCTTGTCAGCCGGAGTTTCGGGGTGCAGATTGAGCCATTGCTCGGCACGGATGGCGTTCATCACGTCGAGCACGGGCACCGTGCCGTACTCCATGGCAATGCCGGTGTACTCGGCATGGGGGCACTCGTCGTAGATCGAGGTCCACATCAGGCCGGTGAGGAAGGCCGAGGTGGACGAGCCGTCGTAGATCGACGTGACCGGCGTGGCGCCGCCGCCGTCCCACCAGGCGCGCGCGCGGGCCACGGCCACGGCGTCGTCATTGCCGGCATAAATGCGCTCGCCATGGCCGCTGGGGCCCAGGCCGGTGTGCAGGTCAATCCAGGCAATCTTGGAAGCTGCGGCACCGTGCTGGCGCAGCACCTGGCGCAGCGTGCGGTTGCTCCAGGTGGGCTCGGTGCCACCAAAGAACACACCCTGCGGAAACTCGTGCTGGCCCTGCGAGATGGCGGCCTGCCACGCGGCCTCGCCCTTGGTGGCGATGTACTCCGCCACCGCCGCCTGGTTCTCCGGGCCGGGCGGCCACTGCTCGGGCAGCAGCAGGGGCTGCACCTCGCGGTAGGCAGTGTTCACGGGCAGGGGCTTGCTGAAGTCCTGGAAGTTGCGGTTCAAGTCCACGTTCTCGTGTGTGAAGCGGCGCACGTGCGAGAAGCCATAGGGGTTGAGCGCGTGGATGTAGAGCGTGGCCACGCCCGCATCGCGCGCCTTGGCGCGCCACTCGGCATCGTGCAGCGCAAACACCTGCACGCCGCTGCCACAGTAGCCCTCGACGCCATGGCAGGCACTGCTCACGATGAGCAGCTTCTTCGCATCCGCCGGGCCGTCGCGCACCACGTCCATCGCCAGGTCTTCACCATCGCGGCCCTTGAGCGGGTGGGCATGCGATTCGATGGGCAGGCCGGCGGCTGCGGCGGCCTCCAGAAACTTGGTGCGCGCCTGGGCATAGCTGGGCGAGAAGGCTTCAACGATTCCGGTCATGGGCAGGGCTTTCAGGAGTCAGTGGGGAGACAAAAAGAAAACCCGGGCACGCGCGCTGCGCGCGCCCGGGTGGAGGAGGGTCAACGCCGCTGCAAGCTGCTTCAGGCTGCTTCAGGCTGCTTTGGCAGGCTGGGCCAGCCATTCCTCGGCCAGCTTGACCCAGTAGGTCGCGCCCAGCGGGATCAGGTCGTCGTTGAAGTCATAGCTGGGGTTGTGCAGCATGCAGGGGCCGCCGCCGTGGCCCATCTCGCGGTGGGCACCGTCGCCGTTGGCGATGAAGCAGTACGCACCGGGCTTGGCCTGCAGCATGTAGGCAAAATCTTCGGCGCCCATGGTGGGCTCCTGGACCACCACACGCTCTTCACCCACGATGCCGGTCATGACCTTGCGGGCAAATTCGGCCTCGGCGGGGGAGTTGACGGTGGGCGGGTAGTTGCGCACGAACTCGAACTCGCAGGTGGCGTCGTGCGCAGCGCAATGGTTCTCGGCGATCTGGCGCATGCGCTTTTCGATGAGGTCCGTCACTTCAGTGGTGAAGGTGCGTACCGTGCCCTGCAGTTCCACGCTGTCGGGCACCACGTTGGTGGCCTCGCCCGCGTGGATCATGGTGACCGAGATCACGCCGGCGTCCACGGGCTTCTTGTTGCGGCTGATGATGGTCTGGAAGGTCTGCACCATGCCACAGGCAATCGGCACCGGGTCGATGCCGGTGTGCGGCAGCGCCGCATGGCCGCCCTTGCCCCGGATGGTGATCTTGAATTCGCTGGTCGATGCCATCACCGGGCCAGGGCTCACAGCAAAGGTGCCCACGGGCATGCCGGGCCAGTTGTGCATGCCGTACACGGCTTCCATGGGGAACTGCTCGAACAGGCCGTCCTCGATCATCACGCGGGCACCGCCGCCGCCCTCTTCCGCCGGCTGGAAGATCAGGTACACGGTGCCGTCAAAGTTGCGGTGCTTGGCAAAGTGCTGGGCCGCCGCCAGCAGCATGGCCACGTGGCCGTCGTGGCCGCAGGCGTGCATCTTGCCCTGGTGTTTGCTGGCGTGGGCGAAGGTGTTGAACTCCTGCATGGGCAGGGCGTCCATGTCAGCGCGCAGGCCGATGGCGCGGCCGTTGGCGCCACCGTCACGCCCCTTGACGATGCCCACCACGCCCGTCTTGCCCAGGCCCCGGTGGATGGGAATGCCCCACTCCGTGAGCTTTTGCGCCACTACGTCGGCGGTGCGCACCTCTTCGAAGCACAGCTCGGGGTGGGCGTGAATGTCCCGGCGCACCGCTGCAATACTGGCCGCCTGGGTGACGATGGAGTCAATAACGTTCATGATATGTGTCCTTACGATCTCACAGTCTAGCCCGGGAGCAACACACGTGCCAACCCGGGTTATTCGCTAGCCACCCATGATTTCTGCCCACGCCCTCGAACTTGCGCAAACCCTGGTGCGCATGAACACCGTCAGCCACAACTCCAATCTGGAGCTGATCCATTTCATCCGCGACCACCTGGCCCGGCTGGGCGTGAAAAGCCGCCTGACCTTCAACGAAGACAAGACCAAGGCCAACCTGTTCGCCACGCTGGGCGAGGGCAAGCCCGCGGGCATCATCCTCTCGGGCCACACCGACACGGTGCCGTGGGATGGGCAGGACTGGACCATGGACCCGCTGAGCGCACTGGTCAAGGACGGCAACCTATATGGGCGCGGCAGTGCCGACATGAAGGCATTCATCGGCGTGGCCGTGTCGCAGGCCGAGCAGTTCCTGAACAGCGATGCGCCGTTTGCCCTCCACTACGCGTTCAGCTACGAGGAAGAGATTGGCTGCTTTGGCGTGAAGGAACTCATCGCCGACCTGCGCGATGCCAACATCCAGCCCCTGGCCTGCATCGTGGGCGAGCCCACCAGCATGATTCCTGCCATCGCGCACAAGGGCGTGTACCGCTACAAGTGCTGCGTGCGTGGCAAGGAGGCGCATTCGTCCCTCACGCCGCATTCGGTCAACGCCATCGAGATGGCCGCCCGCGTGGTGGGCCGGGTGCGCGACATGGCGGAAGACTTTGAAAAGAACGAGCCCCGCTTCGAGGGCTTTGACGTGCCTTTCTCGACCAGCAGCGTGGGCCAGTTCCACGGCGGCATCGCCGACAACGTGGTGCCGCGCGACGCCGAGTTCCGCTACGAGTTCCGCGACCTGCCCACGGCCAACGCCGCGCAGATGCAGTCTGAAGTGGTGGCCTACGCCAAATCGCTGGAGCCTGCCATGAAGAAGGTGGCGCCTGCCGCGGGCTTTGAGTTCGAGACCATCTGCGAGATCCCGAGCTTTCTGGGCAGCAAGGACGACCCGGTGACGCGTCTGGCGCAGGAGCTGTCGGGCGAAAAGAGCACCACGCTGGTGGCCTTTGGCACCGAGGCGGGCCTGTTCAAGAATGCGGGCATCTCCACTGTGGTGTGCGGCCCCGGCAGCATCCAGCAGGCGCACCAGCCGGATGAATACGTGAGTCTGGAGCAGCTGGGCCGCTGCGAAGCGTTCATGCAGGGGCTGGCGCGCACCAAGTCGTTCGGCTGACGCGCGGCTAGCAGGTCAGGGCAACGTAAGGCGCGCGAGGATTGCGCTGGGCGCGACATAAACCAGTGCCACCGTGGAGCTGGCTTTGCCAGGCCACCGGTGGCGCCCCCTCTGGGGAAGACGCGAAGCGGCTCAGGGGGAAATCAGGTTCTCACCCGGCCGTCCCCGGTCAGCATCGACATCTCGACAAACTTCGAGGCCGCGTGGCTGGTGCCACTGAACGACACCGGAAAGCCCGAGATCACCTGGTTGCCGATGGACTCGGTGCCGGTGATGAAGCTCTCGCGCGTGATCTTGCCGCCGGCCTGGGCCTGGCGCAGGCCCTCGGCGAACACGCGTGCAGCCAGATAGCCTTCCATGCTGGAGTAGTTGGGCTGCACCTTGTCGCCGCCCTTCTTGATGGCCTCCAGAAACTCGCGCGTGATCTGGCGCGAGGGCTGGTAGGGCGATGGCACCACCTGCGACACCACCACGCCCGCACCGTCCTTGCCCAGCTCGTCGGCCAGCGCCTGCGTGCCCACAAACGACACGTTGTAGAACGTGCCGCCAAAACCCGCCTTGCGCGCCGCGCGCACAAAGGCAGCGCTGCCGGCGTAGGCGGCAATCTGCACCACCGCATCGGGCGTGGCGGGCACCAGCTTGTCCACGGCCGCTTTCACGTCGGTGGAATTGCGCTCCACGGTGGCGGTCGCCACGGGGGCCAGCTTCAGCTCGGCCAGCGCACGGGTCACGCCATCGAGCCCCGCCTTGCCGTAGGCGTCGTTCTGGTAGAACACCGCAATCTTCTTGAGCCCCAGGTTGGTGAGCTGGCGCACGATGAGCGCGGTTTCGTCGTAGTAGGACGCACGCACATGAAAGATCAGCCGGTTGAACGGCTGGCGCAGCGCCTCGGCGCCGGTAAAGGGGCCAAAAAACGGCACCTTCTCCTTGGTGAACAGTGGCAGCGCAGCCAGGCTGGTGGGAGTGCCGATGTAGCCAAACAGGGCAAACACCTCGTCGGCAATCAGCTTGCGGGTGTTCTCGGCGCACCGGTCGGGCTCATAGCCGTCGTCCATGGTGCGGATCTCCACCATGCGCTTGCCCACGCCGCCCTGGGCGTTGAGCTGGTCAAAAAAGAGCTTGGCACCCTGGTTGAACTGCACGCCCAGCTGCGCCGCCGGGCCGGTGAAGGCGGCCGACTGCCCCAGCACGATGCGCCCCTCGCCCTGCGCACGCGCCAGGCCGAACCCGCCCAGCGCCACGGCGCCCATGCCCACCGAAAACTGCCTGCGCCCCAATACTGTCTGGTTCATGGTGAAATCTCTGCTCTTGTAAGAAGAAAGAAGGGGCATCCCCCTCTGCACTGCCGGTAGGCAGCCCCGTGGAAACAGGGGCATATATGCACGCCTGTTCCAACCCTGACAGCCAGTTTAACGATCCAGCCCCCGAATGCCCACGCCTTCTGACGCTAAATCCCCTCCATCGGCACTGATTCAGGTGCGCGGCGCCTGCCCCCACGACTGCCCCGACACCTGCGCCCTGCTCACCACCGTGGACGAACACGGCGTGGCCACCCGCGTGCAGGGCAACCCCGACCACCGCCACACCGACGGCGCGCTGTGCGCCAAGGTGAGCAAGTACACCGAGCGCAGCTACCACCCCGAGCGCGTGCTCACGCCGCTCAAGCGCATCGGCCCCAAAGGCAGCGGCCAGTTCGCCCCCGTGACCTGGGACGAAGCCCTGGCTGACATTGCCCAGCGCCTGCAGTCCATCGCCGCGCGCGCGCCCGAGGCCGTCCTGCCCTACAGCTACGCGGGCACCATGGGCATGGTGCAGGGCGAGAGCATGGACCGGCGCTTCTTCCACAAGCTGGGCGCCTCGCAGCTCGACCGCACCATCTGCGCATCCGCCGGTGCCGAGGCGCTCACGCAGACCCTGGGCGGCAAGGTGGGCATGAAAGTGGAGTTTTTTGCCGAGTCGCAGCTCATCATCATCTGGGGCAGCAACTCCATCGGCAGCAACCTGCACTTCTGGCGCTATGCGCAGCAGGCCAAGCGCAGTGGCGCCAAGCTGGTGTGCATCGACCCCCGCAAGAGCGAGACGGCTGACAAGTGCCACGAGCACATTCAGCTACGCCCCGGCACCGACGCCGCGCTGGCCCTCGCGCTGATGCACGAGCTGATCCAGAACGACTGGCTCGACCACGACTACATCGCCCGCCACACGCTGGGCTGGGACCAGCTGCGCGAGCGCGCACTGCAGTGGCCGCCCGAGCGCGCGGCCGAGGTCTGCGGCATTCCGGTGGAGCAGATCCGCCAGCTGGCCAAGGACTACGGCACGACGAAGCCCGCCGCCATCCGCCTGAACTACGGCATGCAGCGCGTGCGCGGCGGCGGCAATGCGGTGCGCGCCGTGGCCTGCCTGCCTGCGCTCACGGGCGCCTGGCGCCACCGCGCGGGCGGCGTGCTGCTGTCCAGCTCGGGCCAGTTCCCCGCGCAGCGCGGCGTGCTGCAGCGGCCCGACCTGATGCCCGCCAAGACGCCGCGCACCATCAACATGTCCACCATTGGCGACGACCTGCTGCGCGAGGCCTCGCCCACGTTCGGCCCGAAGGTCGAGGCCATCGTGGTCTACAACAGCAACCCCGTGGCCGTGGCGCCGGACTCCAGCAAGGTGGTGCAGGGCTTTGCGCGCGAGGATTTGTTCACCGTGGTGCTGGAGCATTTCAAAACCGACACGGCCGACTACGCCGACTACATCCTGCCCGCCACCACGCAGCTGGAGCACTGGGACATCCACCTGAGCTACGGCCACACCGACGTGCTGCTCAACCGCCCCGCCATTGCACCGCAGGGCCAGGCGCGCAGCAACGCGCAGATCTTCCGCGACCTGGCGACGCGCATGGGCTTTGCCGAGCCCTGTTTTGCCGAGAGCGACGAGGCCCTGTGCCGCCAGGCGTTTGGCGACGCAGTGGACTACGCACTGCTCGAAAGCCAAGGCTTTGCCACGCTGGCGCTGCCCGATGCGCCGTTCGCCGAAGGCAACTTCCCATCACCCTCTGGAAAGTGCGAGTTCTACAGCGCACGCCTGGCCGCCCAGGGCCTGGACGGTCTGCCCGACCACCTGCCCAACTACGAACTGCAGGGCTCGGACGCCCGCTACCCGCTGGCCATGATCTCGCCGCCCGCGCGCAACTTCTTGAACTCCACGTTCGTGAATGTGCAGAGCCTGCGCAACATCGAGGGCCGCCCCGTGCTGGAGATCCACCCCGACGATGCCGAAGCACGCGGCATTGCCAACGACGCCGTGGTGCGCGTGTTCAACGACCGGGGCAGCTACCTGTGCCACGCCACCGTCTCGCGCCGCGCACGGCCCGGCGTGGTCAACGGCCTGGGCATCTGGTGGCGCAAGCTGGGACTGAACGGCACCAACGTGAACGAGGTGACCAGCCAGGCGCTGACCGACCTGGGCCGCGCACCCACGTTTTATGACTGTCTGGTGGAAGTGGAGGCCACAGGCGTAGCCGATGCCGGCATGGATGCTGGGGCCCGCGTCGGCACCACGGCATGAGGGCAGCTTGAGATGCCGGGTTTGCTATCCATTCAATAGCTGCTCGCGCAATATCCACTAGCGCTTGCAGCCATTTTTACCCTTAACCTGCGCAAACACCCGTTCTGCGCAGGATCTGCGGCTGTGCAGGGTTCCTTCGCGGCCCCTTACCCCAACAGCTTCAGCAACGCGTGTGCGCCCTGCTCGGACGATGCCGGGTTCTGCCCTGTGATCAGCGTGCCGTCGGTCAGCACATAGGGTGCCCAGTCAGGGCCTTTGGAATACACGCCGCCGTTGGCCTTGAGCATGTCTTCCACCAGGAACGGCACGATCTGGGTCAGCTGCACCGCGTCTTCTTCGCTGTTGGTGAACCCCGTGACCTTCTTGCCCTTGATCAGGGGCGACCCGTCGGGCGCCTTGGTGTGGCGCAGCACGCCGGGTGCGTGGCACACCAGCGCCAGCGGCTTGCCTGCTGCAAAGGTCTTTTCGATGAGGGCAATGGACTGCGCGTCTTCCGCCAAGTCCCAGAGCGGGCCGTGGCCGCCGGGGTAGAACACGGCATCAAAGTCCTCGGCCTTCACGCTGGACAGGGGCACGGTGCTGGCCAGCTGCTGCTTCGCTGAAGCATCGGCCTTGAAGCGGCGCGTGGCATCGGTCTGGGCGTTTTCGTCGTCGCTTTTGGGGTCCAGGGGCGGCTGGCCGCCGTGGGGCGATGCGAGCGTGATCTGCACGCCTGCATCCTTGAACACGTAGTACGGTGCAGCAAACTCTTCCAGCCAGAAGCCCGTCTTTTTGCCGGTGTCGCCCAGTTGGTCGTGGGACGTCAGAACCATGAGGATGTGTGCCATGGAAGTCGCTTTCGGTGTGGGGGGATTGATCGGAAAAACCAAACCATCACCGTACCAGCGATAGGGCCCGTTGTCCCGCGATGCAGGCAGGTTTGCGGCATTGGCTTACAGGACGGTACTACCGCGCTGTAAGCCCCCCAGCATCTCAGCGCAGCTGCCTGGCCAGGAACTCCGCCACCTCGTTCTCCAGCGTGGCATGGTAAGCCACGCGGTCAAAGCCTTCGGGGTTGGCTGCGGCGTCTCCCGCCTCGGACGCCAGCGGCCAGACAGACTGGGCCATGAAGGCGAAGTGGCCTGCACCTGGCACGGTGCTCGCCTGTGCGGAGGGCAGATTGGCCACCACATAACCGCCGTGGTATTGGCCCGTGAGCACGGCATCGCGCTCGGCCACCATCAGCCGCACCGGCACGCCGATGGCCTTCAGGCTGTCTGGTGTGAACACCACCGCCATGGGCGCCATGGCCACCACGGCGCGGATGCGGGGGTCTGCCACCGAGACCAGCGGACCATCGAGCGCGGGGGCGCCGGCCTGTGTGGATGCCGCGGTGGCGGCCGCAGGGGCCTCCTTGGTAGTCTGGGCGGTCTGGCCACGGGCGGGCAGCTTGCCCAGGCTACAAAAGCCGGGGTCGTCCGACACGCTGCGGCAGTGCTGCGCCGCACGGGCCGGTTCGGCCTGCGCACCGGCCAGGGCCAGCACGGTGTAGCCGCCTGCCGAATGGCCCACGGCGCCAATGCGCCCGGCCGGAATGCGGGGGCCCCATTCGGGGCTGGCCAGCAGTGCGTCAAGCACGCGGCTTACCTGGCGGGGGCGCTCGCTGAAATAGCGGCCCGAGGTGATCATCGACCGGTCTTCCCAGTTGTCGCCCGGATGGCGCAGCGCTGCCACCAGATAGCCGTCGGCCGCCAGGCGCGTGGCCAGGTTGTGGTGGCCCAGTTCATGGCCGCCCGTGCCGTGCGAGATGAGGATCAGGCCCTTGAGGGGTGCGGTTGCCACCGGGGCGCCCGGCGTGACCACGGGCCGCCAGGGCCCCATGGGCTGGGTGCGCGCCATTACC
>Ga0208518_100022_pt1 | contig 157994 bp, 141 predicted proteins | sample LakWasM127_HOW14_2_FD_183937 | JGI IMG/M metagenome (GOLD analysis project Ga0208518, IMG submission 183937) | Freshwater sediment methanotrophic microbial communities from Lake Washington under simulated oxygen tension - Sediment Metagenome... | ecosystem: Environmental > Aquatic > Freshwater...
CGACGGCATCTTCGACGCCAAGGACGCACAGTTCGGCGCCGTGCGCGTCTGGCGCGACCTCAACCAGGACGGCATCAGCCAGGCGGGCGAGCTGCAGAGCATGGCCGAGGCGGGCATTGCCAGCATTGACCTGGCCAGCACCGCCACCGAGACCAGCTATGGCGATGCGCAGCTCGTGCAGTCGGGCAGCTTCGCGCGCGCCGATGGCAGCGAAGGCCAGGCGGGCAGCTTCGTCCTGGCGGTGGACCACGCGGTGGCCACGCACCCGCCCATTGCCATCAGCGCCGAGGCGCAGGCACTGCCCCAGGTGCAGGGCAGTGGCTGGGTGCGCGGCCTGCAGGAGGCGGCCACGCTGAACCCGCAGCTATTGGGCCTGTATGGGCAAGCCGGCGCCGCCGGCAACCGGGCGCAGTTCACGGGCAGCCTCGGCGAACTGCTGCTCGAATGGGGCAGGCAGTCCGAGTACATCACCGCCAGCGAGCAGGCGCTGGCCGAGGACGGCATCGGCCTCATCCTGCGCGGCCCTGGCAGCGAGCAGGAAATCGCCTGGATGAATATGGCCGTCCATGCCAATACGGAAGACCGCGAAACTTTCCGCAGCACGCTCTCGGCGGCCGACCGCAGCGCCTTCGACACCATGCGCGAGGAGATGGTGGGCGACCTGGAGAAGCTCTACGCCTACGAGGCGTTCACGGGCTACACCTTCCTCGATTGGGACGAACTCAAGACCAAGGAGTCGCCGCCAGCGCCAGAGCTGGGCAGTGGGCGGCCGGTGGAGGTGGATACGTCTGTGTCCCAGATCATGAAGCTCGAGGCCTATGCGACCCCGGGCTATCCGGGCTACAAGGTGGTGCATATCCCCGAGCCGCGCAAGCATGGCGCACCACGTTATATCCCGATGCTGTGGAACCGGCTGCTCACCGATGCCGCCAAGAACATGGCGCCTGGTATGCGCCTGTCCCGGTACGCCGACATGGTGGAACTCAACGTGTCGGCTGCGGGCGTGGCGCTGGATTTCTCGCAGATGGATGCGGCGCTGGACGCCGCCAGTGCCGCCGATGCGTACGAAGGGGCGGCGCTTTTCCTGGATATCTACCAGACCTACGGCGAGGCCTTCATCCGTTCGGGGTGGAGCGGCGCCGAGACACTGAGCGCGCTCATGCAGGCCGGGATAGGCAATGAAGCCATACGCAGCGCCTTCGCCGCCACCAGCTTGAACCTCGTCACGGTGTCTTCGGAGGGCACCGTCAACGACGACAGCTTTGCGGGCGACGCCGGTTCCAACACCTTCAATGGGAATGCGGGCAACGATTTCATCGACGGCATGGCGGGCGACGACAGCCTGGCGGGCGGCGTCGGCAACGACGTCTTGCTGGGCATGGAGGGCGCGGACACCCTGAGCGGTGACGATGGCAACGACACGCTCGAAGGTGGGGCGGGCGACGACACCCTGTACGGCGGCAACGGTTCGGACACGTTGGCGGGCGGCGAGGGCGACGACTGGCTGTTTGCCGCGGGCACCTATGGCGGCGGCACCGAAGGGAGCGTGGACAACCTTGACGGCGGTGCCGGCAACGACTGTCTGTACGGCGGTTTTGGCAGCCAGACATACCACTTTGGGCGTGGCGACGGCCAGGATTTCATCGCCAACCTGAGCGACGGCTGGAATGGCGGCGCAGACACCTCCGTGGGCAAGCAGGACGTGCTGCAGTTCAAGGCCGGGGTGCTCGTCAGCGATGTATCGGTAAGCCGTAGTGGCGAAGACCTCGTCCTCAAGATCAACGGCAGCGCCGATCAGGTAACGCTGCAGAGCTACTTTCGGGGCGATGGGGTGTCGGAGCAGGGCGATTTGATCGATGCCATTCGCTTCGAGGATGGCACGGTCTGGGACTATGCCCAAGTCAAAGCCATGACCCTACAGGGCACGGAGGACGACGACGCCCTCACCGGCGCGCCCACAGACGACCAGATCGATGGCAAGGGCGGAAACGACGTGATCTATGGAGGTGAAGGGAACGACAGCTTGCTGGGCAGCGCTGGCGACGACCAGCTTCACGGCGAAGACGGCGACGACGCCTTGGATGGCGGCGAAGGCAACGACAGCTTGAACGGCGGCAACGGCTCGGACACGCTGGCGGGCGGCGAGGGCGACGACGCGTTGTACGCCGCCGGCATCTACGGCGGCGGCACCGAGGGCAACGTGGACAGCCTCGATGGCGGGGCAGGCAACGACTACCTGTACGGTGGTTTCGGTAGCCAGACCTACCTGTTCGGGCGCGGCGATGGCCAGGACACGGCCACCAACTATGCCGATCCCTGGAACGGCTACGCCGATCCCACAGTGGGCAAGCAGGACGTGCTGCAGTTCAAGGCCGGGGTGCTCGCCAGCGATGTATCGGTAAGCCGCAGTGGATCGGACCTCGTGCTCCTCATCAATGGCAGCACCGACCAAGTGACGGTGTCTGGCTATTTCGGTACCGATGGGCAGTCCACGCAAGGCGACATGCTCGACGCCATCCGCTTCGAGGATGGTACGGTTTGGGACTATGCCCAAGTCAAGGCCATGTCGCTGCAGGGTACGGAGGGCGAGGACACGCTCACCGGCGCGCCAACGGCCGACGTGATCGATGGCAAGGGCGGCAACGACGTGATCTATGGAGGCGAGGGCAACGACACCTTGCTGGGCAGCGCCGGTGACGACCAGCTCAACGGCGACGATGGCGACGATACCTTGAATGGCGGCGAAGGCAACGATAGCTTGAACGGCGGCAATGGCTCGGACACGCTGGCGGGCGGCGAGGGCGACGATTCGTTGTACGCCGCCGGCACCTATGGCGGCGGAACCGAAGGGAGCGTGGACACCCTCGATGGCGGCGCGGGCAACGACTACCTGTACGGCGGCTTTGGCAGCCAGACCTACCTGTTCGGACGCGGCGATGGCCAGGACACGGTCACCAACTACACCGACGCGTGGAACGGCTACGCAGATCCCACAGTGGGCAAGCAGGACGTGCTGCAGTTCAAGGCAGGCATCGCGGCCAGCGATGTATCGGTAAGCCGCAGCGGCGAGGACCTTGTTCTGAAGATCAACGGCAGCGCCGACCAGGTAACGCTGCAGAGCTACTTCCGGGGCGACGGGGTGTCCGCCCAGGGCGATTTGATCGAGGCGATCCGCTTTGAGGACGGGACAGCGTGGAGCTACGCCGAGGTGAAGGCGATGGCGCTCCAAAGCTCTTCGACGGACGACGTGCTCGTCGGCGGCCCCACGGACGACGTGATCGATGGCGGCGAAGGCAACGACCAATTGTTTGGCCGTGAGGGCAACGACACCTTGACGGGTGGTACCGGCGACGACTTCTTGTACGGCGACGAGGGAGACGATACCTATGTGTTCGGCACAGGCGACGGCCACGACACCATTGCCTGGGCCACCGACGCGCGCGCCGACAAGCGCAACGTGCTGCAACTCCAGCCCGGTATCGTGGCCGAGGACGTACGCGTTGCGCGCTCGGGGTACGACCTGAAACTGGTTTTCGGCAGCGGCTCCGACAGCGTCACGGCCAGCTACTTCTTCGATGCGGAGGGCAACCAAGACGCCACCTATAGCCCACTGCAGGAAGTGCAGTTTGCCGATGGCACCGTCTGGACAGCAGCCGACCTGATCGCCAAAACCCGTGGGGGCTCGGAAGGCGACGACGCGCTGCAAGGCGGCGCTGGGGACGACGAGCTTGATGGGGGTGCGGGCAACGATGTGTTGTACGGCGAAGCGGGCGGTGACACCCTGCAGGGCGGCGATGGCAACGATCTGTTGTACGCGGGCGAGGGCAACGACACGCTCGAAGGCGGCGCGGGAGACGACCTGCTTTATGCAGGGTCGGGCAACAACACGTACCTCTTCGGCCGGGGCGATGGACAAGATACCCTGGAGGGCGATAGCGACAGCGCACCCGACAAGCGCAACGTCCTGCAGCTGAAGCCGGGCGTGAGCGCGGGCGACCTGGTGCTGAGCGAGAACGGGACTTCGCTGGTGATCGCCATCGCCGGCACCACGGACCAGATGACGGTGAACTGGTTCAGTTGGGACGGCAGCGTCCGCAACCCCTGGAACCCGCTGCAGGAAATCCGCTTCGACGACGGCACGGTATGGGACCTCGACGCCATCGTGGCGCATCTGCCGCAGGAGGACAAAGGCATGGTGGCGCAAGCATCGGGCGTGGTATCCGGAGGCGCCGAGTTCCAGCAGGGATACGAAGCGATCCTCGCCCTGCAAGACCTGGCGATCCACCAGGTCAAGCCATGGCCTATGGCGGATCAGGCGTTGCCTGCTTGGACACCGGCGGCCGGTGCCTTCGACAGCCAGGCGCAGCAACTGATCAACGCGATGGCAGCGTTCGCTGCGCCGGCCGCCACCGACGAACTGCGGGCGCCAGGCCAGGGCGCCCCGCACCACCTCGCGGCGGCGCCGCTGGCGATCCCGCAGGCGGCCCCCTGGTATTAGTTCCCCATTGCGCGGCGCGCCGCCCGAGGCGCATGAAACCGGCGCGGCCCAGCCAGCGGCCACCGTGCAAGGGCCGCCCCGCCGCACCGGTGGCGTCCCCCTGCCTGCATCGCTCAGCGATGCGAGAGCGGGGGGAAGGAGCGAAGCGACATAGGGGGGTGTTTCACTTCAGGCCGCCTCCTGCATCAGCGCCTCGATGGCGTCCGCCGCCACCGGCACGCCGCGCGTCAGCAGTTCGCAGCCGCCCGGGGTGACCACGGCGTCGTCCTCGATGCGGATGCCCAGGTGGTGGAAGGCCTCGGGCACGCCGGGCGCGGGGCGCACGTAGAGGCCGGGCTCTATGGTCAGCGCCATGCCGGGGCGCAGGATGCGGCTCGGCCGGTCGAGGATGGTCTCGCCGGAGAGGGCGTCGCGCCGCTCGCTGGCTTCGCCCGCCTGACTGGGCTCCACGTAGCTGCCACAGTCGTGCACGTCCATGCCGATCCAGTGGCCGGTGCGGTGCATGTAGAACGGGAAGTAGGCGCGTGTCGCCACCACGTCGGCCGCGCTGGCGTGCTGGGCGCGGTCGAGGATGCCCAGGTCCAGCAGACCCTGCGCCAGCACCGCGACGGCCGCGTCGTGCGGGTCGGTGAAGCGCGCGCCGGGGCGCGTGGCGGCGATGGCGGCTTCCTGGCTGGCCAGCACCACGTCGTAGAGGTCGCGCTGCGGGCCGGTGAAGCGGCCGTCCGCCGGGAAGGTGCGCGTGATGTCGCTGGCGTAGCCGTCAAGCTCGCAGGCGGCGTCGATGAGCACCAGCTCGCCCGCCCGGACCGGCGCGCGGTCGGCGCGGTAGTGCAGCACGCAGGCGTTGGCGCCGGCGGCGACGATGGAGCCGTAGGCCGGCGACTGGGCGCCGCTCTGGCGGAATTCGTGCAGCAGTTCGGCTTCGAGGTGGTATTCGCGCACGTCTTCGCCCGCCGCCAGCATGCGCGCCGAGCGCCGCATGGCGCGCAGATGGGCGCGCGCGCTGATGGCGCCGGCTTCCCGCATCAGGCCGATTTCGTGCGCGTCCTTCACCAGGCGCATTTCGTCCAGCAGCAGGCACAGGTCGCCCTGCTGCTGCGGGCACAGCGCGCCAAAGCGCACGCGGGCGCGCACCTTGGCCAGCCACCCTTCCACGCGCGCCGCCAGGCCTTCGTGCGTGGCGAAGGGGAACCACACGCAGCCGCGGTTTTCCAGCAGGGCGGGCAGGCGGGCTTCGAGTTCGCCCGACGGCAGGGCCGTGTCCACGCCGAGCGCGGCCACGGCCGCTTCCGGGCCCAGGCGGTAGCCGTCCCAGATTTCGCGCTCCAGGTCCTTGGCCTGGCAGAACAGGGTGCTGCGGCCTTCGCTGTCGAGCACCAGGCAGGCCTGGGGCTCGGTGAAGCCCGTCAGGTAGTAGAAGTAGCTGTCGTGGCGGTAGGGGAAGTCGCTGTCGCGGTTGCGCGGGCGCTCCGGGGCCGTGGGAATGATGGCGATGCCGTCGGGGCCGAGTTGCCGGGCCAGGGCGGCGCGGCGCTGCGCATGGATGGTCATGCGCCGTATCGTAGCGCCGGGCGCGCCCCGGCGCGTCGGCGGGGGCGGGCGGTGCAGGCTTCAGCCGGCGGCCTGCTGGGCGCTGGCGCTCTGCGGCGTCAGTACGCGCAGCAGGGCGCGCTCGGCGCGCTGCAGTTCGGCCAGCGGGGCCTCGCCGGGCAGGCTCACTTCCGGCGCGCGGGCGGCACGCTGCGCGGCTTCCAGGCGCAGCACGCGGTCGGCGTACATGTTGGCCAGGGCATGGTGGTGCTCGGCGGCCGCTTCGTGCTCCAGTTGCGCGAAACGGGCTTCGCGCAGCATGGTCTCGGCGCGCCGGGCGTAGGCGCGGGAACTGAGGGTGAAAAAGTCAAACATGGCGCTCTCCTGGTCGGCGGGCAGCTCGGATCGGCCCCGGTTCCCATTGTCGAGAGGCGCGGCGCCGACCTTGTCGGACTGGCGCGCATGCGCGTGTGGGGCGGGGCAACGCCTCCGCGCCTACGGATTGAGCGCGTGCAGCCGCTCGGGCGTGCCCACATCCACCCACTGGCCGGTGTAGAGCTCGGCCTGCACGCGGCCGGCCGCCATGGCGCGGCGGAAGATCGGCGCGAGCGGCGCGCGCACCCCGGCCGGGTTGCCCCAGGGGATGTCGCACCAGGGCGCGGAAAACAGCGCGCTGCGCAGCAGCGCCACGGTGCTGTAGGTGTGGCGCGGCGCGGCGTCGCCCGCCGGCAGGTCGAGCGCCAAGCCGGTGTCCGAGAGGCCGAAGTCGCCGCCCGGGTGCTGCGGCGGGTTGGGCACCAGCCACAACCGCGCCAGGGCGTCGCCCGAACGAAAGGCCTGCACGGCGGCGGCGTCGAACGGGAATTGCGGCATGTACACGTCCCCGGCGGCCAGCCAGAAGATGTCGCTGTCCAGCAGCGGCAGGGCGCGGGCGATGCCGCCGGCGGTTTCCAGCGCGCCGCCGAAGTCGCGGGCTTCGTCGGAGTATGAAATTCGTAGCTGAAAATCGTTGCCAGTATTGCGCTGGAGGCCGAAAACGCTTCCAAAATGCTGCTGGATCTGCCCGCCCAGCCAGGCGGTGTTCATCACCACGCGCGGCACGCCGGCGCGCGCCAGCGCCTGCAGGTGCCAGGCCAGCAGGGGCTGGCCGCGCACTTGCAGCAAGGGCTTGGGCGTGTGGTCGGTGAGCGGACGCATGCGCTCGCCGCGTCCGGCGGCCAGCAGCAACGCGGGGACTTGCGCACCGGGCGGCGGCGCGGCTCGGGGGGCGGTGGAGGAAGCGGGTGGTGGCATGGGCACGGCCGCCACTCTAGTGCACCGCGAGACCCTGGCGGCGGAGTGCCGGTGGGGGCCCGTTAAAATCACGGGTTTCCCCTCATCGTCCGCACTGGACCGCCCCTCCCGATGGCCAATTCTCAACAAATGGCGAATGCGATCCGCGCGCTCGCAATGGATGCCGTGCAACAGGCCAACTCCGGCCACCCCGGTGCGCCCATGGGCATGGCCGACATGGCGGTCGCGCTCTGGGGCCGGCACCTGCGCCATAACCCGCAGGACCCGCATTGGGCCGACCGCGACCGCTTCGTGCTCTCGAACGGCCACGGATCGATGCTGATCTACGCGCTGCTGCACCTCACCGGCTACGACCTGCCGATCGAGGAACTGAAGAACTTCCGCCAGTTGCACAGCAAGACCGCCGGCCACCCCGAAGTGGGCGTGACGCCCGGCGTCGAGACGACCACCGGCCCGCTCGGCCAGGGCCTGACGAATGCCGTCGGCATGGCGCTGGCGGAAAAGCTGCTGGCGGCCGAGTTCAACCGGGACGGCCACACCGTGGTCGACCACCACACCTACGTGATGCTGGGCGACGGCTGCCTGATGGAGGGCATCAGCCACGAAGCCGTGGCCCTCGCCGGTGCCTGGCGCCTCGGCAAGCTGATTGCGCTGTACGACGACAACGGCATTTCCATCGACGGCCAGGTCGCGCCCTGGTTCATCGACGACACGCCCAAGCGCTTCGCGGCCTGCGGCTGGAACGTGATCGGCCCGGTGGACGGCCACGATGCCGACGCCGTGGACCAGGCCATCGCCAAGGCGCGCAAGCAGGGCGGCAAGCCCACGCTCATCGTCTGCAAGACGCACATCGGCAAGGGCTCGCCCAACCGCGCCAACACCGCCAAGGCGCACGGCGAGCCGCTCGGCGCCGACGAGATCGCCCTGACGCGCGCCGCGCTCAACTGGCCGCACACGCCGTTCGCCGTGCCGGCCGAGGTGTATGCCGACTGGAACGCCCACGCCGCCGGCGCCAAGGCGCAGGCCGAATGGGACCAGCGCTTTGCCGCCTACCGCGCCGCCTTCCCCGAACTGGCTTCCGAGTTCGAGCGCCGCATGGCGGGCGACCTGCCCAGGCATTTCGCGCAGACTGCGGTCGACGCCGTGGTCGATGCCCACACCAAGGGCGAGACCGTCGCCAGCCGCAAGGCCAGCCAGCTGGCGCTGGAAGCCTTCACCGCCCGCCTGCCCGAGATGCTGGGCGGCAGCGCCGACCTCACCGGCTCCAACCTGACCAACACCAAGGCCACGCCGCCGCTGCGCATGGACGCCAAGGGCGCGGTGGTCCAGACCGAAGACGGCCGGATCGGCCGCCACATCAACTACGGCGTGCGCGAGTTCGGCATGGCGGCGGTGATGAACGGCATCGCGCTGCACGGCGGCTTCATCCCCTACGGTGGCACCTTCCTGACCTTCAGCGACTACAGCCGCAACGCCATCCGCATGGCCGCGCTGATGAAGCAGCGCGTGGTGCATGTCTTCACGCACGACTCCATCGGCCTCGGCGAGGACGGCCCCACGCACCAGTCCATCGAGCACGCGGCCAGCCTGCGCCTGATCCCCAACCTGGACGTGTGGCGCCCGGCCGACACGGCGGAAACCACCGTCGCCTGGAGCGTGGCCCTGTCCAACCGCGCCAAGCCCACGGCGCTGCTGCTCAGCCGCCAGAACCTGCCCTACCTGCCCAAGCGCGACCTGGGCGAGATTTCGCGCGGCGCCTATGTGCTCTCCGAGCCGGCGGACGTGGGCCTCAAGCGCAAGGCCCAGGCCGTCATCATCGCCACCGGCTCCGAAGTGCAGCTGGCGCTCAAGGCGCAGCGCCTGCTGGCAGACAAAAAGGTCGCCGTGCGCGTGGTCTCCATGCCCAGCACCACCACCTTCGACCGCGAGGACGTGAAGTACAAGAAGAGCGTGCTGCCCACCGGCGTGCCGCGCATCGCGGTGGAAATGGGCGCGACCGACGGCTGGTGGAAGTACGGCTGCGCCGCCGTCGTCGGCATCGACACCTACGGCGAATCGGCCCCGGCGCCGGTGCTGTTCAAGCATTTCGGCTTCACCGAAGAGAACGTGGCCGCCACGGTGCTGGCGGCGCTCAAGCGCAAGTAATTTTTGGCAATCCAACCCTGGAGAGACTGAGCTATGGCGATCAAGATTGGTATCAACGGTTTCGGCCGCATCGGCCGCATGGTGTTCCGCGCCGCGGTGCAGAACTTTTCCGACATCGAGGTCGTCGGCATCAACGACTTGCTTGAGCCGGATTACCTGGCCTACATGCTCAAGTACGACAGCGTGCACGGGCGCTTCAAGGGCGAAGTTTCGGTGAGCGGCAGCAACCTGATCGTCAACGGCAAGACCATTCGCCTGACGCAGGAGCGCGACCCGGCCGACCTGAAGTGGAACGAGGTCGGCGCCGACATCGTCATCGAAGCCACCGGCCTATTCCTGACCAAGGAAGGCGCGCAAAAGCACATCGACGCCGGCGCCAAGAAGGTCATCATGTCGGCGCCCTCCAAGGACGACACGCCGATGTTCGTGCACGGCGTGAACTGCAAGACCTACGCCGGCCAGGCCATCATCAGCAACGCCAGCTGCACCACCAACTGCCTGGCGCCCGTGGCCAAGGTGCTGAACGACAAGTGGGGCATCAAGCGCGGCCTGATGACCACCGTGCACGCCGCCACCGCCACGCAAAAGACCGTGGACGGCCCGAGCAACAAGGACTGGCGCGGCGGCCGCGGCATCCTGGAGAACATCATCCCCAGCAGCACCGGCGCGGCCAAGGCGGTGGGCGTGGTGATTCCGGCGCTCAACAAGAAGCTGACCGGCATGAGCTTCCGCGTGCCGACCTCCGACGTGTCGGTGGTCGACCTGACGGTGGAACTGGAAAAGCCCGCCAGCTACAAGGAAATCTGCGCCGAGATGAAGGCACAGTCCGAAGGCGCCCTGAAGGGCATCCTGGGCTACACGGAAGACAAGGTCGTGGCGACCGACTTCCGCGGCGAAGCCTGCACCAGCGTGTTCGACGCCGAGGCCGGCATTGCGCTGGACGACACCTTCCTCAAGGTGGTTGCCTGGTACGACAACGAGTGGGGCTACTCGAACAAGTGCCTGGACATGGTGCGCGTGGTCGCCGCCAAGTAAGTCGATTCGCCGCGCGCAAAAAAGGCCCGCCGCGTGCGGGCTTTTTTGTGCCTGTCGGCATTGGCCTACGCCGCGCGGCGGCGGCTGCCGGGAACCCGCTTGCCGCTGCGGCGCCACCATGGTGCATCTTTGGCTGCAACTATCCGCCATGCGCCCGGCCCACCTTTTCGAACTGTGCAAACGCGCCGTCAACGGCTGGCTAGACGATTTCGCGCCCAGCATGGGCGCCGCCATTTCTTACTACACCGTGTTCTCGCTGGCGCCGCTGCTGGTCATCGTGATTGCGGTGGCCGGCGCGATCTTTGGCCGCGACGCGGTGCAGGGCGAGATCGTCGGCCAATTGCAAGGGCTCATCGGCCACGAGGGTGCCGTGGTGGTGCAGGGCATCATCAAGAACGCCAGCGCGCCGGAGCGGGGCCTGGTGGCTGGCGGCATCGGTGGGGTGGTGCTTCTGGTGGGTGCCACCACGGTGTTCGCCGAACTGCAAAGCGCGCTGGACCGCATCTGGCACGTACCGGAAAAGCGCAAGCCCAGCGGCGTCTGGGCCATCCTGCGCGCGCGCGTGCTGTCCTTCGGGCTGATCCTCGGGCTGGCCTTCCTGCTCATGGTCTCGCTGGTGCTGAGCGCTGCGATCTCGGCGTTCGGTGGCTGGGCGGGCGCGCTGATGCCGGGCTGGGAGCTGCTGCTCCAGGGGGTCAACATGCTGGTCACCATGGCCATCACGGCGCTGCTGTTCGCCATGATCTTCAAGTTCATGCCCTCGGTGCCCATCGCCTGGCGCGACGTGTGGGTGGGTGGCACGGTAACGGCCGTGCTGCTCGAAGCCGGCAAGTTCCTCATTGGCCTGTACCTGGGCAAGAGCGGCGTGGGCGAATCCTTCCAGGCCGCCGGCTCGCTGGTGGTGCTGCTCGCCTGGGTGTACTACGCGGCGCAGATCTTCCTGCTCGGCGCCGAGTTCACCAAGGTGTACTCCGACGACCGGGGCGGGCACGCCGGCCAGTGCGCGGTGCAGGCCACGCGCGTCAGCGCCGAGGTGGCGGCGCAGGGCACGGACGTCCTTGGGTCCCCCGCGCCGCCGCCCGCGCCGCCCGCCCGGCCCGTGCCCGAACCCGCGGTGGGCGTGGTGGTCGGCCTGATTGCCGGGGCGCTCCTGAGCCAGGTGCTGGGGCGCCGCTGGCGCGGCTGGCGTGCACGCCGGTCCCTACGTTCAAAATCCTAGTGAAAATGGCCTCTGACGCTTATCTATAAACAATAGTCGGCTATCAATATAGGAATAATTGGAGGCCTACAGCTTGTCCAGCGCTTCGGCCGGCGACCACGGCGCGCCCGGCTGCAGGGCCCGGGCGGCTTCCAGGCGCCCGAGCAGGCGCAGGGCGGCAGGGTCGCCGGGGGCCGCTTCCAGCAGGGCGTGGAATGCGGCGGAGGCGGCCGCCCAGTCGCGCCGGGCAAAGGCGTCCAGCGCCTCGGCCGAGAGGCGGCAGAGCGCTGCATCGGCGCACGGTGTGTAGACCCGCACCGGCGCGCTCTTGCCCTTCACGACGACCTCGTCGAGCGCCCGCAGGGCGATGTCTGGAGGCAGCAGCGCCGCCGTCGCATCCGAGAGCAGGATGCCGGTGCCGAAGGCCTTGTTGGCGCCCTCCAGCCGGGCGGCCAGGTTCACCGCGTCGCCGATCGCCGTGTACGAAAAGCGCTCGGCCGAGCCGACGTTGCCGACCACCACCCGGCCCGTGTGCAGGCCGATGCGCATGGCAATGCGCGGCAGGCCCCGGCGTTCGAGCGCCTCGCACAGCCCGTCCATCGCCGCCTGCATGGCGATGGCGGCGCGCACCGCGTGCTCGGCGTGCCGGGCGTCGTCGAGCGGCGCGCCCCAGAACGCCATGAGCGCGTCGCCGATGTATTTGTCGATGGTGCCGCCGCTGGCGTGGACGATGGGCGCCATGGCGCCGAAGTACAGGCCCAGCAGCTCCACCGTCTGCTCGGCGCTGAGGCGTTCCGAGAGCGTGGTGAAGCCCGCCAGGTCGGTGAACAGCAGGGTCACCTCGCGGGCCTCGCCGCCCAGGCGCATCAGCCCGGGCTCGGCGATCAGCCGCGAGACCACCTCGGCCGGCACGTACCGCGAGAACATGGCGCGCGTGGCGCGGGCGCGCTGGCGCGCCGCCGCGTAGCCGACCAAGGCCGTGGCACCGTACATGCCGGCGGTCGCCGCCATGGGCAGGAGCGGCGGCAACCAGCGCCCGGCCTTCAGGAACAGCAGCCAGGAGAGCAGGGCGATGCCTGCCACCAGGCCCGCGGCCAGCGCGGCCACGGCGCCGGGGTGCCAGCGCAGGCCCGCGGGCAGCAGCAGCGCCACCGCCAGCAGCACCAGCGCCAACGACCAGCCCTGCGGCGCAAGCCGCAGCCCATCACCGGACAAGCGGTTGTCCAGCAGCGTGGCTTGGAGCTCGACGCCGGGGAACAGCCGCTCGCCGCCCAGGGCGGCAAAAGGCGAATTGAACAGGTCGGCCTGGTGGCGTTGCAGCTCGCTCGCGCTGCGTGCCGAGCGGCCGATCAGCACCACCTTGCCGCGGAAGAAACCCGGCGGCAGCAGGCCGGGCTCCAGCGCCTGGTAGTACGAGCGCGTGTCGAAGGTGCCGCGCGGGCCCCGGTAGGCCACCAGGTCGGCCGAAGCGGTGGCTGGGGCGCCCGGCCGCAAGGCCTGCGCCAGCTCGGCGGAAAAGCTCCCGGCGTCCTGCGGCGTGCGGCGCACGACGAAGTCGTCGTCCGGGTCGACGCCGGCGTCGCCGTGCCGGGCGCCCGCCGCGCGCAGGGCGGCCAGCGGGCGCACCTCGGTCCAGAGCGTGGCGCTGGCGCTCTCGACCTGCTCGCGTGCCGAGGCCAGCACCACCGGCAGCCCCGCCGCCGTGGCCGCCGCGATGGCCTCCGCGAACGCGCCGTCCTGCTCCGGCGTGCTGGGGTCGGCGAACACCACGTCGAAGCCGACGGCCGCTGCACCGTCCTCGCGCAGGCGCTCGAGCAGGCGCGCGTGCAGGCTGCGCGGGAACGGCCAGTTCTGCTGCACCTGCTGGAACGTGGGCTCGTCGATCGCCAGGACGACCGCCGGAAGATAGCTGCGCTGCGTTGCCGCCAGCGACGTCCAGAGGTCGAAGGTCTTGAACTCCAGGGCGTGCCAGGGCCTGCCGAGTGAGGCTGCGCCTACCAGCAGCAGGGCCAGCAGGGCCGCGCCCAGCGCGGGCAGCAGCCGCCTAGGGCCTGTGAACACCATGGAAGGGGTCGCGAAGCCCATGGCAGCCTGCCCATCAAGGCGCGCGACGCCGTGCGTGCGTCCGCACGCACAAGAAGCGCAACGCCGATGGGCGGGCTGCCATGGGCTTCCCTTCGGGTTGCCTCGCAAAGGGGCCGTCTGCGGCGTTGCCCGCGCTTGCAAGGCGCCAGCCTTGCTGCGCACGCGCGCCTTGCATCCAGCACCTTTGCCAGGCAACGCGATCCCCTTTCATGGTGTTCACAGGCCCTAGAACCGGTAGCGCGCATCGATGACGTAGCGGGTCTTCTGGCGTGCGGACTTGGGGCCGAGGAGGTTCAGGGCGGCGGCGCCGACCACCCAGCGCTTGTCCTGCGACTCCCAGAAGGCCATGAGGTCCAGGCCCCAGCCGGGCGGGCGCGGCGTGAGGTTCTCCTTGTCCTCGAAGCGCTCGGAGCGGTACACCGCGCGCCCGCTGACGTAGACGCGCGCGCCGCTCGCCCAGGTCGCGCCCAGCACGGCGGTGTGGCGCGGAATGTAGGGAATCATGCGGCCGTCCACCCGTTCGTCGCCCACGCCATAGCTGCTTTCGCTGTGCTGGTACAGGTACTTGGCGTAGCCCGACCACTGGCGGTTGAACATGTGGTTGGCGCTTGCGGCCAGCACCTTGAGCGTGCCACCCTCGTAGCTGGGGGTGTCCTCGAGCACATCGGTGCTGGACAGGTTGGCCAGTTGGGCATTGCGCAGTTCTTCGAGGAACGGCAGGCTGGGCGTGCGCAAGTCGACCCCGATGGTGCCCGGGTTGGACAGGCGCAGGTGGTCGGCGCGGAACTTCAGGAAGGTGGCGGGGCCCGTTTCCAGCCCCCACTGCAGCGCGACGCGCTTGTAGCGCCCGCCGGCTTCGAGCAACTGGTCTTCCACGGGGATGCCCGCCGTCTCGGTGCCGGCCAGGGTGGACGTGCTGAGCGGACGCATCCAGTCCTGGTAGGCCAGGCGCAAGGTGTGGCCCGGCGCTGGCTGCAGCACCACGCCGGCACGGGGCGTGAACACGCGCTCGGTATCGTGGCGCCGGGCACGGTCGCCATCGACATGGTCCAGCAGTACCAGCGCGTAGGCGTTTTCGCCGTCCACGCGGTGGCGGATCTGCTGCCACCCGAGTGCGCCGTCCAGCTGCAGGAGCGCGTTGTAGCGGTGGTGCCCCCCCAGCGTGAAGGCGGTGTAGCGCCGGTCGATCGCATTGGTGCCGACGAATACCAGGCGGTCGGCGTGCAGCAGCTCGCCACTGGGCGAGGTGGCCGCGATCAAGCCGTCGGCGGCAGCGATGCTGGACTGCTTCTCCGCCACATGTTCCAGCGTGGCGCTCCAGCGCGTGCCGGGGAACGGGTCGACGGTGTGGCGCAACTGGAGGTCGTTGAACTGTTTGCGCGGGTGTGCGCCAAGCCCAACGACGCCCTGGAGCCCACCCACGGAAAACAGCGCCGGAAAATCCCGGATCATGGTGTTCTCCACGCTGCGCCCGAGCTTGATCCAGGTGTGTTCGGTCGGCGTCCAGCGGTAGGACAGACCCATTGCGCCCTGCGTCTGGGTCGTGTCCAGCGATGAGGCAAACAGGTTGTTGGCGCGCAGGCCCACGTCGAAGTAGTTGGTGTAGGCAAACAGGTTCAGGCGCTCGCTGGGTTGCGCACCCAGGCCCACGGTCAGCACCCGTGCGTCCACTTCTGCCGTCCCGGACGCGTCGTGAAACGCTGGTTGGTTGATCACCCCCACGTCGATGGGAAAGCGCAGTGCCCGCGCAGTCTGCGCCTTCACAAACCAGGAAACCGGCACATGCCGGTTGTCCATGCCATTGAGGGTGATCGCCGGCGAAGACAGGCGGTAGAACTCACGGTCCAGCGTCAGCCCGGCGGCTCCGTGGGTGCCGGGCTGCTGCAACAGCGAGGAGTAGCGCTGGCTGGCGCCAAAGGCCATGGGGTCGGTCAGGAAGCCCTGGAACAGCGCCGAATTCTTGTTGAATTCGCCCCGGTAGCGGTCGGCCAGGAACAGGTGGCTCGCGCCCCAGTAGGGCGAGAAGCTCTGCTGGGCGAGCTCCAGCGCCCAGTCCTCCATGCCGAAGAAGGCGAGCGCGGCGCCCAGGTTCGCGCTGCCCTTCTGGTCGTTGGCGATCTGGTTGAGCGACTTCAGGTAGGGCATGCGCGCGAGCGCGGCGCGCGCGGCCTGCACGGCGTCGCCGGGCGCGAACAGGTCGGTGTGGATCTGCGCCAGCAGCATGTAGGGCAGCGGGTCCTTGTCGTCGAGCGCGCTGGCCTGGCGCAGCGTGGTGATGGCGTCCTGGTGGCGGCCGAGCTGGTAGTAGGCGACGGCGGTCCAGACCTTGGCGCGGGCGTAGCGCGGCTCCATCACCCCGGCGCGCAGGAAGGCGTCCAGCGCGGCTTCGGGCTGGCCCTGCTTGAGGCGCAGCAGCCCCTGGCCGGTGAGGGCGACGTAATCGGCAGGGTTCTCATCCAGCGCCGTGGTGAAGGCCGCTTCGGCTTCGGCGAAGCGGTTGGTGAAGGTCTCCAGCGTGCCGCGCTCGCCCTGTGCGCCGGCCGCGTGCGGGTCCAGCCGCAGCGCCTCCTGCAGGTTGCGGCGCGCCGGCGCGGTGTCCTCGCGCTCGGTGTGCGCGCTGCCCAGGCCCAGCCAGCCGCGCGCATCGTCCGGAGCGAGCCGCGTGGCCTCGGCGTAGGCGGCGAGGGTGGCGGGGGCGTCGCCCTGGCGCCGGGCCAGGGCGGCGCGCACCAGGGCCAGCTCGGCACTGCCGCCGGTCGGGGCGGCCGCCAGCGTTGCGGCGGCGGCGTCCAGGCGGTCGGTCAGCAGCTGCACGCGCGCCTGCTCGGCCAGCAGGGCGGGGTGCGCCGACCAGCGTGCCTGCGCGCTCTGCAGCGTCTGCAGGGCGGCGTCGCCCTCGCCGGCTATCAGCTGCAGTTCGGCGTGCATCAGCCACGCGGCCAGGGGCGCTGTGCCCGATGCCACCTGGCGCGCCAATTGGGCGCGGGCGCCGGGCAGGTCGCCCGCTTGCAGCGCGGTGAAGGCTTCCAGCGCCGCCACCCATTCCGGGGGAGCGCCGGCGCGCGCTCCGGCCAGCGCTGCGCGCGCCGCCTCGGGCCGGCGCGCCGCGAGTGCGTCCAGCACCGCTTGCAGCCCGGCGGGCGGGGGATCGGCGCGCAGGTGCGGCAGCGGGTCGGCCTGCAGCGCGTTGACCCATTGCACGCGGTCGCGCGGCTGGGCGAGCAGCATCTTCACCGGCGCCTTGCCGACCTCAGCGTAGGCGGCCTCGTTGGCGCCCACGCTCAGCCGACCTTGCGCGTTGCCGAATTCGACCGTGCCCGAGAGCACGGTGAGCAGCGTGCGCCCGTCGGGTTCGACGCTGATGTCCCAGTCGGTGCCGCGGATGGCGGCGGTAGCGGCCGGCGTTTCCAACTGCAGGGGGCTTCCGGGCGGGCGGCGCGTCTGCGTCCAGGCGCGGCCCGCGTCCAGGCGCAGCGTGGTGGTGTTCTGTCCGGGCGCGGCCACCGCCTTTACCTGCAGCACGGTGTTCTGGTGCAGGCGCAACTGGGTCTCGTCGGCGAAGACCAGGGCCATGCGCGCCGATTCGCGCGTGCGCACGAAGTCGCCGGCGGTCAGGGCCTGCGCCTGGCGGGCGGGGCGCCAATCTGTCGCGCTCGCGGAGCGCTGGTCGCCGGCGCCCTGCAGGCTGAGGATTTCCGCCGCCGCGCCCGGCGGCAGGGCGGCGCGTGCAGGCAGCACGGCAAGGGCGATGGCAGGGGCCAGCAAAGCCGTGACAACGGCCCGGGCAGATCGTCGGGGCATGGCGCGCACCTTGGTTGGAGATGAAGCGGAAATTATGCGGTGCCGACCGCCCTGCGCGCACCACCGCCGAGGGCGCAAGCAGCGCAAATGTCACGAAGCCGGCGCGAAAAAGCCGGGCGGTGAAAATTTTCAAAAATTCCATTAGAAATGGGCTCTAGCGCTTATATTTAAACGATTTGTTGCTATTTAATTAGGAGCTTGTGGCGGGAATGCTGCGCGCGCCGACCCCGCGCACCGCGCGGGCGTGTCCAGCGCGTTACACGCCAAGTGGCCGGCACGCCCTAGCATGGCGGGGAATAGGCTCCACCCACGCGCACGATCGGCCCGCCATGCTCAACTTCAACTTCTACAACCCCACACGCATCCTGTTCGGCGCCGGCAAGGTTGCCGAGATGGCGCCGTTCATCCCCGAGCAGGCGCGCGTGCTGGTGCTCTACGGTGGCGGCAGCGCGCGCAGTACCGGCACGCTGGGCGAGGTGCTGGCGGCGCTGGGCAGCCGTACGGTGTTCGAATTCGGCGGCATCGAGCCCAACCCGACCTACGAAACGCTGTCCCGCGCCGTGGACCTGGCCCGCGCCGAGCGCGTCGATTTCCTGCTGGCCGTCGGTGGCGGCTCGGTGCTCGACGGCTGCAAGTTCGTCGCCGCCGCCGTGCCCTTCGAGGGCGACACCTGGTCCATCCTGGAAAGGCGCGGCAGCAACATTGCGCGCGCCCTGCCCATGGGCGCCGTGCTCACGCTGCCCGCCACGGGCTCGGAGATGAACAACGGCGGCGTGGTCACGCGCAAGGCGACGCACGCCAAGCTGGCGTTTTCCAGCCCGCTGTGCTTCCCGCAGTTCTCGGTGCTCGACCCGACCAAGACCTACACCCTGCCGCCCCGGCAGATCGCCAACGGCCTGGTCGACGCCTTCGTCCACACCATGGAGCAGTACCTCACCTACCCGGTGAACGCGCTCGCGCAGGACCGCTTTGCCGAGGGTCTGCTGCAGACCCTGGTCGAGCTGGCGCCGCGCGCCATGCAGGAAGGCGCGCCCGACTACGACAACCGCGCCAACCTGATGTGGACCGCCACGCTGGCCCTCAACGGCCTGATCGGCGCCGGCGTGCCGCAGGACTGGGCCACGCACATGATCGGCCACGAGCTCACCGCGCTCTACGGCATCGACCACGCGCGCACCCTGGCCATCGTGCTGCCGCAGGTCATGCAGGCGCGCCGCGAAGCCAAGCGCGCCAAACTGCTGCAGTACGCCGAGCGGGTGTGGGGCATCACCGAGGGCAGCGAAGACGCGCGCATCGACGCGGCCATTGCCCGCACCGTGGCCTTCTTCGAAAGCGTGGGCGTGCCCACGCGCCTCTCGGCCTACCAACTGGGCGGTGAGGCCGTGGACGCAGTGGTGGCGGCGCTCACCGCGCACGGCATGCTCAAGCTGGGCGAGCAGCGCGCCATCACGCCGGACGTCAGCCGGGCGATTCTCGAAGCCGCGCTGTGACGCGGTGACCGGGCCGGCCGCGCTGGCGCTGCCAGAATGGCGGACGCTGCAACGTTCTGAGGAAACTGCCCCATGACCCCCCCACTGTCCGGCGTGCGCATCGTCGAATTCGAAGGCATCGGCCCCGGCCCGCTGGCCGGGCGCATGCTGGCCGACATGGGCGCCGAGGTCACCGTCATCGCACGGCCGCAGCAAGGCGCCGTGGCGGCGCAGCTCGGCGGCGGTGGCGAGAACCCGCTGCGCCGTGGCAAGCGCGTGCTGCTGCTCGATCTGAAGCAGGACGCAGCGCGCGCCGAGGCCATGGCATTGGTAGCGCGGGCGGACGCGCTGATCGAGGGCAACCGCCCGGGAGTGATGGAACGCCTGGGCCTGGGCCCGGCGGAGTGCGCGGCGCACAACCCGCGCCTGGTCTATGGCCGCATGACCGGCTGGGGCCAGAGCGGCCCGCTCGCCCAGGCGGCCGGGCACGATCTGAATTACGTCGCGCTCAGCGGCATGCTGGCGCTCTCCGCCCACCGGGGCGAGCGCCCCATCGTGCCGCCCACGGTGCTGGGCGACGCGGGCGGCGCGCTCACCCTGGCGTTCGGCCTGGTGTGCGCGGTGCTGGAGGCGCGCAGCAGCGGCCAGGGCCGCGTGGTCGACGCCGCCATCGTCGATGCCGTGGCTGCGCTGGGCGGCATCGCGCAGTGGATCACCGCCGCCGGCCAGCTGGGCGGCGAGCGGCCCAGCCCGTTCCACGATTCGCCCTTCTACGACGTGTACCGCTGCGCCGATGGCGGCTGCATCACGCTCGGCGCGCTGGAGCCGCAGTTCTATGCGCTACTCATGGAAAAACTGGGCCTGGCCGATGTGGAGCTCGGGCGCCAGTACGACACGCGCGCCTGGCCGGCCCTGAAGGAACGGCTCACGGCGCTCTTCGCCAGCCAGCCGCGCGCCCATTGGGAAGCCCTGCTGGAAGGTACCGACGTCTGTTTTGCCCCGGTGCTGAGCGCCGAGGAGGCGGCCGACCACCCGCACAACCGGGCGCGGGCGACCTATGTGCGCACGGCCAGCGGCGCGTTGGACGTGGCGCCCGCGCCGCGGTTTCTGCCGCTGGTGGGCGGCGCGGGGGCGGCCGAATGAAAGCCATGCGGCGCCTGATGGGCGCGCTGGCGGTGCTGGGTATTGCAGCGGCGGCGCTGCTCAGCTGGGCGTGGGCGCCCGACCTGCCCACCGCCGAGCTGGAACAACGCTGGGCCCAGCCGCCCTCGACCTTTATCGAGGTGCAAGGCCAGCGCGTGCACCTGCGCGACGAAGGCCCGCGTGACGACCTAGTGCCCATCGTGCTCATCCACGGCACCTCGGCCAGCCTGCACACCTGGGACGGCTGGGCCGAGGCGCTGCGCAGCCAGCGCCGGGTGATTCGCTTCGACCTGCCGGGTTTTGGTCTCACCGGCCCGAATGCGGCGGGCGACTACTCCATGGCGGTGTATGTGCAGTTTGTGGGTGCGTTGCTGGACCAGTTGGGCGTGCAGCGCGCGGTGCTGGCTGGCAATTCCCTCGGGGGTGAGGTGGCCTGGGCTACGGCGCACGCCATGCCCGAGCGGGTGGACAAGCTCATTTTGGTGGATGCTGCGGGGTACGTGTTTGAGGCGGAATCGATGCCGATCGCTTTTCGCATCGCCGCCACGCCGGGCCTGAGCGTGCTCATGCGGCAGTTGCTGCCGCCGGGCATGGTCGAAAAATCGGTGCGCAGTGTCTACGGCGATCCGGCGCGCGTCACACCGCAACTGGTGCAGCGCTACCGCGACCTTGCGCTTCGCGCGGGCAATCGGCACGCGCTGGCCACGCGCATGGCGCAGCACAACACCGGGCGCGAGCAGGACATTCGCGACCTGAAGATTCCCACACTCATTCTTTGGGGTGCTCGCGATCGCTTGATTCCACCTGCCAACGGCGACCGTTTTGCCGCCGACATACAGGGCTCCCAGCTGGTCGTGTTTCCCGAGCTGGGCCATGTGCCGCAAGAGGAAGATCCGGCCGCCACGGTGGCGGTGGTGCAGAAGTTTCTGGAGCAGCCGAGGTCCAACTAGCTGAAAGGTCCCTTGCAATGAAGTTTGCCGTGATGGGCGCAGGCGCCGTCGGCTGCTACTACGGCGGCATGCTGGCCCGCGCCGGGCACGACGTGGTGCTGGTGGCCCGCCCCGCCCACGTCGAGGCCATGCAGCGCGAAGGCCTGCTGCTGGACACCCAGACCTTTCAGGAGCGCGTGCGCGTGCAGGCCAGCACCCAGCCCGAAGGCGTGCAGGGCGCGCAGTGCGTGCTCTTCTGCGTCAAGTCCACCGACACCGAAAGCGCGGGCCTGGCCATGGCGCCGTATCTGGCAGAAGGCGCCACCGTGCTCAGCCTGCAGAACGGCGTGGACAACGCCGAGCGCCTGGCGGCCGTGCTGCAGCGCCCGGTACTGCCCGCAGTGGTCTATGTGGCCACTGCCATGGCGGGGCCCGGGCACGTGCGCCACTTCGGGCGGGGCGAACTGGTGATTGCGCCCTCGCCGACGAGCGAGCAGCTCGCGCGGACGTTCGCCGCTGCCGGCATCCCCATGCAGGTGTCGGACAACGTGGCCGGCGCGCTGTGGGCCAAGCTGGTGCTCAATTGCGTGTACAACCCGCTCTCGGCCATCACCCGCTTGCCGTATGGCGAAATCGTCAACGCGCAAGGACTGGATGTGCCGCGCGCCATGGACGACATCGTGCGCGAATGCCTGGCCGTGGCGCACGCCAGCGGCATTGCGCTGCCCGAGGGCACGACCGAGGCGGTGCTGCCGCTCGCGGCCTCCATGCCGGGCCAGGTGTCCTCGACCGCGCAGGATCTGGCGCGCGGCCGGCACACCGAGATCGACCACCTGAACGGCTTCATCGTGCGCCGGGGCGAGGCGCTGGGCATCGCCACGCCCGCCAACCGCCTGTTGCACACCCTGGTGCGCCTGCTGGAGGCGCGCCAGCCCTAATCCGCGACCTGCGCGGTTTCGACGAACACCAGTTCGCAGGCGTTCGCGCCCGAATCGGCGCGGGTGAGGGAGCTGGTCCAGCGCCAGCCGCTGGCGTCGCTCACGTTCACCAGGTGGCCGGTGAGGCGCACCAGGCTGCCCGTGCGCGCCTTGCGCAGCGTCTTCTCAACGCTTGCATTGGCGGCGATCAGGTGCATGTTGGCGGAGGACTCGACGATTTCCTGCACCGGAATGGGGGGCTCGCCCTGCCAGCGGTAGAAGTACCAGCGCCGGCCCTGGCTGATGTCGAGCTGGCGGAACACCGCCGGGTCGGCCATGCGCTTCCAGCCCAGCGCCAGGTCCAGCGGCGCGAGGTCGGCTTCCTTGCCCAGGGTGTAGTCCTCGCGCGACAGCACCCGGGCGTCAATGGCAAAACGCGCCACGGGCTGGATCTGGAAACCCTTGAACGCGAACGCCGCTTTGTCCGTGGGCCCTTGCGCCGGCACCTGCAGGGCGGCCTGCGCGCTGAGTGTGGCAACGCGGCCCGCGCTCGGCGCGTAGTGCGTGCGCACCGACTCGATGGCGAAGAACGCCGCCACCATGACGACGGCGGCTTTGAGGACCGTGCCGAGGCGCATGGCCGCGCGCAAGCTTCGGTCTCAGTGGTGGTGCCCGTGCTCCCCATGCACATGCCGGTGCGCGATCTCCTCGGCGCTGGCGGCGCGCACGCCCGTCACCTTGCAGGAAAAGCGCAGCGCCTGCCCGGCCAGCGGGTGGTTGCCGTCGAGGTGCACCTCGGGGCCCTTGATCTTGACGACGTTGAACATCTGCGGCTGGCCGTCCGCGCCGGGGCCCTGCAACTGGCCGCCAACCTTCACGCCGGGCGGGAACTCGCTTTTCGGGATGGTGCGCACCAGGCTTTCGTCGCGCGCGCCGAAAGCGTCCTCCACGGCCAGGTCCAGCGTGGTCGCATAGCCCACGGCCTGGCCATCGAGGGCCGCCTCCACCTTGGGGAAGATGTTCTCGTAGCCGCCGTGCAGGTAGGACAACTGGCCCTTGTCGAGCGGCTTGCCGGCGGGGGTCGTGAGCTGGTAGCTGAGCGTGACGGCGCTGTCTTTGTCGATCTTCATCGGGTGCCTTGGAAAGTCGGGTCGAAGAAATGGGCGCTGCGCAGGTCGCGCAGCGCCGCTGTGGGCCGATTGTCCCCGACCTGGGAACGTGTGGACGTTCCCACGCCGTCTTAGGCCGGCACTTCGTCCTGCGCCGCGCCGGGGTAGCGGGCAAAGCGCCGCGCCTGGCTGCCGTGCACCGGGTCGCTTTCCTTCCACGGCCAGCCGCCGAACTGGGTGCGGCGGTAGTCCTGCATGGCCTGCATGATTTCCTGCTGCGTGTTCATGACGAAGGGGCCGTACTGCGCCACCGGCTCGCCGATCGGCCGGCCTTGCAGCAGCAGGCACTCGGCCACGTCGCTGCCGGTGTTCTCCAGCCACAGGTCCTGGCGGGCCAGTACTTCCAGCGCGGCGTGGTCGCCCAGCCGCGTGCCGCCGAGCCGCAATTGCTGGCCGGCGAAGAAATACAGCATGCGCCGCGTCTGGGCGCCGCGCGCGGCCGGCAGCAGCCAGCGCGCGCCGGGTTCGAGCTTGAGCGTCCAGATGGCGACGTCGCTGTCCGGCGCGGATGCCCAGGATTCGGGCGGCGGCGGCAAGGGCGCGTCCGCGCCCGGCAGCGCGCCGGCCACGACGGTGACGGTGGTCGCGCGGCCCGCCTCGTCCCGGTGCACCAGGCGCGGGATGCGCTCGTTCCACAGCATGGTGAAGTGCGGCGCCACCATCTTGTTCTTCGCCGGCAGGTTCAGCCAGATCTGGAACAGCTCCAGCGGGTTGGGTGCGGTGCTGTCGAGCAGCGGGAACATCTCGGAGTGCTGGATGCCCTTGCCGGCCGTCACCCACTGCACGTCGCCGCCGCCAAAGCGGGCTGCCGCGCCGAGCGAATCGGCGTGGTCGATCAGGCCCTTGCGCACCAGCGTCACGGTCTCGAAACCGCGGTGCGGGTGGCCCGGAAAGCCCGGCACCACGTCGCCGTGGTACATGCTCCAGCCGTCCTTGCGGCTGAAGTCGCTGCCGATCTGCCGGCCTTCCAGCGACACGGCAGGGCCGCGCTCGGCGTTGCCGGGCGGGTAGGCGTCGTCGTGGTGGGCGCAGAACAGGAATGGGTCCAGTGTCGGCCACAGCGGACCGAGCTGCTGGCTGCTCAGGACGGGCGCATCGGCGCCGTGGGGGGAAGCAGTGGCAGTGGGCATGGGAAAAAGCTCCAGGTGGACGCCGCCCCGTGCAGGCGGCAATGCCCTTTTACCTGGGGCCGGCGCGGCGCATGAAAAGGTGCGCTGCGTGGAACACTGAAGTGCCCGCATGCAACGGCGCTGCCACATCGCCGCAGAATGCTCTCTTAACAATAGCTACAAATACTTATGCATAAAGCGCTGGGTGCCTATTTGGCTTTGAATTTTTCGGCCGCACGGCATGGTGCCGCCGCGTCACGTCCGGACGCGCTGGTAGCGCACCTGCATGACCTGCGTCCAGCTGCCGTCGGGCTGCAGCGCCAGCGAGGTCAGGGTGCGCTCATCGGGGCCGGCCAGCGCGATCACGTCGCGGTAGCGGCTGGTACCGCCGCCGCCGGTGCAGTTCGGGCCCTCGGTTTCCAGCGTGAGCGTCTGCCGCGCGGCATCGAGCGTGCCGCGGTAGAAGAACATGCAGGCCATCATCGAGCCCGCCCAGCTGCCGACGAAGGCGCCCTGCGCCGGGTCGTAGCCGAGCGTCATCAGCATGTGCCCGCTGCTGCCGTCCGGCATGCTGGCGCTGCCTTCGCACACCACCCACAGCGCGCCCAGGGCGCGGACATGTTCGGTCCCGGTGCTGGGCGGCGGCTCGGACGCGGCGCTGCACTCCGATGTGCAGGTCCAGTCGCCGAGCAGTTGCTGCGACCAGCGGTGCTCGTCGTGCGGTTGGGCGTTGGTCATGGTGTTCTCCTTGTGAAAAGGCGCGGCCGGCCTACGGCGCCGGCTGCGCGAGCAGCATCCACTGCATGCCGAAGCGGTCCGTCACCATGGCGAACCGGGGCGAATAGAAGGTTTTGGTGGGCGCCATCGTGACCTGCCCGCCCGCGGCCAGCGCCGCGCACCGGCGCTCGACTTCCTCCACCGTGGCGAGCGTGATCGCCAGGCCGAAACCCTGGAAACGCGTCGTGCCACTGGCCATGCCGTCGGACAGGAAGATCTCCGTGCCGCCTACCGTCATGGCGCCGTGCATGACCTTGTCCGGCGCGGGCGCGGGGCCGTCGGGGCAGGCCTGTGGCTCGGGGTTGTCGCGGTAGCGCATCAGCGCGCCGCGCTGGGCGCCCAGGGCCTGCTCGTAGAAGGCCAGGGCCTCCTCGCAGCGGCCTTCGAAGAACAGATAGGGGGTCACGGTGGTGGGCATGGGGGCTCCTTGCAAACGGGGGAAGGGTCGCCGCCGGCAGCGGTTGCGAGTACTTGTGGACGGCGTACACAAATACTCGCAGAGAAAATGGACGCTGTCTACAATCAAGCCTGCCCATGGATGCAATAAAACGTAAACCCGCGCAGCGCAGCACCTACCGCCACGGCGATTTGCGCCGCGCGCTGCTGGAGGCGGGCATCGCCCTGGCGCGGGACGGCGGCCCCGAGGCCGTGGTGCTGCGCGAAGCCACGCGACGCGCCGGCGTCGCGCCCAATGCCGCCTACCGGCACTTCGCCAGCCGGGAGGACCTCCTCGCGGCGGTGCGCGCGCAGGCCTTGGCCGAGGTCGGCCGCGCCATGCAGGCGCAATACGCCGCCGCGTCGGCATCGGGCTCGGCCGCGGACCGGGCGCGCGCGCGGGTGCGGGCGGTCGGCCGGGGCTACCTCGGCTTCGCGCTGGCCGAAACCGGGCTGTTCCGCACCGCGTTCGGCGGGCCGTTTGAAGTTGACCCCGAGGCGGCGCGGGCGGGCGCCGAGGGGCACAACCCCTTTGGCCACCTGAACGCGGCGCTGGATGCGCTCGTCGCCGCCGGCGCGCTGGCGCCCGAGCGGCGCGCCGGCGCCGAATACCTGGCCTGGTCCAGCGTGCACGGGCTCGCGCTGCTGGCGCTGGACGGACCGCTCAAGGCGCTGCCGCGGCCGGCCCTGGTCGCGCTCGGCGAGCGCCTGCTCGACATGGTCGAGCGCGGCCTGTAAGAGCGTGTTCAAAGCGTTTCGAATAAGCTGCGACGCGCGCGGCCCTGCAAGACCGGGGTGATTCCGCTGCACCGAACCCGACGAACCACCACCCACCCCCGAGGAAAAACCGACATGACCGTTCCCACGCGCCTTGCAGCACTCGCCCTTTTCGCCTCAGGCGCCCTCGCCGCGGCGCCAGCGCTGGCGGCAGACACCGTGAAGGTGGGCCTGCTGAGCACGCTGTCGGGGCCGGGCTCGGGGCTGGGCATCGACATCCGCGACGGCTTCCAGCTCGCGATGAAGCACAACGGCGGCAAGCTCGGCAACCTGCCTGCCGAAGTCGTCGTGGTGGACGACCAGCAGAGCCCGGACGCCGCCAAGCAGACCGCCGAGCGCCTGATCAAGCGCGAGCGGGTCGATTTCCTGACCGGCATCGTGTTCTCGAACATCATGCTGGCGGTGGGCCCCACGGTGTTCCAGTCCAAGACCTTCTACCTGAGCGCCAACGCCGGCCCCTCGCAGTACGCCGGCGCGCAGTGCAACCCCTATTTCTTCAGCGTTTCCTACCAGAACGACAACATGCACGAAGCCGTCGGCAAGACCGTGGGCGACAAGGGCTTCAAGAAGGTGGCGCTGCTCGCGCCCAACTACCCGGCGGGCAAGGACGCGCTGGCCGGCTTCAAGCGCTACTACAAGGGCGAGATCGTGCAGGAGGTGTACACGCCGCTCAGCCAGCTCGACTACGGCGCCGAACTGTCCAACCTGCGCGCTTCCGGCGCCGACGCGGTGTACATCTTCTTGCCCGGCGGCCTGGGCATCAATTTCATCAAGCAGTTCGTCGGCGCCGGCCTGTCCAAGGACATGACGCTGTTCGGCCCCGGCTTCTCGGCGGACGAGGACGTGATCCGCGCCGTCGGCGAGCCCATGCTCGGCATGTTCAACAGCTCGCAGTGGGGGCACGACCTGGACAACGCCGCCAACAAGCGCTTCGTGGCCGATTTCCAGAAGGAATACGGCCGCCTGCCGACGCTCTACGCGGCCCAGGGCTACGACGCCGCGCAGCTGATGAGCGCTGCGGTGCGCGACACCAAGGGCAAGCTCGGCGACAAGGAGGCGGTGCGCAAGGCACTCAAGGCGGCCAGGTTCGACTCGGTGCGCGGCAGCTTCAAGTTCAACAGCAACCAGTTCCCGGTCCAGGACTACTACCTGCGCGTCATCGGCAAGGACGCCCAGGGCCGCATCACCAACAAGACGCTGTCGCCGGTGTTCAAGGCCCACGGCGACGCCTACGCCGCGCAGTGCAAGATGCCCGCCTGATTGCGCAGCCACGCCCGCGCGCCCATGGCAACCCTGGTGCTTGAGCAGATGCTCAACGGCCTGCAGTTCGGCCTGATGCTGTTCCTGCTGGCGGCCGGCCTCACGCTGGTGTTCGGCATCATGGACATGATCAACCTGGCGCACGGCTCGCTGTACATGCTGGGCGCCTACCTGGTGGCCAGCATCGCCGCGGCCTCCGGCTCGTTCTGGGTCGGGCTGGGCGGCGGCGTTCTGGCCACGGCGGCGCTGGGCGCGCTGCTGGAGGTCTCGGTGCTGCGGCGCCTCTACCAGCGCGACCACCTCGCGCAGGTGCTGGGCACCTTCGCCCTCCTGCTCATGGCCAACGAGGTCGTGCGCATGCTCTGGGGATCGCAGCCGCTGCAGCTCAACCCGCCGCCCGCGCTCGCCGGCCCGGTGGAGCTGTGGCCGGGCTTTGTCTATCCGGCCTTTCGCCTGTTCATCATCGGCGTCGGCCTGGCCGTGGCGCTGGCGCTCTACCTGCTGGTCACGCAGACGCGCGTCGGCATGCAGGTGCGCGCCGGGGCATCCAACCGCGAGATGGCGCTCGCCATGGGCACCAATGTGCGCCGGCTGTTCACGGCGCTGTTCGCGCTGGGCGCCGCGCTGTGCGCCGTCGCGGGCGGGATGCTCGGGCCGCTGCTGGCGGTGCAGGTGGGCATGGGCGAGAGCATCCTCATCCTGGCCTTCGTGGTGATCGTCATTGGCGGCATCGGCTCGATCCGCGGGGCGCTGCTCGGCGCGCTGCTGGTCGGCGTGGTCGATACCGCCGGGCGCACGCTGATTCCGCTGCTCTTCGGCCAGCTCATGGGGCCGGCGGCAGCGGCCAATGCCGGGCCGGCCGTGGCGTCCATCCTGATCTATGTGCTGATGGCCGCCGTCTTGTTCTGGAAGCCCCGAGGCCTGTTCCCCGCGCATTGACCGTCTTCATGATTTCCAGCGAAAAGCCCTCGCCCAGCCTGCTCGACCACCGCCTCCCCCTGCGCTGGGGCGTGCCGCTGCTCCTGCTACTGGTACTGCTGCCCTTCGCCGCCGAGGCGCTGGGCGAAGGTTTCTACATCGGCGTGGCGAGCCGCATCCTGATCTTCGCGCTGGCCGCGACCAGCCTGAACCTCATCCTTGGCTTTGGCGGCATGGTCAGTTTCGGGCACGCGGCCTTCGTCGGCATCGGCGCCTACACCGTGGGCATCCTGATGCAGAGCGGTGTGGTGTCGGGCTGGGCGGCCTGGCCGGCGGCCTTCGTGCTGGGCGGGGTGTTCGCCTGTGCAATCGGCCTGGTCAGCCTGCGCACGCAGGGCGTGTACTTCATCATGATCACGCTGGCCTTCGCGCAGATGCTGTTCTACCTGATGGTCTCGCTCAAGCCCTACGGCGGCGAGGACGGCCTGGCGCTGCCGCAGCGCTCGCAGCTTGGCCTGGGGATCGACCTGGCGAGCGACACGCAGTTCTACTTCGTCGTGCTGGCGCTGTGCGTGCTGGCGTTCCTCGCGCTGCAGCGCCTGCTCAACGCCCGCTTCGGCCATGTGCTGCAGGGCATCCGCGAAAACGAAGTCCGCATGGAGGCGCTGGGCTACCCGGTGCTGCGCTACAAGCTCGTCGCCTTCGCCCTGGCCGGCGCCGTGGCGGGCCTGGCGGGCGCACTGCTGGCCAACCAGGGCGGCTTCGTCAGCCCCGCGCTGATGCAGTGGAGCCAATCCGGCATGCTGATGGTGATGGTCATCCTCGGCGGCGTGGGCCACCTGCTGGGCGGCCTGGTCGGCGCCGCCGCCTTCCTGATCCTCGAAGAAGTGCTGGTCGGCTACACCGTGCACTGGCAGATGGGCCTGGGCGCCGTGCTGCTGGGCGTGGTGCTGCTCGCCCCCAACGGGCTGATGAGCCTGCTGCGGCGCGGCCAGGAGCGGGCATGAGCGGCGCGCCCCTGCTCGCCGCGCTGCAGCTCGTCAAGCGCTTTGGCGGCCTGGCGGCGACCGACGGCGCCTCGCTCACCGTGCAGGCGGGGGAGACGCACGCACTGATCGGCCCGAATGGCGCCGGCAAGACGACACTGATCCACCAGCTCTCGGGCGCGCTCGCGCCGACCAGCGGCAGCATCTGGTTCGGCGGGCAGGCCATCACCGGCCTGCCCATGCACACGCGCGCGCGCCTGGGCCTGGTGCGCTCCTACCAGATCACCAGCGTCTTCAAGCGCCTCTCGGTGTGCGACAACCTGGCGCTGGCGGTGCAGGCGCAGGACGGCAGCAGCCTGCGCTTCTGGCGGCCGGCGCGGCGCGAACGCGCGCGCTACGAGGCCGCTGCCGCCGTGGGCGAGCGCGTCGGCCTGGGCACGCAGCTGCACCGCCTGGCGGGCGCGCTCTCGCACGGCGAGCAGCGCCAGCTCGAAGTCGGTCTGGCGCTGGCGCTGCGGCCCCGCCTGTTGCTGCTCGACGAGCCCATGGCCGGCATGGGGCCGGAGGAATCCGAGCGCATGGTGGAACTGCTGCAGGGCCTGCGCGGCCAGGCGTCCCTGCTGCTGGTGGAGCACGACATGGACGCCGTCTTTCGCCTGGCCGACCGCATCTCCGTGCTCGTCTCCGGCCGCGTCATCGCCACCGGCACGCCGGCGGCGATCCGCGAGAACGCCGAGGTGCAGCGCGCCTACCTGGGCGACGAAGCCGGAGTGGCCGCATGACCGCGCTGCTGGAAGTCGAGGTGCTCGAGACCGCCTACGGCAGCAGCCAGGTGCTGTTCGGCGTCTCGTTGTCCATTGGCCAGGGCGAGGTCGCCACCCTGCTCGGGCGCAACGGCATGGGCAAGACGACCACCGTGCGCTCGCTGCTCGGCCTGACCCCGGCGCGCAGCGGCAGCGTGCGCTTTCGCGGCGAGCGCATCGAGGCGCTGGCGCCCGACCGCATCGCCCGCATGGGCCTGGCGCTGGTGCCCGAGGGGCGGCAGATCTTCCCCAACCTGACCGTGGGCGAAAACCTGCGCGCTTTCGGCGCGAACCGCAACGCCAGCCGCGACCCCTGGACGCAAGAGCGCGTCTACGACCTGTTTCCGCGCTTGGCGGAGCGCTCGCGCAACATGGGCAACCAGCTTTCCGGCGGCGAACAGCAGATGCTGGCGATCGGCCGCGCGCTCATGACCAACCCGCACCTCTTGGTGCTGGACGAAGCCACCGAAGGCCTGGCACCGCTGGTGCGCGAGGAAATCTGGCAGTGCCTCGCGCTGCTGCGTGCGCAGGGCCAGACCATCCTGGTGATCGACAAGCACGTGCAGCGGCTGGTGCGCCTGGCCGACCGCCACACCATCATCGAACGCGGCCGGGTCGCCTGGCAGGGCGATTCGCGGCAGCTCGCCGCCGACCCGTCGCTGGCGCAGCGCTACATCGGGGTGTGATGTTCAGGGCGTGGGCTTGCGCTCCCAGGCGACCGAGAGCCCCTGCGGCGTCACGGTGATCGCGCCGGGCTGCAGGCCCAGGCCGTCGAGCAAGGCGAGTTCCCTGGCCTCGAACCGGTGCAGCACCACTTCGCGCCAGGCGCGCCGTGCCAGCCGGGGCGCCCAGAACTGCAAGGCGGTCGCGGTGGCCGCGTCCAGGCCGGCGATGTCGAGCGACCGCAGCGCAATGCCGTGCGCGCGAATGCTGCGGTCCTCGGCCGCGTAGCGCAGGCCGAATTCGACTTCCAGCGCACCTTCGCGCGGCGCGGGCAGCGCCGCACTGCTGAGCGCCGCCGCCAGCCGGGCGCCCAGGCGGTTGGTCTCGGGGTGCAGCGCCAGCGCCGGGGCGCGCAATTCCAGTTCGGCCAGGCCGGCGAGCGGGTAGCGCTGCGGAAAGCGCTCGGCAAGCAGGGCCAGCAGTTCGGCCTGCGACACCGTGGCGCCGGTGGGGCCGATGCCCGCGCTGGCGGCGCGTCGGCCCGTACCGCCCAGCGCGGCGCCCGCCACCAGCGCGGCCGTGCGCGCCAGCCAGTGGCGCCGGCCGGCGCCGCGTGCAGGCAGGGCGCCCATGGGGTTCAGCGCCCGACCACCGCCCAGCCGGCGTGCTGGTCGCGCTTGTCGTTGGTGTATTCCCAGGCGGTGCCGCAGCGCTCGCACTGGTGGCGCGTGATGGTGACGACGTGGCCCGCATGCTCCTCGCGCCGGTGCCCGCCCTGCACCAGCTCGGCGTGGCCGGGCGCGCGGCGCCAGTTGCGCTGGATGCCGGCGCAGGCTTCGCACAGTTCCATCTTCTTGAGTTCGCGGGCGCGGGCGGAGTCTTGGCCGGAGGTCATGGCGGTCTTTCTTGCAGAATTTCCCTGGGGGATGGGACTGTACGCCAGAGCGCGGCAGGGATCAAAAATATGGATCAAAATGGCTTCCAGCGCTTATCTAGCGCGCCCGGATAGCTACAAATACAGGAGTATTCATGCTTGCCCAGGAAGGCCTGCAGCCCGCCGAGATCGACTTCCACGCGCCGTCCGCCGAGGTGGCGCGGCGCCTCATCGGCACCACCCTGCTGGTGGACGGCGTGGGCGGGCGCATCGTGGAGACCGAGGCCTACGACCAGCTCGACCCGGCCTCGCACACCTACGCCGGCCCGACGGCGCGCAACGCCGCCATGTTCGGCCCGCCGGGGCATGTCTACGTCTACCGCTCCTACGGCTTGCACTGGTGCATGAACCTGGTCTGCCGCGAGGCGGGGCACGGCGCCGGCGTGCTGCTGCGCGCCCTGGAGCCGACGCACGGCCTGGACGCCATGCGCGCGCGCCGCGGCCTGCAGGACGCGCGCCTGCTCTGCGCCGGCCCGGGCCGGCTGGCGCAGGCGCTGGGCGTGGACCACGGCTGGAACGGCCGGCCCGTACAGGCGCCCACCATCGTGCTGCTGCAGGGCGGCGCGCCGGCCGAGGTCGTCGCCGGGCCGCGCATCGGCATCAGCAAGGCGGTGGATACGCTGTGGCGCTTTGGCGAACGTGGCTCGCGCTACCTCAGCCGGGGGTTTGCGCGCTGAAATCGCGCCGGGCCTGCGCCAGGCGCTGGTGGGCGGCGTCGGCCGGGTCGGCGGGGCGCTGGTTCCTGGCCGCCAGGTAGTGCGCGCTGAACACGTCCAGCCAGGCCTCCAGCAGGGCGCCGGCTGGCGCCTCGCCCGCCAGCGCCAGGCACAGGGCGGCGACCTCGGCGGTGCAGAGCTGGTCGTCCCGCGGCGCGCGGCGCAGGCGGTAGCGCGAGGCCTGCTCGGGCTGCAGGGCGAGCACCGGGAACCGGTCCAGGTAGGGGCTGCGGCGGAACATGCGGTGCGCCTGGGTCCAGGTGGCGTCGAGCAGGATGAACAGCGACCGGGGGCCTGGTGCGCCGCCGGCGCCGGGCGCCGCCGGTGCGTGGACGACCCGCTCGGGCGCGACCGACGCGTCCGGAAACACCAGGTACGGCTGCCACTGTGGATCGGCGAGCAGGGCCAGCAGGGCCGGGTCCACCGTGGTGCGTGCCCAGCCGAACGCGAAGCTGTCGGCGACCACGTCGGCCACCAGCCAGCCGGTGTTGCTGGGCTTGAGCGGCTCGTCGCCCCCCATCAGCAGGCAGAAGCCCGCGCGCGTGCCGGCCTGTGGACGCAGCGCGCACAGGCAGTGGCTGGGCCGCAGCCGGCAGCCCGGGCAGCGCTCGCCCTTGGGCCCGCCGCGCGCCAAGAAAGGCTTGCTGCTGTGCGCCAGGCGCGCGCTGCGCAGGCGGGCCAAGGCGTGCGGCGCGGCGGGCACGGCGGCCGCGACCTCAGGCACCGCGCAAGTGCTCCAGCGCGAACAGCGGCACCTCGGCGCGGCGGCTGAGCCACAGGCCCCCGCCGATCGCGCTGAAGCCGGTGTCCAGCCCGCGCCGGTAGAGCGCGGCGCGGTGGCGGAACATGCGCGGGTCGGTCAGGTCCTCGTCGAGGATGCCCTGCTCCCAATCCTCGTGCGACACCGCTTCGAGGTACAGCGCGCCGCTCGTGATCCGCCCGAGGTTGGTGAGCGCCCGCTTCAGGTCGGCGGCGTCCAGGTAGGGCAGCACGCCCTGGCAGATCACCAGGTCGTAGGGCGCATCGGCGCGGTAGTCGACCACCGAGCCCTGCTCCCAGCCGAAGCGCTGGCACAGGTAGCTGCTGAGCTCCACGCCGTGGTAGCTGGCGTGCGGGAAATGCCGCGCCACCACGCCCCGCCACAGGCCGATGCCGCAGCCGACGTCGAGCACGCGCTGCACCGGCACGCGCAGGTACTGCAGGTAGCTGCAGACGAACGCGCCCAGCCGCTCGACGTGGCCGGGGTCGACCACGCTGGTCTTCTTGTCGAAATAGAAGCGCTGGTAGTAGGCCTCGTCGAACAGCGCGGCGCTGGCCGACTTCACGCGCGCGCGCCGGCTGCGTCGGGCTTGGGCGGGCGGTGCACGGCGCAGAGCTTGTTGCCGTCCGGGTCGCGCAGGTAGGCCAGGTACAGCCGGCCCATGTCGCCGTCGCGAAAGCCCGGCGGCTCTTCGCAGGTCGTGCCGCCGTGGGCCAGACCGGCCGCATGGAAGGCCGCGCCCTGTTCGGGCGAATCGACGCTGAAGCCGATGGTGCTGCCGTTGCCGTGGCACGCGGGCGCGCCGTTGATGGGGGTGGAAATGGCGAAGGTGCCGGCGCGGTTGCGGTAGAAGTACCGGTTGCGGTTGGCCACGCCGGGCCCAATGCCGAGCGTGCCCAGCACCGCGTCGTAAAAGCGCTTGGACGCCTCCAGGTCGTTCACTCCGACCATCACATGACTGAACATTCGTGCGCTCCGTGGGGCCCCTGGAAACGCGCTCGCAGAGGCGGGTTGAAAAAAACAGGCGCCAGCATAGCGGTAGTGGGCGGGCAGCGCTGGGCCTCAGGCCGCCGCCGGCGCCGCCTGTAGCGCCCGCGCGTTGGCGCGTTCCGAACCCGCCACCGGCCACCACTGCAGCACGCCGAAGATCAGCTCGAACAGCGTGAAGCCCAGCACGATGGCGCTGGCGCCCTGGGTGACGGCGTAGATCTGCGCGGCGGCGAAGAGGAATCGCGCCACGCCGTCCAACCGCCCCAGCAGGCGCGTGGGCGCCGCGATGCGGGCGATGGCCCACATCACCACCACCGAGCCGAGCAGGTTGGCCATCAGCATCAGGGTAGCGTTCAGCGGGTGCAGGGCGCCGGGCAGTGCGAAGGTGTCGGCCACGGCGCCCAGCTGTGCGTACACCCCGGCAAATACCCAAGGCAAGGCAAAAGGCCAGGTGACGAGCAGGTCGTACCAGGCGCTGGCGCGCACGGTGCGCAGGTAGCGGGAGGGGGCAAAGGCAAGGCGGGACACGGTGAAAACTCCATGAAGGGGATGAAGCCCGGAGCTTCAGGCCTGCAGTACGCTTTAGGGTCAAGCACTTTTTTCAACATTCCTGCCAAGGGCCGCCCATGCTGATCGGTGAGCTTGCCAGCGCGGCCGGCCTGAGCCGCGAGGCCTTGCGCTTTTATGAGCAGAGCGGACTGATCCGCGCGCGGCGCCTGGCCAATGGCTACCGCGACTACCCGCCCGAGGCCGTGGAACTGGTGCGCTACATCCGCACGGCGCAGCAACTGGGCTTCTCGCTGGCGGAGATCGGCGACCGGATGCCTGGCATCTGGGACGCGCCCGAGCCCGGCCCGATGATCGCGCAGGTGCTGGCCGGCAAGCTGACGGAGATCGACGCCCGCATTGCCGGGCTGCAAGCCCTGCGCCAGACCCTGGCCGAGCGCGTGGCTAGCGAGTGCCCTTTGCGCGGGGCGGATGCCGCGGTGGTGCCCATGCGGCCCGCAGGTCGGGAATGACGGTGAAATTGGCCGTCAGCGCTTGCGTGGCAATGGTTTGATGCTATGAAAATGCGAGTTTCCTGGGCGCTGCGTCGGCACGCCGCCGCGCCCACGCCTGGACACCCGGAACCATGGCGGGCGAAGGGCAGCCGCGGTGTGCGTCAGTACGCGCCCATGAAATCCCGCTTGCCAATCGGCAGGCCGTTGTGCCGCAGGATGGCGTAGGCCGTCGTCACATGGAAGAAGAACTGCGGCAGGCCGTAGTGCACCAGGTAGGCCTGGCCGGTGAATTTTTTCTCCTTCGGCGTGCCGGGGCGCAGGACGATGTCGGCGCCTTCCTTGCCCGCGAACTGCGCGGCGTTCACGCTGTCCAGGAACGCCAGGGTCTGCACCAGCAGCGCGTCCAGATCGGCAAAGCTCTTTTCTTGCCCCGACAGGGCCGGCACCTCCACCCCCGCCAGCCGCGCCGCGATGCCGCGCGCGAAATCGGCGGCAATCTGCACCTGCTTGAGCAGCGGAAACATGTCCGGCGCCAGCCGCGCCTGCAGCAGGGCGTCGGGCTCGATCGACCTGGCCGCGGCGTGCTCGCTGGCCTGGGCGAGGATGGTTTTCAAAGCCGTCAGCATCTGCTTGAAGACGGGGACCGAGTGGGTGTACAGGGGGCTGGTCATGGGTGAGTCCGGTAGGTTTGGAAGGCGGCAAGCGGCGGGGCCGCCGCGCTGCAGAGCACTGTATCCGGTAGCCGCGCGCACCCGCGCCGTAAGGTTGAAACCCGCTGGTCTTGTACGCCGAATCAGCCCACGGGCGTGCACAGCTCCACCAGAAACCCATTGATGTCCGCCACATACGCAATCGTCTGGCCCCAGGGCATTACCTCGACCGGGCGCATGGGCGTGGCACCCGCCGCAAGGGCGCGCGCCAGCGCCGCAGGCACATCGGGCGTGCACAGCGCAATCTCAAAACTGGGCGCGTGCGCGTCGGCTGCCTGCGGGTTCTTGCCCAGCTGCTGCATGAGGCGGTGGGCGGAAAACGCCAGCGCCGTGCTGCCGGTGTCCAGCTCGCCATAGTCGCAGCCCTCGTGCAAGAACCGGGTCGTGAGCCCAAAAGCCGCTTCGTAAAACTTGAGCGTGGCGGGCACGTCTGGCACGTAGAGGATGGTGTAGCCGAACTGCATGGGTGGGCCTTGTGGAGCGGGTTTTGGAAAATAAGAGTTTGGGGCCGGAAAGCGCTGGAAGCTACCAATGGGAGGCCGGCGCGCAGGGCTTTTTCATCGCGGCCCTCTCGAAATTCCAAGGGTTTCCGGGATGTGCGTACAACCCAGCGGGTCTTACCTTGTCTCAGCCGGGGTGATGATTCGCGGCAGCTCGGCAAACTTCGCCGCCATCGTCGGGTTGCCGCGGGTCAGCTTCTTGATCGTCAGGTCTTCGGCCTTGTCGTTGGCCAACCGCAAATTGTTGGCCGACTTGTGCAGGGCTTCCTTGGTTTTCTCCAGGTCCTTGATCGCCTCATCAATGCGCTTGCAGGGCCGGAGGCGTGGCTTGGCGCCCCTTTACGTCCCGCCACCCAGGCGGCTGTCAGATGCAGGGGCCCAACACCAAGGGGACGCCATTGGCTATTACCAGAGTGGCCCACGCATTTAGCGAGCAGGGCGCGCAAAATAGTTGGCGAAAAATTGGAGTTTTTTATAAAACTCATTTTCAAATCATATGTTTACAAAAACACCAATCTTGGCAAAATGATCAGATGTATACCGAAGTCCACCAGTTCGAACCTCTGCTGCCAGCCGACGCCCGAATGGAACCCGTGCTGGCCAAGGCGCATGACCTGTCTCGGCTGGCCCCCACCCTCGCAGGCACCCGCGTGCCGCCGGAGTTGCGAAGCCTGCTGCGCAGCATGAATTCGTACTACACCAATCGCATTGAGGGGCAGCACACCCGCCCACACGAAATCGACCAGGCCCTGCGGCAAGACTTTTCCAAAGATGCCACGCTGGCCGCCAAACAGCGCTTGGCCATCGCCCACATTGAAGCCGAGCAGGCGCTGGAGCAACGCTATTCCGGGCCCGATGGCGCAGCCCAGCTGTATGCGCCAGACGCGGTGCAAGACATCCACCGCGCCCTGTTTGCCCGCCTGCCGGCCGCCGACCTGTTCACGCCCGAGCAAGAGCCCATCGAGCCGGGTGCCCTGCGCCAGCGCGATGTGCGCGTCGGCCAGCATGTGGCGCCAGCGCATGCCACCGTGGCCCTGTTTTTGCAGCGCTGGGCAGCGTTCTATGGCGGTGTGCGCCGTGGCGAGGCGGCTTTGGCGGCGCTGGCCTGCGCGCACCAGCGGCTGGGCTGGGTGCACCCCTTTGTGGATGGCAATGGCCGCGTGATGCGGCTGCACACCCACACCTGGCTCACCGCCATGGGCTACACAGGCGGGCTGTGGTCGCCCCTGCGCGGCTTTGCCCGCAGCACCGAGCGCTATTACGCACTGCTGGCCGACGCCGACAGCCTGCGCCGTGGCGACCTGGACGGGCGCGGCAACCTGAGTGAACAAGCCCTCATTGCATGGGCCACCTACGTGTTGGACACCTGCCTGGACCAAGTTCGCTTCATGGCTGGCCTGCTCGACTTTGAGGCCATCAAAACCCGCATCGAAGCCTGCCTGGTGTTTGAAGCCACCGTGCTCAAAAACGGCGTGCGCCAGGAGGCCCTGCGCGGCCTGCACTACCTGTTTTTGAGTGGCGAAGAAATGCCGCGTGGCGAATTCAAAGCCATGCTCGGCATGAGCGACCGGGGCGCCACCGACGCACTGGGCGCCTTGGTCAAACGCGGCCTGCTCAAGTCCGACTCGCCCCAAGGCAAGGTGCGGTTTGGTTTGCCGCAGCATGCGCTGCGCTTCATGTTTCCGCAGCTGTGGCCCGAGGCGGAGGCGGATTCGGCCAATATTTGATGGGTAAATTGGGCTATAGCGCCTAGGGTGTGTGTGGTGCCGAGGTGCAACCGCTGCAGGTCAAGGTCCCTGGACAATGCGGGCTCGAAGGCGCTTGGCCGAGCCCCAGGCTATGGGGGCAAGAATTCAAAGAAAATTGGCCTCCAGCGCTTATCTATCAAGCGCGGAAAGCTATCAAAACCATATCATCAACGCCGCCGCGTCCACAGCGGGCAGGCTTTGGCAGCACCTTGCCAGGCCCTTGCCGCTGTCGAGTAAATTGCCCCGCATGCCCCACACCTCCGATTCACCCACCTCCGCCGCCGCCCCGGCATCCCTCATCGACTCCCGCCAGGCCGCCTGGCGCCTGCTGGTCACCCTGGGCCTGGTCGTGCTGGGCAACAGCAGCATGTACGTGGTGTCGGTGGTGCTGCCCGCCGTGCAGGCCGAGTTCGGGGTGGGCCGCGCGGATGCATCGCTGCCCTACACGTTGATGATGGTGTGCCTGGGCATCGGCGGGCTGTGGACGGGGCGGCTGGCCGACCGGCATGGGCTGTTGCCGGTGCTGTGCGTGGGGGCGGTGGGGGTGTGCGGCGGCTTCGTGTGGGCAGGGATGTCGGGCAGCATCTGGGGCTTCGGGTTGGCGCACGGCTTGATGGGGCTGATTGGTGCCTCGGCCACGTTCGCGCCCTTGCTGGCCGACACGGCGCTGTGGTGGAACAAGCGGCGCGGCATTGCGGTGGCGGTCTGCGCCAGCGGCAACTACATCGCCGGGGCGCTGTGGCCGCCCATCGTGCAACACGGCATCGGGACGATCGGCTGGCGCCCCACGTACGTGCTGATGGGGCTGGTGTGCGGGGCGGGCATGCTGCTGCTGGCGCTGCGCATGCGCCAGCGGCCGCCGCTGCTGGTGTTGCCGCAGGTCGGCTCGGCCGCGGCGGTGCGGGTGGACCGCAGCCGCCCGTTTGGCCTGCGCCCGGGGCAGGCGCAGCTGCTGCTGTGCGTGGCGGGCGTGGCGTGCTGCGTGGCGATGGCGATGCCGCAGGTGCACATCGTCGCGTACTGCACCGACCTGGGTTTTGGCGCGGCGCGCGGGGCCGAGATGCTGTCGCTGATGCTGGCCTGCGGCATCGTCAGCCGCATCGTCTCGGGCCTGGTGTGCGACCGCATTGGCGGCGTCCGCACGCTGCTGTGGGGTTCGGCGCTGCAGGGTGTGGCGCTGGTGCTGTTCCTGCCGTTCGACGGGCTGGTGCCGCTGTATGTGATTTCGGCGCTGTTCGGGTTGTTCCAGGGCGGTATCGTGCCAGCCTACGCCATCATCGTGCGCGAATATTTCCCGCCGCACGAGGCGGGCGCCCGGGTCGGCGCCGTCATCATGGCCACGCTCCTCGGCATGGCGCTGGGCGGGTGGATGTCGGGCTGGGTGTTCGATGTGACGGGCAGCTACCGGGCGGCGTTCGTCAACGGCATGGGCTGGAACCTGCTGAACCTGTCGATCGTCGGCTGGCTGTACTGGCGGGTGCGCCACCAGGGCGGCGCGGGCCGCCTGCAACCCAGCGCAGGCTGAACGCGGCGCCGGTTGCTTAGGTCAGGCCACCGGCAGCAGGTAGCGCCCCGCCAGCTCGCGCTGCGCGGCGGCGTCCAGGCCCAGCACGTCGACCAGGTAGGTTTCCATGCCGCCGTAGTCTTCGTCGACCTTGAGCAGCGCGGCGTCCAGGAATTCGCGCTGCACGCGCCACAGCACGGCCAGCACTTCCTCGGGGGCGCGGCCCGCGGCCATGGCGGGGCGGCGGTAGAGCGCGTTGGTGAGCAGGTAGTCGCGCATCACCACGTCGCGCGGCACGCCCAGCGCCAGCAGGACGAGCGCGGCGGCGAAGCCGGTGCGGTCCTTGCCGGCGGTGCAGTGGAAGACCAGCGGCGCGTCTTTCGCCAGCAGGATGCGGAAGAACTCGGCAAAGCGCGGCGCGTTCTCGTGCACGAAGCCGCGGTAGGTCTCCTGCATCAGCGCCACCGCGTCCTGCGGCGTGAGCGCCCGGCCTTCGCGCTGCAGCTCGATGGCGCGCTGCACCACCGTGGGCTCGACGGCCAGCTGGTGGTGCTCCACCTCCGGCAGCAGGTAGGCGAGCTGGGCGCGTTCGCGCTCGCCGCGGAAATCCACCGTGCGCGCGATGCCCAGGGCGGCCAGGCGTGCCCGGTCGTCCGGCGTGAGCCCGGCCAGGTGGTCGGAGCGGAAGATGCGCCGCCACGCCACTTCGCGCCCTCCGTGGCCGGCGTAGCCGCCCAGGTCGCGGAAATTGCTGGCACCCGCCAGCGGCACGGCGCGGGGCAGCGGTTCGGGCGCGGGCGACCCGGCGGGGAGATCGGCTGTATCCATGTGGCCAAGCGTAGCGCAAGCGCGTGACGGCCTGGCGGCGCGCGGGCGCTACACGGCGCTCGGCCCCATCCACACGCCGCTGCGCAGGCCTGCCGGCCGCTCGGCCGCCCACACCTGGCCGCTGGCCGGCCAGGCCTCTTCCTGCACGTCCAGCCCGGCGAACACGCCGTAGCCTTCGCCGGCACGTATGTCCTGGCCGGCGGTCAGCGACTCACCCGCCTTGATGGCGCCGGCCGTGTGGATCGATTCGCCCACCTTGATCCCCCAGCCGGCCTCCAGGTGCACCACGCCGCTGAGGCTGCCGCCGACGAGGACGCCTTGCCCGGCGCGCAGGCTGTCGCCGCCGGTCAGGTGGCCGCCCACGCGCAGGCCCTTGCCGCACTCCACGGCGCCCTGGGCAATGAGGTCCTGGCCGACGAAAGCGCTGCCCTGCAGCGTCAGGCGGGCGCCGCAGACCACGTCCCAGGCGGCGCGCAGGTCGGCGCCGCAGCGGATGTCGCCGCCGGCCTCGATGCCCCACTCGGCGCGCACGCCGCCGCCCGCCTGGAGCGCGCCGCCGGCGCGGACACCGCCGTCCACGCGAATGTCGCCGCCCACGGTGATGGCGCCACCGGCGCGCAGCCCGCCGCCGGCGCGCACCGAGCCGCCAACGTGGATCACCGTGTCGGCGGCGACGTTGCCGCGCACCTGCAGCGAGCCGGCGAAGACGATGGCTTCGGCGTCCAGCGTGTCCAGCACCAGCACCTCCTGCGTGGGGCCGAACTGGGTCAGCAGCCAGCAGGCGTCGTCCACGCGCCCGGCCTGCACCAGGGTGTCGAGCGCTTCCTGGTAGCCGCTGCCGTCCGGCACGTGGCGGCTGAACCAGCGGTAGCCCGTGGCGCAGGGGTTCTTGGCGCGCAGGAACTGGCGCGTGAATTCCATGCCTGGCGGCGGCTGTGCGCTGGCGTGGCGGGACGAATACCCTTCAAGGGCGTCGGCGGGGTGGGCGAGGTCGGGCGGCATGGCGCATCTCCTGGAAGGAGCGGCCGGCCGTGGGCGTGCGGCGGCCGCTATCGCGCTGGGCGGGTGCCCGGCGATGGAGGTGTGCGCGTGTGGATGGGGGAGATTGCGGATCGCCGGGCGGGGGAATGTGCGACCGGCTTGTAGGGCCAGATCTCCCGCACCAGCGCCGGCGCGCGCAGCAGCGCACGGCACGCGCAGAACGCGGGGCGGCGGGGCAAGGCGTGCGAAGGCATGGGGACTATGGTAGCAGCGCGCCCTGCGCGGCGCTGGCGTGGGGCTACTGCGGCAGCACGCTGAGCGCGCCGTCCAGCGGGCGCTTGTCGCTGCCCGGCGGGCAGGGCTGGTCGGTGTATTCGGTGCGGCCACCGCGCACGCATTTGTGCAGCACCGGCGCGGGCGCGGACGCGCCGGCCGGGGGTGCCGGGGCCGCAGCAGCGCCGGCGCGGGCTTGGCCAGGGGGCGGGCCGGGGCGTGTCATGGCGCGCCAGGCCTGCTTTGCCCAGGGGCCGGCGTGCGGTGTCCAGCGCTCGGCCGTCCACCACGCGGCGGCGGCCGCTGCCAGCAGCAGCACGGCCACGGCGGTCCAGACGGCGCGTTCCCGGGGGCTGCGCATGACAAGCCCGCCGGCTTAGCCCAGGTGCGGGCCGAGCAGGCCGGCGAGTTCGAACATGCCGGCGCGGTCCTTGCCGAACACGGCGCGCAGCTTGTCGTCGGCGACGATGCTGCGCTTGTCCTGCGGGTCCTGCAGGTTGTGCGCCTTGATGTATTCCCACAGCTTCTTCACGGCGGCCGGGCGCGCCACCGGCTCGGTGCCGATGACGGCGGCGAGCGCGGCGCTCGGCGCCTTGCCGGCCGCAGGTTTGCGCGGCGTGGCGGCCTTCTTGGCCGCGGGCTTCTTCATCGCGGCCGGTTTTTTGGTGCCTTTTTGGGCTCCAGCGCTTGCCCTGCCTGGGCTGGCAGCTATGGTTTTTTTGGCTACGCCGGGGCGCGGCGGGAACTTGCTCGGGGCGAACTCGAAGTTCACCTTGCCGGCCTCGGCGTCCCAGGCCAGGTGCGCCTTGAAGGCGCGGCGCGTGCGCATGCTGACGAATTTGTCGAGCAGGTCGGTCTTGCCGGTGGCCAGGAGCTTTTCCATCTGCGCGCGCTCCACCGGCTGCTGCAGGATGACCTTGCCGCTCTTGAAGCTGCAACTGGGCAGTGGCTGCGCGGCGGTGGGCACGGCGCGCGTGCAGACGTAGTTGCTGCCGTGCTCGTGCACCTCGGAGCCGCAGATCGGGCAGGGCCCGAGCGAGGCGTCGGCGAATTCGACCAGCTCGCCGGTTTCTTCGGCCTTGGCATCGCCGAAGTCGAACTCCAGCTTGTAGTTGTGCGCCTCGTCGTCGTACTTGATGACGATCTCGGACGTGAACGGCCAGCCCGCCTTGGAGCGGAAGCCCTCCAGCGGGCCGATCTTCTTGTCGCGCAGCAGCTGCTCGGCCTCGGCCGTCTCGAACGTGCGGCCGGCGGGCGACTTGCCGAAGCTGAAGCCGCACGGGTCTGCGCCGGGCTTGCCCACGCAGGCGTAGCGGCGGTAGTTTTCCTTCACCACGCCGCCGCAGTTGGGGCAGGGCGATTGCAGCGTGGCGTAGTCGCCGGGGATGGTGTCGCGGTCGTATTCCTTGGCCTTCTTCACCATGCGCTCGGTCATGGCGGCAATCTGCTGCATGAAGGCTTCGCGGCTGAGCTGGCCCTTTTCCATCTGCGCGAGCTTGTATTCCCACTCGCCGGTGAGGTCGGCGCGGGACAGTTCCTCGACTTCCAGCCCGCGCAAGAGCGTCATCAGCTGGAAGGCCTTGGCCGTGGGGATGATCTCGCGGCCTTCGCGCAGCATGTATTTTTCGGTCAGCAGGCCTTCGATGATGGCCGCGCGCGTGGCCGGGGTGCCCAGGCCCTTTTCCTGCATGGCTTCGCGCAGCTCGTCGTCGTCGATCTGCTTGCCCGCGCTTTCCATGGCGCCGAGCAGCGTGGCTTCGGAGTAGCGCGCCGGCGGCTTGGTCTTGAGGCCCTTGGGATCGGCCTGTTCCGTGCGCACCACCTCGCCGGGCTTCACCGGCACCAGGTTCTGGCCCTTGTCGCCGGCCTGGCCGCCTTCGACTTCGTCGGCCGCTTCCTTGCCGTAGATGGCCAGCCACCCGGGCTTGACCAACACCTTGCCTTCGGTCTTGAAATGGTGCTGGTCGACCTGCCCGGCGCCGGGCCGCCCCAAGCCGGGCAGCGCCCCCTCGGGGGGCAGCGAACCACGCGCAGCGGGGAGCGTGGGGGCGACAGTGGTTATGCGCGTGGTCACGGTGTATTCCGCGCTCGGGAAGAAGACCGCCATGAAGCGGCGCACCACCAGGTCGTAGAGCTTCTGCTCGGCTTCCGAAAGGCCGCTGGGCGCCTGCAGCGTGGGGATGATGGCGAAGTGGTCACTCACCTTGCTGTTGTCGAAGATGCGCTTGGACGGGCGCACGTAGTTGCCCGCCAGCGCCGTCTGGGCGTGCGGCGCCAGGTGGCGCATGCCGCTGTCGGCCAGCATCTCGAAGGTCTGCCTGGCCACGGGCAGGTAGTCCTCGGGCAGCGCGCGCGAGTCGGTACGGGGGTAGGTCAGGGCCTTGTGGCGCTCGTACAGGCTTTGCGCCAGCGCCAGCGTGGTCTTGGCGGAAAAGCCGAACTTGCCGTTGGCCTCGCGCTGCAGGCTGGTCAGGTCGAACAGCAGGGGCGAGGCCTGGGTGGTGGGCTTGCTCTCCTCGGTGACGGTGGCGGGCTGGCCGCGCACGGCGTTGGCAATGGCGGTGGCTTCGGCGGCAGACCAGACGCGGTCCGCACGCCTTTCCACATCCTCGCCCTTCTTCCACTTCGGGTCGAACCACTTGGCGGGGTATTCGCCCGCCTCGGCGCCGAAGCTGGCGTGGATTTCCCAGTAGTCGCGGCTGATGAACTTGCGGATCTTTTCCTCGCGCTCGACGACGAGCGAGAGCGTGGGCGTCTGCACCCGGCCGACGGTGGTGAGAAAGAAACCGCCGCCCTGCGAGTTGAAGGCCGTCATGGCCCGCGTGCCGTTGATGCCGACCAGCCAGTCGGCCTCCGAGCGGCTGCGCGCGGCGTCGGCCAGGCCCGCCATCTGCTGCTCGCTGCGCAGGCTCTCGAAGCCTTCGCGGATGGCCTGCGGCGTCATGCTCTGCAGCCACAGGCGCCGGACCGGCTTGCCCAGGGGCTTGGCGCCGCCGGCGTACTGTTCGATCAGGCGGAAGATCAGCTCGCCCTCGCGGCCCGCGTCGCAGGCGTTGATGAGTTCGCTCACGTCCTTGCGCTTGGCCTGGCGAACGACGGCGGCCAGGCGGCTCTTGGTCTTGTCGACGGGCTTCAGGTCAAAGTACGGCGGGATCACCGGCAGGTGCGCGAAGCTCCACTTGCCGCGCTTGACGTCGAACTGCTCGGGCGCCTGGATTTCCACCAGGTGGCCGACGGCGCTGGTGACGACGTAGCGCTCGTTCTCGAAATGGTCGTCGTGCTTGTCGAACTTGCCCGCCAGGGGCGTGAGGGCGCGCACGATGTCTTGCGCGACCGAGGGTTTTTCTGCGATGACGAGGGTTTTGCTCATGGGTTTTCTCATTGCGCCGGGCCCATTGCGCGGCGCTCCTACAATCGGCTGCCTCGCGCGCACGCACGCGCAGGTGTGCCTATTCAAAGTAACAGAAGTTTCGCCATGCCTCCACGCACCGTGCCCGCGGCCCCGGCCGGCCGCCGGATCGCCGGCCGCCGCCTCCAGACCCGCCGCTCGGGCGTGCACGGGCGCGGCGTGTTCGCCGTGCAGGATATCGCCGAGGGCGAGGTGCTGATCGAATACACCGGCGAGCGCATCGGCTGGCAGGAGGCGCAGGACCGGCACCCGCACGACCCGCTGCAGCCCAACCACACCTTCTATTTCCATGTCGACGGCGACTGCGTGATCGACGCCAAATACGGCGGCAATTCCTCGCGCTGGATCAACCACAGCTGCGACCCGAATTGTTACGCCGACGAGCGCGGCGGGCGCATTTTCATCACCGCGCTGCGCAACATCGCCGCCGGCGAAGAACTGAATTACGACTACGGTCTGATGCTGGAGGAGCGCCACACCCCCAAGGTCAAGGCCGAGTACCCCTGCTGGTGCGGCGCCGCCAACTGCCGCGGCACCCTGCTGGCGCCCAAGCGCGGGCCGCGCGCCGGGCCGGCGCGGAGCTGACCGGTGGGCGCGCCGCTGCACTGGCCCCTGGAAGCCTTGTGGCAGGCGCTTGCGCCGCGCCTGCCGGGCTTTACCGCCGAGCTGCTGGCCAGCGTCGATTCGACCAATACCGAATGCATGCGGCGCCTGCGCGCCGGGCAGAGCGAGCCGCTCTTGCTCGTGGCGCTGGCCCAGACGGCCGGGCGCGGGCGCCTGGGGCGCAGCTGGCAGAGCGAGTGCGCGGCCCCGGGCGCGGCGCTGACCTTCTCGCTGGCGCTGCCGCTGGCACCGAGAAGCTGGTCCGGGCTGTCGCTGGCGGTCGGCCTGTGCGTCGCGCGCCGCTTGCAGGAGGAGCCGCCGCCGCCGGGTGCGCCGGGGCCGCGCGCCGTCCTCAAGTGGCCCAACGACCTGTGGCTGCAGGGCGGTGGGCCGGAGCGCAAGCTCGGTGGCATCCTGGTCGAAACCGCCAGCCTGCTGGCGCCGGCCAACAGCGCCACGCGCTGGGTGGTGGTCGGCATCGGGCTGAACGTCGCGCCGCGCAGCAGCGAGGGCCTGGCGATGCCGGCCGGCAGCCTGCACGAGCTTGACCCGCGCTGGGATGCGCCGACCGCGCTCGACCGCATCGCCGAGCCGCTGGTCGATGCGCTGCTGGCGTTCGAGGCCTATGGCTTTGCCCCGCTGGTGGCGCCTTTCGCCGAACGCGACGGGCTCGCCGGGCGCCTGGTGCGCCTGTCCGACGGGCGCGAAGGCCTGGCCGAGGGCGTGGGGCCGGACGGCGCGCTGCGCGTACGCACCGCCGCCGGGGTGGTCGAGGTCGCGAGCGCCGAAGTGTCGGTGCGGCCGGTAGCGGTCTGAGGCCAAGGCATGCTGCGCGTCCTGGTCCTCCTCCTGCTGCTCGCCAACGGCGGCTACTACGCCTGGTCGCAGGGCCTGCTGCGCGACTGGGGCCTGGCGCCGCGCGACCAGGCCGAGCCGCAGCGCGTCGGCGAGCAGTTGCACCCGGAATGGCTGCGCCTGCTGCCCCCGCCGGGCGGCCGGCCGGCGCCGCCCCCGGCCCCACCTGAAGCGCCGCCGCCCGCACCGGCTTCGGCGCGCGAGATGCAGGAGGCCGCGCCCAGCGTGGCTGCGCACAGCGCGCCCGCCGAATGCCTGCAGGCGGGCATCTTCGACACCGCGCAGGCCGACGCGCTGCGCCGCGCCGCCGCCGCCTTGCCCGAGGGCAGCTGGCGTCTGGAGCCGGCGACGCTGCCCGGCCGCTGGATGGTCTACATGGGGCGCTTTCCCGATGCCGACCAGCTGGCCAAGAAGCGCGCCGAGCTGCGCGAACTGGGCGTCGCCTACGACCGGCCGAACGCCGCCCTGGAGCCTGGCCTCTCGCTCGGGCGCTTTTCCACCGAGGAGGCGGCGCAGCGCGGGCTCACCACCCTCGCCGCCAAGGGCGTGCGCTCGGCGCGCGTGGTGCAGGAGCGCCTGGACATGCCCGGCTTCATGCTGCGCCTGCCCGAGGCGGACGCGCGCCTGCGCGCCCAGGCCGAGGGCCTGCGCGGCGCCCTGGCCGGCAAGGCGCTGCGGCCCTGCAACTGAAATTTTGATTGAAATCAGCCGCCAGCGCTTATGCGCATTGGGCTAAAAGCTATCATTTTTTATAGGATTTGAATCCCCCCAGCCGCATCACGGCCGGGGGTCTTCCAGCGCGGCAAAGCGCACGCTGAAACAGGCGCCGGGGGGCGTGGCGCCGGGCCGTGCGTCTTCCACCACGATGCGCGCGCCGTGCTGGCGGGCGATTTCCTGCACGATGGGCAGGCCCAGGCCCGAGCCGTCGGCGTCGTTGCCGAGCGCGCGGTAGAAGGGCTGGAAGATCAGCTCGCGTTCCGGCTCCGGCACGCCGGGCCCGGAATCCTCCACCTGCACCACGAGCACGCGGCCAAAGGTGTCGGCCAGCACGCGCGCCGTCACCACGCCGGGCCGCTCGGGCGTGGACGGGGTGTAGTTGATGGCGTTGTCCACCAGGTTGCGCACCAGTTCGTGCAGCAGCGTCGGGTTGCCCAGCATGTGCACGCCGGGCGCGCCGGGCAGGGCGCCGTCGTAGCCCAGGTCCAGGCCCTTGTCGAGCGCGCGCGATACGGCGTCGCGCACCACGTCCACGGTGATCTGCGCCAGGTCGCAGGGCACCTGCGCGAGCTGCGCGCTGCTGCTTTCCGCCCGCGCCAGGGCCAGCAGCTGGTTCACGCTGTGCGTGGCGCGGATGGACGAGCGCCCGATCTGCTGCAGCGAGCGCTTGAGCTCCTCGGTGCTGGTGCCTTCGCGCTGCGCCAGGTCGGCCTGCATGCGCAGGCCGGCCAGCGGCGTCTTGAGCTGGTGCGCTGCGTCGGCCAGGAAGCGCTTTTGCGTCGCCATGGAGTCGCTCAAGCGTTCGAGCAGGTCGTTCACCGAGGCCACCAGCGGCGCCACCTCCAGCGGCACCGTGCGGTCGTCCAGCGGCGAGAGGTCGTCGGGCGCGCGCGCGCGGATGCGCTCTTCGAGCTGGTGCAGCGGCTGGATGCCGCGCGCCAGCGCCAGCCACACCAGCAGCACGGCGAGCGGCAGGATGACGAACTGCGGCAGCATCACGCCCTTGATGATTTCCGTGGCCAGCACGCTGCGCTTCTCGCGCGTCTCGGCCACTTGGACGAGGGTGAGCGGCGCTTCGTCGGGCGCGGGGCGCACCCAGGTGTAGGCGATGCGGATGTCGATGCCGCGCAGCTCGGCGTCGCGCAGGCGCACGTCGCCGCTGGCCGGGGTTTCGTCGGCGGGCGGCGCGGGCAGTTCGCGTTCCCCCGAAAGCAGCGCGCCGCCCGGCCCGATGACCTGGTAGTACACGGTGTCGGAATCGTCGGCGCGCAGGATCTCGCTCGCCGGCTGCGGCAGGTTGAACTGCGTCTTGCCCCGGTTGACCGAGACCAGCTGCGCCAGCGCCTGCGCGTTGTATTCGAGCGCCCGGTCGAACGGTTTGTTGGCGATGCCCTGCGCCACCAGCCAGGTGAGCGCCAGGCTCACCGGCCACAGCAGCAGCAGCGGGGTGAGCATCCAGTCCAGGATCTCGCCGAACAGGGAGCGCTGCTCGCGCTGGAAGATTTTCAAGGTATCAAGCCTTTTTGGCCCCTGGCGCTTGTCTTACATGGATGCAGTGCTGCTATTTGCATAGCAATCCCTGCTCCCTCACCTTCTCCACAGCCGCCCATACCTGCGCGACCCAGACCAGGGCACCCGTGGAACTGGCTTTGCCAGGCCACCGGGTGCGTCCCCCTGCCCGCAGCGCGCAGCGCTGCGAGAGCGGGGGGAAGGAGCGTAGCGACACAGGGGGGTGCCCCCTACTCCGCGATCTTTTCCAGGCAATAGCCCAGGCCGCGCACCGTGGCGATGCGGATCGGCCCCTTCTCGATCTTCTTGCGCAGGCGGTGGATGTACACCTCGATGGCGTTGTTGCTGACCTCTTCGCCCCATTCGCACAGGCGCTCGACGAGCTGGTCCTTGCTGACCAGGCGCCCGGCGCGCTGCAGCAGCACTTCCAGGAGGCCCAGTTCGCGCGCCGAGAGCTCCACCATCTTGCCCTCAATGGTGGCCACGCGGCCGGCCTGGTCGTAGGTCAGTGGCCCGTGGCGGATGGTCGAGGTGGCGCCGCCCATGCCGCGCCGCGTCAGGGCGCGCACGCGGGCTTCGAGCTCCTGCAGGGAGAACGGCTTGGCCATGTAGTCGTCCGCGCCCAGGTCCAGGCCCTTGACGCGCTCGTCCACGCCGTCGGCCGCGGTCAGGATCAGCACCGGCAGCGCCGAGCCGCGCGCACGCAGGCGCCGCAGCACTTCCAGGCCGTGCATGCGCGGCAGGCCCAGGTCGAGGATCAGGAGATCGAACTCGTTGTTCGTCATGAGCGCGGCGTCGGCCTCGCTGCCGCTCGCGACATGGTCGACCACGGCCCCGGAACTGCGCAGCGTGCGCAAGAGCCCGTCGGCGAGCACCTGGTCGTCTTCGGCAATGAGGATGCGCATCAACGTTTCTCCGGTGGGCGCGGGTGCGACAGTGCCCCCGTGCGTGTGATTCTAGGAGCCTGGGCCGGTGCTGCCGTAGGTTTCCAGACCGATGGCCACCACGGTGGCGACCGCCTCGCCGACCTCGGCGCGAAACTCGGCCTCGGCCTGTGCCACGGCGTCCTCGAAGGCGCGCAGCCAGGCGAGGCCCGTGGGCGTGAAGCGCACGCGCCGTGCGCGCGCGTCCAGCGGGTCGGCTTCGCGCGTGACCAGGCCCCAGGCCGCGCATTGGTCCACCAGGCTGGCCATGGCCTGCTTGGTCATGCCGGCACGCGCCGCCAGCTCGGTCAGGCGGTCGCCCGCGAGCGACAGATGCCGCGTGATGTGGATGTGCGCGGCGCCCACCTGCGCGCGCGCCGCCAGGTTGGACAGCGCCAGCGGCACCTCGACATCGCGCGCCATGAGCTGCAGCACGCGCGCGTCGAAGCGGCGCAGCGCGTCGCCCATCAGCCGGCCCAGATGGGTCTGGCGCCAGGCGTCGGAAGGCGGAGGGAGGGTCATGCGTTATTGTCAGGCAAACTGACCATTTATAGGCTTTACCGCAAAGTATTCAGGCCCTACATTACTGGTCAAGCATCCAGTGATTGCCGGGTGCCAGCACCATCCAACCCGACCACGCATTGCATCCCAAGGAGATTTTCATGAGCAACCCGACCAGCCACAGCATGCCCGCCGACAGCGAAAAGACCCGCGCCCTGCAGGCCGCGCTGGCGCAGATCGAAAAGCAGTTCGGCAAGGGCACCATCATGCGGCTCGGCGAGGGCGAGGTGATCGAGGACATCCAGGTCGTCTCCACCGGCTCGCTCGGCCTGGACGTGGCGCTCGGCGTGGGCGGCCTGCCGCGCGGTCGGGTGGTGGAAATCTACGGCCCGGAATCGTCCGGCAAGACCACGCTCACCCTGCAGGTGATCGCCGAGATGCAGAAGCAGGGCGGCCAGTGCGCCTTTGTCGACGCTGAGCACGCGCTCGACATCCAGTATGCGCAGAAGCTGGGCGTGAACCTGCAGGACCTGCTCATTTCGCAGCCCGACACCGGCGAGCAGGCGCTGGAAATCGTCGACAGCCTGGTGCGTTCGGGCGCCGTCGACCTGATCGTCATCGACTCGGTCGCCGCGCTCACGCCCAAGGCCGAAATCGAGGGCGACATGGGCGACAGCCTGCCCGGCCTGCAGGCGCGCCTGATGAGCCAGGCGCTGCGCAAGCTCACATCGACCATCAAGAAGACCAACTGCATGGTCATCTTCATCAACCAGATCCGCATGAAGATCGGTGTCATGTTCGGCAGCCCCGAGACGACGACCGGCGGCAACGCGCTCAAGTTCTACGCCTCGGTGCGCCTGGACATCCGGCGCATCGGTTCGATCAAGAAGGGCGACGAGGTCATCGGCAACGAAACCCGCGTCAAGGTGGTGAAGAACAAGGTCTCGCCGCCGTTCAAGACGGCCGAGTTCGACATCCTGTTCGGCGAAGGCATCTCGCGCGAAGGCGAGATCATCGACATGGGCGTGGCCCAGCGCGTCGTGGAGAAATCCGGTGCCTGGTACGCCTACAACGGCGAGAAGATCGGCCAGGGCCGCGACAACGCGCGCGAATTCCTGCGCGAGAACCGGCAACTCGCGCACGAGATCGAGAACAAGGTGCGCACCAGCCTGGGGGTCGCCCTGCTGCCCGCCGATGCCCTGGTGCTGGCCGCGCCCAACGACGAGGCGGCCGACGGCGTGGTGCCCGCACCCACGCCGCGCGGCCGGAAATCGGAAGAAAAAGTGGCCTGAGCACTTGTCACATAAGGGCTGGTAGCTATTGTTTACATAGCAATTCATGGCGCCTGCCACGCCACCGTCGCTCAAAGCCCGGGCGCTGCGCCTGCTCTCGCAGCGCGAGCATTCGCGTGCCGAGCTGGCGCGCAAGCTGGCGCGCCATGTGCAGGACGGCGACGACCTCGCGGCCGTGCTTGACGAACTCGCCGCCAAGGACCTGCAGAGCGACACGCGCGCCGCCGAAGGCTTGCTGCGCCGCCGCGCGGGCCACATGGGCGTGGCGCGCATCGGCCAGGAACTGCGCACCAAGGGGCTGGGCGGCGCCCCCGTGGCGCAGGCCCTGGCATTGCTCGAAGCGAGTGAACTGGAGCGTGCGCGCCACGTGTGGCAGCGCAAGTTCTCCGAGCCGCCCGCCGATATGCAGGCGCGTGCCCGCCAGATGCGCTTTCTGCTGGCGCGCGGGTTCTCGGGCGAAGTGGCCGCGCGCGTGCTGCGCACCGCCGGCCGGCCGGATGCGCTCTAAAGCCTCAGACGCCCAGCATCAGCCGCAGGTTTTGCACCGCGGCCCCGCTGGCGCCCTTGCCCAGGTTGTCCAGGCGTGCCACCAGCACGGCATGCCGCTCGGCCTCGTTGGCAAAGACGCGCAGCTCCAGCGCATTCGTGTCCGCCAGGGCGGGGGCGTCGAGCTTGCCATCGGCCGTGGCGGGCAGCACGCGCACCCATTGCTCCGACGTGTTGCTGCGCGCGTAGTGCGCCGCCAGCGCGTCGTGCAGGTCCGATGCCTTGGGTTGGCCCGGCAGCAGGTCCAGGTGCAAGGGCAGTTCCACCAGCATGCCCTGGCGGAAATTGCCCACCGCCGGGATGAAGATGGGCCGGCGCGTCAGGCCGGTGAAACGCATGATTTCCGGCAGGTGCTTGTGCGCGAGGCCGAGCGCATACAGCTCGAAGGCCGGGGCGCTGCCGGCTTCGTAGGCTTCGATCATGCTGCGCCCGCCGCCCGAGTAGCCGCTCACCGAGGGCAGGCACAGCGGGTGGTTGGCCGGCACCAGGCCGGCGTCGACCAGCGGGCGCAGGAGCGCAATCGCGCCGGTGGCGTAGCAGCCTGGGTTGGAGACGCGCGCCGCTGCCCGCACCGCGTCGGCCTGGCCGACGCACAGCTCGGGAAAGCCGAACGTCCACCCTTCGGCGGTGCGGTGGGCCGTGCTGGCGTCGATGATCTTGATGCGCGGCCCGCCGGCGCTGGCAATGGCATCGGCCAGGGCGACGGTTTCGCGCGCGGCGTCGTCGTGCAGGCACAGGATGACGAGGTCCGCCTGCTCCATCAGGGCGCGCTTGGCCACCGGGTTCTTGCGGTCTTCGGGGGCGATGCTGAGCAGTTCCACACCGGCCATGCCTTGCAGACGTTCGCGGATCTGCAGGCCGGTCGTCCCGGCTTCGCCATCGATGAATACCTTGGCCATGCGCTTTCCTCGGTGTGTTGCATACGCAGCCGCGGCCGCGTGTAAGGTACGAACAAGATTGGTGCGTTGCAGCATGATACAGTTGCTGGCTGCCATGTCCACCGCCCGCCGCCAGACATGCAACCATGGCAGACGGGTGAAATTCCTTCTCCGAGAAAGCCCTCATGAAGATTCACGAATACCAGGCCAAGGAAATCTTGCGCCAATTTGGTGTGCCCGTTCCACGAGGCATCCCCGCATTCACCGTTCAAGAAGCCGTTGAGGCGGCGCAGAAACTGGGCGGTCCGGTCTGGGTCGTCAAGGCGCAGATCCACGCTGGCGGCCGCGGCAAGGGCGGTGGCGTGAAGGTGGCCAAGAGCATTGACGACGTCAAGCGGCTGGCCGGCGACATTCTGGGCATGCAGCTCAAGACGCACCAGACCGGCCCCGAAGGCCAGAAGGTGCGGCGCCTGTACATCGAAGACGGCGCCGACATCCACAAGGAATACTACGTGTCCCTCGTGACCGACCGCGCCAGCCAGCAGGTCGCCGTGATCGCCTCCAGCGAAGGCGGCATGGACATCGAGGAAGTGGCGCACAGCACGCCGGAAAAGATCGTCACCGAGCTGGTTGACCCCCTGGCCGGCCTGGGCCAGGCGCAGGCGCTCAAGATCGCCAACGCCGTGGGCCTGTCGGGCGGAGCCGCCGACCAGGCCGCCGACGTGCTGCAAAAGCTCTACAAGTGCTACATGGAGACCGACGCGTCGCTGGTGGAAATCAACCCGCTGAACTGCGACAGCAAGGGCAACATCATGGCCCTGGACGCGAAGTTCAACTTCGACGCCAATGCGCTGTTCCGCCACCCCGAGGTCGTGGCCCTGCGCGACCTGGACGAAGAAGACCCGGCCGAAGTGGAAGCGTCCAAGTTCGACCTGGCCTACATCAGCCTGGACGGCAACATCGGCTGCCTGGTGAACGGCGCCGGCCTGGCCATGGCCACCATGGACACCATCAAGCTGTTCGGCGGCGAGCCGGCCAACTTCCTCGACGTGGGCGGTGGCGCCACCGCCGAGAAGGTGACCGAGGCCTTCAAGATCATGCTGGCGAACAAGAACGTCAAGGGCATCCTGGTCAACATCTTCGGCGGCATCATGAAGTGCGACACCATCGCTACCGGCGTCATCAGCGCCTGCCGCGCCGTGAACCTGTCCGTGCCGCTGGTGGTGCGCATGAAGGGCACCAACGAAGAGCTGGGCAAGAAGCTGCTGGCCGAATCGGGTCTGCCCATCATCGCGGCCGACACCATGGCCGAAGCGGCGACCAAAATCGTTGCGGCCGTCAAGTAATGACCTTGGGGGCAGATCTTTAGCGCTGTCCCCGACTGACTAGGACAAGAACATGTCGATCTACATCAACAAAGACACCAAGGTCATCACCCAGGGCATCACGGGCAAGACCGGCCAGTTCCATACGGAAAAGTGCCAGGAATACGCCAACGGCAAGAACTGCTTCGTTGCCGGCGTGAACCCGAAGAAGGCCGGCGAGTCGATCTTCAACATCCCGATCTACGCCTCCGTCAAGGAAGCCGCGGCGCAGACGGGTGCCACCGTCTCGGTGATCTACGTGCCGCCGGCAGGCGCTGCCGCCGCCATCTGGGAAGCCGTCGAGGCCGACCTGGACATGGCCATCTGCATCACCGAAGGCATCCCGGTGCGCGACATGCTGATGGTGCGCAACAAGATGAAGGCCAAGGAAGCCGCTGGCGGCAAGAAGACGTTGCTGCTGGGCCCCAACTGCCCAGGCATCATCACGCCCGACGAAATCAAGATCGGCATCATGCCCGGCCACATCCACCGCAAGGGCCGCATTGGCGTCGTCAGCCGCTCGGGCACGCTGACGTACGAAGCCGTGGCCATGCTGACCGAAGTCGGCCTGGGCCAGTCCACCGCCGTGGGCATTGGCGGCGACCCGATCAATGGTCTCAAGCACATCGACGTCATGCAGGCGTTCAACGACGACCCGGACACCGACGCCGTCATCATGATCGGCGAGATCGGTGGCCCGGATGAAGCCGAAGCCGCACGCTGGTGCAAGGCCAACATGAAGAAGCCCATCGTCGGCTTCATCGCCGGCGTGACGGCGCCTGCCGGCAAGCGCATGGGCCATGCCGGCGCGCTGATCTCCGGCGGCGCGGACACGGCCGACGCCAAACTCGCCGTGATGGAGGAGTCGGGTTTCATCGTGACGCGCAACCCGTCCGAGCTTGGCAAACTGCTCAAGGCGCAGTTGAAATAAGGCGGACCGGCCTCGAAACCCGCTGCGGCGGGTTTTTTTGCGTCCGTCTGCGCGGCCCATGCGCCAGGATGCGGTTCTTCGGCCCGAAAATTGCTTGTGTTCGGTCAAGATCGGGCATTCACCAAAGCAGGGGGCATCACCGTGGCAAGCAACACCAAGGCGCGCGCTGACCGCTCCGCTTCGCCCAACCGCCGTTCGCGCGCTGGGCACGGGGTGCGCGATGCGGGGTGGGCGCTTGCCGCCGCCGTCGCCGCCGTCCTGGCCTGTTGGGCCGCGGGCGCGGCGGTGCCGCCCCGCTCGCCTCTGGGGCTGGTTCCCTGGTTCGCCGTTCTGGTCTGCCTCGTGGTGCTACCCCGGCTGGGCATCTGGCCCGGGGTGTTGGCCAGCGCCGGAGTGGCCGCCGGGTGCCTCGCGCTGGGTGCGAGCGCCGGCAGCGTTCCTGTGCTCGCGTTGCTGGCGCTGGCGGTGGGGCATCTGTGCGCACTGGCGCTGCGGGCGGCGCGCATGGAAGCCGGCGCCGTGGCCGAGGGCGGCGCGCCCGGGCGGGAGGAAGCGCGGCGCAGGGCGCTGGACCTCCAGGCGCAGGGCCAGCTGGAGGCGGCGTTTCGCGAACTGGTGCAACTGCCCGCAAGGGGCCAGGTGCCGCGTGACCTGTACCACCTGGGCAAGGCATTCGAACGGGCGCGGTCCTTCGAGGGTGCGCGCGAGGTTTTTGCGCATCTGGCGGCACACGCGCCCCTGTACCGCGATGTCGGGGCGCGCCTGAAGCGTGCCCAGGGCCTGGCCGCTGCCGAGCGCCGCGCCAAGGGCTTGGCGGATACCGGGGCCGGAGAAGCGGCGCATCCGGCACCGGCGCGCCTGGGGCGTTACGAGATTGACGGTGAACTCGGCAGGGGCTCCATGGGCCTCGTCTATGCCGCCCACGACCCCGTCATCGGCCGGGCGGTGGCCCTCAAGACCCTCGCCCTGGGCAGCGAGTTCGAAGGTGCGGCCCTGGTGGACGCGCGTGCGCGCTTTTTCCGCGAAGCCGAATCGGCCGGCCGTCTGCAGCACCCACAGATCGTCGCCATCTACGACGCGGGCGACGAGCAGGGGCTCAGCTGGATCGCGATGGAGCGCCTGCATGGCCGGGACTTGTCGCATGCATCGCAGCCCGGTGCGTTGCTGCCCGTGCCCACGGTGCTGTCGATCGCCGCGCGGGTGGCCGACGCGCTCGACTACGCCCACCAACACCAGGTGGTGCACCGCGACGTGAAGCCGGCCAACATCGTGTACGACCCGGGTACGGACGCGGTCAAGGTCACCGATTTCGGCATCGCGCGCATCACCGACAACAGCAAGACCCGCACGGGCCTGGTGCTGGGAACGCCGAGTTTCATGGCCCCTGAGCAGATCATAGGCACCAAGGCGGACGGGCGCTGCGACATTTATGCGCTGGGCGTAACGCTCTACCAATTGCTCACCGGGCGCCTGCCGCTGCGCGCGGAGTCCATGAGTGCGCTGATGCATGCCATCGCCCACGAGGTACCGGCCGACATCCGTACCCTGCGCCCTGAACTCGAAGCGCCCGTGGCACTGCTGGTGGCGCGTGCCCTGGACAAGAACCCGGCCGCACGGTTCCAGACGGGGGGGCAAATGGCTGCTGCGTTGCGCGCGGCCAACCCCGCCGCGCAGACCCCTCGGAACATGCACCCGAGTGGGCCACTCGACTATGATGCGCGGACAGATTTTCACAAACCACCCATGGCGGACTACCCAGACACAGTGTTGGACGGCGCTGCTGCGCCCGCAGTTCGCCGCGCCGCGCGCACGGGGATTTGATGAGTGCGGTGTCCTTGAGTTATGAGTTTTGCGCACGGACCGACACGGGCCGTGTGCGCAAAAACAACGAAGACGCGGTAGGCGTCGATGCGCAGGCACAGCTGGCCCTGCTCGCCGACGGCATGGGTGGCTACAACGCAGGCGAAGTCGCCAGCAGCATGGCGATCAGCTTCATTCAGTCCGAAATGGGCCGCTGGCTGGCCCAGGCGGGGCCCAAGCCCAAGGCGCTGGATCTGCGCCGCGCCATGGAAATCTGCGTGGACAACGCCAATCAGGCGATCCTCGAGGCGGCCGAGTCCAATCCCCAGTACCTGGGCATGGGGACGACGCTGGTGGTGGGGGTTTTCCAGGCGCAGCGGCTCATGCTGGGGCACATCGGCGATTCCCGCTGCTACCGCTTGCGTGGGGGCAACCTGGAGCAGATCACGCGCGACCATTCCTGGCTGCAGGAGCAGATCGACGCCGGCCTGATCACGCAGCAGCAGGCCGCGGTGTCGGCCAGCCGCAACCTGGTTACGCGCGCGCTCGGTGTCGAAGAACTGGTCCTGCTCGAAATCAACGAATTCGAAGTCCGGCCCGACGACCTCTACCTGCTGTGCTCGGATGGGCTGAGCGAGATGGTGGCGCACGCGGAGCTCGCAGCCCTGCTCGGCGCGCGCAGTTCCCTGGAAGAAAAGTCGCAGCGCCTCATCGAAGCGGCCAACAACCATGGCGGGCGAGACAATATCAGCGTCGTACTGGCCAAGGCCAGCACCACCCCACGCAAACAGGGATTGATGTCGCGCCTGCTGCGCGTCTAAAGTCTTGCGGTACGCGTTGTAACGAATCAAAGCAATACTGAAGAAACTGGGAGCCGGTCATGCCAAGAATGGTTGTTTCGATCGACGGGGTCGTGATCAAGGAGGTCGAACTCACGAAGGAGCGCACGACCCTTGGGCGGCGCCCCTACAACGACATCGTCATCGACAACCTCGCCGTCAGCGGCGAGCACGCGGCCTTGCACATGGCGGGCAACGACGTGGCCATTGAGGACCTGCACAGCACCAATGGCACCTACGTCAACGGCAAGGCGGTATCCCGGCACGAACTGCGCAACGGCGATACGCTGGAGGTCGGGAAGTACAAGATACGGTTCTTCAACGAAGCCGAAGACCCGCAGTTCGAGAAGACCATGGTCTTCAAGCCCGGCATGGTGCCCCCCGTTGTTGCAGCCCGCACCGCGCCGCCCAGCAGCGGGCCGGCCCCGCTTTCGGGGTTCGGCGGCCTGGGGACCACCGCGGCGGTCATTCGCGTGATGTCCGGCCCCGCAGCGGGGCGCGAGGTCGCCTTGACCAAGGTCGTCACCACCATTGGTAAACCCGGCGTCGCTGTGGCCTCGGTAACGCGGCGCCACCATGGTTTCGTGCTGGCGCACGTCGAGGGGCCGGAGCCACCCGAGCTCAATGGCGCCCGCATAGGCAACGATCCCGTCCCCCTGAAAGACGGCGACCGCCTGGCGCTGGCCGGCACCGAGATGCAGTTCGCGCATGTGTAGGGCGAACAGGCCCTAGCCCGAACCTTCGGCGCGCAGCCTGCTTGCACCGTGGCACGCCGACTGTCCCGCCTACTGCAGCGGCGCTGGGGCCGCATGGCGTGGGTGCTGATTCCCGTGGTGCTGGGCGTGTTGCACGCATCGGGCGCCGTGGGGTTCCAGTTTCTGGAGCGCCTGGAACACCTGATCTACGACGTTCGCCTGCGCGCGACACTGCCTGGCACGGCCGACGACCGTATCGTCATCGTGGACCTGGACGAGGCGAGCATGCAGCGCGTCGGCCAGTGGCCCTGGGGCCGGGACAAGATGGCAGTCTTCAGCAACGAGCTGTTCGAACGCCAGCAGATCGCGGTACTCGGCTTCGACGTGGTCTTTGCCGAGGCCGATGCAAGTTCCGGCCTGTCGCGCCTGCGTGAGCTGGCGCAAGGCCCGCTGCGTGGCCAACCCGGCTTTGCCAAGGCGCTTGCCGAACTCGCGCCTGCGCTGGATTACGACGCGCGCTTTGCCCAGGCGCTGGACACGCAGAACGCGGTGCTCGGCTACTACTTCACCAGCGACCGCGACGGCCAGGGGCGCGGCACCTTGCCGCCGCCCGCACTGACCGCGCAACAGATGGGCGGCGCCTTGCTCAACGCCACGGTCTGGAATGGTTTCGGCGCGAACATCCCCCTGCTTGCGCAAGCGGCGCCCGCGGCGGGTTTCTTCAACACCATGAGCGATGGCGACGGCGTCGTGCGTGCGTTGCCGCTGTTGGCGGAATACGAAGGGGCGTACTACGAATCGCTGGCGCTGGCCGTTTACCGCACGCTGCTGGGCGGCGCGCAGGTCGTCCCGGCGTTCGCCCTGGACCCGGTTCCGGGCGAACGCAACCTCCTGCGCGGCATCGAGCTGCACGGCCATGCCGGGCGCCGCTTCATTCCGGTGGATGAGCAGCTGGCCACGCTGGTGCCCTACCGGGGGCCGGGCGGGCCGGCGGGCGGCTCGTTTCGTTACATCCCGGCCGCCGACGTGCTGGAAGGCCGCTTGCCCGCCGGCAGCCTGCGGGGCAAGGTCGTGCTGATGGGCTCGACGGCGCCCGGTCTGCAAGACCTGCGTGCCACGCCGGTCGGCCGGGCCTACCCGGGCGTCGAGGCGCATGCCAATGTGCTCTCGGGCTTCCTGGACGGTAAAGCGCTGTACCGGCCGGACTACGCCGTCGCGTTCGACGTCGTGCAGATCGTCGCGTCGGGGTTGTTGCTCGCCCTGGTCCTGCCGTTGCTGAGCGCCGCGCGCGCCTTGCTGTTGGCGGCCGCGGTGCTGCTGGCGCTGGTCGGCACCAATGCGCTGCTGTACCTGGGGCCCGGCCTCGCGCTGCCCCTGGCGAGCGCGCTGGTCGTCGTGGTGCTGGCCACCGCGCTGGACATGGCGCACGGCTACCTGACCGAGAGCCGCACCAAGCGCCACCTGGCCCACCTGTTCGGTACGTACGTGCCGCCCGAACTGGTGGACGAAATGCTGCTGGAGCCCGAGCGCTACAGCATGCAGGCCGCCAGCCGGGAACTCACCGTGATGTTCTGCGACATGCGCGGCTTCACGGCCATGTCCGAGCGCATGGAGCCCGTGCAGCTGCAGGGCTTGCTCAACGACATCTTCAGCCGCCTCACCCAGGCCATCCGCGCGCACCGCGGCACCATCGACAAGTACATGGGAGATTGCGTCATGGCGTTCTGGGGAGCACCCGTGCCCACCCAGGAGCATGCGGCGCTGGCCGTCCGCGCGGCGCTCGACATGGTGGCCGCCGTGCAGGCGCTCAACGAGCGCCACCGTGCGGCGGGCCTGCCGGAAATTGGCATCGGCATCGGGCTCAACACCGGCACCATGTGTGTTGGCGACATGGGCTCGGACATGCGCCGCAGCTACACCGTGATCGGCGACGCCGTCAACCTGGGCTCGCGCCTCGAAGGCCTGTGCAAGGTGTACGGCGTGGATATCGTGGCGAGCGAATCAACGCGCCAGCAGGCGCCCGATTTCGTCTGGCAGGAGCTCGACCGCGTGCGCGTCAAGGGCAAGGAGGATGCGGTGGCGATCTTTCGCCCCCTGGGACGGCAGGGCCAGGTGGCGCCTGAGCAGCTGCGCTGGCTGGAACAATGGAACGAAGCGCTGGCACGCCTGCGCGCCCAGGACTGGCCGGCGTGCGACCGCGCCGCGGCCGTGCTGCGCCAGGGGGAAACCGGCACGAAACTGCTGGCGTGGTACGAAGAGCGGGTGGCGACGCTGCGGGTGTTACCCTACCAGCCCGACTGGGACGGAGCGACCCGGTTTGATACCAAGTGACCGCAGCCCTATGAAACTCCGCGTGCTCGGCTGTTCCGGCGCCATTTCGCAAGGCTGCCGGACCACCTCGTTTCTGGTGAACCGCAACATCCTGATCGACGCAGGCACCGGCGTGGGCGACCTCACGCTGGAAGAAATGGCCGAGGTCGACCATGTTTTCCTCACGCACTCCCACCTGGACCATATCGCCGCACTGCCGCTGATGGTCGATTCGGTGGCCGCAATGCGCAGCGCGCCGCTCCAGGTGCACGCCTTGCAGGACACCATAGACGCCTTGCGCACCCACGTATTCAACGACACCATCTGGCCCGACTTCAGCCGGATTCCCAGCAGCGCCACGCCCTTCCTGCGCTTTGTCCCGCTGGCCGTGGGTGAGACGATCCATGTCGCGGATGCCGTGCTGGAGGTGCTGCCGGCGGTACATACCGTGCCCGCGGTGGGTTACGCGGTGCAGGGGAATACGGGCTGGTGGGCTTTCAGCGGCGACACCGGGCGCAACCCGGCATTCTGGGAGCGGGTCAATGCCCTTCCCGTGGCCATGCTCGTGATCGAAACCGCCTTCAGCCGCCGCGAACACCGGCTCGCCGAGCGCAGCCTGCACCTGTCGTCCGATACCCTGGCGCTGGAACTGGCAGAGTTTTGCGGCCCCCAGGGCTGCCCGATCTACATCACCCACACCAAGCCATCGGAAACGGCGCTGATCTACCAGGAGGTGTGCAGCCTGGACGTTCAGGTAGCCGGGGGGCGCGGGGCGCACGACATACGGTGGCTGGAGGCGGGACAGGTTTTCGAGGTGTGATGCCCCATGTGTGACAAAAATGTAGCAAGTACGGCGAGATGTGTCAGTTTGGTTGGTGCCGGAGCGAAATTTTTTGCTGCGTTGCGAAGGGGCGGTGCTGGCATGGAACATGCATGGAGTGCCCCACCTGGGAAATTTCTCTGCAGGTTTTATGGCTGTTACCGGCTCCAAGGAGTACTTATGAAACGTAATCTGCAAAAGGGTTTTACCCTGATCGAATTGATGATCGTTGTGGCGATCATCGGCATCTTGGCGGCCGTGGCGCTGCCTGCGTACCAGGATTACACGGTGCGTGCAAAGGTCAGTGAAGGCATCATTGCCGGCTCTGCTGCCAAGGGCGTATTGAGCGAGGCCTTCCAGTCGGACGGCGTGGGCGGACTGTCGGCTGCTTCCACGGCCATCAACGCAACGCCGTTTGCGCAAAAGCAATCCAAGTACGTGCTGAACTATTGCGTGGGCGCGGCCGTCACGACTCCCGGGGCCGCCAACTGTGCAGCGACTGGCGCCATCGCCAACTGGATCATCTCGGTGGCCATTCGCGCCACCGCCACCAACGGTATCCCCACCTCGCTGAACGGCAACACCATTGTGTTTGCTCCCAACGTCCAGGGTGCGACCCCCACCGCTGCATCCCTCGGTGCCATCGACTGGGCATGCACCAGCGCGACCGTCCAAGCCGCAACCAACCGGGGTCTGGCCAATCGTCCGGCTGGAACGCTGCCTGCCAAGTACGCGCCGTCTGAGTGCCGTTGATCGCCCGGCGCGGTTGAGCGCCTGGTAACCAATGCAACGCCCGCTTTTGCGGGCGTTTTCATTGATGGTAGGCTGCCGTTTCCGGGAGCCTTGTGTAATTACCTTCCACGAACGATGTCTGAAGTTTCTGTCCACACAGGGTTTCGAACACGCAGCGCCCAAGCAGTGCGTGCGGCGGCGGTCCATTTGCTGCTGTCCGTTGCGGTGGCAAGCGGGGTTGCCGCCTTGGTGTTCGGCTTGTGGTTCCCCGCACCACTGCGTGAGCTGGTAGGGGGCACCGAGCTTTTTTGGTTGATTGTGGGGGTGGACGTGGTCTGTGGACCTCTCTTGACCCTGGTCGTGTTCAATCCGCGCAAGCCGCGCGCGGAACTGCGGCGTGACCTGGCCTTGGTCGCACTGATCCAGCTGCTTGCGCTCGGCTACGGCATTCACACCTTGGCGCATGCCCGGCCCGTGGCGCTGGTGCACGAGGTGGACCGGTTTCGCGTGGTGACCTACTCCGACCTCGAAGAGGAAGCGACCCCACCCGCTTGGGCGCAGGCCTGGAGCCTGGCCCGTCCCCGCACCATGGGCTTGCGCTCCGTAGGAACTTCGGCGGAAAAGATGGCAAGTATCAACGCTTCCCTGCAAGGCGTCGAGCCTAGCCAACGCCCAAGTTGGTGGCAGGACTATGCGCTCAGCACGGAGCACGTGCTGAAGCGAGCCCGTCCTCTGGAAAAACTGCGTGCTGAACACCCTGGGCAGGCGGCGCTCATCGATGCCGCGGTCGAGCGGGCATTGGCGGACCGCCAGCCTGGTGAATCCGCAGACGGCGCTGCCCTGCGTTGGCTGCCCCTGGTAAGTCGGCGTGTGACGGACTGGGTGGTGCTCGTCGACCCCAAGACCGCCCGCCTGCGCGGCTACGCGCATGTGGATGGGTTTTAGACTCCAATCGATGGAGCGGCGGCAGAGTGTCCGCAGGGCGGGTCGCGAGAGGTGTTTCCCCACGCCGGACCGTTCTGCGCCAGGGGTTTGACAGGGCCAGGCGCAATGGTTGAAACACGCCTTTGGGGCGGCGAATCTCCACAAAGAAGTTAAAGACTTTGATCTCTGCGTCCCGGGAGGATCTCTCCACCGCGCGTACTTCCTATGCCCCGGCGGCGTTGGTGGTGTTCGTTGTCGCGCTGCCCTTCCTTTGGTCCTTCACCCGCCCCCCTTCCACCAACTTCTGGCCACTGGCGGCGAGTTGGGGATGCGTGGCGCTGTTGCTCCTGGTGTGCGCTGCACAGGATCTTCGTGGGCAAGCGTGGTCTGCCAGGTACTGGGCGCGCTTGGTGGCCTCCGGCCTCCTGCTGGCCGCACTCCTCTCCGCCGCCCTCGGCCTGGTGCAGTACTTCGGGCGGAGCGGCGCGCTGTCGCCCTGGGTGTACGAAACGCCTGTGGGCCAGGCCATGGGCAACCTGCGGCAGCGCAACCAGCAGGCGACGCTGCTCAGCCTCGGGGTGTGGGCGCTGGCGTGGTGGGCGGTGCAGGGCCGGGGCTTTGCGTGGCGGCCGGTGGCCGTGGTGGCGGGCATGGCGCTGCTGGCGGTCGGAAGCGCGGCCACGGCCTCGCGCACGGCGCTGCTGCAGTGGCTGTTGATGCTCGCGCTCGCGTGGGTGTGGCGCGCCCGGTGGGGGTGGCGGCCGACGGCGCTCATCGGGGGCGGGCTGGCGCTGTATCTGGCGGCCGCGTGGGCGCTGCCTGCGCTGCTGTGGCGTGCGGCCGGGGTGCATGGCAGCGGGGTGTTCGAGCGCGTTGCGGCGTCGTACGGCTGCGGCAGCCGGCGCGTGCTGTGGTCCAACGTGCTCGATCTCATCGCGCTGCGCCCCTGGAGCGGCTGGGGCTGGGGCGAGCTCGACTACGCGCACTACGTGACCTTGTTTCCCGGCCAGCGCTTCTGTGCCCTGCTCGACAACGCGCACAACCTGCCGCTGCACCTGGCGGTGGAGCTCGGCCTGCCGGCCGCCGGCCTGGTGCTGGGGCTGGCAGCGGTTCTGGTGTGGCGCGCGCGGCCCTGGCGCGAGGGCGCGCCGCAGCGCCAACTGGCCTGGGGCGTGCTGCTGCCCATCGCGGCGCACAGCCTGCTGGAGTTTCCGCTGTGGTACGGCCCGTTCCAGCTGGCGGCGCTGTGCGCACTGGCGCTGCTGCTGGCGCGCGAGTCCGTGCCGGATTCAACGGAAAAATTGCCTGTAGCGCCCTATTTACGAGGATTTATTGCTATAGTAATAATAGTTATTGTCGCTGCCGTGGGGCGCCAGTACCTGGCGGTCAGCCAGTTGTACCTTCCGCCTGCCGAGCGCGGTGCCGCGCCGCTGCGCGATGCCCAGGGCCGCGTGGCGGGGGCCCCCTTGTTCGACGATGCCGCGCGTTTTGCCTTCCTCACCACGCGCGAGGTCGACGCCACCAATGCCGCGCAGATGCACGACCTGGCCGCCGACCTGCTGCACTACTCGCCCGAGCCCCGGGTGATCGAGCGCCTGATCCGCAGCGCCGAACTGCTCGGCCGCACCGAGGAGGCCGACTGGCACCGCGAGCGCTACGCCGCCGCCCACCCGGCCGCCTACGCACGCTGGCAACGGGCGGCCACCCCCGCATCCGCACCCGCTGGGCGATGAAGCCGGCGCCTCAGCCCGGCGCGTCGGCCACGAAGCTGCCTGACTTGCCGCCGTGCTTTTCCAGCACGCGCACGCCGTGGATGGACATGCCGCGGTCGGCCGCCTTGCACATGTCGTAGATGGTCAGCAGCGCCACCTGCACGGCGGTGAGTGCCTCCATCTCGACGCCGGTGGGGCCCACGGTTTCCACCGTCGCGCTGCAGGCGATGCCGACCGCGCCCGCCTGCTGGGCGCTCGCCGGCCCGAAATTGACCGCCACGCGCGTGAGCGCGAGCGGGTGGCAGAGGGGAATCAGGTCGCTGGTCTTCTTCGCCGCCTGGATGCCGGCGATGCGGGCGATACCGAGCACGTCGCCCTTCTTGGCGTTGCCGGCCTCGATCAGCGCCAGCGTGGCCGGCAGCATCTCGATGCGGCCTGTGGCAACGGCGATGCGGTGGCTGGCCGGTTTGGCGGCGACGTCCACCATGTGGGCCTGGCCCTGGGCGTCGAAATGGGTGAGTGCGGACATGGACAAGAATGGCTGCGTGGCGAACCTTCGCCCGGGACGGCCATCATACGGGGCGGGTCGGGCGGACCCTGCGCCCTTGCCGTGAGGATTTTTAATGCGAAATTGGCCTCTAGCGCTTATAGGCAGGACCTTAGTAGCTACTTTTTTGGTAGTCCATGGCGGCGCGGTGGTCGCCCAGGGCGGTGCGCAACGCCTGCCCACCCTGGGCGATTCCGGCGAGATGGGCGCCAGCGCAGAGCGGCGCCTGGGCGACGGCATCGCCCGCGAGCTGTACCGCGACCCGGACTACCTCGACGACGGGCCGCTGCAGGAATACGTCGGCGCCATCTGGCAGGCGCTGCTGGCGGCGGCGCGCGCGCGCGGCGAGATCCCGCCCGAGCTCGACGAGCGCTTTTCCTTCGAGCTGTTCCTTGGCCGCGACCGCACCGTCAACGCCTTCGCCCTGCCCGGTGGCTACATGGGCGTGAACCTGGGCCTGGTGGGTGTGGTCGCCACGCCGGACGAACTCGCCTCGGTGCTGGCGCACGAGCTCAGCCACCTCTCGCAGCGCCACATTGCGCGCCTGATCGGTCAGCAGGAAAAAGCCGCCCCGCTGATGCTCGGCGCCATGGTGCTGGCCATACTCGCTGCCAGCAAGAACCCGCAGGCGGCGCAGGCCGTGGCGATTGGCGGGCAGGCGCTGGTGGTGCAGAACCAGCTCAACTTCTCGCGCGACATGGAGCGGGAGGCCGACCGCGTGGGCCTGGCGCTGATGGCGCCGGCCGGCTTCTCGCCGCGCGGCTTTGTTTCCATGTTCGACAAGCTGCAGCAGGCCAACCGCCTGAACGACAACGGTAGTTGGCCGTACCTGCGCAGCCACCCGCTGACCACGCAGCGCATCGCCGACATGCAGGCGCGCCAGCCGCCGGCGCCGGGGCCGGCCCAGGCGCCGGAAGGATTCTCGCTGGCCGCGCACGCGCTGCTGGCTGCGCGCGCGCGCGTGCTCTCCGGCCCCGGCGTCGACGTGCTGCGCCAATGGATCCAGGCGCCCGGCGCCGCCGGCTTCGCACAGCGGCCCGAGACGGAGCGCGCCGCTGCGCTGTACGCCGCCGCGCTGGCGGCGAGCGAGCTGCAGCACGCCGCCGAGGCGCGCGGCCTGCTGGCGCGGCTGCGCCCGTTGGTGGCACAGGATGCCGCTGCCAGCCGCCAGGTGCGGCTGCTGGCGGCCGACATCGCCCTGCGCGCCGGCGAGCCCGCCGCCGCGCTGGCCGAACTCGATGGTGCGCCCGCCCGCCGGCGGCCCGAACTGCTGCTGCGCGCCCAGGCCCTGCTGGCGCTCGGGCGGGCGGGTGAAGCCTCCGCAGGATTGCAGAACTGGGTCGCCCTGCACCCGCGCGACGCGGGCATGTGGCAGGCGCTGGCGTCGAACTGGCAGGCCCAGGGCCAGGTGCTGCGTGCGGTGCGCGCCGAGGGCGAGGCGCGGGCCGCACAGTACGACTATGCCGCCGCCGTAGACCGCTTCAAGGCAGGCCAGGCGCTGGCCGCCAAGAGCAGCACGCCGGCCGACTACGTCGAGGCCTCGATCATCGACACGCGGCTGCGCGCCGTGCAGTCACTTCTTCGCGAACAGGCCGCCGAGCGCTGATTCGATCACCAGGCCGAGCAGCGAGTACATCAGCGACCCGAGCAGCGCCGCACCGAAGCCGGTGACGTGAAAACCCTCCAGCACGCCGGCCGCGGCCCAGAACATGAGCGCGTTGATGACGAACAGGAACAGTCCCACCGTGACGATGGTCACGGGCAGCGTCAGCAGCACCAGCACCGGCCGGAGCACGGCATTGAACAGGCCGATGACGAAGGCGGCGATCAGCGCGGAGGGGAAGCTCTGCACCTGCACGCCGCTGTAGAGGTAGGCCACCGCCAGCAGCGCGGTGGCGCTGAGCAGCCATTTGGCGAGGAGTTTCAACATGGGACCAGCATAGCGCCAGAATGCCGCCCGGCCTCAACCGGCCGGTGCGGGCGGCCGGCGCATGGCCAGCCATTTGCCGATCGCCAGCACCAGCAGCGCCCCCGCGATGCCGGCGCTGTACTTGATGGCGCTGCTCGCCTGGTCCAGCTTGGGCATCCAGGCGAGTCGGTCGGCCGCCGCCAGCGCCGGGTCGGACACCAGCATGGTGCCGGCGATCCAGCCCAGCAGCATGCCGCCGAAGGTGATGATGAACGGGAAGCGGTCCATCAGCTTGATCACCAGCTGGCTGCCCCAGACGATGATTGGAATGCTGATCACCAGGCCGAAGATCACCAGCGGCATCTCGTGGTGGTCGGCGGCGCCCTGGGCAGCGCCGGCGATGGCGATCACGTTGTCGATGCTCATCACCAGATCGGCGACGACGATGGTCTTGATGGCGGCGAGCAGCTTGTCGCTGGCCGCGATGTTGGCGTGGCCGTCGTCGGCATCCGGTGCCAGCAGCTTGACGCCGATCCACACCAGCAGCAGCGCCCCGGCGATCTTGAGGAAGGGGATGGCCAGCAGCGTGAGGGCAAAGAAAATCAGCACCACGCGCAGCACGATGGCGCCCGCCGTGCCCCACAGGATGCCCTTGGTGCGCTGGGCGGGGGGGAGTTTTCGGCAGGCCAGGGCGATCACGACGGCGTTGTCGCCGCCGAGCAGGATGTCGATCATCACGATCTGGCCGACCGCAACCCAGAACTCGGGTGTCAGGAACTGTTCCATCTAAGGTATCTCGGGTGAAAAGCGGGCCTGCGTGGCGCGAAACGGGGCGGGGCGCGCCGAGGGTGCCGCGCCATGCCTTCGAACCGCGCCCCGCAGGGACGGATCGAAGGTCTTGCTCGGCCCGGACACGCCGGACCCTGCAGGCCGGGCGCTGTGCGCGCCGTGTTGACGACCTGCCGATGCCCGCCGCACCTGTTGCCAGGGCGCCGGCGGGCGCGAGCTACTCCCCTTCGGAACCCGCTATTAGACCCGAAAACGCCCGAAAGCGGCGCGCCGCGCTCCGCCGCGCGTGTAGGGCGAGGCCGCGCGATGGCCGCGCCGCGCGTGCGGACGCCGAGAACGCAGGCATGATGGGGGCTCGCATTTTGACTGCCGGCCACCGGCCGGCCCGACACGAAGGAGCGCAGGCATGCAAGTACAAGTTCACACCGACGACCACATCCAGGGCGGCGAATCGCTGGCGCGCTGGATCAGCGAGGAAACCGCGGCCAAGCTCGCGCGCTTTCGCGACCAGGTAACGCGCGTGGAAGTTTTTCTCACCGATGTGGACGCCGGCAAATCGGGCGCGCAGGACAAGCGCTGCCGCCTCGAAGCGCGCCCGGCCGGCCGCCAGCCCGTCACGGTGACGGCCGACGGCGACAAGCTCGCCGTGGCCTTCAGCGCCGCGCTGGACAAGCTGGTGCGCGCTCTGGACACCGACATAGGGCGGATGAAGGACAAGAACGGCCGCGACACGATCCGCACCGCCGAAGAGTGAGTAGCACGCGGCGCCTGGGCGCCGTATGCTATCTAATCAATAGCTTAAACCCTTTTATGGATAAGCGCTAGGAGCCAAAAAGAGCATCAATAAAGGTCTGCATGACCCCTGCGGGGGTTAGGCCGACCTTTCCTTCACATGCGCTTCCCGGTGCAAGGCGCGGCGCAGCAGTTCGCTGGCGCGGTTGCGCAGCGCCTTCGTCTGGCGCGCTGCGGCGCGCGGCTGGCCCTGTGCGGCGCTGCAGGCGGCCAGGAAGTCGTGCAGCAGTGCGGTGTCGTCCAGGGTCTGCATTTCCCGCTTGTGGAACTCGGGGTGCCACTGCGTGGCGGCGATGTAGCCGCGCCCCGGCGCCGGCTGCAGGCGGATCGCTTCGGGCACGCCGTCGGGTTCGCTCAGCGCCTCGACGACGAAATCCGGTGCCACGCGCTTGATGCCCTGGTGGTGGATGCTGTTGACACGCGCGCGCGTCTGCCCGGGGTAGAGCTTGGCCAGGTGCGTGCCGGGCACGATGTTGATCTCGTGGAAGTGCTGGTCGTAGGTGGTGGCGTTGCGGTGCTCGAGTGCGCCGGGGTGCTGGGTCTGCAAGTCCTGGTAGAGCGCGCCGCCGAAGGCGACATTGATCAGCTGCAACCCGCGGCACACCCCGAAAACCGGCTTGCCCGCCTGGGCGAAGGCCTTGACCACGGCCAGGTCGTAGAGGTCGCGGATGCGGTCGCCCACCCACTCGGCGCGCAGCGGCTCCTCGCCGTAGTTGCCCGGCCAGACATCGGCACCTCCGTGCATGACCACGCCGTCCAGCCACTCTGCGTAGTGGTCCAGCGTGACGTCGCCACGCGCCGTCTCACCGGTCGGGCAGGGCACCATGACGACCATGGCGCCGGCCGACATGATCCAGTGGGCGATGGACTGCTCGACGTACTGCAGTGTCTTGCCGGTGAACAGCGGGCGCGCCGGGTCGGCGTATTGGAAGCAGGCGGACAGGCCAATTTTGAGGCGGCGGGGATCGGGCATATGGCTTTGTAGCACCGGGCGCGCTTGCCGGGTTGTAGGAGCAGCGGCTTTTCTGCACGGCGCTGGTATCGTGTGTCCACCGGTCCACGCCCAGTCCCCATGCACCGCCTGACCCGCGCCCCCAACGCCGCCCTGGCCATGCTCTGGGCCGACCTGCTGTGCGAGGCGGGCATGCCGGCCCATGTGCAGCGCCTGTACCTGGGCGCCGCGGCGGGCGAATTGCCGCCGCACGAATGCCTGCCCGAAATCTGGCTGCAGTACGCCGAGCACCGGGAGGCAGCGCTGGCCCTGCTGGACGCCCTGCGCGACCTGCCGCAGCGGCGCTGGCATTGCCCGGCGTGCGGCGAACTGGTGGAAGGCGGTTTCGAGCAGTGCTGGAACTGTGGCGCGCTGATGCCGCGCGATTGATGGCTGGCTGCGCCGGCCGCACCTCGCCGGCCGCACCTGGCCGGCCGCACTATTTCCAGCGCTGCAATTCGAGGTGGACGCTGCCGCGTTCGCTGCTCAGCGTGATGGCGCCCTCTTGCACCGTGGCCTGCAGTTGCATGCTGCGTTCGGCGAGCGGGGCCAGCTCCTGCGCCTGTGCGGCGGGCAGGCGCCAGACTTCCAGCTTGCCCAGGCGCGTGAGCTTGGTCTCGATGCCGCGCCACCAGATGTCGGCGGCGTGGCCGAAGGCGTAGACGCGCACCGCATCGGCCTTGCTGCAGGCGCGCGTCAGGGGCTTGTCCTCCGGCTGGCCGACCTCGATCCAGACGCGCTTCCTGCCGGTGAAGTCGGTCAGCGAGGCGTCCGGGTCGTCCGGGTCGGACAGCCCGGCGCCGAACGCCAGCGTGGCGTCGCCCTGGCACAGGTCCTGCAGCAAATGGGCGTTGAGCGCCAGCGCGACCAGGCGCACCATCATGCGTTCGTCGGTCTCGCTGGGGTGGCGTGCCAGCGTCAGCGCGTGGTCGGCGTAGTAGCCGTGGTCGATGTCGGCGATCTGCAGGTTCGCCTTGAAGATGGTGGACTTGGTGGCCATGGTGTCGCTATGGTTTAAATAGCTTTCAACGCTTGTGCATCAAGCGCTGGAGGCCAAAAATGCTTGAAAAAAAGATCACGCCCGGCGCGCCAGCTCGGCGGCCTTGCCGATGTAGTTGGCGGGCGTCATGGCGAGCAGGCGGTCCTTCTCGCCCTGCGGGATGTCGAGTGAGCGGATCAGGCTGTGCAGCGCCTCGGGCGTGACGCGCTGGCCGCGCGTCACTTCCTTGAGTTTCTCGTAGGCGCCCTGCACGCCGTAGCGGCGCATCACGGTCTGGATCGGCTCGGCCAGCACTTCCCAGGCCGCGTCGAGGTCCTCGGCCAGGGCCTGTTCGTTCAGTTCGAGCTTGCCGAGGCCGGCCTGCAGCGAGGTGTAGGCCAGCACGCTGTAGCCCAGGGCGACGCCGATGTTGCGCAGCACCGTGCTGTCGGTCAGGTCGCGTTGCCAGCGGCTCACCGGGAGCTTTTCCGAGAGGTGGCGCAGGAGCGCATTGGCCAGCCCCAGGTTGCCCTCGGCATTTTCGAAGTCGATGGGGTTGACCTTGTGCGGCATGGTCGAGGAGCCGATCTCGCCCGCCTTGAGCTTTTGCTTGAAATAGCCCAGGCTCACATAGCCCCAGATGTCGCGCGCGAGGTCGATCAGGATGGTGTTGGCGCGCGCCACGGCGTCGAACAGCTCGGCCATGTAGTCGTGCGGCTCGATCTGGATGGAATACGGCTGGAAGGTGAGGCCCAGGCCCTCGGGCTCGTGCGTCTCCACGACCTTGCGGCTGAAGGCTTCCCAGTCGAAATCCGGCCAGGCGGCCAGGTGGGCGTTGTAGTTGCCCACGGCGCCGTTCATCTTGCCCAGGATCTTCACGGCCGCGATGCGGTCGCAGGCGCCCTGCAGCCGCATGAGCACGTTGGCCATTTCCTTGCCCACGGTGGTGGGGCTGGCCGTCTGGCCGTGCGTGCGGCTGAGCATGGGCACGTCGGCGTACAGGTGGGCCATCTCGCGCAGCTTGAGCACGATGCGGTCCAGGCTGGGCAGCACCACCTGGTCGCGCCCGGCGCGCAGCTGCAGTGCGTGGCTGGTGTTGTTGATGTCCTCGCTGGTGCAGGCGAAGTGCACGAACTCGGCGGCTTTTTCCAGCTCGGGTCGGGCCTCGAACTTGGCCTTGATCCAGTATTCCACGGCCTTGACGTCGTGGTTGGTGGTTTTCTCGATCTCCTTGATGGCAGCCGAGTCGGCCTCCGAGAAATTCTTCACCAGCCCCAGCAGGTAGGCGCGTGCGCCCACGGTGAGGGGTGCGAACTGTGCAAACCCGGCGTCGGACAGCGCGATGAACCAGCACACCTCCACCTGTACGCGCCGCTGCATGTAGCCGTGCTCGCTCATGATGGGGCGCAACAGCGCGAGTTTGGCGGCGTAGCGGCCGTCGAGGGGGGACAGGGCGGTGATGCTGGAGGCGTTCATGGCGGCCGATTGTAGGTGCCGCCCCACACCTTGCGGCGTCCGTCAGAAGCGCTCGATAGAATGGGTTGCCCTCGCCAGCTTGGCCTACAGCGGTGCGTTTTGCACCAGGAACCCACCATGAAACTCATCGGTTCGACCACCAGTCCCTACGTGCGCAAGGTCCGCGTAGTGTTGGCCGAAAAGAAGCTCGATTACCGGTTTGTGGAGGAGGACGTCTGGGCGGCCGAGACCACCATTGCCGCCGCCAACCCCCTGGGCAAGGTGCCTTGCCTGGTGATGGACGGCGCCGACGCCATGTTCGATTCGCGCGTCATCGTGGAGTACCTCGATACCCTCTCGCCGGTGGGCAAGCTTATCCCCGCCTCGGGCCGCGAGCGCGCCGAGGTCAAGACCTGGGAAGCCCTTGCCGACGGCCTGCTCGACGCCGCGATCCTGGTGCGGCTCGAACGCACGTTCGCGGGCCGCAGCGACGGCGAACGCAGCCAGGCCTGGATCGAGCGGCAACTCGCCAAGGTGCACGCTGCGCTGCGCGCCATGAGCCTTGGGCTGGGAGAGAAGGCTTTTTGCAGCGGCATCCACCTGAGCCTGTCCGATGTGGCCGTGGGCTGCGCGCTCGGCTGGCTGGAGTTCCGCTTTCCTGAAATCACCTGGCGTGAGGAGTACGCCAACCTGGCGCGCCTGCAGGACAAGCTCGCCGCCCGCCCCAGCTTCGCCGACACCGTGCCGGGCTGAGCGCCGCCGGCGCTGTGCCGGCGGTGGGAAGAAAAAAGTTGCGAAGCGCCCCGACGCGAAGAAGAGAGGGAGGGAGGAGAAGCGCCTCGGGATTTCAGTCGGCCAGGCCGAAAGGCTTCGCAACACAGAAGTGGATTCGGCACATGGTGCACCGTTGTCCAGCATGGAGTGCGGCGCCCGGCGTGAAGTTCCGCAAAATTGTGTGCCAAAGTCGACAAATTGTGGCGCTCGCCCCTACACCATGGCCACCAGCCGCTCGATGGGTAGCTGCATGCGCACTTCCTGCTGGCTGACCACGCCCGTGATGCGCCAATTGGGCTGGGCGGTGTCGCGCGGGATCAGTTCGCCCGTCGGCATGCCCGTGCGGCTGCGCACCACGGCCACGCGCGGCGTCGTCGGTGTGGCGCCGCGCTTGAGCACCACGCCGATTTCCTGGCTCGCCAGCTTCACCAGCGCCCCCGGTGGGTAAATGCCCAGGGTGTTGAGCATGGCGGCGCCGGCCTCGTCCACCTGGCGGTTCTCGTCGTAGTAGCAGGCCTTGATGGCCGCCGTCACCGCCATGGGCGTGCGCCCGGCGCGCGGCGCCAGGCGGGCGGCGAAAATGTCCGAGCGCTGCACCAGGCGGGCGATCTGCGACGCCTCGCTGCGCCCGGCGAGCGGCCCCGGCGCGCGGTCGTGGTGCTGGCGCACGGCATCCAGCCAGACGCGGTCGGCCACCCCGAGCGCCGCGAGCTGGGTGGCCGAGCGCTCCGCGTGGTCCTGAATCTGGGCGATCTGCGCCGCCGAGAGCGGCGCGCTCTGCTGGGCCAGGCGGTCTTGCAACTCCGTCATCGAGATGTTCATGGACAACGCCACCTGGCCGGTCCGCGCGACCTGGGCGGCGCCCCAGCGCAGGCCGTCGCGCGCCACCAGCATGCACACGCTGGCCACGAGCAGCACGTGGGTGGCGCTGTAGATGCGGGTCTCGTCGCTGGAGCGCTGGATCAGCGCCAGCAGCGTTGCATCCGGCGCCTGCAGGCAGGCGCGCGCCACCTCGCGCTGCAGGGCGACGAAGCGGGTGCTGAAATCCGCCGCGTTGGGGCTGCTGAGCAGCTGCGTGGTGGACCACTGCAGTTCCGGCCAGTCGACCGGCCCCTCGCGCGGGCGGGTGGCGCTGGCGTGGGCGGAGCCGTCGATCTTCATCGCCGCGATTTCGCCCAGCGAGGTGTCGGAAATCAGCATCTGCTGCAGCTGGGCCAGGTAGGCCCGGTAGCTGTCGCCGGATTCCTCGATGTCCACGCACAGCTGCACGCCGCGTTCGACCAGCAGGTCCACCTCGTCCTGCTTGCGCAGCACGTAGCCCTTGGTGGCCAGCAGCGTCCCGTCCGTGCCCCGCAGCGCGAAGGGCAGGGGCTGGCCGAGCACGAGCGATTCGGGGTTGAGCGCGACGAGGTTCATACGGAGCGCCCCATTATGGAACCTGGGCGCCCGCCCCCAGGCGCGCAATTGCGCAGCGGAAGGCGGGCAATTCGGGGACTAGGCCTCGGGCGCCTCTGGCAGCGTGGTGGGCGGCCTGCGCTCCGGTCGCGCGCGATCGTGCCGCACCAGCCGGCGCAGCCACTGCGCCAGGTCGTCGATGTAGGTGAACACGGCGGGCACCACGAGCAGGCTCAGCACGGTGGAGGTGAGCAGGCCGCCGATGACCGCCACCGCCATGGGCGAGCGGAAGCTCATGTCGGCGCCGCCCAGGGCGAGCGCGATCGGCAGCATGCCCGCGCCCATGGCCAGCGTGGTCATGATGATCGGCCGTGCGCGCTTGTGGCAGGCGTCGAGCAGTGCGTCGATGCGGCTCATGCCCAGGACGGCCGGCCGGCCGTCGCTTCCGTCGTGCCCGCGCCGCGCCACGATGGCGTATTCCACCAGCAGGATGGAGTTCTTCGTGGCAATGCCCATGAGCATCACCAGGCCGATCAGCGAGGGCATGGAAAAGCTCTTGCCGGCGATGAGCAGGCCGACGAATGCGCCGCCGAGCGACAGCGGCAGCGCCATCAGGATGGTCACCGGCTGGAGCAGGTCCTTGAACAGCAGCACCAGCACGATGTAGATGCAGACCACCCCGGTGAGCATCGCCAGGCCGAAGCTGGCGAAGAGTTCGCCCATCATCTCGGCGTCGCCGACGTCGATCAGGCGCACGCTGCTCGGCAGGTTGCGCACGGCGGGCAGGCTTTTCACGGCCTCGGTCACCTCGCCCAGGCCGCGCGTGCCCAGTTCGATCTCGAAGTTCACGTTGCGCGAGCGGTCGTAGCGGCTGATGACGGCCGGGCCGCCGGCCAGGGCCAAAGTGGCGACTTCGCCCAGGCGCACCGGGCCGCTGGCGCTGGGTACGGCCAGGCGTTCGAGCACCGTGAGGTCCTCGCGCGCCGCGTCCTCCAGGCGCACGACCACCGGCACCTGGCGCTGCGCCAGGTTCAGCTTGGGCAGGTACTGGTCGTAGTCGCCGACGGTGGCGACGCGCAGCGTTTCGGCAATGGCGCTGCTGGTCACGCCCAGGTCGGCCGCGCGCGCGAAGTCGGGGCGCACGGCGATCTCCGGCCGCACCAGGCTGGCGTTCGAGCTCACGCCCCCGATGCCGGGGATGGTGCGTATGCCCTGCTCGACGGCGCGCGCCGCGCTGGCCAGCGCTTGCGGGTCTTCGCTGGCGAGCGCCAGCACGTACTTGTCGTTCGAGCCGCCCAGGCCGATCTTCACGCGCGCGCCGGGCAGGTCGGCCAGCGCCGCGCGCAGGCGCTGCTCGATCTCCTGCTTGAGCGGGCGCTCGCCGCGCGGCGCCAGGCGCAGCGTCAGCGTGGCCTTGCGCGGTTCGCCGGCGCCGCCGCCGGCGAACGGGTCGGTGCCGGCCGAGCCGCCGCCGATGGTGGTGTAGATGCTCTGCACATGGCCGACGCCTTGCACGCGCTGGGCCGCCTGGATGGCGGCCGCGCGCGTATCGGCGAGCCGGCTGCCGGGCGGCAGCTCGATGTTGACCTGCGTCTGCGCGTTGTCGTCCGCCGGGATGAAGCCCGAGGGCAGCAGCGGGATCAGCGCGATCGAGGCGACGAAGAACGCCAGCGCCCCGGCCAGCGTCAGCACGCGGTGGCGCAGGCACCATGCGGACGCGCGCATGTAGGTCGCCAGCCAGCGCGGTTCGTGCGCATGGGGCGCCACCGGCTTCATCATGTAGGCGGCCATCATGGGTGTGAGCAGGCGCGCCACGACCAGCGAGGCGAAGACGGCCAGCGCCGCCGTCCAGCCGAACTGCTTGAAGAAGCGCCCGGCAATGCCGCTCATGAAGGCCGTGGGCAGGAATACGGCGATCAGCGAAAAGGTGGTGGCGATCACCGCCAGGCCGATCTCGTCGGCCGCTTCCATGGCCGCTTCGTAGGGCGTCTTGCCCATGCGCAGGTGGCGCACGATGTTTTCCACCTCGACGATGGCGTCGTCCACCAGGATGCCGACGACCAGCGAGAGCGCGAGCAGCGTGATGATGTTGATGGAAAAGCCGAGCAGGTACATGCCGGTGAACGCCGGAATGACCGACAGCGGCAGCGCCACGGCGGAGACCACCGTGGCGCGCCAGTTGCGCAGGAACAGCCAGACGACCACGATGGCCAGCAGCGCGCCTTCGTACAGCAGATGCATGGAGCTGTCGTACTCGTCGCTGGCGATCTGCACGAAGTCCACGGTGCGCGTCAGCTGCAGGTCGGGGTGTTCGGCGAGCAGCCGGTCGAGCGCGGCCTGCACGCCGGCGCCCACCTCCACTTCGCTCGCGCCCCGGCTGCGTGACACCTCGAAGCCGATCACCGGCTGGCCATCGAGCAGCGCCGCGGTGCGCGGCTCGGCCACGGTGTCCTGCACCGCAGCGACCTGGTCGAGGCGGATATGGCGGCCGTCGGTGAGCGGGATGTCGAGCGCCGCGATCTCGCCGGCCGTCTGCACCGTGGCGAGCGTGCGCACCGGCTGTTCGGCGCCGCCCAGGTCGGTGCGCCCGCCGGCGCTCTCGATCTGCACCTGGCGCAGCTGGCGCGAGACTTCGGCCGCCGTGGCGCCGAGCGCCTGGAGCTTGAGCGGGTCGAGCGCCACGCGCACCTCGCGCGCCACGCCGCCCACGCGCGCGACGGCGCCCACGCCCGGCACGGCCAGCAGGCGGCGTGTGAGCGTGTCGTCCACGAACCAGGACAGCGCCTCGTCGTCCATGCGCTCCGAGGCGATGGCGAAGGCGAGGATGGGCTGGGCCGAGAGCTCCAGCTTGGCGACGATGGGGTCGCGCAGGTCCGCCGGCAGGTCGCTGCGCACGCGCGAGACGGCCGAGCGCACGTCGTCCACGGCTTCCTGCACGGGCTTTTCGAGCTGGTACTCGGCGGCGATGGTCGCCGAGCCGTCGGTCAGGGTGGTGGTGATGTGCTTGAGCCCCTGCGTGGTGGCGATGGCGTTCTCGATCTTGCGCGCCACGTCCGCTTCCAGCTGGCCGGGCGCGGCGCCCGGCAGCACGGCCGTGACCATGACCACCGGGAAGTCCATGTCGGGGAAGTTCTGCACCTTCATGGCGCGGAACGACAGCAGGCCGGCGAGCGTCAGCAGCACGAACAGCATCGCCGCCGGGATGGGGTTGCGGATGGACCAGGCGGAGAGGTTCATTCCAGAACTCCTTATTTGCTAGCTGCCTGCATAGGCGCAGCAAGCGCTGGAGCCGGTTTTTGTTCGGAATTTTCGGTGATGCGCACCAGATCGCCGTCGTTCAGGAAGGCGCCTCCGCGCGCCACGATGCGCACGCCCTCCGCCAGGCCGGAGACGATCTCCACGCGCTCGCCGACGCGCTGGCCGGTCTGCACGCGGCGCAGCCGCACGCGCTCGCCCTCGGCGATCTCGAACACGGCGCTGAAGCCGTCGCGCACCACCACGGCCGACTGCGGCACGCTGAGCGCCTGGCGCGCGCCGAGCTGGAACTCGCCCTGGGCGTACATGCCGGCGCGCAGGTCGGGATGCGCCGGCAGGTCCACGTAGACCAGGGCGTTGCGCGTCTTGGGGTCCACCGTCGGCCCGACCATGCGCACCGTGCCGTCGACCTGGGTGCCCGCCGCCGTGGTGACGTGCACCGGCTCGCCCGGCCGGATGCGCGGCAGGTCGGTCGAGCCGACCTCGGCGCGCCATTCGAGGCGCCCCTTGCGCACCAGGCGGAACAGCTCGGTGCCGGCGCCCACCACCGCGCCCACCGTGGCGCTGCGCGCCGAGACGACGCCGCTGTCGGGCGCCAGCACGCGCGTGTGCGCCAGGCGCAGCTGCTGGGCGTTCAACAGGGCCTGCGCCGCTTCGACGCGCGCCTGCGCCGTCTGCGCGGCGGTGGCGTACTGCTGGATCTGCTGCGCGCTCAGCGCGCCGGAGGCGGAAAGCGTGCCCGCGCGCTCGGCGTTGGCGGCTGCCTCGGCAGCGTTGGCCCGGGCTTCGAGCAGGCTGGCGCGCGCCTGCGCCACTTCGGCCTGCACGGTTTCGGCGGCGAACACGGCCAGCACCTGGTCGGCGCTGACCCGGTCGCCGACGTTCACGCGCACCTCGGTCAGGCGCAGGCCATTGCTCTCGGCGCCGATGCTGGCCTCCTGCCAGGCGGCGATGTTGCCGTTGGCCGGCAGGCGCAGGTGGATCGAAGAGCGCGTCGGCGCCGTGGTGCTCACGGCCAGCGACGGCCGCGGCGCGTTGGCCGCGTCCTTGGGCGGGTCGCTGGCGGCGGGGTCGCCCGCCGCGCGCGGGTCGAACAGGGCGCCCGCGGCGGCCAGTACGCCCAGCGTGGCGAGCACGGCGATGGAGAGGGTCAGTTTCCTGCGCTGCATGGAAAGGTCCGGTGGTGAAAGGGGTGTCGGGTGGTTCAGCCGGCGTGGGCGGGGCCGGGCGCTTGCTCGCCGGCGTCCCAGCCGCCGCCGGCCGCGCGGTAGAGCGCGATCCAGGCGGCCATGCGTTCGTGCCGCAGCGCGGCGAGCGCGGTTTGCGCGGCCAGGGCCGTGCGGCGGGCGTCCTCCAGCTCCACCAGGCTGGCCAGGCCGGCGCGCCAGCGCGCCTCGGTGGCTTCGAAGGAGCGTTGGTAGCCGGCGGCGGCGCGCTCGGCGTCGGCGCCGCGCGCGCCGGTGCTGGCCAGCTGCACCAGCGCCTGCTCGACCTCGCCCACGGCGCGGCGCACCTGTGCGCGGTAGCGGATGGCGGATTCTTCGTAGCGCGCGGCCGCGACGTCCGTCTGGGCGACACGCCGGCCGGCGTCGAACACCGGCAGCGCCAGCGCCACCGGGCCGATCGACCAGGTGGTGCTGCTCGCGCGCGTGCCGCCGGTGTGCAGCCAGCCCTGGCCGACCGAGCCGGCCAGCGTCAGGCGCGGGTAGCGGTCGGCCTCGGCCGCAGCTACGTCGGCACTGGCCGCCGCCACTTCGCGCTCGGCGGCGTACACGTCGGGGCGCTGCGCCAGCACCTGGGCGGGCAGGCTGGCAATGGCGAACAGCGCCTCGGGCGGGTGCGGTGCGGGCGCGTCGGCCAGGCGCGCGCGCAGGGCGGCTTCGTCCCAGGCGGTGAGCACCACCAGGGTCTTAAGGTCGGTTTCGCACTGCATGCGCTGGCGCTCGGCGCGCACGGTCGCGTCGGCCAGGCTGGCACTGGCGAGCGCGGCGGTGGCCGGCGCGGCGAAGCCGGCGCGCTCGCTCTCCTCCGCCAGGCGGGCCGTCGCGCCGCGCGAGCGGGCGTCGGCCTCGGCGATGGCGAGCTGCTGCGTGCAGGCGCGCCACGTGGCCAGTTGCAGCGCCACCTCGGCAGCCACCGACACGCGCGCCGCGTGCCACCCTGCGGCGGCGCCGGCCAGGCGGGCCTGCGCGGCGTCGCTGGCGGCGGCGTTGCCGCCGAACAGGTCGATTTCCCAGCCCGCCTGCAGGCCGATCTGTGCCGTTCCGGCCAGGCCGCCCACCTGTTCGTTGAAGCCCCGGCTGGCCGTGGCGCGGGCGTCGAGCGCCGGCAGCAGCGCGGCGCGCGCTGCGACCTGCCCGGCGCGCGCCTGCGCCAGCCGCGTGCGCGCCTGGGCCAGGTCGGGGCTGGCGGCTTGGGCGGACGCGATGAGTTCGGCCAGCAGCGGGTCGCCGGCGCGCTCCCACCAACGCGCCAGGGCGGCGACGTCGCCCTGGTGCGGCAGGGGCGCGCGCCAGTGCGCCGGCAGGGGCGCGTCCACCTGGGCCGGCGGGCGCGGCAGCGCGCAGCCGGCGAGCCAGAGCGGCAGGCACAGCGCCAGCACGGCGGGCAGGGCGCGCGTGCGGCGCGCGCAGGGGAAGTGCGAGGCGTTCATGTGAAGGCAGGCCTTGGTGGTGCCGTCCCGTTGCAGGGTGCGGGGCGCGGTGCAGGATCGCTGGCGCGCCGGGTCGTGCTTTTTAGCAGAAAAATGCCACCAGCGCTTATGTACCAAGCGCAGGTAGCTATGGTTACAGGAGTGGCCGGATGGCGCTCAGGCCGGGAACACGGCCTGCCACAGCGCCAGCACGGCAGCGCGTTCGGCCGCCACCGTGTCCGGTGCCACGCGCGTGGGTTCCTCGTTCAGGCGCGCGCGGTGTTGGATCTGGCGCAGGCGCCGGTAGGCCGCGCCGGCGGCCGTGCCCACGCCCGGTGGCAGCAGGCCGGCATCCTGCGCGCGCTGCAGCAGGCCGATGTTGCCGAGGTTCTGCACCAGCTCGGGGTGCCCGCGCGACTGCGACAGCACCAGGAACTGCACAGCGAACTCGGCGTCCACCATGCCGCCCTGGCTGTGCTTGACGTCGAAGCTGCCGGCCGGCACCGGGTGTGCGGCGCGCACGCGCTCGCGCATGCCGATGATTTCCTGCGCCAGCGCGGCCGGGTCGCGTTCGGCGGTGACGACGGCGCTGCGCACGGCGTCGAAGCGCTCGCCCAGTGCGCGGCTGCCGAGCACGAAGCGCGCGCGCGTCATGGCCTGGTGCTCCCAGGTCCAGGCGGTGTTGCTGCCGCGCCGCTCCTGGTAGTTGGCGAAGGCCTCGAAGCTGGTCACCAGCAGGCCCGAATTGCCGTTCGGGCGCAGCTGGGTGTCGATTTCGAACAGGTCGCCTTCGCCGGTTTTCACCGTCAGCCAGTTGATGAGCTTGCGCACGAAGGCGGCGTAGACCTCGGGGGCGCGCTCGTCCTCGTCGTCGAAGACGAACACGATGTCGAGGTCGCTGCCGTAGCCCAGCTCTTTGCCGCCGAGCTTGCCGTAGCCGATGATGCCGAACTGCGGCTCCTCGCGGTGGCGCCCGCGCAGGCGCTCCCAGCACCAGCGTGCGGTTAGGCGCAGCACGCTGTCGGCCAGCGCGGAGAGGTCGTCGGCCACCTGCTCGACCGTGATGCGGCCTTCCAGGTCGCGCGCCAGGGTGCGGAAGGTCTCGGCATGGTGGGCGCGGCGCAGCAGGTCGAGCAGGGTCTCGTCGTCGTCCTCCTGCGTCGAGCGCAGCGAGCGGCGGCGCAGCTCCAGGCCTTGCTCGAAATCGGCGGCGACGAAGCGCTCGGCCAGCATGTCGGTGCCGGCCAGTTCGTCGATCACGCCGGGGTGCTGCTGCAGGTAGCGCGCCGGCCAGCGCGCGGCGCCCAGCAGGTGCAGCAATTGCTCGTGCACGGCCGGGCGTTCGAGCAGCAGCGCCAGGTAGCTTTCGCGGCGCAGCAGGGTTTCCAGCCAATTGACGAGGCGCACGGCGGCCTCCTCGGCCACGCGCCCCTCGCCGGCCCACTGCGCGGTGCGCTGCACCAGGCGCAGCAGGCGCGCGCGCGCCTCGTGGCGCAGCGCCGCCACGCGCGGGTTGGCGCGCCACTCGGCAACGCGCTCGCGCAGGGGCCCCGTGAGGCCTTCGATCAGGCCTTCCAGGTCGGGTGCCGCGGCGATGGCCTCGCCGGCGGCGTTGCGCGGTGTGCAGCGCTTGCCGTTGCAGCTGCGCTCCTCGCCGCCCAGGAGCTTGTCGAACTCCTGCGCCACGAGCTCGCGGTGCAGGTCCAGCTCGTGCAGGAAGGAGCGGCAGCCGTCGTGGCCCAGGGTTTCGGCCATCCAGACCAGGTCGTCGTCGCGCGCCGGGAGGATGTGCGTCTGCTGGTCGTCCAGGTACTGGATGCGGTGCTCCACGCGGCGCAGGAAGACGTAGGCGCGCGCCAGCGCCTCGGCGGTCTCCTGCGGCATCAACCCCGCGTGCGCCAGGCGCGGCAGGGCTTCCAGCGTGGGGCGCCGGCGCAGTTCGGGAAACTGGCCGCCGCGCACCACCTGCAGGAGCTGCACGGTGAATTCGATTTCGCGGATCCCGCCGCGCGAGAGTTTCACGTCGTTGGCGCGTTCCGGATGGCCGGCGCTGCGCCGCGCGGCGTGCTCGCGGATCTGCCGGTGCAGGGCGCGCAGCGCGTCGAACACCGCGTAGTCCAGGTAGCGGCGGAACACAAAGGGAAGCACCACGCCGCGCAGCGCCTGCACGGCCTGACCGGCCACGCTGGCGCGCGGCGCCACGACGCGGCTCTTGAGCCAGGCGAAGCGCTCCCACTCGCGTCCCTGCACCTGCAGGTACTCCTCCAGCGCGGTCAGCGAGACCGCCGCCGGGCCGGAGTTGCCGTTCGGGCGCAGGGCCAGGTCGATGCGGAACACGCAGCCGTGCTCCGTCACTTCGCCCACCAGGGCGTGGATCGCCTTGACCACGCGCGCGAAGTACTCGTGGTGCGAGATACGCCCGCGCCCGTCGGCGATGCCGGTGGTTTCGCCGTCGCAGGCGTAGACGTAGACGAGGTCGATATCGCTCGATACGTTCAGCTCGCGCGCGCCGAGCTTGCCCATGCCGACGATCCACAGCTCGGCGGCGCTGCCGTCCTCGCAGTGCGGCGCGCCGTGCCGGCTGTCGAGTTCGGCGCGCGCGTGGCGGCAGGCTTCGTCCAGCGCCAGCTCGGCCAGTTCGGTCATGGCGCGCGTGACGTCGGCGAGGTCTGCCCGACCGGCGCAGTCCAGGCGCATGCAGCGTTCGAGCACCAGCTGGCGCAGGATGCGCAGCGCCTCGCCCAGCGCATGCCCCTGGCCGAGCAACGCCGCAAGGGTGGGCGCCATGGTGGCGTGCTGCGGCATGCCGGCCGGCAGCAAGGCCAGGTACTGCGCGTAACGCCGGTGCAGGCGCTGGAAGAATCGGGAATGTGCGGCCGGTTCGGCGAGGGCGGACAGTTCTGTGGGCATGGCCTGGGCGGCGGGTCGGTACGGCAGATGGGACGCGGGTTCCAAGGGCCGTGGGCGCCCTCAGCGGGTCATAATTCTTGCCAGCTCTCGCCAGAACATGCTCGATCCTGTTGCCCACCCCACGCGCCTCCTGAAATGGGTGGCGCTGTGTGCACGGTGGACCTTGGGCCTGCTGCTCGCGGCCAGCTTGCTGCTGGCGCTCGCCTGGGGGGCGCTGCACGGTTGGATTGTGCCGCGAATCGGCGAATACCGTCTGTTCATCGAGGCGCGCGCCAGCCAGGCGCTGGGCGTGCCGGTGCGGCTGGGCTCCATCAGCGCGCGCACCGAGGGCGTGATCCCCACGCTGGAGCTCGGCGGCGTGGCCTTGCTCGATCCGGCGGGGCGCGAGGCGCTGCGCCTGGAGCAGGTGGTCGTGGCGCTCTCGCCGCGTTCGCTCCTGCGCCTGCAGTTCGAGCAGCTGTTCGTCCAGGGGCCCGAACTGGACGTGCGCCGCACGGCCGACGGCCGCATCTGGGTCGCCGGGCTGGACGTGAGCGCCGCCGGCGACGGCAGTGGCGCCGCCGACTGGCTGTTCTCCCAACCCGAGGTGGTGCTGCGCGGCGGGCGCGTGCGCTGGACGGACGAACTGCGCGGCGCGCCCCCGCTGGCCCTGGAACAGGTGGATGTGCTGCTGCGAAGCGGCAACTGGCGCCACGCGGCGCGCATCGACGCCACACCGCCGCCGGGCTTTGGCGCGCGCTTCACGCTGATGGCGCAGCTGCGCGAGCCCTTCCTGTCGGTGCACAGCGGGCGCTGGCGCAACTGGAGCGGGCAGGTCTTCGCCTCGTTTCCCCGCGTGGACATGTCCCAGCTCGGGCGCCACGCCGACCTGGGCCAGGCCACGCTGACACGCGGCGCCGGTGCCGTGCGCGCCTGGCTGGACGTGGAGCGTGGCCAGGCGCGGGGCGGCGTCGCCGACGTGGCCATCGCCCAGCTCGATCTGCGCCTGGCACCCGAACTGGAGCCGCTGCTGCTGCACGGCGTGCAGGGCCGCGTCGGTGGCCGGCGCGATGCGGCGGGGTTCCAGCTGTTCACGCAGGGCCTGCGCTTTGCCAGCGAGGAGGGCGACTGGCCGGGCGGGAACCTGCGCCTGGCCTACGCGCAGGCGCGGTCCGGCACGCCGGAGCACGGGCAACTCGACGCCGACCAGCTGGATCTGGCGGCGCTGGCGCGCATCGCCGAGCGCCTGCCGCTGTCCGATGCCGTGCGCGCGCAGCTGCGCCGCTACACCCCGCGGGGCCTGGTCGAGCGCATCGCGGCGCGCTGGGACGGCCCCCTGGACGCGCCGCAGCGCTACGAGGCGCGCGGCCGCGTGGCCGCGCTGACGCTTGCGGCCCCGCCGGCTGGAAGCGCTGCGCCTGCGGACGCGGCGTCCCCCGGCGTGCGCGGCCTGGACGTCGACTTCGACCTCACGCAGCAGGGCGGCAAGGCCACGCTGCAGATGAAGGGCGGCGCGCTGCTGCTGCCCGAGGTGTTCGAGGAAGCGCTGCTGCCGCTCGACGAACTGCAGGCCGAGGTGTCCTGGAAGCTGGCCGACGGGCGCATTTCGGTGGAGGTGCCGCGCGCGCAGTTCGCCAATGCCGATGCGGCCGGGCAGGCGCGCGCCAGCTGGCACACCAGCGACCCGGCGGTGTCCGGCTCCAAGGGGCGTTTTCCCGGTGTGCTGGACTTGCGCGGGCAATTGCACCGCGCCGACGGCACGCGCGTGCACCGCTACCTGCCGCTGTCCGTATCCGCCGAGGCGCGGCACTACGTGCGCGATGCGGTCCAGGCCGGGCGCGCCAGCAGCGTCGCCTTTCGCGTGCGCGGGGACCTGTACGACATGCCTTTCAACGACCCACGCCAGGGCGATTTCCGCATCGCTGCGCGCGTGCAGGGCGTCACCTACGCCTACGTGCCGCCGCAGCTGCAAACGCCCGGCGAGGCGGCCTGGCCGGCGCTGGTGAAGCTCTCGGGCGAACTGATCTTCGAGCGCGCGGGCATGCTGGTGAAGGGCGCGGCGGGCAGTTTTGCCGGGCGTCCGGGCGTCGAGGCGCGCAACGTCGAGGCGCGCATTCCCGACCTCTCGCACACCGTGGTCAGCGTCTCCGCCGACGCACGCGGACCGCTGGCCCAACTGCTCGGCTTTGTCGCCGAGTCGCCCCTGGCGCAGATGACGGGCGGCGCCCTGACGCAGGCGAGCGCCACGGGCAACGGCCAGTTGCAGTTGCGCCTGCAACTGCCCGTCAGCGACCTGCCGGCCTCCAAGGTGCAGGGCAGCCTGCAACTGGCCGGCAACGACGTGCGCATCACGCCCGACACGCCGCTGCTGGCGCGTGCGCGCGGCAGCGTGCAGTTCACCGAAACCGGGTTTTCGCTCGCCGGCGTGCAGGCGCGCGCGCTCGGCGGCGATGTGCGCATCGACGGCGGCATGGGCGGCAAGGGTGCCGAGCCTGGCAGCGTGCAACTGCGCGCCCAGGGCTCGGCCAGCGCCCAGGGGCTGCGCCAGGCACGCGAACTCGGGCTGCTCGCCACCCTGGCGCAGCGCGCCACGGGCAGCGCGCCGTATGCGCTGGCGCTCACCGTGCGCCGCGGTGTGCCGGAGATTGCCCTCAGCACCAGCCTGCAGGGCATGGCGCTCGACCTGCCGGCGCCGCTCGCCAAGCCGGCCGATGCCAGCCTGCCGGTGCGCTTCGAGAACCAGTTGACGGCGGCGTCCCTGGCGCGTCCAGCGCCGGCGGGCGGCCTGCAGGACCGTTTGGCCGTTGAAGTGGGCACGCTCGCCACGCTCAGCTACCTGCGCCAGCTCGGACCGGGTGAGCCCGTGGTGCTGCGCGGCAGCATCGCGCTCGGCGTGCCCGCCGCGCAGGTTCGCGCACCGCCCGAGGACGGCGTCCAGGCGAACCTGCGTTTCGACGCCCTGGACCTGGACGCCTGGCAGCGCGTTTTTTCCGCGCCGCCCGCGCCCGGTGCCGGCGCTCCCGGCTCCCCGGCGGCTGGTTCCCCGGCGGCCGGCTCGGCGCCCGGCCCCGCGGTGCCCGAGGCCCTGCAACGCTACCTGCCCGACGCCTTTGCCTTGCAGGCGGCCAGCGTGCGCCTGGATGGGCGCACCCTGAACGGCGTGGTCGTCGGCGGCTCGCGCAGCGGCCCGGTGTGGCGCGCCAACCTGGAGGCGCGCGAGCTGGCCGGCTACGTGGAGTACCGGCAGGCGGGGCGTGCCAACCCCGACGCCGGGGGCCTGTACGCGCGGCTTTCGCGCCTCTCGGTCCCCGAGGGGGCGGCGCGGCAGATCGACGCGCTGCTGGACGAGCAGCCGGCCAGCCTGCCGGCGCTCGACATCGTCGTCGAGGCCTTCGAGTTGCGCGGGCGCAAGCTGGGCCGGCTGGAGATCGACGCGCGCAACCGGGGCAGCGACGACGCACAGCGCGAGTGGCGCCTGGCCAAGTTCAACCTGACCACGGCCGAAGCCGCGTTCACGGCCAGCGGCAACTGGACGCGGGTGCAGGGCGCGGCCCAGGCGCCGGGCGGCGCGCCGCAGCGCCGCACCGTGCTCAATTTCGCGCTCGACATGCAGGACGCCGGCGAACTGCTGGCGCGCCTGGGCATGCCCGATGTGGTGCGCCGCGGGCGCGGGCGCATGGACGGGCAGATCTCCTGGCTGGGTGCGCCCATCAGCCCCGATTACCGCTCCATGGCCGGGCAGGTCCATCTGGACGTGGGGAGTGGCCAGTTCCTCAAGGCCGAGCCCGGCCTGGCCAAGCTGCTTGGCGTGCTCAGCCTGCAGTCGCTGCTGCGCCGCTTCGCACTTGATTTCCGGGACATCTTCAGCCAGGGTTTCGCCTTCGATTTCGTACGCGGCGACGTGCAGATCGCGCGCGGCGTCGCCACCACCAACAACCTGCAGATGAAGGGCGTGAACGCGGCGGTGCTGATGGAGGGCAGCGCCGACATCGAGCACGAGACGCAGGACATGCACGTCGTCGTGGTGCCGGAAATCAATGCCATGACCGCCTCGCTGGTGGCCACCGCCATCAACCCGGTGATCGGCCTGGGCAGCTTCCTGGCGCAGGTCTTCCTGCGCGGGCCCCTGATCGCCGCGGCGACGCAGGAGTTCTCGGTGCGCGGCACCTGGAGCGACCCGGAAGTTGCCAAGCTGCCCCGGCGCCCGGTGCGCGCGCCGTCCCCCGAGCCCGCCGCTGCGCCGGCGCCTGCCCCAGCCCCTGCCGCCTCCGAGGAAAAACCATGAAAATCGCCGCCCTGCAAATGGTCTCCTGCCCGCACGTGGTGGACAACCTGGCCACCGCCCGCATGCTGCTGGAGCAAGCTGCCGCCGATGGGGCCGAACTGGCGGTGCTGCCGGAATACTTCTCGGCCATGGGCCTGCACGAGCGCGACAAGCTCCGCCACGCCGAATGCCTGGACGACGGACCGGTGCAGGCTTTCCTCGCGCGCGCCGCGCGGGAGCTGGGCCTGTGGATCGTCGGCGGCACGCTGCCGCTCGCATGTAGCGACCACGAGCGGGTGCGCAACAGCACGCTCGCCTATTCGCCGTCGGGGCAGCGCGTCGCGCGCTACGACAAGGTGCATTTGTTCCGCCTGGCGCATGGCGACGAGCAGATCGACGAAACGCGCACCATCGAACCGGGGGGCGACCCGGTGCAGCTGCACCTGACCGACCGCTCGGGGCGGGCCTGGTGCGTTGGGCTCTCGATCTGCTACGACCTGCGCTTTCCTGAGTTCTACCGCTTGCACGCCCTCGCCGGGGCCGACCTGCTGGTAGTGCCTGCAGCCTTTACCTGGACCACCGGCAGCGCGCACTGGGAGGTGCTGCTGCGTGCGCGGGCGATCGAGAACCAGGCCTATGTACTGGCCGCCGCGCAAGGCGGCCGCCACGAGAACGGCCGGCGGACCTGGGGGCACAGCCTGGTGGCCGACCCGTGGGGCACGGTGCTGCAGGCGTTGCCCGAAGGCGCCGGGGTGGTGCTTGCCGATGCCGACCCCGAGCGCCTGGCGCAGGTGCGGCGCCAGTTGCCGACGCTCGGCCACCGGGTGTTCTAGAACCCCTGGGCGCTAACCCTGCTGGCGCTCGCCGACGTAGATTTCCACGCGGCGGTTCTGCGCCCGGCCGCGCTCGGTGTCGTTGCTGGCGATCGGCTGGCGCGCACCGTGGCCTTCGATGCGGATGCGCGCCGGGTCCACGCCGCGCGCGGCCAGGTAGCTGCGCGTGCTGGCGGCGCGGTCGAGCGAGAGCGGGTCGTTGATGGCGTCGCTGCCGGTGCTGTCGGTGTGGCCGACGATGCGCACTTCCGTGCGCGGGTTGTCGCGCAGGCCCTGGGCGAACTGGTCGAGCAGCGGGCGGAAGGGGCCGCGGATGTCGGCGCTTCCCGTGTCGAAGGAGATGTCGCTCGGGATTTCCAGGCGCAGCTGGTTGTCCGCCGTCTGGGTGACGCCGACGCCGGTGCCGCGCGTTGCCTGCTCCATGCTGCGGCGCTGGTTCTCCATGTTGCGCGACCAGATGTAGGTGCCCAGGGCGCCGACGCCGGCGCCGACCACCGCCCCGGTGCCGGCGCTGCCGCCGGTGGCCGAGCCGATCACGGCGCCGGCGAGCGCGCCGACGCCGGCCCCGGTGGCGGTGCGGCGCTGGGTGTCGTCCATGTTGGCGCACCCGGTGGCAAACAGCGCGGCGGCGGCAAGGGCGAGGATTCGGGGGTGGTGCATGGCAGGCTCCTGGCAAGGTCGGAAAAGGGGAAATGCCCGCGAGGGGCTGCCTTGCATTCTTTGCCATGCGGGTGGGTGCGCCTGTGGCGCTGCCGGCCGCAGGGGTGTAGGACTATTCCTCCGGTGGATCGGGAGGCGGCCGCGTGCCGGCCAACTTCTTGTCCACGGCATCCCCTTCGCGCGGGGGCGGTTCCCCGCCCGGCCGGCCGGAAAACATGGTCCACCAGACGATGAGCAGCAGCACCACCAGGGCCGCCAGGGCCTCAAGCAAAATCAGTCCCATGAATCTCCCACTCCTGCGCCATGCGCTGCTGGCCCTGATTGTAGGAAGCCTCGCGGCCTGCGCCACGCGCCCGGCACCCGAAGCCCCGCCCGCGCCGTCCGTGGCGCGGCCCGCCGCCGTAGCGCCCCTGCCCGGCGAGCCCGCTGCTTTGCCGGGACCGCTGGTCCAGCCGCGCAGCCACTGGGTGCCCGTGCACTGGGGCGAACTGCCGGGCTTCGCCGGCGATGCGCTGCACGAAGCCTGGAACGCCTGGATCAAGAGCTGTGAGCGCCCGGCAGCTCCCTTTGCCGCGCTCTGCGCGGAAGTGCGCCAACTGAGCATTGCGGGGGCCGAGGAGCAGCGCGCCTGGATGGTGGCGCGCCTGCAGCCCTACCGCGTGGAGGCGCCGGGCGGGGCGGGCGACGGCCTGCTCACCGGCTATTTCGAACCGGAATACGAGGCTGCGCGCCAGAGAGGCAACGGCTTCGAGGTGCCTTTGTACGCTCCGCCTGCGGATCTGGCGCGCCGCCGCCCCTGGTTCACGCGCCAGGAGATCGACACCGTGCCGCAGGCGCAGGCGGCGCTCGCCGGCCGCGCCATCGCCTGGCTGCGCGATCCGGTGGACGCCATGGTGCTGCACATCCAGGGCTCGGGGCGTTTGAACGTGCTTGAGCCCGACGGCACGCACCGCCTGGTGCGCGTGGCCTATGCCGGCACCAACGACCAGCCCTACCGCAGCATCGGCCGCTGGCTGCTCGACCAAGGCCTGGTGCGCGACGCCACCTGGCCCGGCATCCGCGCCTGGATGGTGCAGAACCCGCAGCGCGTGAACGAGCTGCTCTGGGCGAACCCGCGCTACGTGTTCTTCCGCGAAGAGCCCATGGACGCGCTCGACGCCGCCTTCGGCCCGCGCGGCGCACAGGGCGTGCCGCTGACGCCGGGGCGCTCGATCGCGGTGGACAAGGCCAGCATTCCCTACGGCACGCCGGTCTGGCTCGCCTCCCCGGGGCCGCTGTTGCCGCTCGCGCGCCTGGTACTGGCGCAGGACACGGGCAGTGCCATCGTCGGCGCGGTGCGCGCCGACTATTTCCTCGGCTGGGGCGCGCAGGCGGGCGAGGTGGCGGGTCGGCTCAAGCAGCCGCTGCGTTTGTGGGCGCTGTGGCCTCGGTCAGAAAATTAATGGTCAAAACAGGCTCTAGCGCTTATCCTGTAAGCGTTAGTAGCTATTGATTAAATAGTGATTATCGCGCCACGTCCAGGTGCGAAAGGGGCAGGGCGCCGCCCGCCTTGACCTCGCCGAGCGAGAAGCTGGTGTGCATGTCCTTCACGTTGGGCAGGTGCAGCAGCACGTCGCGCGCGAACTGCGAGAAGCTGTCCAGGTCGCGCGCCACCACCTGCAATTCGAAGGTGCCGGTGCCGCTGATGTAGTGGCACGAGACGACTTGCGGGATCTGGCGGATGGCTTCCTCCATGGCGCGCGTGACGCCGCCGGTGTTGCGGTCTGCGTCCAGACGCACGAAGGCCAGCACGCCCAGGCCGATCTTGCGGCGGTCTATCTCGGCGCGGTAGCCGAGGATGTACCCCGTCTGCTCCAGCGCGCGCACGCGCCGCCAACACGGCGCGGCCGACAGGCCGACCCGCTGCGCCAGTTCGGCGTTCGTCAGGCGGGCGTCGCGCTGCAGTTCGCCCAGGATGGCGATGTCGAATTTGTCGAGGGTTTCCAAAATTTGCCTGAATCGAGAAAGATCCTTTCTCAGGATAGCGTATTGCGCGCATAAAACGCAAACACTTACCCGCTGCACGCTCCTACACTTACCGCCACAATGGGTGCGCGGCTCTAGCGGGCGGTGCGCGCCTGCCCGAACCGCACGCCACGCAGGCAACCCCCGAGAAGAACTGGAGACACCGGCCATGAACGCCCCTCTGCCCGAACACATTCGCAAGGCCCTGGAAACCGTCACGCTCGACGACAAGTACACCTTGGGCCACGGCCGCGCCATGATGAGCGGCGTGCAGGCCCTGGTGCGCCTGCCCATGTTGCAGCGCCAGCGCGACGCGGCGGCCGGGCTGAACACCGGCGGCTTCATCAGCGGCTACCGTGGCAGCCCGCTGGGCACCTACGACCAGGCGCTGTGGCAGGCCAAGAAGCACCTGGCGGAGAACCACATCGTCTTCCAGCCCGGCGTGAACGAGGAGCTCGGCGCCACGGCGGTCTGGGGTACGCAGCAGCTCGACCTGTACCCGGAAAGCAAGAAGTACGACGGCGTCTTCGGCATCTGGTACGGCAAAGGGCCGGGCGTGGACCGCTGCTCCGACGTGTTCAAGCACGCCAACATGGCCGGCACGGCGCAGCACGGCGGCGTGATCGCCATCGCTGGCGACGACCACATCAGCAAGAGCAGCACCGCGCCGCACCAGAGCGACCACATCTTCAAGGCCTGTGGCCTGCCGGTGTTCTTCCCGAGCAATGTGCAGGACATCCTGGACATGGGCCTGCACGCCTTCGCCATGAGCCGCTTCTCGGGCGTGTGGTCGGGCATGAAGACGATCCAGGAGGTGGTGGAATCGTCGAGCAGTGTCTCGGTGGACCCGGACCGCGTGAACATCGTCCTGCCCGAAGATTTCGCCATGCCGCCCGGCGGCCTGCACATCCGCTGGCCCGACGCGCCCTTGGCCCAGGAAGCGCGCCTGATGGATTACAAGTGGTACGCCGCCCTGGCCTACGTGCGCGCCAACAAGCTGAACTACAACGTCATCGAGGGCCCGCACGACCGCTTCGGCATCATCGCCAGCGGCAAGGCCTACAACGACACGCGCCAGGCGCTGGTCGACCTCGGGCTCGACGACGACACCTGCCGGCGCCTCGGCATCCGCGTGCACAAGGTGAATGTGGTCTGGCCGCTGGAGGCCACCATCACGCGCGACTTCGCCAAGGGTCTGCAGGAGATTCTGGTCATCGAGGAAAAGCGCCAGGTCATCGAATACCAGATCAAGGAAGAGCTTTACAACTGGCGCGCCGACGTGCGCCCCAACGTGCTGGGCAAGTTCGACGAGGCCGAGGGCGAAAACGGCCAGTGCGGCGAATGGTCCATGCCCAACCCCAGCCAGAACTGGCTGCTGCGCGCCAAGGCCGACCTGACGCCGGCCATCATCGCCAAGGCGATCGCCAAGCGCCTCAAGAAGCTGGGCGTGCCGGAAGACGTGGTGGCGCGCATGGACAGCCGCCTGGCCATCGTCGAGGCGCGTGAGCGCGCCCTCGAGGCGCCGCGCGAAGCCACCGGTGAGCGCGCGCCCTGGTTCTGCAGCGGCTGCCCGCACAACACCAGCACGCGTGTGCCCGAGGGCTCGCGCGCGGTGGCCGGCATCGGCTGCCACTACATGACGGTGTGGATGGACCGCAGCACCAGTACCTTCACGCAGATGGGCGGTGAAGGCGTCACCTGGGTCGGGCAGGCGCCGTTCACCAAGGACGCGCACGTGTTCGCCAACCTGGGCGACGGCACCTACTTCCACAGCGGCCTGCTGGCGATCCGCCAGAGCATCGCGGCGGGCGTGAACATCACCTACAAGATTCTGTACAACGACGCCGTCGCCATGACCGGCGGCCAGCAGGTCGGCGAGCGGCCCGAGGGCCACTCGGTGCTGCAGATCATGAACAGCGTCAAGTCGGAGGGCGCGGCGCGCATCGTTATCGTCAGCGACCAGCCGGAGAAGTACGACGGCGCCCCGCTGGCGGCGGGCGTCACGGTGCACCACCGGCGCGAGCTCGACCGCATCCAGCGCGAGCTGCGCGAAGTCAAGGGCTGCAGCGTGCTGATCTACGACCAGACCTGCGCCACCGAAAAGCGCCGCCGCAGGAAGCGCGGCCTGATGCCGCAGGCGCCCAAGACGGTGGTCATCAACGAGCTGGTGTGCGAGGGCTGCGGCGACTGCTCGGTCAAATCCAACTGCCTGTCGGTCGAACCGGTGGAAACCGATTTCGGCCGCAAGCGCCGCATCAACCAGAGCACCTGCAACAAGGACTATTCCTGCGTGGACGGCTTTTGCCCGAGCTTCGTCACCGTCGAGGGCGGGCAGCTGAAGAAGCCCAAGAAGGAGGCGAAGGCCGATGCCGCGCAACTGCCGCCGGTGCCCGAGCCGCGCCTGCCCGATGCCGAGGAGGCCTGGGGCATCGTCGTCGGCGGCGTGGGCGGCACCGGGGTCATCACCATCGGCTCGCTCCTAGGCATGGCGGCGCACCTGGAAGGCAAGGGCGTGGTCACGCAGGATGCGGGCGGCCTGGCGCAGAAGGGTGGCGCCACCTGGAGCCACGTACAGATCGCCAACCGGCAGGGCGCCATCCACACCACCAAGGTCGATACCGCCAAGGCCGACCTGGTGATCGGCTGCGACGCCATCGTCGCCGCCAACCCGGCGACGCTGGCCGCCATGCAGCCGGGCCGCACCTTCGTGGCGCTGAACACGCACAGTACGCCGACGGCGGCCTTCGTGACCAACACCGAATGGCAGTTCCCCGGAGCGGCCTGCGAATCGGCCATCGCCGCCGCGGTGGGCGCCGAGCTGGTGGGCGCGTTCGACGCCGAGCGTGTGGCCACGCACATGCTGGGCGACAGCATCTACACCAACCCGTTGATGCTGGGCTACGCCTGGCAGAAGGGCCGCGTGCCGCTGTCGCACGCCGCGCTGATGCGCGCCATGGAGCTCAACGGCGTGCAGGTCGCCAACAACCAGGCGGCCTTCGAATGGGGCCGGCGCTGCGCGCACGACATGGCCGCCGTGCTGGCGCTGCTGGCGCCCGCGCAGGTGATTGAATTCGTCAAGAAGCCGACGCTGGCCAGCCTGCTGGCCCAGCGCGTAGAGTTCCTCACCGCCTACCAGAACGCCGACTATGCGGCGCAGTACCAGGGCTTTGTCGCCAAGGTCCAGGCGGCCGAGGCGCCGCTCGCCAGCACGCGCCTGGCCGAAGCCGTGGCGCGCTCCCTGTTCAAGCTGATGGCCTACAAGGACGAATACGAAGTGGCGCGCCTGCACACCGACCGCAGCTTCACAGACAAGCTCGCCGGCATGTTCGAGGGCGACTACAAGGTTGTGCACCACCTGGCGCCGCCGCTGCTGGCCAAGCGCAACGACAAGGGCGAACTCGTCAAGCAGGCGTACGGTCCGTGGATGCGCAAGGCCTTTGGCGTGCTCGCCCGGCTCAAGGGCCTGCGCGGCACGGCCTTCGATCCCTTCGGCCGCACCGAGGAGCGCCGCGCCGAGCGTGCCCTGATCCAGGAGTACCGCGCCTGCATCGATGAACTGTTGGGCGGCCTGCAGGCAGACCGCCTCGCGCTGGCGGTGGAAATCGCCAACATCCCGCAGGACATTCGCGGCTACGGCCATGTGAAGGAGCGCCACCTGAAGAGCGCACGCAGCAAGTGGGACGCGCTCATGGCGCGCTGGCGTGCGCCGGGGGCGCAGCAGAAAGTGGCATGATTGCTACTTAAAATGTAGCTATAAAACATTGATGGATAAGCGCTGAAGCCTTATTTAATCAATAATTCTTGTGCTTGGGCCGGCGCGGCTGAGAGGGACTGGCCGCGTGCTGCGGCGCAGCAAACCGACCCGCATACAATGGCGCGCTTGCGGTTTTGCCGCCTCTTTTGCGCCTGCCGCCCGCGGTAGCGTGTCTGCCCCCTTTTTCCTTGGAGCTTCCCCGTGTTCATTTCTTCTGCCATTGCCCAGACCGCGCCGGCCGCCCCCGCAGGCGGCGACATGATGTCCACCTTGAGCGGCATGCTGCCCCTGGTGCTGATGTTCGTGGTGCTGTACTTCGTCATGATCCGCCCGCAGATGAAGCGCCAGAAGGAGCACCGCGCGATGGTCGAAGCCATCGCCAAGGGCGACGAGGTGGTGATCGGCGGCGGCATGCTGGGCCGCGTGACGCGCCTGTCCGAGCAGTACCTGCACATCGAAATCGCCAATGGCGTCGAAGTGCAGGTCCAGCGCGCGGCCCTGGTGCAGGTGCTGCCCAAGGGAACGCTCAAGTAATTGCGCGCTCTTACCGGCGCGCACCGCCGGTGCGCGCCATGCGATGCGGCCGCGCGCCGCGGCTGTTGGTTTTGCGCGTAGGGACGCTCGAACATGAACCGTTTTCCGATCTGGAAATACGCCATCCTGGTGGTGGCCTTGCTGGTAGGCGTGCTCTACACCCTGCCCAATTTCTTTGGCGAAGCGCCTGCGGTGCAGGTCTCATCGGCCAAGGCGACGGTGAAAGTCGACGCCGCCGTGGAACAGCGCGTGCGCGAGGCACTCCAGGCGGCCGGCGTCGTGCCCGACCTGCTGCAGCTCGAAGGCACTTCGGTGCGCGCCCGCTTCGATACGCCGGACAACCAGCTCAAGGCCAAGGACGTCATTGAAAAGGCCTTGATTCCCGACCCGCAGGATCCGGCCTACATCGTGGCGCTGAACCTGGTGTCGCGCTCGCCCGCCTGGCTCTCGGCCATCCATGCCGCCCCCATGTACCTGGGGCTCGACCTGCGCGGCGGCGTGCATTTCATGCTCCAGGTGGACATGCAGGCGGCGCTCACCAAGAAGGCCGAATCCCTGGCCGGGGACCTGCGCACCACGCTGCGTGACAAGAACATCCGCCACGGCGGCATCGCGCGCGAGGGCGACAACATCGACATCCGCCTGCGCGACGCCGCCACGCTGACGGCCGCGCGCAACCTGATCACGGACCAGTTCCCTGAGCTGCAGGTCGCAGTCAGCAGCGAGCCCGACGGCATGCAGCGGCTGCGCGCCAGCATCAAGCCCGAGGCGACGCGCAAGGTGCAGGAGCAGGCGCTCAAGCAGAACATCACCACGCTGCACAACCGCATCAACGAGCTGGGCGTGGCCGAGCCCGTGATCCAGCAGCAGGGGCTCGACCGCATCATCGTGCAGCTGCCCGGTGTACAGGACACGGCCAAGGCCAAGGACATCCTCGGCCGCACCGCCACGCTCGAAGTGCGCATGGTCGATGAGGGCACCGAAGCGCGCGCGGCCGAACTCGGCCGCGGTCCGGTGCCGTTCGGCGACGAGAAGTACCTCGACCGCAACGGCCAGGCCGTGATCGTCAAGAAGCAGGTCATCCTGACGGGCGAGAACCTCACCGACGCGCAGCCCGGCTTTGACGGCCAGACGCAGGAGCCCACCGTCAACCTGACGCTCGACGCCAAGGGCTCGCGCATCTTCAAGGACATCACGCGCGAGAACGTCGGCAAGCGCATGGCCATCGTGCTGTTTGAAAAAGGCAAGGGCGAAGTCGTGACGGCGCCCGTGATCCGCTCGGAAATCGGCGGCGGGCGGGTGCAGATCTCCGGCCGCATGACCACCGTGGAGGCCAACGACACGGCGCTGCTGCTGCGCGCCGGCTCGCTCGCCGCGCCCATGGAAATCATCGAGGAATTCACCATCGGCCCGAGCCTGGGCGCGGACAATATCCAGCGCGGCGTGCACAGCGTGGTCTGGGGCATGGCGGCGATTGCCGCCTTCATGTGCGTGTACTACATGCTGTTCGGCGTGTTCTCGACGCTGGCGCTGGGCGTGAACGTGCTCCTGCTCGTCGCCATCCTGTCGATGCTGCAGGCCACGCTGACGCTGCCCGGCATCGCCGCCATGGCGCTGGCGCTGGGCGTTGCGATCGACTCCAACGTGCTCATCAACGAGCGCATCCGCGAGGAGCTGCGCGCCGGCGCCGCGCCCCAGGCCGCCATCGCCGCAGGCTACGAGCGGGCGTGGTCGACCATTCTGGATTCGAACGTCACCACCCTGATCGCCGGCCTGGCGCTGCTCGCCTTCGGCACGGGCCCGGTGCGTGGCTTCGCCGTGGTGCACTGCATCGGCATTCTGACCAGCATGTTCTCGGCGGTGTTTTTCTCGCGCGGCCTGGTCAACCTCTGGTACGGCCGCAAGAAGAAGCTCAAGAGCGTGGCGATCGGCCAGGTGTGGAAGCCCGAGGACACCTCGGGCATACGCTCGGTCGCGGCCCGCGGCGACCAATAAGGAGGATGCGTCATGGAATTCTTCCGCATCAAAAAAGACATCCCGTTCATGAAGTACGCGTTGGTGCTCAACGCGATTTCCTTCATCACTTTTGCGCTGGCGGTGTTCTTCCTGGTCACGCGCGGACTGCACCTGTCGGTGGAATTCACCGGCGGCACGGTCATGGAGGTTGCCTACCAGCAGACCGCCGACATCGCCAAGGTGCGCGAGACGGTCGCCGGCCTGGGCTACAAGGACGTGATCGTGCAGAACTTCGGCACCTCGCGCGACGTCATGATCCGCCTGCCGGTGCAGCAGGGGGTCACTTCCGCACAGCAGAGCGAGCAGGTGCTTTCCGCACTCAAAGCCCAGGACGCCGAGGTGAACCTGCGGCGCACCGAGTTCGTCGGCCCGCAGGTGGGCGACGAACTGGTGCACGGCGGCCTGATGGCGCTCGGCATGGTGGTGCTGGGCATCGTGATCTATCTGGCCTTCCGCTTCGAGTGGAAGTTCGGTGTCGCCGCCATCATCGCCAACCTGCACGACGTGGTCATCATCCTGGGCTTCTTCGCCTTCTTCCAGTGGGAGTTCTCGCTCTCCGTGCTGGCCGGTGTGCTGGCGGTGCTGGGGTATTCGGTGAACGAGTCGGTGGTCATCTTCGACCGGATCCGCGAAGCCTTCCGCCGCTTTCGCAAGCTCAGCACGCGCGAGGTCATCGACCACGCCATCACCTCGACGATGAGCCGCACCATCATCACCCACGCCTCGACAGAGGCGATGGTGCTGTCCATGTTCTTCTTCGGCGGGCCCAGCCTGCACTACTTCGCACTGGCGCTGACCATCGGCATCTTGTTCGGGATCTATTCCTCGGTGTTCGTCGCCGCCGCCATCGCCATGTGGCTGGGGGTCAAGCGCGAGGATCTGGTCAAGACCTCGCGCAGCGAAGGCGACCCGAACGACCCGAACGCCGGCGCCGTGGTGTGACCGTGCCATGAAGTTGCGCGGGCGTCCGGGACGATTGGGGCGGCGCGCAGCGGGGCCGGCAGGTGCCCCGGGAGCGCGACTTCCGGGCTAATATCCGGCTATGCAGATGCCCCGGTCCACGGCCCCTTCCCCGCGAAGGCTCGCGCGCATGGCGCGAGAGCGCTGGACCGACGTGCTGTTGGGCAGTACGTCTGACCTGGACAGAGCCGTGGTGGATTTTTTCGCGGCCTTGATGGAGCAGGTCGGCACGCAGCGCGAGCGCCAGGCGCGGCGCGACAGCTGGCAGGGCTTCCAGGACAAGCGCAAGGATTGGCTGCAGGAGCTGACCACTGCCATGCGCGCGCCCCAGGAAACCCCTGCACCGGCAGCGCCGACGCCGGCCGCGTTCTCCGCCGACAGCAAGCTGGAACTGGTCGGCGACGACGTCGTGGAAAACAAGATCATCGCCTCGCGCATCGCCTTGACGGTGCTGGAGGACGTGGCGGCGGAATTCGATGCCCTGCGTTTGCGCCTGCGCACGCTCGAGACGGCCGACATGGCGCCCACCGACGGTCTGCGGCCGGAAACGGTCAGCCTCCGGCTGGTGGAATCCTGGCTCAAGGTAGGCTTGTCGCGCGACGACTTGCAGATGGCGGTTGAGCCCTTGCAACGGGCCTTGGCGTCGGTGCTGCAGTCCGCGTACCAGGCGGCCAACAAGGTCTTGGCGGACGAGGGCGTGCAGGCGCAGCAGGAAATGCGTGTGCGGGTGGCGCGCACCGGCGGTGGCACAACCGGCGGTTACGGGGATTCTGGCCAGTCGGGCGGCTTGGCCTCGCACGCGCTGGAGCAATCGCGCCAGGCGGTGCATTCGGGCCGCTCGGGCTTTGTGCCCTCGGGGGCTCCGGCGTACGCGGGCACGCCCATGGGGCCGTTCGACGCGGCAGCCACCCCGCTGCTGCGCGCCCGGCAGCGGGCGCAAGGTGTGATGGTGCAGTTGCGCCGCCTGCTGGCGCCCGCCATGCGCGGGCTGGACTTCGCGCAGGCGCCTCCCGCTTCGGCGGCGCTCGCGCATGCGCTGGCGGCGCACCGTGTCCAGGCCGACGTGTACTACAGCACCATGGGCGCGATTGTCGAGGACTACAGCCCTGCGGCCGTGGTCCAGCTCGCGGGGGCGGTGCGCGAGCGCTCGGCGGAGTTCAAGAAGAAGGCCGAGACGGACAGCGAAAAGGCGATCATTGAAGTGGTCGCGCTGATGTTTCAGAGCATCCTCTCGGAGGACCGCATCCCCTCCGCCGTGCGCGTCTGGTTCGCTCGCCTGCAGGTGCCGGTGCTGCGCGTGGCGCTGGCCGAGCCCGAGTTCTTCAGCAACATCAACCACCCGGCGCGCAAACTCATCGATCGCATGGGGGCCGTGGCGCTCGGGTTCGATTCGGCTTCCATCACCGGCAGCGCCCTCGAAACCGAGGTGCGGCGCATCGTCCAGGTCATCGAGCAGTATCCCGAGACCGGGCGCCGGGTGTTCCAGCTGGTGCACGACGAGTTCGAGAAATTCCTCGCCAAGCACCTTACCGAAAAACAGAGCACCAGCCAGCTGGTCAGCGTGGCCCAGCAGGTCGAGCAGCGGGAAACGCTCGCCATCAAATACACCATTGAATTGCGCACCATGCTGAACGACATGCCGGTGCGCGACGAAGTGCGTGAGTTCCTTTTCAAGACCTGGGCGGAAGTGCTGGCGCTTTCGGCCGTGCGGCATGGCGCGCAGCATGCCGAGACGGTGTCGTTCAAGCGCACGGCGGCCGACCTGGTGTGGGCGTCGAGCGCCAAACCCAACCGCACCGAACGCGCCCAGGTCATCCAGGCGTTACCGGACATCCTGCACCGCCTTCGGGAAGGGCTTGCCATGGTGGGCGTGGAAGGCGAGGCGCAGGACGCGCAAATCAAGGCGCTGACCGATACGCTGGCGGAAGCCTTCCTGTCCAAGACCGCCAACATCCCGCTGGAACATATCGAGGCCATGGCGCGCCGACTGGCAAATGTGGAAGAGTTCCTTGGCGACGCCGTGCTCGGTGAGTTGCCGCTGGATGCGGAGCACATCGAGATGATGACCGGCATCGACGCGAGCGCCATCCACGTGATAGCGGACAACGGTGCGCCGGTCGACGAGGCGATGGTCGCCTGGGCCCAGGAACTGGCGCTTGGCAACTGGTTCACGCTGGACCACAGCGGGGCCAGCTGCCAGGTGCAGTACGCCTGGCACAGCCAGCACAAGCAACTGCACCTCTTTGTCTCGACGGACGGCATCAGCTACTTGATTCAGCTGCGCCGCCTCGGGGCCTACCTGCAGTCGGGACTGCTGGTGGCGCGGGACGACGAAGGCCTCACGACGCGCGCGACGCGCGACGCCCTGGCCAAGCTGGACGCCAATCCCGAGCGCCTCCTCGGATAAGGCCGGCGCTTCCTACGGTTCCACCTTCAACGCATAACGTTGTCGGGCCGCCTCGTAAAGCTGCCTCAGGCGCGCACCAGTCTTTGGAACAACCCGCCGGGCAGGCGCGCAACGGTCCCGGCCAGTTCCAGTTCCAGCAGCTGCACTTGCAGGGTGGCGGTATCGAGGCCAGTCCGTGCCTGCAGGGTGTCCAGCCCCACCGGGTCGAACCCCAGGGCCTGGAGCAGACTGCTTTCGGCCTGCGGCTCGGCCACCGGGGCTGGATACGCACGAGCGTTGCCGATGCCGTCCGGGAATTCTTCCAGCACGTCGGCCACCGTCTCCACGAGCTTGGCCCCCTGCTTGATGAGTGCGTGGCAGCCGCGCGATTGCGGCGCATGGATCGAGCCCGGGATGGCGAATACGTCGCGCCCTTGTTCGACGGCCATGCGCGCCGTGATGAGCGAGCCTGAGGCGGTAGCCGCCTCCACCACCAGCACACCGTGGGCGAGCCCCGAAATGATGCGGTTGCGGCGCGGGAAGTTCGCCGCCAGCGGCGGGGTGCCCAGCGGGTATTCGCTCATCAGCAAGCCTTCGGCGGCGATGCGCCTGGCGAGTTCGAGGTGCCGCGATGGGTAGACCCGGTCGAGCCCGGTGCCGACCACCGCCACGGTGGCCGGGCTGGCCGCGGCGCTGGCCGCGGTGAGTGCCCCGGTGTGGGCGGCAGCGTCGATCCCCAGCGCCATGCCGGAGATGATGGACAAGCCCTCCTGCCGCAAGGCGCGGGCGAATTGTTCGGTGGTTTCTCGGCCTTGCGGGCTGGGGTGGCGGCTGCCCACGATCGCCAGGCTGCTCTCGCGCCGCAGCGGGCACTGGGCTTGCCCCAGATGGCGTGGCGCGCCCATCAGGTACAGCATCAGCGGTGGGTCTTCAATTTCGAGCAGCGCAGGGGGGTACCAGGGATGGCCGAGCGGCACGATGGCGCGTGCGACGCCGGCTTCGCCCGACAGCCCGAGCCAGGCCCAGGTGCGTTCCAGCAGCGCGGCGTGCTGTTCGGGACCCTCCAGCAATGCGGCCGCCTTGGACGGCGTGATGCACTGCAGCCAGGCCGCCTGCGTTTGCGAAAGAACCGCCTGGGGGCTGCCGAAAGCCGCCAGCAGCCGGCGCGCTGCGGCCGGGCCCAAGCCGGGCGTGTGGCACAAGCGCAGCCAGGCAGCGAGCTCGTCGCGTTGCATGCCGCTGGCCTGGGCAGCGCCGCCTTAGCGGGGATTGGTCAGATGGTCGCCTACGCGCACCGTGTTGTTGACCCCGAGGATGAGCGCGTAGGACACGCGGTCAAAGGTGCGGAACACCATGGCCATGCCATTTTTTTCGTTCGGCAGCCGGATGACGGTCTTGGCTGCGTCCGTGGTGTCCTTCATGCGCTGGCCCGCGCTCAGCAGTTGCAACACGTGGCCGGTCTCGATGCCGTCCTCGCGCCCGACGTTGATGGCGATGACCTGGTTCTGCGCGGCGTTCACCAAGGCGGCGCCACCGTAGATCGACACCACGCGGGCGTCCACCTGCTGCTCGGGCGCACGCGGCACGTAGCTCATGAAGCCGCGCGCAGCGGCGGGCAGCAAGCGGTCGCCGGCGCGGACTTCCTCACGCGTGGAGAGGATGTTCACTGTGGCGGGGACGTAGTCGGACGTGAAGCCGCCCTTGCCGTTCGGGGTGTCTTCGATCGATTCGCCGCGGATCAGCTCGGCTTTGCCGACGAACTGGGCCTCGTAGCCCAGGATGTCCTTGGTGGCGGGGTCGCGCAGCGCGACGGCGTTGCGGTAGATGCCGTAGTAGCGCGGCTCGCCGGGGGCGATTTCCAGCGGTTTGAGCATGTCGCCGCGCGCATACGCGCGATCGCCGGCGGCCATCAGCACGCGGTCGTCGAGCGTGGCGACGATGCGCGGCGCCTGCTCCAGCGTATTGGCCTCCACCACCTGCGGCTCCACCAGGAAGGGCTCGATCAGGTGTGGCTGCAGCGTCGGCAGCGCCGTTTCCATCAGGCTTTCGGTGCGGGTGCGCGGTGAAACGCGCACTTCCTCGGGCTGGCCCGGCAGGCTGGTGCGCAGGCGGGCGAAGCCGCCGGTCTTGTCCAGGTACAGCGTCTGACCAGGGAAGATCAGGTGCGGATTGGCGATGGCTTCCAGGTTCATGCCCCACAGCTCCGGCCAGCGCCAGGGCTTCTTCAGGTACATGCCGGAGATGGCCCAGAGCGTGTCGCCGCGCTTGACCACATAGACGTCGGGCGCGTTGGGAGCAAGGTCGGCCACCGGGACGCCGCGCTGGGCTACGTCCTGCGCGGTGGCCCGCTGACCCGGGGTGACGGGATAATTCTGTGCCCAAGCAGCAGGTGCCGCGCCCAGTGCAGCGACCAGCAGCGCCGCAGCGCCCCCCGCAGTGCGCAGAATGCCCCGGGATGCGGCGTGCTTTCTCGTGTTTGCTTGCATGGTTCCCTGCCCCCTCGCTGGTGGCGCTGCTGTTCCCTGCGGTGGAAAAGCGCGGCCGAAGACGTTACAAATCAACTGAGATTCTCTGCTCAAGCCCTTGATTGGGCAATGATTATTGGGCTGTCAGGCGCCGCGCAAAGAAAAAAGTGGCGAAAATAGCGACATCCCTTCGTATTGGCCATGGCGATCCTTCCCATTCTCTGTTACCCAGATCCGCGCCTTCATACCGTCGCCCAGCCGGTGAATGCGGTGGACGAACGCGTGCGCACATTGGCCCAGGACATGCTCGACACCATGTACGACGCCCACGGCATCGGCCTGGCCGCGACCCAGGTGAACGTGCACCAGCGCGTGATCGTCATCGACGTGTCGGAAGAACGCAATCGTCCGCTGGTGCTCATCAACCCGGAGATTGTCTGGGCCAGCGCCGAAATGCGGGTTGGGGACGAAGGCTGCTTGTCCGTACCTGGCATTTACGACGGTGTCGAACGCGCGGCCCAGGTGCGCGTGCGGGCGCTCGATGCGCAAGGCGAGCCACAGACGATCGAGGCCGAAGAACTGCTCGCGGTGTGTATTCAGCACGAAATGGACCATTTGCTGGGCAAGGTGTTCGTCGAATACCTCTCGCCCCTGAAACGCAGCCGCATCCGCTCGAAAATGCTCAAGCGCCAGCGCGAGGAGCGGGCGTGAGGCGCGCTCTGGAGCTGGCCTGCGTGGTCGCCGCGTTGGTGGGGTGTGCTGCGCCGGCGCAGATCGGCCCCGGGGCGGAGCGTGCGCTGGTGCAAAGCCGCTGGGGCGCGCCGCGTGCCAGCTACGGCGTGGACGGCGGCGGCCAGCGCTGGTTCTACGAGCGCACTCCCGGCGAACAGGAGCGGCTGGATTTCGATGCCAACGGGCGTTTGCTGGCGCGCGAACAGGTTTTCAGCGCGGCGCATTTCCAGGCATTGGCCCAAGGCCAGTGGGACGCCACCGCCGTGCTGCAAAGCTTCGGCCCGCCGGCGCGCCGCCAAGCCGCCTTGCAGGAAGCGAACGAAGCCGGCTCGGGTTCGGTGTGGATTTACTCCTGGCGCGAATTCGGCAAATGGCGCGTCGCGCGCGTGCGCCTGAGCGCCAGCGGCGCGGTGCAGGGCGTGGAATTCGCCGACGACACCAAGGCCGACGACCGGTATCGCTAGGCGGTCCTCCGCGTGTTTCCTTCGCCACGGCGCGCCTTGCGGCGCGTTTTTTTTCCGGGCTCCCCATGAAAGTGCTTTTCGCCGGTACGCCGCAGTTCGCCCGCCAAGCACTGGAGGCGATCTTCGTCGCGGGCTTCGATGTCCCGCTGGTCCTGACGCAGCCCGACCGGCCCGCCGGGCGCGGCCTCAAGCTGGCGCCTTCGCCCGTCAAGCAGCTGGCGCTGGAGCACGGCGTGGCCGTCGCGCAACCCCAGGGGCTGCGCCTGGACGGGCGGTATGCGGAGGATGCGGCGCACGCGCGGGCCGCCATCGAAGCCAGCAGGGCCGACGTGATGGTCGTGGCGGCCTACGGCCTCATCCTCCCGCAATGGGTGCTGGACGCGCCGCGCCATGGCTGCATCAACATCCATGCCAGCCTGCTGCCGCGCTGGCGCGGGGCGGCGCCCATCCACCGGGCCATCGAAGCCGGCGACGAGGAAACCGGCGTCACGCTCATGCAGATGGATGCCGGGCTCGACACCGGCGACATGCTGGCGTGCCGGCGCATCGCCATCGCGCCGGACGACACCACCGCCAGCCTGCACGACCGCCTTGCCGCGCTCGGCGCGAACATGGTGGTCGAGGCACTGGCGCAGCTTGCGCACGGGCCGCTGCCGCGCACGCCGCAGCCCGCCGAAGGGGTGAGCTACGCGCACAAGGTCAGCAAGGCCGAGACGCACATCGATTGGAGTCGGCCGGCCGAAGTGGTGGCGCGGCGCGTGCGCGCCTGGGCCCCGGTGCCGGGTGCCAGCACGCAGCTGGGGGGCGAGAGCCTGAAGGTATTGGGTTGCGAAATTGATAGCTATGAAACCAATACAGACGGGCGCTACGGCCATGTTTTGTCCGTAAATGACGCGGGTGTCACGGTGGCTTGCGGCGAGGGCGCCGTGCGCCTGACGCGCCTGCAGCGCGCTGGCGGTCGCCCCTTGGCGGCGCGCGACTTCCTGCGCGGGCATGCGCTGCAACCCGGCATGCAATTCGCCGGCGGCACCTCCTCCGAGGCGGGGACGTGGGCCTGACCGGCCTTGCGGCGCGCGTGCGCGATCCGGCGTTTCGCGCCGGCGTGTCCGACCTCATCGGTCCGGCGGTGGGCGTCGGCGCCTGGGGCCTGGTGACGGGTGTGGCCATGGTCAAGAGCGGCATGAGCGTACCGCTCGCGCTTCTGATGTCGCTTCTGGTGTACGCCGGCAGCGCCCAGCTGTCGGTGATTCCGCTGCTGGCGGTGGGCGCGCCGCTGTGGGTGGTGTGGCTGACGGCGACCTGCGTCAACCTGCGCTTCGTCATCTTCAGCACCTTGTGGCGCGGCTACTTCCAGGCCCAGCCCTTGCGTCAGCGCTTGGCCATCGGTTATTTCAGCGGCGACGTGATCTTCGTCGCCTTCATGAAGCGCTTTCCGCGCGTCGAGCCGGCACCTGGCCAGTTGCCGTATTTTTGGGGTGCGGCGTCGCTCAATTGGCTCGCCTGGCAGATCCCCTCGGTCGCCGGCATCCTGCTGGCCAATGCGATTCCGCTCTCGTGGGGCCTGGGTTTTGCCGGGGTGCTGGCCATCCTCGGCGTGCTGCTGTCGCTGCTGGTCGACCGCGCCACCTGGGTGGCGACCGGTGTGGCCGCCTGCGCCGCGGTGGCCGCCTGGGCCTTGCCGCTCAAGCTCAACATCCTGGTGGCTGTCGTGGCGGCGGTGGCGGCGGGCCTGGCCATGGAATCGGCTGAGCGCCACGCGCGCCAACATGCGCTGCGCCGCCGTGCGGCGGAAAGGGCGGAACCGTGAGCGGCGAAGCCCTCTACGGCTTGGCGGCGATTGCCGGGCTGGCGCTCGTCACGCTGGTGGCGCGCACCTTCTTCATGCTGCCCGAGCGCGAACTGCCCATGCCCGACTGGCTCAAGCGCGGGCTGAAGTACGCGCCGCTGGCGGCCCTCACGGCGGTGATCGCCCCCGAGGTGCTCATGACCCAGGGTGTGTTGCTGAACACCTTGCAGGACGCGCGGCTGCCGGCGGTGCTGTGCGCCTGCGCGTACTACTTCTGGCGCCGCGGCATCCTGGGCACCATCGTCGTGGGCATGGCGGTGTACCTGCCGCTGCACATCGGTCTGGGCTGGTAGCGGGGGCGGCGCAGCAGCTGCCTAAAATGCGGCGCTGTCGTCCATTCGTACCGCCCTCGGGGCTCACTACAGGCACCGCCATGCAGATTCTTCGTTTCTCCGACCTTTGCGCCAACGGGCAGGTCGCCGGCAAGCGCGTGTTCATCCGCGCCGATCTCAACGTCCCGTTGGATGCGGACGGCCACATCACCGAAGACACGCGCATTCGCGCCTCGGTGCCGTGCATCCAGATGGCCCTGGCCGCCGGCGCAGCCGTCATGGTGACCAGCCACCTCGGTCGGCCCGAGGAGGGGCGATTCAAGCCCGAGGACTCGCTCGCGCCGGTGGCGCAGCGCCTCTCCGAGCTCCTGGGCCGCAGCGTGCCGCTGCGCGCCGGTTGGGTGGATGGCGTGGCCGTGCAGCCCGGCGAAGTGGTGCTGCTGGAGAACTGCCGGGTCAACCCCGGCGAAAAGAAGAACGACCCCGCACTGGCGCGCGCGATTGCGGCCTTGTGCGACATCTACGTCAACGACGCATTCGGCACCGCGCACCGCGCCGAAGCCACCACCTACGGCGCGGCGCAGTACGCGCCGGTGGCCTGCGCCGGCCCGCTGCTGGCGGCCGAAATCGACGCGCTGGGCAAGGCGCTGGCCCAGCCCCAACGCCCTTTGGCGGCAATCGTCGCTGGTTCCAAGGTGTCCACCAAGCTGACCATCCTGCAAAGCCTCGCGGGCAAGGTGGACCAGCTGATCGTGGGCGGGGGAATTGCGAACACCTTCATGCTGGCGGCTGGCCTGCCCATCGGCAAGAGCCTGGCCGAGCCCGGGCTGGTGGACGCGGCCCGCTCCGTGATGCAAGCCATGAAGGAGCGGGGCGCCGAGGTGCCGATTCCGACCGACGTGGTCACCGCCAAGGCGTTCTCGGCGGATGCACCCGCCACCACCAAGCGCGCGGACGCGGTGGAGGACGATGATTTGATTCTCGATATCGGTCCCGAAACGGCTGCCCGCCTGGCGCGGCAGCTCGCTCAGGCAGGCACCATTGTCTGGAACGGTCCGGTGGGCGTGTTTGAATTTCCGGCATTCGGAAATGGCACGCGCGTACTGGCCGAGGCGATCGCAGATTCCCCCGCTTTCAGTATTGCGGGGGGCGGCGATACTTTGGCGGCGATTGCGAAATATGGGATTGAGGACCGCGTGGGATATATATCCACCGGTGGCGGTGCTTTTCTCGAAGTCCTCGAAGGGCGCACGCTGCCGGCGTTTGAAATCCTTGAGAAACGTGCGGCCGGAAATGCTGCGGCGCAGTGAAGGACTGTGACAAAAACAACAAGCCGTATGTGGCGGAACGCCCTTAGCGCATCTTTTTCTTGTTTTTGTTGAGAAGCACGCCCAGAATAATTTCGATCCGGGTTGTGGGTGCCAGTGGGCCCGTCGCCCCTGCTTCAATCGTTAGGAGGGAATCATGGTGTTTTCAAAGGCATTCAGCGCCGCCTTGCTGGTCGGCGCTGTAGCGAGCATGGTGGGCTGCGCAAACAAGGCGCCCATCCCGCTGGCAGAGAATTTCGACCTCACTGTGCAGCCCAAGGTGCGTTCGGCCGGTCATTGGGACCTGCTCTCGCGCGACGTCGTTTCGCAGACCCTGGGGACACTGGAAAAGTCGGGCGTTCCCGCTGGCACGCAGGTGCACGTGGGCCTGCCGCCGAACCCGAGCGCCTTTGACCTCGCCTTCCGCGATTTCCTGATCACGAAGTTCGTGCAAAGTGGCGCCAATGTGCAGATGGCCCCCGGCCAGGGCCTGGATGTGAGCTACCACGCACAGCTGGTGCGCCACAACAGCGACCGGCCGCATTTCGTTCCCGGCCAGTTCACCATGATCACGGCCGGCCTGATGGCCGCCTACGGCCTGCGCCACGAGCACATCGACGCCCAGTTGATGGGTGCGCTCGGCTTGGCCGCATTGGCCGATTACGGCGCCAGCGTGAACACTGGCGGGCCGACGAACACGGAGATGGTGCTCACGACCACCGTGTCGCGCGGCGGCCAGTACATTGCGCGCAAGACCGATGTCTACTACCTCGAAAACGTGGACGCGCCATTGTTCCTGCGCCCCCCGCCGGCCTACCGAAGCGTCAACATGAAGGTGGTGTCGCAATGAAATCCTACGCTTTGCTCTCCCTGTGCGCCGGCGCCTTGCTGGCCGGCTGTGCTCAGAACGGTGCTCCTGTCCGTGTCGAACCCACCTACCTGGAAGCCGCGAGCAACCCGTTCCTGCTGAGCAGCGCCGACGCCATTACGAAGCTGACTGCCGGCTTCGACATGCCCGCCGTCAGCGGCGGCCCGGTGCTGGTGGCGACCATCGTGAATGTGAACGATCTCAGCCGCTCGGCCCCGCTGGGGCGTACGCTGTCCGAGCAATATGCATCGGCCATGGCCGGCAAAGGCTTTAACGTCAAGGAAGTGAAGCTGCGCGGCGACGTGTTCGTCCAGGAAGGCGCTGGGGAGCTGTTGCTGTCGCGCGAAATCAAGGACATTGCGCGCAACCACAACGCCGCGTTGGTACTGGTGGGCACCTATTCCGCAGCGGCGAATTTCACCTACGTGAGCCTCAAGCTCGTGCGTACCGAAGACAGCCGCATCGTGCGTGGCTACGATTACGCGCTGCCCAACGACCGCGATGTGCAACGTCTGCTGCAGACCGCACGCTAAATTGCTGCCAACCTTCCCAAAAAAAGGCTCCTTTGGAGCCTTTTTTGCTATTTGGCTGGCGCAGGCAGGCGGACAGCTTGTCGATGTAACCAATTCAATGTGAAAATTGAAACTCAATTACATCGCTGCAGGGAAAGATTTGTATGACCAGTTTGCGCCGCGCCACCAAGATAGTTGCCACTCTCGGGCCTGCCTCGGGCGAGCTGTCCATGCTGGAGCAGATGGTGCTGGCCGGGGTCAACGTGGTGCGCCTGAATTTCAGCCACGGGCAGGCGCAGGACCACATCGAGCGCGCCCGGTTGGTGCGCGAGGCGGCCAAGCGCGCCGGGCGCGAGGTGGCCATCATGGCCGACTTGCAGGGTCCCAAGATCCGCGTCGGCAAGTTCTCCGAGGGACGTGTGCTGCTTCAGGAAGGTGCTGCCTTCGTGCTCGATGCATCGCGCACCGAGCCCGGAGACCAGGCCGGCGTGGGGCTGGATTACAAGGAACTGCCGCGCGACACCCGACCCGGGGACGTGCTACTGCTCAACGACGGATTGATCGTCCTCACGGTGAGCGCCGTCCGGGGCGAAGAGGTGCATACCGTTGTGCGCGTCGGCGGCGAGCTTTCCAACAACAAGGGGATCAACAAGCAGGGGGGAGGGCTCACGGCCCCAGCATTGACCGAAAAGGACATGGAAGACATTCGGACGGCGATGAGCTTCCAGGCCGACTACGTCGCGGTGAGCTTTCCCAAGAACGCCACCGACATGGAAATGGCGCGCCAGCTGTGCAATGTGGCGGCCGCGCAATACCGCCACAGGCCGGGGCTGATCGCCAAGATCGAACGCGCAGAGGCCATACCCCGCCTGGAGGAAATTCTCCGCGTCAGCGACGGCATCATGGTGGCGCGCGGCGACCTCGCGGTCGAAGTCGGCAATGCGGTGGTCCCAGCCTTGCAGAAGAAAATGATCCGCATGGCGCGCGACATGGACAAGCTCGTCATCACGGCCACGCAGATGATGGAGAGCATGATCACCAACGCCTCGCCGACCCGCGCCGAGGTGAGCGATGTGGCCAACGCCGTCCTCGACGGCACCGACGCCGTGATGCTGAGCGCGGAAACCGCTGCCGGGCGCTACCCGCTGGAAACCGTCCAGGAGATGGCGAAGATCTGCGCCGCCGCCGAATCGGCGGAGGACGTTCTGCTGGATGCCGATTTTTCCGGGCGCACCTTCGGCGCCATCGACCACTCCATCGCCATGGGCGCCCTGTTTACCGCGTACCACCTGGGGGCCAAGGCCATTGTGGCGATGACGGAGAGCGGCTCGACCGCGCTGTGGATGAGCCGCCACCGCATCCACATTCCTATCTACGCCCTGACCCCCAAGATCGCCACCCAGCGGCGCATGGCGTTGTACCGCAACGTACGGCCGATATTGATGGACACCAGCGCCGACCGCGACACCGCCCTGGCGCAGGCGGAGCGCCATTTGAAGGACCGTGGCATCGTCAGCGCGGGCGACGTCTACGCCATTACCTGCGGCGAACCCATGGGCGCACCGGGCGGCACCAACATGCTGAAGATCTGCCGCGCTGGCTGAGCACGCGCGCCGGTCATTGGCGTTGGACGGGTGTTCTCGGGGGACGGGTAGGCTTGGCTAGAATGCCCGGTTACCACGCGGTTACATGACTGGAAACCGCATTTCGATACCCTCACCGGACATATGCCATGCCTCTTGTTTCCATGCGACAGCTCCTGGACCACGCCGCCGAGTGTGGTTACGGCATTCCTGCCTTCAACGTGAACAATCTCGAGCAGGTTCAGGCGGTGATGGCGGCCGCCGAAGAAACAGGCGCGCCGGTCATCCTGCAGGCCAGCGCGGGCGCTCGCAAGTACGCGGGGGAGTCGTTCATCAAGTACCTCATCCAGGGAGCGATCGAAGCCTATCCCCACATCCCCCTGGTGATGCACCAGGACCACGGCCAGAGCCCGGCGGTCTGCCAGGGTGCCATCGACCTCGGCTTTTCCTCGGTGATGATGGACGGTTCGCTGGAAGCCGACGGCAAGACGATCGCAAGCTACGACTACAACGTGGACGTGACCCGCAAGGTCGTAGACATGGCGCACCGCGTGGGCGTGACGGTCGAAGGTGAACTTGGCTGCCTGGGTTCGCTGGAGACCATGAAGGGCGACAAGGAAGACGGCCACGGCACCGACGCCACCATGACGCGTGAGCAGCTTCTCACCGATCCTGAGCAGGCCGCGGACTTCGTCAAGCGCACCCAGCTCGACGCCCTGGCCATCGCCATCGGCACCAGCCATGGTGCCTACAAGTTCACGCGCAAACCCACCGGGGACATCCTGGCGATAGATCGCGTCAAGGAAATCCATGCGCGCATCCCCAACACACACCTGGTGATGCACGGTTCTTCCAGTGTTCCGCAGGATCTGCTGGAAGTGATTCGGCAGTACGGCGGGCAGATGAAGGAAACCTACGGCGTACCCGTCGAGGAAATCCAGAAGGCTATCCAGTTCGGTGTGCGCAAGATCAACATCGACACCGACATTCGCCTGGCCATGACGGGTGCGGTGCGCAAGTTCCTGCACGAGAACCCCGACAAGTTCGACGCCCGCGAATGGCTCAAGCCGGCACGGGAGGCGGCCAAGGCGATTTGCCGTCAGCGCTACCTCGAGTTCGGCTGCGAAGGCCAGGCCGGCAAGATCCAGCCGCGCAGCTTGCACGCCGTCGCGGCGCAGTACGTCAGCGGTGAACTGGCACAAGTGGTGAACTGAGCTGTTTCCACGGCCACCTTCTGGTGGCGCGCCTCTAATCGAGGCGCATGGTTCCCACGGTCGGCTCCGTGGACCGCAAGTATCTTCATGTAAGCTTACGGTCAGCGAGCAGGGATCGCCAAGAACACGAGGAGACACCAATGCAGATAGGAGTGCCCGCTGAAACGGCGGCGGGGGAAACGCGGGTGGCCGCGACCCCGGAGACCGTCAAGAAATTTATCGCGCAGGGGCACACAGTGCACGTGCAGCGCGGTGCTGGCGAGCGGGCCAGCGTGCCCGACGGGGCATATGCGGCCGTGGGAGCGGTGCTGTGCGACGCGCAAGAGGCGCTGGGCGCGCAGATGGTGCTCAAGGTTCGGGCGCCGCAGGAATCCGAAATGCCCGCGATGCGTTCCGGCGCGGTGGTGGTCGGCATGCTCAACCCCTTCGACGCGCCCGGCCTGCAACGCCTGGCCAGTGCCGGCCTGACGGCATTTGCACTCGAAGCCGCGCCGCGCACCTCACGTGCCCAGAGCATGGACGTGCTCTCTTCCCAGGCCAACATCGCTGGTTATAAGGCCGTGATGATGGCGGCGGATCGCTACCAACGCATCTTTCCCATGCTGATGACCGCCGCAGGCACGGTCAAGGCGGCGCGGGTGGTCATCCTGGGTGTCGGCGTGGCCGGGCTGCAAGCGATTGCCACGGCCAAACGCCTGGGCGCCGTCATTGAAGCCTCCGACGTACGTCCCAGCGTCAAGGAACAGGTCGAATCGCTGGGCGCCAAGTTCATCGACGTGCCCTACGAAACGCAGGAAGAAAAAGACGCTGCGGAGGGCGTGGGAGGCTACGCCCGCCCCATGCCGCAGAGCTGGCTCGACCGGCAGAAGGCGGAGGTTGCCAAGCGCGTTGCCGCCGCGGATATCGTCATCACGACGGCCCTCATCCCGGGCCGGCCCGCTCCGGTGCTGGTGACCGAGGAGATGGTCGCCGCCATGAAGCCCGGCTCGGTGATCGTCGACCTGGCGGCCAGCCAGGGCGGCAACTGTCCGCTGACCCAGGCCGGCGCGGTGGTGCAGGCGCACGGTGTCACGCTGGTGGGCGAAACCAACCTGCCGGCGCTGGTTGCAGCCGATGCTTCGGCGCTGTACGCGCGCAATGTCCTCGACTTCCTCAAGCTGCTCTTCGACAAGGACGGGCAGTTCGCGTTGAACCTTGAAGACGACATCGTGAAGGCCTGCCTCGTGGCGCACGAAGGCCAGTTGCTGCGCACTTGACCGCCCGGCGCTGCCCGTGCAGCGCTTCCTGTTGTTGGTAAATCTCTGGAGACTGCGATGGAAGCCATTTCCCACGTCGTCATCAACCTGACCATTTTTGTGCTGGCCATCTATGTGGGCTATCACGTGGTCTGGACGGTGACCCCTGCGCTGCATACGCCGCTGATGGCGGTGACCAATGCCATTTCGGCCATTGTCATCGTCGGTGCCATGCTCGCGGCCGCGCTCACGGTCACGCCCCTGGGCAAATCCATGGGCGTGCTGGCGGTGGCCCTGGCGGCCGTCAATGTGTTCGGCGGGTTTCTCGTGACGCGTCGGATGCTCGAGATGTTCCGCAAGAAGGACAAGCCCGGAGCCGCGAAATGAGCGCCAGTGTCATCGCCCTGCTGTACCTCGTCGCCTCGGTGTGCTTCATCCAGGCGCTCAAGGGCCTCAGCCACCCCACCACGTCCATTCGCGGCAACCTCTTTGGCATGGTCGGCATGGCCATTGCCGTGCTGACCACCGTGGGCCTCATCTATGGCCAGGTCCAGGCACTGAACGTCGGGTTTGGGGCGGGCATGGCCTATGTCCTGGCGGCGCTGGTGGTTGGCGGCGGCGCTGGCGCGGTCATGGCCAAGCGCGTGGAAATGACCAAGATGCCCGAGCTGGTGGCCTTCATGCACAGCATGATCGGTTTGGCGGCGGTGTTCATCGCCGTCGCCGTGGTTGCGGAGCCGTACGCCTTCCAGATCGTCGCCAAGGCGGCGGACGGCGCGGTCCCTCCGATACCCGTCGGCAACCGCATGGAGCTGTTCCTCGGTGCGGCCATCGGGGCCATCACCTTTTCCGGTTCCGTGATCGCCTTCGGCAAGCTCAGCGGCAAATACAAGTTCCGCCTTTTCCAGGGCGCGCCGGTGTCCTTCAAGGGGCAGCACGCGGTCAATCTCGTCATCGGCCTGGCGACACTTGGGCTGGGCGGCGTCTTCATGGCAACGCAGCGCATGGACGTTTTCTTCGCCATGCTCGCGCTCGCCTTCGTGCTCGGCGTGCTGATCATCATTCCGATCGGCGGGGCCGACATGCCGGTGGTGGTGTCCATGCTCAACAGCTATTCCGGTTGGGCCGCCGCAGGGATTGGCTTCAGCCTGAACAACAGCATGCTGATCATCGCCGGCTCGCTGGTCGGCAGTTCGGGCGCCATCCTCAGCTACATCATGTGCAAGGCCATGAACCGCTCGTTCTTCAGCGTGATTCTGGGCGGCTTTGGTGCCGAGCCGGGGTCCGCGGCGGCGGGGGCGGCTGCGCAGCGCCCCGTCAAGAGCGGCAGCGCCGACGATGCGGCCTTCGTCCTGGGCAACGCCGAAACCGTGGTCATCGTGCCGGGTTACGGCCTGGCCGTGGCGCGCGCCCAGCACGCGGTGAAGGAACTGGCGGCCAAGCTCGCGGAGAAGGGGGTCAGCGTCAAGTACGCCATCCATCCCGTGGCGGGGCGCATGCCCGGCCACATGAACGTGTTGCTGGCCGAAGCCGAAGTGCCGTACGACCAGGTCTTCGAAATGGAAGACATCAACGGCGAGTTCGGCCAGGTGGACGTGGCGATCGTGCTCGGCGCCAACGACGTGGTCAACCCTGCAGCGCACGTCAAGGGCAGTCCCATTTACGGCATGCCGATTCTGGAGGCCTACAAGGCCAAGACGGTCATCGTGAACAAGCGCTCGATGGCTTCGGGCTATGCCGGCCTCGACAACGAATTGTTTTACATGGACAAGACCATGATGGTGTTCGGCGACGCGAAGAAGGTCGTCGAAGACATGGTCAAGGCCATCGACTAATACCTAGAGCTGGAGCGAAAAGCATGATTGATCGCCCGTGGCTGGCCGCCTATCCCGATGGCGTGCCGGCAGACATCGACCCCTCGCAGTACCCCTCCCTTGTGGCCTTGATGGAAGAGGCCTTCGCCAAGTATGCGCAAAGAACCGCATACAGCTTCATGGGCAAGGACCTGAGCTACGCCGAAACCGATTCGCTCAGCAGCGCGCTCGCCGCCTACCTGCAGGGACTTGGCTTGGTCAAGGGCGATCGCGTCGCCCTGATGATGCCCAATGTGCCGCAGTACCCCATTTCGGTGGCGGCCGTGCTGCGCGCCGGCTATGTGGTGGTCAACGTGAACCCCTTGTACACGCCGCGCGAACTGGAGCATCAGCTGCGCGACTCGGGCGCGAAAGCCATGGTGGTGCTGGAGAATTTCGCCGCCACCTTGCAGGCCTGTGTCGCCAACACCCCGGTGAAGCACATCGTGGTCTGCTCCATGGGCGACCGGCTCGGTTTGCTCAAGGGTGCCTTGGTCAACTACGTGGTGCGCAACGTCAAGAAGATGGTGCCTTCGTGGAGCCTGCCGGGGGCGGTGCGGTTCAACGAGGCGCTGGCGCGCGGAACACGCGCCACGCTCAAGAAGCCGGAGATCCGGCCCGACGACATCGCGCTGCTGCAGTACACCGGCGGCACCACCGGGGTCAGCAAGGGCGCGGTGCTGTTGCACCGCAACGTGATTGCGAACGTGCTGCAGTCCGAAGCGTGGAACGCCCCCGTGATGCAACGCGTTCCCGCGGACGAGCAGCCCACCAGCATCTGCGCGCTGCCGCTCTACCACATCTTCGCTTTCACGGTGAACATGATGCTGAGCATGCGGACCGGCGGCAAGACCATCCTCATACCCAACCCGCGGGATCTGCCGGCGGTACTCAAGGAGCTGTCCAAGCACCGGTTCCACAGCTTTCCGGCCGTCAACACCCTGTTCAACGGCCTGGCCAACCACCCGGATTTCGGCACGGTCGACTGGAGCCACCTCAAGGTGTCGGTCGGGGGGGGCATGGCGGTGCAGGGCGCCGTCGCCAAGCTGTGGCTGGACAAGACCGGTTGCCCGATCTGCGAAGGCTACGGCCTGTCCGAGACGAGCCCGTCCGCCAGTTGCAACCCGGTGACGAGCAAGGAGTTCAGCGGCACCATCGGGGTCCCGCTGCCCAGCACGTCCATGAAGTTGCTGGACGACGAAGGCCAGGAGGTCAGCGCGCTGGGGCAGCCGGGGGAAATCGCGATCAAGGGCCCGCAGGTGATGGCCGGCTACTGGCAGCGTCCGGACGAAACGGCGAAAGTCATGACGGAGGACGGCTATTTCAAAACCGGCGACATCGGCGTCATGGACGAGCGCGGCTACTTCAAGATCGTCGACCGCAAGAAAGACATGGTGCTGGTGAGCGGCTTCAACGTGTACCCGAACGAGGTCGAAGAGGTGGTGGCAGCTTGCCCCGGTGTCATGGAGTGCGCCGTGGTGGGCGTGCCGGACGACAAAACCGGCGAAGCCGTCAAGCTCGTGATCGTCAAGAAGTCGCCCGATCTGACGGAGGCGCAGGTGCGCGAATTCTGCCGAGCCAACCTTACGGGCTACAAGCAGCCGCGCGTGATCGAGTTCCGTGAGGAACTGCCCAAGACCCCGGTGGGCAAGATTCTGCGGCGCGAACTGCGCGACAAAAAATAAGCTGCGCCACAAGCGCACAAACCCGTCTTTACCGCTCCCCCATCCCGAGGGACGATGCCGCGATGCTGCGTTTTCTGCTGACGCGCGTGAGCCTGCTCATACCGACGTTTTTCGGTATGACCCTGCTTGCCTTCTTCCTCATCCGCCTGGTGCCTGGCGACCCCATCGAAACCATGGCCGGCGAGCGCGGCATAGACGCCGCGCGCCACGCCGCCCTGCTGGTGGAATACGGCCTGGACAAGCCGGTGCTGACGCAGTACGGCATCTACATCGGCCGGGTCCTGCAGGGCGACCTGGGCAAATCCATCATCACCCAGGTGCCTGTGCTCGACGAGTTCCTGGCGCTTTTTCCGGCGACCGTGGAACTGGCCGTGTGCGCCATCCTTTTTGCCTTGTTGCTGGGCATTCCGGCCGGCATCGTGGCGGCGGTAAAGCGCAATTCCTGGTTCGACCATGGCGTGATGACGGTGTCCCTCACGGGCTACTCGATGCCGATCTTCTGGTGGGGGCTGCTGCTCATCATGCTGTTCTCGGTGTACCTGGGCATCACGCCCGTGTCGGGGCGGATGGATGTGATGCACTACGTCGAGCCGGTGACCGGCTTCCTGCTCATTGACGCACTGCGCAGCGAGGAGCAAGGTGCTTTCCGCTCCGCGCTGCACCACCTGGTGCTGCCGGCCATCGTTCTGGGCACCAATCCGCTGGCCGTGGTGGCGCGCATGACACGTTCTGCGATGCTGGAGGTACTGGGCGAGGACTACATCCGCACCGCCCGCGCCAAGGGCCTGGCACCGTTTCGCGTCGTCGCGGTGCATGCGCTGCGCAATGCGTTGATCCCGGTTGTGACCGTGATCGGTCTGCAGGTGGGCGTGTTGTTCACGGGCGCCATCCTTACCGAGACCATTTTTTCCTGGCCGGGCGTGGGCAAGTGGTTGATCGAAGCGATCAACCGGCGCGACTACCCGGTGCTGCAGGGTGGCATGTTGCTGCTGGGCGGCGTGGTCATGCTGGTCAACCTGCTGGTGGACCTGACCTACGGCATCATCAATCCGCGCATCCGCGCCAGCCGCTGAAGGCACGCATGGCTTCCACGGTCTCCACGTCTCCCAACGACACCGTGCCGGCGATGCCCGGCCCGCTGCTGCAGTTCTGGCACGCTTTCGCCGCCAACAAGGGCGCGGTGTTCGGCTTGGTGATCGTCTGCACCCTGCTGCTGCTGGCATTGCTTGCGCCCGGGGTCGCACCGCACGCGCCCGACGAAACCAACAGCGCAGCGTTCCTGCTGCCGCCCGCGTGGCAGGAGGGGGGCTCGGCCACCTACCTGCTGGGTACCGACGCCATCGGGCGCGACATCCTCTCGCGTCTGATCCACGGTTCGCGCCTGTCGCTGTCCATCGGCGTGGTGGTGGTGCTGCTGGCGCTGGTGGTCGGCGTCACGCTGGGCCTGATCGCCGGCTTCTACCGCGGCGTGGTCGAGATCGCGATCATGCGCGTCATGGACATCGTGCTCACCCTGCCCAGCCTGCTGCTGGCCATCGTGATCGTGGCCATCCTCGGGCCGGGCCTGGTCAATGCCATGCTGGCGGTCGCGGTGGTGGTGCTGCCGCACTACGTGCGCATCACGCGCGCGGCCGTGATCAGCGAAGTGTCCAAGGACTACGTGACGGCCGCACGGGTCAGCGGCGCGGGGACCCTGCGCCTGATGTTCAGCGAGGTGCTGCCCAATTGCGCGGCGCCGCTCATCGTCCAGGCCTCGCTCGGCGTTTCTTCGGCCATCCTGGACGCGGCGGCGCTGGGATTTCTGGGCCTGGGCGCCCAGCCGCCTTCGCCCGAGTGGGGCACCATGCTGGCCGATGCGCGCGAGTTCGTCATGCGCGCTTGGTGGGTCGTGACCTTCCCCGGCCTCATGATCGTCGTCGCCGTGCTGGCTTTCAATCTTCTGGGCGACGGCCTGCGCGACGCGCTCGACCCCAAGCTCAAACGCTGACCGACCATGGCATTGCTCGATATCGACCAACTCCACGTGGAATTCCCCACCCAGGGCGCGGTGATGCACGCGGTCGAGGGCGTCGGCCTGCAGGTGCGCGAAGGCGAAGTGCTGGGCATCGTGGGCGAATCGGGCTCGGGCAAGAGCGTCACCATGATGGCGCTGATGGGCCTGATCGCCGCGCCCGGGCGTGTGCGCGCCGAGCGGCTGCAGTTCGACGGGCGCAATCTGCTGGGCTTGTCCGACAGCGAGCGCCGCCGGCTCACGGGCAAGGACATCGCCATGATCTTCCAGGATCCGACGACCAGCCTGAACCCCTGTTTCACCATCGGTTTCCAGCTCATCGAAACGCTGCGCCTGCACCTGGGCCTGGACAAGCCGGCGGCGCGCCAGCGGGCCGTGGAGCTGCTCCAGCAGGTGGGTATTCCGGCGGCGGCGTCGCGCCTGTCGGACTACCCGCACCAGATGTCGGGCGGCATGAACCAGCGCGTGATGATCGCCATGGCCATTGCCTGCAATCCGCGCCTGCTCATTGCCGATGAGCCGACGACGGCGCTCGACGTCACCATCCAGGCACAGATCCTCGACCTGCTGCGCCAGCTGCAGCGCGAGCGCGGCATGGCGCTGGTGCTGATCACGCACAACATGGGCGTGGTCCAGGAAATGGCGCGCAGCGTGGCGGTGATGTACGCCGGCCAGGTGGTCGAACAGGGGCCGGTCGAGGCCCTGTTCGCCGCGCCCCAGCACCCCTACACCGAAGCCCTGCTTGCCGCCATGCCGGAGCAGGCGGCGGCGCACGGCCGCCTGGCCACCATCCCCGGCGTGGTGCCCGGCCCGTACGACCGGCCGGGCGGCTGCCTGTTCGCGCCGCGCTGCCGCTACGCCACCGCGCGCTGCGTGGCGGAGCGCCCGCGGCTGCAGGGCGTGGGGGACGGGCGCACCGACAGCCTCGTGCGCTGCCACTATCCGCTCGGCGACCCGGAGCGCGAACTGCGCCGCGCGGCCGACGGCGCGCCCGCCCTGGAGGTGGCCGCATGAGCGCGCCCGGGGTTCCTGTCGTCCAGGCGCGCGACCTGCGTCAGGTGTACGCCATCCGGCGCGGCCTGTTCAAGCCGGCGGCGCAGCTGCAGGCCGTGGGCGGCGTCTCGTTCGAGGTGCACGCGGGCCAGACCTTGGCGGTGGTGGGCGAATCGGGTTGCGGCAAATCGACCCTGGCACGCATGGTCGCCCTCATTGAGCGACCGGGCGGCGGGCAGCTGTCCATAGGCGGCACCGACGTGACACGCAGCAGCGAGCACCAGCGGCGCGCCCTGCGCAAGACCGTGCAGCTGGTGTTCCAGAATCCTTTCGGCTCGCTGAACCCGCGCAAGAAGATCGGGGCCACGCTGGAGGCGCCGCTGGCCATCAACACCACGCTCGGCAGGGACGAGCGCCGGGCGCGCGCCCGCGCCATGCTCGAGCGCGTGGGCCTGCGCCCGGAGTTCGCCGGCCGCTACCCGCACATGTTCTCCGGCGGGCAGCGCCAGCGCATCGCCATTGCCCGCGCGCTCATGCTCAGCCCGCAGCTGGTGGTGGCCGACGAGCCCGTTTCCGCGCTCGACGTGTCCATCCAGGCACAGGTGCTCAACCTCCTGGCCGACCTGCAGCAGGAGCTCGGCCTGGCCTACCTGTTCATCTCCCACGACCTGGCCGTGGTGCGGCACATCGCGCACGACGTGCTGGTGATGTACCTGGGCCACGCGGTCGAGCAGGGGCCCAAGGACAAGCTGTTTGCCCAGCCGCTGCATCCCTATACCCAGGCGCTGCTCGCGTCCACGCCGGGCCTGACCGGTGCTGGGCAGGCGCCGCGCGAACGCATCGTTCTGCAGGGCGAACTTCCTTCGCCGCTCGATCCGCCGCCGGGGTGCGTCTTTTCCACACGCTGCCCCTACGCCACCGACCGCTGCCGCAGCGAGCGGCCGCTGCAGCGGCCGCTCGACGAGCGCCTGGTGGCCTGCCACTACGCGGAAAATTTTCTGGCGCCGGCCACGAGCCCGGCGCCGCTCACCGTGCCGCCGATCCCGGCGGTTTGACTTCCACCCTGAAGGAGTTCCCCGAAAATGCAAATCCGTACATCGCGCAAGCGTTTTGCGCTCGCCACGCTGGCGCTGCCCGTGCTGCTGGTGGCAGGCGCCGCATCGGCCAAGACCCTGGTGTTCTGCTCCGAGGGCAGCCCGGAGAACTTCTACCCCGGCGTGAACACCACCGGCACCTCGTTCGACGGCAATGAGCCGATCTACAACCGCCTGGTGGAATTCGAGCGCGGTGGCACCAAGGTCGCGCCCGGCCTGGCCGAGCGCTGGGAGATCTCCGCCGACGGCAAGGAATACACCTTCCACCTGCGCAAGGGCGTGAAGTGGCACAACACCAACAAGCTCTTCAAACCGACGCGCGATATGAACGCCGACGACGTGTTGTTCATGTTCGAGCGCCAGTGGAAGGAAGACAACCCCTACTTCAAGGTCACCAGCCCGAACCACTCGTATTTCAACGACATGGGCATGCCCAAGCTGCTGGTGTCCGTGACCAAGGTGGACGACCACACCATCAAGATCACGCTCAACAAGCCCGAAGCGCCGTTCCTCGCCAACCTGGCCATGCCGTACGCGGCGGTGCAGTCCAAGGAATACGCCGACGCCATGCTCAAGGCCGGCACGCCTGAGAAGATCGACCAGGACCCGATCGGCACCGGCCCGTTCTACCTCGTGCAGTACCAGAAGGACGCCGTCATCCGCTACAAGGCCTTCGGCGCCCATTGGGCCGGCAAGGCCAAGATCGACGACCTGGTCTACGCCATCACGCCAGACGCCTCGGTGCGCTGGGCCAAGCTGCAAAAGGGCGAGTGTCACGTCATGCCGTACCCGAATCCGGCCGACCTGGACGCGATCCGCAAGGACGCCAACATCAAGGTTCTGGAGCAGCCCGGCCTGAACGTCGGCTACCTGGCCTACAACACCACCAAGAAGCCCTTTGACGACGTGCGCGTGCGCAAGGCCATCAGCATGGCCATCGACAAGAAGGCCATCATCGACGGTGTCTACCTCTCGACCGGCGTGGCGGCGAAGAACCCGATTCCGCCGACCATGTGGTCGTACAACGACGCCGTCAAGGACGACCCCTTCGATGCCGCCGCCGCCAAGAAGCTGCTGGCCGAGGCCGGCTACCCGAACGGCTTCACGACCGACCTGTGGGCCATGCCGGTGCAGCGGCCGTACAACCCCAACGCCAAGCGCATTGCCGAGCTGATGCAGGCCGACCTCGCCAAAATCGGCGTCAAGGCCGAGATCAAGTCCTTCGAGTGGGGCGAGTACAGGAAGCGCATGCAAGAGGGCGAGCACCAGATGGGCATGCTCGGCTGGACGGGCGACAACGGCGATCCGGACAACTTCCTCTACACCCTGCTCGGTTGCGCCTCGGCGCAATCGAACAGCGGCAGCAACATCGCCAAGTTCTGCTACAAGCCGTACGAAGACCTGGTGCTCAAAGCCAAGACCGTGACCGACCAGGCCGAGCGCGCCAAGCTGTACGAACAGGCGCAGGTGATCTTCAAGGAGCAGGCGCCCTGGTTCACCATTGCCCACGCGGTGCAGCTCAAGCCGGTGCGCAAGGAAGTGGTCGACTTCAAGCTCAGCCCCTTCGGGCGCCACAACTTCTATGGTGTTGACCTGAAGTAAACGCTGGCGCGCGCCCGCCGCGTAGGCTTATCCACCCTGGTGTTCACCCCGAGCGCCAGGGTTTTCTTTTGTTCCACCCTTGCGTCCATGACCACCGCCATCCTCAGTGCCTTGCCCGAAGAACAGTCCGGATTGCTCGCACGCCTGGAGCAGGGCCAGCGCCTGGTGCACGCCGGCCGCGTGTTCTGGCGCGGCAACCTGCACGGGCATGGTGTGGTCCTCGCGCTCTCGGGCATCGGCAAGGTGGCGGCGGCCACCACCGCGACCTTGCTCATCGAGCGCTTTCGCGTCGCGCGCATCGTCTTCACCGGGGTGGCGGGCGGCGTGGGCGAGGGTGTTTCGGTCGGCGACATCGTCGTCGCGCAGGACTACGTGCAGCACGACATGGACGCCTCGCCCCTGTTCGACCGCTGGCTCGTGCCCGGCTACGCCGGCGTGCGCCTGCCGTGCGACGCCGCCCTGACTGCTACGCTTTCAGAAGCTGTAAACGATTGCCTGGTAAGCGCAAACGGCCATTTCGACCATGAATTTATGACCGCCGCGCCGCGCCTGCACCTGGGCCTGGTGGCCAGCGGCGACCGCTTCATCTCCAGCGCCGATGTGGCGCATGCGCTGCGCGCGCCGCTGGCCGCGGCGGGCCACCCGGTGCTGGCCGTCGAGATGGAAGGCGCCGCCGTCGCCCAGGTGTGCCTGGACTACCGGCTGCCGTTCGCCGCGGTGCGCACGGTATCGGACCGCGCCGACGACAGCGCGCACGTGGACTTCCCGGCGTTCATCCAGAAGGTCGCCAGCCGCTACGCCGAACGCATCGTGCAGGCCCTGTGCGAAAAACTATCAAATCGATAGCTGACTATCGTTATGGAATAAGCGCTAGAGCCTGATTTTACTAAAAATCTGGCACCTATTTCAGCCAGCCGCGCTTGCGGAAGTACCACATCGGACCGAGCGCACTGGCCAGCATCAGCAGCAGCACATAGGGGTAGCCCAGCGTCCAGTCCAGTTCGGGCATGAACTTGAAGTTCATGCCGTAGATGCTGGCGATCAGGGTTGGCGGCAGCAGCGCCACGCTGGCGACCGAGAAGATCTTGATGATCTTGTTCTGGTTGATGTTGATGAAACCGACCGTCGCGTCCATCAGGAAGTTGATCTTGTCGAACAGGAAGGCCGTGTGGCTGTCGAGCGATTCGATGTCGCGCAGGATCTGCCGCGCCTCCTCGAACTGCTCGGCGTTGAGCATCTTGCTGCGCATCATGAAGCTGACCGCGCGGCGCGTGTCCATGACGTTGCGCCGGATGCGGCCGTTCAGGTCCTCCTGGCGCGCGATGGCGCCCAGCACCTCGCCGGCGCGCTCGTCGGTCACGTCGCCGGCCAGCACCTGGGTGCTGACCTCCTTGAGGTCGTCGTAGATGCCTTCGAGCGTATCGGCGGAGTATTCGGCGTCCGCGTCGAAGAGCTTGAGCAGCACCTCGCGCGCATCGGCGATCAGCCCCGGCGCGCGCCGGGCGCGCAGGCGCAGCAGGCGGAATACGGGGATGTCCTCGTCGTGGATGGAAAACAGCACGCCCTTGCTGCGCAGGTCGGGGTTGCTGAGGTTGAGGATGAAGGCCACGCGCACCGAACGCGAATCCTCGTCGTCGTCGATCAGGAAATCGCTGCGGATGTGCAGCTCGCCGTTGTCTTCCTCGTAGAAGCGCGCCGACTCCTCGATGTCGGTGTCCATCGCGTCTTCGGGAATCGACAGCCCGTAGTACTGGGTCACCCAGCGCTTCTCGTCCGGGGTGGGCGAATCGAGGTCCACCCAGATCGGCTGGAACTTGGAAAGCTCTTCAAGCGACTCGATTTCTTCCTGAACGAGCCGCCCGTTGGCGAGCGTGAAGATGTTGAGCATGGGCTCACTCCCTGATGCAAGGCCGGTGGCGGAGGGCGGGGGGCGCTTTCAGCCCCGGCGCTGGCCTGGGAGCTGAAAGCTATCGACTGGGATAGGCTTCCATGGATGTGTGTCCGGATTGAGATGGGCGATTATGGCACCGGGTCGGCGGGGCGTTCGGCGGCGCCGCGCCCCGCCAGCGCGCGCGCCAGGCACAGGTCGGCCCAGGCGGCGGCCTTGGTGCCGGGGTTGCGCAGCAGGAAACAGGCGTCGAAGGTCACCACGGCGGGCACGCCGGCGATCTCCCAGCGGGCGCCGCGCAGCTTGCCCAGCGGCTCGCTGCGCGCCAGCGCGGCGCGCACGGCGCTGCGCCCCATCACCAGCACGACGGCGGGCGCGAACGCGGCGACCTGCTGCGCCAGCGCCGCCGCCGGCTCGGACGTACCGCCGCCGGCGGCGGACCCCGGCCCGACGCTGCACAGCGCGACGCGCGGGTGCCGGTGCAACTGCAGCGCGGCGAGCATGTTGGCCAACAGCCGGTCGGCATCCGCCGCCAATGGCTCGCCTTCGGGTAGGATTTCGGTGACGATGAACCAGCCGGCGCCCAGGGCCAGGGGCGCCTGGGCCGGGTCTGCTCCCGGGTAGAGCAGGCGCGGCGCCTGCACCTGCCACGGGCCAGCGGGTGCGTGGCTGCGTTCGCCGCCGCCCGCAGCGGGGGGCAGCGGACGGGCGGCCCGCTGGCCCGTGGCCGGTGGAGGCGCGGCGGCTTCTGCTGCAGCGGGTGTTTCGGGGCGCGCTCCAGGTGTGGGCGGCGCCCAGGTGCGTACGCCGATTTCCAGCAGCATGGCGCGGTGCCGGGGGCTGAGCGGCATGTTCACAGCTCCAGGCTCATCACGATGGCGTCTTCGCGCGCGCCGCCGGGAGCAGGGTAATAACCGCGGCGTTGCCCCACGCTGCGAAAGCCGTAGCGCTGGTACAGCGCCTGCGCGCGCGCGTTGCTGGCGCGCACTTCCAGCCACAGCCAGCGGCCTCCCTGGCCGCGCGCCCACAGTGCCAGCGCGTCCAGCAGCACGCGCGCCCAACCCTGGCGCTGGAACGCCGGCGCCACGGTGAGGTTGAGCAGGTGCGCCTCTTCCACCCCGCGCATGGCGACGTAGTAGCCCAGCAGGTGCTCGCGCGCGCACAGCAGGTGCACGGCGTAGCCGCTGGCCAGCGAATCGGTGAAATTGCCCCGGCTCCAGGGAAAGTCGTAGGCCTGGCCTTCGATCTCCAGCACCTTGTCGAGCCGGGCGAGCGTGAGCGGCTCCAGGTGGACCTCGGGCGGGCCGCCGGGGTGTTGCAGGGCGGCGTTCATGGCGAGGCGCTCCGCGCGGCGCGCTCGGCCGTGGTCTGGGCGACCTTGTCGCGCACGTACAGCGGCAGCGCCTCGCCGGCCGTGCGCGCATGGCCCTGTGCCAGCAAGGCCGGCGCCAGGCGCAGCAGCGCGCTGGCCTGTGGCAGCGCGAACAGCTGCTCGGCGCCGGCGCCCAGCCGTGCGCCATAGGCCGCCTGCGCGTTGCCCGCCAGCACCCAGCCCGCCGGGACGTGCACCGCCTCGGGCGCCAGCACGGCGAGGTCGCCCTGGCCGTGCCAGCCATCGTTGTCGAACGCGTAGTGCGCGCAGTACACCTCGTCCATGCGCGCATCGAGCACCGCCACGACACGTGTGCAGCCGTGGCGGGCGCGCGCGTCCTCGGCGACGGCGAGCAAGGTATCGACCGGCAGCACCGCCAGGCCCTGGCCGGCGCGCGCGCCGAACGCCAGGCCCTGCGCCACCGCGCAGGCCGTGCGCACGCCGGTAAAGGAGCCGGGCCCGCGCCCGAACACCAGCGCGTCGAGTTGGTCCAGCGACAGCCCCGCTGTGGCCAGCAGGCCGTAGAGCGCCGCGATCAGCTGCGCCGACGCCTGGGCGCCGCCGGCCGCCTCGTGCGTGTGGACCTGCGCGCCGTGCTGCACCGCCAGCGACAGGCGCTCGGTGCTGGTGTCCAGGGCAAGCAGGTTCAGAGGCAGGGCCATGGACCGATTATCTGTGCGGGCGGGCGGGGTGCGGCAATAGACTAGCCGCCATGCGCACACTGCCGAGCTTTTTAGCGCGCCGCGCCTGCTGCGCCATATTCCTGCTGGCCCCGGCCATGCTCCAAGCGGCGACTGCCGACGCCCTGCTGCCGCCCGCCGTAGCGGCGGCCCTGGCGCGCGCCGGTATACCGCCCGAGGCCTTTTCCGTGCTGGTGGCTCCGGTCGATGCGCGCGAGCCGCCGCGCCTGGCCTGGCGCGCCGACAGCGCCATGAATCCGGCCTCGGTGATGAAGCTGACCACGACCTTCGCTGCCCTGGACCTGCTCGGGCCGGCCTACACCTGGCGCACGCCGGTCTATGCACAGGGGCCGGTACAAGCCGGCACGCTGCAAGGGAACCTCTACCTGCGCGGCAGCGGGGACCCGACGCTGGTCGTGGAGCGGCTGTGGCTGTTGCTGCGCCAGGTGCAGGCGCGCGGCATCGGCACCATCGGGGGCGACATCGTGGTCGACGGCTCGGCCTTTCCCATGGCGGCACGCGACGCGGACGAATTCGACGGCCAGCCGCAGCGGGCGTACAACGCCGGGCCGGACGCGCTCCTGGTGAATTTCAAATCGGTCGTGCTCGACTGGGCGCCAGACCCGGCGGCCGGTGTGGCCCGCATACAGGCCGCGCCGCCGCTCGCCGGGCTGGTGGTGCAAGCCACCCTGCCGCTCGCGCCGGCGGGTACGCCCTGCGGCGATTGGCGTGCGCGCACGCAGATGCAGATGGAGGACGGTGGGCGCTGGACCTTCAAGGGCAGCTACCCCGCATCCTGCGGCGAGCGCAGCTGGGCCGTTGCGCCGTCGCAGCCGGAGGGGTTCGCGCCGCGCGCCGTCGCCGGGATGTGGCAGGCGCTGGGCGGCCGCTTGGCGGGTAAGGCCGTGTTGGGGCAGGTGCCCGCGGGGCTGGCGCCGCTGCTGACCTATCCGTCCGAGCCACTCGCGCAGGCGGTGCGCAGCGTGAACAAGTTCAGCAACAACGTCATGGCGCAGCAGATCTTCCTCACGCTGGGGTTGGAACTGGGCGGCGCGGGCACGCCGGACGCCGCGCGCCGGGTGCTGCAAGGCTGGTGGCAGCGGCGCATGGGGCCGGTGGCGACGCCGGTGTTCGACAACGGCTCCGGCCTGAGCCGCGATGCGCGCGCCAGTGCCGCAGCGCTGGCGCGCATGCTGCAGGTGGCGTGGGCGTCGCCCGTCATGCCCGAACTCATGGCGTCCATGCCGATCGCCGGGGTCGACGGCACGCTGCGCCGCAGCCAGAGCCAGGCCGTGGGCAGCGCCCACCTTAAAACAGGCAGCCTCGATGGCGTGCTGGCGGTCGCCGGCTACGTTCTGGGCGGCGATGGGCGGCGCTGGGTGCTGGTGGCGCTGGTGAACCATGAGCGCGCGGCGGCGGCGCGCCCGGCACTCGACGCCATGATCGACTGGACCGGTGCGCTCTGAGCGCCGGCATACGCGTTTACCCCCTGGGAGCTGCGAACGCGAAGCGTTAGCATAAGCACTGAAATAGCACGGTCGTTCTATTTTTCTCTATTTGAGGAGTGCGGTGTATGGATTTTCAGCGCAAGACGAGGTGGGTTCTGGTGGCTGTGGCGGCAGCGGCGCTGTCGGCCTGCGGGGGCGGTGGTTCGGACACGACGCCGGTGGCGCCGATTTCCGGCGTCAAGGTCATGGGCGACAGCCTGGCCGATAGCGGCACTTTCGGGCTCAAGTTCACGGTGCAGGGGGCGGCGCCCACGGGTGCCGGGTCGACGCCGATCTGGCCCGAGCGCGTGGCCAGCCAGTACGGCGTCACGCTGTGCCCGAAATACCAGTTCACCGGCACGAGTTTCAACGCCGCCCCGGGCTGCACCAACTATGCGGTGGGCGGCGGGCGCATCAACAACTACACGGCGCCGACTTCGCCGGCATCGATCACCAAGCAGATGGCAGACGCCGGCGCGGCGGGCTTTGCCGCCGGCGACCTCGCGCTGATCGACGGTGGCGGCAACGACGCGGCCGACCTGGTCGGCGCTTACCTCTCCGCCTCCCGGGACGGCGGTGCGGGGTACCGCGCGTTCCTCACCACCGTGCTGCCCGTTTCGATGGTCGATGCCGCCTTCGCTGGCGGCGCCACGGGCATGGCCCAGGTCGGGGGCGCCTACATGGTCGCGCTGGCCGACAAGTTCACGGCGTCCATTGCCGCCGACGTGCTGGGCAAGGGCGCGCAGCGCGTCGCCATCCTGAACCTGCCCGGCATCGACAAGACGCCGCGCCTGCAGCAGTTGCTCGGCGGCATCGCGGCCACTGCGGGACCGGAGGCGGCGGCCCAGGTCCAGGGGCTGGTCAAGGCCTGGGTGGAAGCCTTCAATGCCAAGCTGGCGGCCAACTTTGCCGGGAACGACAAGGTGGTGGTGGTCGATTTCTACACCTCGCTCAACGACCAGGTGGCCCGGCCCGAGCAGTTCGGCCTGAGCAACGCCAAGAACACCGCCTGCCCGGCCACGGGCGTTGGCGCCGACGGCCTGCCGACTTACACCTTCCCGACCTGCACGGTGGCCTCGCTGTCGGCCATGCCGCCGCCGGCCGGAGCAACGGGTGGCGCCGATTGGTGGAAGACCTACGCGTTCTCCGACAGCTTCCACCCCACGCCGTACGGGCACCAACTGCTCAGCCAGCTGGTCGCGCGCTCCATCGCCCAGGCCGGTTGGCTGTAACCCCAGCGAGGACTTCATGAACACCTCTATTTCCTGGATGGCCGGCGCCTTGTTGCTGGCAGCCGCGCCCCTGGCACAGGCACAAAGCGCCGGCAGCTGGCTGGTGCGCGCGGGCGCGACGCAAATCTCTCCCGACGTGGACAGCGGCAACCTGAGTGCGCCGAGCTTTGCCAACACCCGCGTGGACGTGCGCTCGGACACGCAGCTGTCCGGCGGGATCACCTACATGCTCACCGACCACTGGGCCGTGGACGTTCCGCTCGCCTTGCCGTTCACGCACGACACCGTGGGCGCGGGCGCCATCGCCGGCGTGGGCAAGATCGGCGAGGTGAAGGCCTTGCCGTTCACGGTCTTTGCACAGTACCGATTCCTGGAGCCGCAGGCCAAGATCCGCCCCTATGTCGGCTTGGGCCTGACCTACGCCAAGTTCTACAAGGAGCGCGGCACGGCGGCGCTCAACGGCCTGACGGGCGGGACACCGGCCAACCCGACCACGCTGAGCGCGGATTCGCGCTTCGGCCTGACGCCGCAGGTCGGCGTGAGCATCGCGCTGACGGACCGCTGGTTCGTCGACCTCGCCTACTACAAGACCTTCGTCAAGACGCGCAACACCTTGTCGACGCGGCAGCACATCGACGTCAAGCTCAATCCCGACGTGTTCACCATCGGCATCGGCTACCGCTTCTGACGGCGCACGGCGGAGCATGAAAAAAAACCGGCCGCGGCCGGTTTTTTTCAGGGGCGTTCCGCGCAACGCTACCAGCGCGCGCGCAAGCGGTCGTAAGCGAAGTCGCCGAGCTGGCGGTGCGCCTCCGGCGTGAGGTAGACACTGTCGGCAAACACGTACCGGTCGGCGCTGGCGCCAGCCACCAGAGTGCTGGGGGTGCACAGGGCCGAATTGACCTGGCCCGCGCCGATACCGATGCCGGGGCCGGCATCCACCGACGTGCAGACGGGTTCGGCCGCATTGCCGAAGGAATAGGCAGCCGGGCTGCTGTGGAACAGGTTCACGTAGTACGCGGCGTCCACATAGAGCACATGCTCGCCCAGGTCGTTGATGTCGATCAGCAGGCCCTGGTTGAAGGCGCTGCTGGCGCGGGTCAGGAGATCCTCCCGGTCGATCGCCACGGCCCAGGGCGTCACCCCCAGGTTGTAAGGGCCGGAGACCAGTACGTGGGGCGCGCCGGCGTCCACCAGGCGCTTGACCTGTGCGGCGAGCAGTTGCCCGTCGCGGCGCGCGCCGGAAATGAAGGCGTCTTCGGAAAGCGTGCCGGCCTGCACCGCCGCCATGTTGGCGATCAGGTCGCTGGTACCGCCGCTCAGCAAAACGATGTCGTCCGGACCGAAGCTGTGGCCCGCCAGGAAATTGCCGATCTGCGCCGTCAGCGTGGGCGTGGCGGCGTTGCCGGCCGCGTCCGGGGTCGCCGCGATGCGCGCATTCCCCTGGGCGTAGCTCAGGCCACCGGCGGACACGCTGGTCAGCGGCTTGCCGTAGCGGTCCGCCAGCTGCTGCGTCCAGTTGTTGATGCTGCCGTCGTTGACGGTGTAGCGCGCCCCTGTCTGACCGACGTCGCTGTAGGCATCGCCGAAGGCGATGAAACGATCGGGCGTGATGGCCGATTCCGTGGTGCTCGATCCGCAGGCCGCGAGCAGCGCCGCCCCCGCGCACGCGGCGGCCAGGAGGCTGCGGCGCATCCAATGTGTTGCCATGGTGTGTTCTCCAGTAGGGTCTTAGTTTAGGGCAAGGCGGCGGATGGACCGGCTCAGGCGGCGGCCCGCTGCAGCCGGTCGCGCACGCCTTCCCAGGCGGGTGTCTCGGGCGGCGTTTCGACCCAGATCAGGCGCACGCCGGCGGCGTCGAAAGCGCGCAGGGCGGCAAACAGCTGCTGCGCCGTGGCCTCGGCGTCGTCGGGCATGCGGCGCAGCAGCACGCGCGTCGAGGCGCTGCGCAGGGGGCTGCGCGCGTACACCGCCAGGTGCGCGGCGTCGGCGCCGAGCACATTCAGCCCGGCCTGCAGGGCGCGTGCGTCCATCAGGCGCACCTGGGCGTGCGGCGCGTAGTGCGACTCCAGCGTGCCCGAGGCGCGCGGCGCGGCGTCGGGGACGTCCTGCGCCGAGAGCAGCGGACGGGCGCAGGCCGCCTCGATCTGCGCGCGCGCAATGGCGCCGGGCCGCAGCAGGACCGGCGCACCGCGCGTGCAATCGACAATGGCCGATTCGATGCCCACCTGGCAGGCACCGCCGTCGAGGACCAGCAATGCCTTGCCCAGTTCTTCCTGGACGTGCTGCGCCGTGGTCGGGCTGACGCGGCCAAAGCGGTTGGCGCTGGGCGCGGCCAGGCCGAGCACGACGCGTTCGCCGGCCGCGGGGGCCGCGCACGCGGCGAGCAGCGCCTGCGCCACCGGGTGCGCGGGGCAGCGCAGGCCGATGCTGTCCTGGCCGCCGGCGGCGGCCGCGGCCACGCCCGTGCGGCGCGGCACGATGATGGTCAGCGGGCCGGGCCAGAAGCGCTCTACCAGCGCGCGTGCGAAGTCGGGGATCTCGCGCGCGAAATGGTCCAGCGCGGCGGCGCCGGCGACATGGACGATCAACGGGTGGTCGCTCGGCCGGCCCTTGGTGGCAAACACCTGCGCCACGGCGGCGTCGCTCTCGGCGTCGGCCGCCAGCCCATAGACGGTTTCGGTCGGCATGCCCACCAGAGCGCCGCCGCGCAGCGCGCGCGCGGCGGTGGCGATGGCCGAGGGGTCGTTGCCGTCGAGGATCATGGGTGGGTCAAAACGCCGCGATGTCCAGGAGGGCGGCGGCCTGCAGCGCCGTGGCGCGCGCCGCCTCTGCGGTGGGGGCGGTGATGTTCAGGTGCCCCATCTTGCGGCCATGCTTGGCCAGGGTCTTGCCGTACAGGTGCAGGTGCGTGCCGGGCAGGCGCAGCACCGCGGCCCAGGGCGGCGTCTGTGCCGTGTCGCCCTGGGCGAACCACAGATCGCCCAGCAGGTTGAGCATGACGGCGGCGCTGTGCTGGCGCGGCTGCACCAGCGGCAGGCCGGCCAGGGTGCGCACCTGCAGCTCGAACTGCGAGACATCGCAGGCGTTCTGGCTGTAGTGGCCGCTGTTGTGCGGGCGCGGAGCGATCTCGTTGACGACCAGGCTGCCGTCCTGCAGCACGAAGAACTCCACGCACAGCACGCCCACGTAGTCGAGGCCAGATGCTATTGAAATCGAAGCTTCAACCGCTTGCTGGACAAGCGCTGGAGGCATATTTTGTTCGTAAACCTCGGTCACGGCCAGGATGCCGTCCCGGTGCAGGTTGCGCTGCGCCGGCAGGTGCACGGTGGTGCCATCGGCGCCGCGCGCCACGATCACCGAGCATTCGAGCCGCAGCGGCAGCATTTTCTCCAGCACGCAGGGCACCCGGCCTACGGACTCCCAGGCGGCGGCCAGCTCGTCGGCCGTGGCTACCCGCGCCTGGCCCTTGCCGTCGTAGCCCATGCGGGCGGTTTTCAGGATGCCGGGCAGCAGGTCCGGGGGCAGGGCGGCCAAGTCCCCCGCGGACGCGATGACCGCGTACGGCGCGCAGGGCACGCCGCAGGCGTCGAAATGCGCTTTTTCCTGTGCCCGGTCCTGGGCCACGGCCACCGCGCGGGCGGCCGGCGACACGGTGCACTGCCCGGCCAGGGCCGCCAGCGCCACCGCCGGGACGTTCTCGAATTCGGTCGTCACCGCCGCGCACAGGCCGGCGAGCTGGCGCAGACCGTCCGGGTCGTCGTAGGCGGCCCGGATGTGGTGGTGGGCGACGCGGCCGGCCGGGCTCTCCGGGTCCGGGTCGAGCACGGCGGTGAAGTACCCCATGGCCTGCGCCGCGTGCACGAACATGCGCCCGAGCTGGCCCCCGCCGAGCACGCCCAGCGTCGCGCCCGGCAGGATGGTGCGGGGCTGGGCGCTCATTCGGGTGGCAGGCGCATGGCGCGCGCGGCCTCGGTCTGGGCGGTGCGGAACACGCGCAGCTGCTCGGCCAGCGCCCGGTTGTGGCGGGCCAGCAGCGCCACGGCGAACAGCGCGGCGTTGGCGGCACCGGCCGTGCCTATGGCGAAGGTGGCGACTGGAATGCCCTTGGGCATCTGCACGATGCTGTGCAGCGAGTCCACGCCCTGCAGGTGGCGGCTGGCGACGGGCACCCCCAGCACCGGCACCAGCGTCTTGGCCGCGAGCATGCCTGGCAGGTGCGCGGCCCCGCCGGCGCCGGCGATGATGGCCTGCAGGCCGCGCCCCTCGGCGGCCTCGGCGTAGGCGAACATGTCGTCGGGCATGCGGTGCGCCGAGACCACCTGCGTTTCGTAGGCGATGCCGAATTGGCTGAGAATCTCGACTGCATGCTGCATGGTCTCCCAGTCGCTGGAAGAGCCCATGACCACGCCGATCTGCGGGCTTGTCATAGTGTCTGGAGTGCGCCCCGGCCGGGGTCTGCGTTAGAGTGAGCCCGCAATTTTACTTTTGGGGCGGCCGGGGCGCCCCGAGGCCAGGAAAAGCTTGAATCCATGATTGATGTCACCGTAGAAAATTTCGAGTCCGAAGTCGTCACCGCCTCGCTCAGCGTGCCGGTGCTGGTGGATTTCTGGGCGCCGTGGTGCGGGCCGTGCAAGACGCTGGGGCCGCTCCTGGAGAAGCTGGAAGCGGAATACGCCGGCCGCTTCAAGCTCGCCAAGATCGATTCCGACGAGCAGCAGCAGTTGGCCGGGATGTTCGGCATCCGCAGCATCCCGACCTGCGTCCTGCTCATCGGCGGCCAGCCGGTGGACGGGTTCACCGGCGCGGTGTCCGAAGGCCAACTGCGCGCCTTCCTCGACAAGCACGTGCCGAGCGAGGACGCGCTCACCGCCGAAGCCGAGGTGGACGAAGCCCATGCCTTGCTCGAAGCCGGCGACACCCAGGCGGCCCTCGCCAAGATGGCCGACGCGCTGGCCGCCGACCCGGCCAACGACGACGCGCGCTTCGACTACGTGCGCCTGCTCGCCGCCACTGGCGCCTACGAGGAGGCCGAGGCGCTGCTGCGCGAACCGCTCGCGCGCATCCCCAAGCCGCTGCGCTTCGAGGCCCTGGCGCACTGGCTGGCGGCGCTGCAGTTCGTGCAGCAGGACGACCGCGGCAACTGGCCCATCGAGCAGTTCGACGCCCTGATCGCGGCGAACAAGCGCGATTTCGACACGCGCCTGGCCAAGGCGCGCGTGCTGATGGCCGAGGGCCAGTGGACGGCGGCCATGGACGAACTGCTGGAAATCGTGATGCGCGACAAGGCCTGGCAGGACGGCGTGGCGCGCAAGACCTATGTCGCCATCCTGGAGCTGCTCACCCCGCCCAAGCCCAAGGGCGACGCGGGTGTGCCGGGCAAGAGCGCCGGCGGCATCGAACTGATGGGCAAATCGGCCCAGCAGCAGGACGAAACGCAGCAACTCCTGGACAGCTACCGCCGTCGCCTGAGCATGGCGCTGAACTAGCCCCTCAGTGCGCCAGGGCGCTCATGCGTCCTTCGTGCACCAGCACGGCGCCTGCATCGAGGGAGCCGATGGCGACGCGCGGGTCGGTGGGAATGCCGCCGGCCAGTTGCAGCGCCAGGTAGCGCCCGCAGCACACGCGCAGGAACGAGGCGAAGTTTTCCACTTCGCCGCGCTCCGTGATCAGCTCGTCGTACAAGCGCGTGCACAGCTGCGGCACGCCCAGGCCGTCGCGCCCGGCAATTTCTTCGAGCACCTGCCAGAACAGGTTTTCCAGCCGCACGCTGGTCGCCACGCCGTGCAGGCGCAGGGAGCGTGCCCGGTTTTCGTAGAGCTGGGGGTCGGCGCTGATGAACACCTGGCACATGGGGCAACTCCTGCAAAAACTCAGAGGCCGAGCGTGCCGTGCGGGCCGGCCCGCGTCAAGCCAATGCGGGCGAGGCGCCGAGATACTACTAAAAATAGAGCTACAAACGTAGGTGCTGCATGCGCTAACACCCTATTTTCCCTGATTTTTCAGTGGGTGATGCGCGTTCCCAGGAGCGCCAGAAACTGCGCCAGCCACTGCGGGTGCGCTGGCCAGGCGGGGGCGCTGACCAGGTTGCCGTCCGTGTGGGCCTGATCCACGGCGATGTCGGCGTATTGGCCGCCCGCCAGCTCCACCTCGGCCCGGCAAGCCGGGTACGCCGAGCAGGTGCGCCCCCGCAGCACGCCCGCGCCGGCGAGCAGCTGCGCGCCGTGGCAGACGGCCGCCACGGGTTTGTTGGCGTCGAAAAAGTGCCGCACCAGCGCCAGCACCTCGGCGTTGTTGCGCAGGTATTCCGGCCCGCGCCCGCCGGGGATCACCAGCGCGTCGTAGTTTTCCCCGCGGATGTCGGCAAAACTGGCGTTGAGCACAAAGTTGTGACCCGGCTTTTCGCTGTAGGTCTGCGCGCCCTCGAAATCGTGGATCGCCGTCTTGATGCTGTCGCCGGCCACTTTGCCGGGGCAGACGGCGTGTACCGTATGCCCGACCGCGAGCAGCGTCTGGAACGGGACCATGGTTTCATAGTCCTCGCAGTAGTCGCCGCACACCATGAGAATTTTCTTGCCCGCCATGCTCGTCTCCAGGTTGTGATTGCACCGGAGTCCATTGTTGGCAGCGCGCGCTGGCGTGGGTGTTAGCGGGTTACTACACAGGGTGCAGCGCCCGGTTGCGCGGCGGGACGCGTCAGCCGGTCAGGCGCTCCAGCGCTTCGCGGTACTTGGCGGCGGTCTTTTCAATCACCGCCTCGGGCAGGCGCGGCGCCGGGGGGGTCTTGTCCCAGGGCTTGCCGCCCACCTGGGCCTGCTCCAGCCAGTCGCGCACGAACTGCTTGTCGTAGCTGGGCGGGTTCTCACCGGCAGCCAGCGCGGCGGCGTAGCCTTCCACCGGCCAGTAGCGCGAACTGTCGGGCGTCAGCACCTCGTCCATCAGGACCAGCGTGCCGTCCGGCGCCAGGCCGAATTCGAACTTGGTGTCGGCAATGATCATGCCCTTTTCCAGGGCGATGGCCGAAGCCGCCTCGTACAGCGCAATGCTGAGGTCGCGGATGCGCGTGGCGTGGTCCAGGCCGACCATTTCGACCGTGCGCTCGAACGTGATGTTTTCGTCGTGCTCGCCAGCGGCCGCTTTGGCCGCTGGCGTGTAGATGGGCTTGGGCAGGCGCGCGGCGTTTGTGAGTCCCGCAGGCAGCGCCACGCCGCACACCGACTGCGTGGCCTGGTATTCCTTCCAGCCGCTGCCGGCCAGGTAACCGCGCACCACGGCTTCGACCGGCAAAGGCGTGAGGCGCTGCACCAGCATGGAGCGGCCGCGCACTTGCGCGACTTCTTCGGGACGCACGACGCTTTCCGGCGCCTCGCCGGTCAGGTGGTTGGGGCAGATGTGGCCGAGCTTGTCGAACCAGAACAGCGCCATGCGCGTGAGCAGTTCGCCCTTGCCGGGGATGGGCTCGCCCATGATGACGTCGAAGGCCGAGAGGCGGTCGCTGGCCACCATCAGGATGCGGTCGGTGCCCACGGCGTAGTTGTCGCGCACCTTGCCGCGCGCCAACAGCGGCAGCGAGGCGAGCGTGGAGGTGTGCAGGGCAGGGCTGGGGGAGGCGGTCATGGCAGGGGGTGGGAAAGCGGGGGGGCGGTGCGCGCGGCGCGGGGGATTTTATGCGCCAGGGCCTGGGCGTCTGCGGGCGGGCGCGGCTGCGGTCGGTGGCGGGGCGGTGTGCGTGCGCGCCGCGGGGCAGCGAATCCAGCTATTGTGCGCCGATTCGGCGCCTAGGGCGACTGCGGCGTCATAAGCCTTTAACCGACGTCTGGTATGGCGTTGCCTTGGTACCGGGCGCGGTGCATAGTGGGTGCAACGCGGTTTTTCGGGCCGCACCTCGGGCACCGGCGGTGCGGCGTTTGTTCCCAAGAGCCAAGGAGACTCCTCTATGAATCTGACGATCAGCGGCCACCACCTTGAAGTCACGCCCTCCCTGCGCAGTTACGTCACCTCCAAACTCGATCGCATCACGCGGCACTTCGACCAGGTGGTCGACGTGAAGGTGCTGCTCACCGTGGAAAAACAAAAGGAAAAGGAGAAGCGCCAGCGGGCGGAATGCAACATCCGCGTCAAGGGAAGCGACCTGTTCGCCGAGAGCGCCCACGAAGACCTGTATGCCGCCGTCGATGAGCTGGTGGACAAGCTCGACCGCCAGGTGGTGCGCCACAAAGACCGTTTGCAAGACCACCAGTTCCAGGCGCGCCGGCGCGAGCAGCCGGAGCCATTGAGCGCCTGATTCGCCCCGTACCGTTGCAGCGCCGCCTTCGGGCGGCGTTTTTGCGTCCGCAGCAGGCCTGTGCGCCCGGCAACGCAGGCGGTGCATAATTCCTTCCGACACGCCATGAATCGCCTCGCTTCCATCCTGCCCGCAGCCCAAGTGCTCGTGAGCGTAGACGCCACCAGCAAGAAACGCGCTTTCGAAGAAGCGGGCCTTCTGTTCGAAACCCTGCATGGCCTCTCGCGCGCGCTGATCACCGACAGCCTGTTCGCGCGTGAGCGCCTGGGCTCCACCGGTCTCGGGCACGGCGTGGCCATTCCGCACGGGCGCATCAAGGGCCTGAAGGCCCCCATGGCGGCGGTGTTCCAGCTCGAACGCCCGATCGGTTTCGACGCGCCGGACGAGCAACCCGTCGGCCTGCTGATCTTTCTGCTGGTGCCCGAGGCAGCGACGCAGAAACACCTGGAAATCCTGTCCGAAATCGCCGAGCTGCTGAGCGACGCGCCGCTGCGCGAGCGCATCAAGAGCTGCTCGGACGCCGCGCAGCTGCACAGCCTTATTGCCGACTGGCAGTCCACGCAGGCCGCCTGAGCGCCCCGCCGCCGCGCCGTGAAGCCCAACGTCGTCAGCGCAGACGTCCTGTTCGAAGCCTTCCGCGCGCACCTCAAGTGGGAGTGGGTGGCGGGTCTGGGCGCGTCCGAGCGCCGCTTCGACGAGGTGGCGGTGCGCTCGGCGCGCTCGGGCGCCGACCTGGTGGGCTATCTCAACTACATCCACCCCTACCGGGCCCAGATCCTGGGTGAGCGCGAGATCAGCTACCTCGTCAATGGCACCGCCGAGGACGCGGCGCGCCGCGTCGCGCGCATTGTCACGCTGGAGCCGCCGGTGCTGGTGCTGGCCGACGGCCAGGTGGCGCCCGACGCCTTGCTCTCGATGTGCGAGCGCGCGCAGATTCCGATGTTCGCCACGCGCGAATCGGCGGCCTTCGTCATCGATGTGCTGCGCGCCTACCTGTCCAAGCATTTCGCCGACCGCATCACCATGCACGGCGTGTTCATGGACATCCTGGGCCTCGGCGTGATGATCACGGGCGAATCCGGCCTGGGCAAGAGCGAGCTCGGTCTGGAGCTCATCTCGCGCGGACAGGGCCTCGTGGCCGACGATGCGGTCGACCTGTTCCGCATCAACCAGACCACCGTCGAAGGCAAGTGCCCCGACCTGCTGCAGAACCTGCTGGAGGTGCGCGGCATCGGCCTGCTGGACATCCGCGCCATCTTTGGCGAGACGGCGGTGCGGCGCAAGATGCGCCTCAAGCTCATCGTGCACCTGGTGCGCAAGGAAACCCTGGAGCGCGATTACGAACGCCTGCCCTACGAGCCGCTCACGCAGGACGTGCTCGGCGTGCCCATCCTCAAGGTCGTGATCCAGGTGGTGGCGGGGCGCAATATCGCCGTGCTGGTCGAGGCGGCGGTGCGCAACACCATCCTGCAGCTGCGCGGCATCGACACCTACCAGGAATTCGTCGAGCGCCACCGCCGCGCCATGGAACGCGACACCAGCGGCTGATTTGCTGTAAATTTAATAGCTATCGACGCTTGATGGACAAGCGGTAGAGCCAAATTTGAGTCATATTTTTCGGGGCTGGCGTGCCCCGACTCTGCACCGCAGGCGACTCAAGGGGGTCTACTTCTTCGCGCAGCTGGCGCAGCGGCCGTACAGCGCCATGGAGTGGTCTTCCACCACCCAGCCCTTGGCCTTGGCCACTACCTGTTGGCGCTTTTCGATTTCGGGGTCGTAGAACTCTTCGACCTTGCCGCAGCTGGTGCAGACGAAATGGTCGTGGTGCTGGCCTTCGTTCAGCTCGTAGACCGCCTTGCCGCTCTCGAAATTGCTGCGCAGCAAGATGCCGGCCTGCTCGAACTGCGTCAGCACCCGGTACACGGTCGCCAGGCCGATGTCGGAGCGCTCGTCCAGCAAAACGCGGAACACGTCCTCCGCGGTCATGTGGCGCTGCGTGCTTTTTTGAAAGACTTCCAGGATCTTCAGGCGCGGCAGCGTGGCCTTGAGCCCCGTGCTTTTGAGCTCGTCGATATTCGTCATGGCAGGTCCTTCGTGCCGCCGTGCAGGCGGCGGGGGCCGGGCGCCTTGGGCGCGGGGGCCTGTCGCTACAATCTGGCGATCATAGCCCCAAGCCCCCCACCCATGTACGCTCCAGTCCACTGCGGTGCCCGTCTGGGCGCCCTCCTGTGCTTTGGCGCCCTGCTCGCAGGGTGCTCCGCTCTCGATTCCGCGAGCAGTTCCGTGGCGGGCATTGTCCGGCCGTACCGCACCGATGTGGTGCAGGGCAATTTTGTTTCGCGCGAGCAGGTGCAAGCCCTGCAGCCCGGCATGGGCCGGCAGCAGGTGCGCGAGATCCTCGGCACGCCGCTGATCACCAGCCTGTTCCACGGCGACCGCTGGGAATACGTGTTCACGCTCAAACGCCCCGGCGTCGAAGCGCAGACGCGCCGGCTGACGGTCTATTTCAAGGGCGATGTCCTTGAGCGCTACGAGGGGGACGAGATGCCGACGGAAAGCGAATTCGTCGCCTCCCTGGAAACGCGCAAGGGCAAGGGCGACGTCCCCGTGCTCGAAGCGACGGAGCAGCAGCTCGCGCGCTACCCGCAGCCCGGCGCCGGCAACAAGGAGCAGGCCAGCCCCGCGGCAGGCCCGGCCGCAGCGCCTGGCCGCAGTTACCCCCCGCTTGAACCCACGGCGCGCTGAGCCGCGCGCTGGCCCCTTTCCTGGATACCTCATGGAGCACCTCGCGACCGATACTTCCCAGCCTCCCATCCGCGTGGCGGTGGCGGGCGCCAGCGGCCGCATGGGCCGCATCCTGATCGAAGCCATACGCGGCAGCGGCGACTGCGTGCTGGTCGGCGCGCTGGACGTTCCGGCCAGCCTGGGCATCGGGTCCGATGCGACCGCCTTCCTCGGCCTGGCCAGCGGCGTCCCCATCACGGCGGACATCGAGCAAGGCCTGGCGGGCGCCGACGTGCTGATCGACTTCACCCGCCCCGAAGGCACGCTGGCGCATCTGGACGCCTGCGCGCGCCTGGGCGTCCAGGCGGTTGTGGGGACCACCGGCTTCAGCGACGCGCAAAAGGCGCAGATCGCCGCCTATGCGCGGGACACGGCCGTGGTGATGGCACCCAACATGAGCGTCGGCGTCAACGTCACGCTCAAGCTCCTGGACATGGCGGCGCGCGCGCTCGCCACCGGCTACGACATCGAGATCATCGAAGCGCACCACCGCCACAAGGTGGACGCGCCGTCCGGCACGGCGCTGAAAATGGGCGAGGTCATCGCCGGCGCCCTGGGTCGCGACCTCAAGGACTGCGCGGTCTATGCACGCGAAGGCGTCACGGGCGAGCGCGACCCCTCGTCCATCGGGTTTGCCACCATCCGGGGCGGCGACATCGTGGGCGACCACACGGTGCTGTTTGCCGGCACGGGCGAGCGCATCGAGATCACGCACAAGTCGGCCAGCCGGGCCACCTACGCCCAGGGGAGCCTGCGCGCCGTGCGCTTCCTGCGCGGGCGCAAGTCCGGCTTGTTCGACATGTTCGATGTCCTGGGACTGAACTGAACGGCCTCCCCCCACTATGAGCAGCCTGGATTGGTGGCGCAGCGGCGATGCGGTGACGCAGTCGGCCGCGCTGCTCCTGCTCCTGATGTCGGTGGCCAGCTGGGTGGTGATTTTCTGGAAGCTGCGCATGCTGCAGCGCGCCGCACCCGACCTCGCGCGCAGCCAGGCCGCTTTCTGGCAGGCGCCGAACTGGCAGGCAGCGGCGCCGGCGGTGGCGGTTTTCGACCGCGATGCCTTGTTGTCGCCCCTGGTCGCGGCGGCGCTGGAGGCACGGGCTCCCGGGGCCGCACCGGCGCAGGGCGGCGCTGAAGCGATCCGTGCGAGCGCGCCGGCGCGTGCCACGCGCCTCTTGCGCGCCGCGCTGTTGCGCGCGGTCAGGCGCCTGCAATACGGCCAGGTGCTGCTCGCCACGGTGGGCGCCACGGCCCCCTTCGTGGGCTTGCTCGGCACGGTCTGGGGCATCTACCACGCACTGACGGCCCTGGCGGGCACCGGGCAGATCAGCGTCGAGCGCCTCGCCGGCCCGGTGGGGGAAGCGCTCATCATGACGGCCGCCGGCCTCGCGGTGGCGATCCCGGCGGTGCTGGCCTACAACCTGCTCGGGCGGCAGGTGGCGCACCTGGAAGCCGAACTGGAAGGTTTTGCCCACGATTTGCGCGAACTCTGCGCGGTGGACGGCTGAGCATGGCGTTCGGCCGCCTGGAACGCAGCGCCGGGGCACCGCCCATGAGCGACATCAACGTGACGCCGCTGGTCGATGTGATGCTGGTGCTGGTCGTCATCTTCATCCTCGCTGCGCCCTTGCTCGCGGGCTCGCTGCGCCTGGAGTTGCCGCGCGCCCAGGGCACGGCCAGTGGCGCGGCCGCGCCGGCGGTGCTGGTGGAGCTGGCGCGCGACGGCCAGGTGCATGTCGACGGCGCCGTGCTCGGCGCCGCCGCGCTGGCAGAGCGGCTGGCGGCGCTGGCCGCAGAGCGGCCGGACACCGAGATTCAGCTGCGCGCCGACGCCGCCGTCCCGTATGGCCGTGTGGTGGAGCTGATGGGCGTGGCGCACGCCGCCGGCCTGACGCGCATCGCCTTCGTGGCCGAGCCGGTGCCGGAGCGCTGAGGCCGCGCGCCTAGAATCCCCTGCGGTTGCAGCGGTTTGTGCTGCTTTTTCTTTCTTTTCGAGCCCATGGACACCAAATACCAACCCGCCGAGGTCGAACGCGCCGCCCAGGCGCATTGGAACGCGCTGGACGCCTACCGCGTCACCGAAGACGCGGGCCGGCCCAAGTACTACGCCTGTTCCATGCTGCCCTACCCGAGCGGCAAGCTGCACATGGGCCATGTGCGCAACTACACCATCAACGACATGCTCGCGCGCCAGCTGCGCATGAAGGGCTACAACGTCCTCATGCCCATGGGTTGGGACGCCTTCGGCCTGCCGGCCGAGAACGCGGCGCTGAAGAACGGTGTGCCGCCGGCGAAGTGGACCTACGAAAACATCGCCTACATGAAGGGCCAGTTGCAGGCCATGGGGCTGGCCATCGACTGGAGCCGCGAGGTCGCCACCTGCGATGCGGACTACTACCACTGGAACCAGTGGCTGTTCCTCAAGATGCTGGAAAAGGGCATCGCCTACCGCAAGACCCAGGTGGTGAACTGGGACCCGGTGGACCAGACCGTGCTCGCCAACGAGCAGGTGATCGACGGCAAGGGCTGGCGCACTGGCGCGCCGGTGGAGCGGCGCGAGATTCCGGGCTACTACCTCAAGATCACCGATTACGCCGAGGAACTGCTGGACCACGTGCAGCACAAGCTGCCCGGTTGGCCGGAAAAGGTGCGGCTGATGCAGGAAAACTGGATCGGCAAGAGCGAGGGCGTGCGCTTTGCCTTCACGCACGCCATTCGCGGCGAGGACGGCGCACCGATCGGTGGCGGCAAGATGTACGTGTTCACCACACGCGCCGACACCATCATGGGCGTGACCTTCTGCGCCGTGGCGCCCGAGCACCCGCTGGCCCAGCACGCCGCGCGCGGCAACCCGGCGCTGGCCGCCTTCATCCAGGAGTGCAAGAGCGGCGGCACCACCGAGGCCGAACTCGCCCTGCAGGAAAAGAAGGGCATTCCCACCGGTCTCTGCGTGACGCACCCGCTGACCGGCGAGTCGGTCGACGTCTGGGTCGGCAACTACGTGCTGATGGGCTACGGCGACGGCGCCGTGATGGGCGTGCCGGCGCACGACGAGCGCGACTTCGCCTTCGCCCTGAAGTACGGCATCCCCATCCGCCAGGTGGTGCTGGTCGACGGCGAGACCTTCGATTTCCACCGTTGGCAGGACTGGTACGCCGACAAGCAGCGCGGCGTGACGGTCAATTCCGACAGCTTCAGCGGCCTGCCCTACCGGGAGGCGGTGGACGCCGTGGCGCACGCGCTGGCGCAGAAAGGCCTGGGCGAGAAGAAGACCACCTGGCGCCTGCGCGACTGGGGCATCTCGCGCCAGCGCTACTGGGGCACGCCCATCCCCATGATCCACTGCGAGGAGCACGGCGCCGTGCCGGTGCCGGAGAAAGACCTGCCGGTGGTGCTGCCCACCGACTGCGTTCCCGACGGCTCTGGCAACCCGCTGCACAAGCACGCGGGCTTCCATGCCGGCGTCACCTGCCCGGTCTGCGGCAAGGCGGCGCGGCGCGAGACCGACACCATGGACACCTTCGTGGACAGCTCCTGGTACTTCATGCGCTACTGCGACCCGAAGAACCAGCAAGCCATGGTCGCGGACGGAGCCGACTACTGGATGCCGATGGACCAGTACATCGGCGGCGTCGAACACGCGGTGCTGCACCTGCTCTACGCGCGCTTCTGGACCAAGGTGATGCGCGACATGGGGTTGGTGAAGGCCGACGAGCCGTTCACGCGCCTGCTTACGCAGGGCATGGTGCTCAACCACATTTACTTCCACCGCGACGACAAGGGCGGCAAGCACTACCACCCGCCGCTGGAGGTGACGCCAACGCTCGATGCGCGCGGCCACATCACCGGCGGCACCGCGGCCGACGGCACCCAGCTGGAGTACGGCGGCATCGGCAAGATGGGCAAATCCGAAAGGAACGGCGTCGATCCGCAGGACCTGATTGAAAAATACGGTGCCGATACTGCGCGCCTGTACACCATGTTCACCGCGCCGCCCGAGGCCACGCTCGAATGGAACGACGCGGCGGTGGAGGGCAGCTACCGGTTCCTGCGCCGGGTGTGGGCTTTTGGCGCCAAGCTGTCTGCTATGGATATGGAAGCTGCTAGCGCAATAGCAGCAAGCGCCAGAGGCCTAAAAGACCTGAAATTTGGCGACCCGGCCAAGGCCTTGCGCCGCGAGATCCACACGGTGCTCAAGCAGGTGGACTACGACTACCAGCGCATGCAGTACAACACCGTCGTCTCCGGCGCGATGAAGATGATCAACGCGCTGGAAGACTTCGCGGGCGGCGGCACGGCCGATGGCCAGGTGGCGCTGGTCGAGGGGTTCGGCATCCTGCTGCGCTGCCTGTACCCGGCCACCCCGCACATCACGCACCAGCTCTGGAGCGGCCTGGGCTACGCCGGCGTGCTGGGCGAACTGCTCGATGCGCCCTGGCCCCAGGTGGACCCGGACGCGCTGGTGCAGGACGCAATCGAGCTGGTCCTGCAGGTCAACGGCAAGCTGCGCGGCAGCGTGCGCGTGCCCGCCCAGGCCGACAAGGCGGAAATCGAACGCCTGGCGCTGGCGAGCGAAGCCTTTGCCGCGCACAGCGGCGGCGCGGCGCCCAAGCGCGTGGTGGTGGTGCCCGGGCGCCTGGTCAACGTCGTGGTCTGACAGCATGGACAGGCGCCGCCTTCTCCTCGCCGCGCCCGCGCTGCTGCTTGCCGGCTGCGGCTTCCGGCTGCGCGGGGTGCCGCAGTTCGCCTTCGGTTCGCTCTACATCGCGGCGCCGGAGGGCTCGCAGCTGGCGCTGCAATTGCGCCGCACGCTCGAAGCCACCGGCGGCGGCTTGCGCGTGCTCAGCGACCCGGCGGCGCTGCCCCAGGCCGAAGCGGTGTTCGAGCTGCTGGCCGAGCAGCAGGAGCGTTCGGTGGTCGGCCTCAACGCCTCGGGCCAGGCGCGCGAGCTGGAGCTGCGCCTGCGCATCCGCTTTCGCCTGCGCAATCAGGCCGGCAGCGAGCTCATCGCGCCGACCGAGATCGTGCAGCAGCGCGAGCTGAGCTACAACGAAACCCTGGCCCTGGCCAAGGAGGCCGAAGAGGCGCTGCTGTACCGCGACATGCGCCGCGACCTGGTGCAGCAGCTGGTGCGCCGGCTGGCGGCGGCCAGGCCGTAAACGCCGCGCCGTATCAGGCGGCCGGCCGGGGCCGCATCAGCGTGCTCTTGCCGAACAGCGATTCGACCAGGTCGACGGCCAGGCGCGCCGTCTTGTTGCGCACATCCAGCGCCGGGTTGAGCTCGACGATGTCGAGCGAGGCGAGGCGCCCGCTGTCGGCAATCATCTCCATGCACAGCTGGGCCTCGCGGTAGGTCGGACCACCGGGCACGGTGGTGCCCACGCCGGGGGCGAGTTCCGGGTCGAGGAAATCGACGTCGAAGCTCACGTGCAGGTGCGTGCCCTCGTCCACCCCGGCCAGGGCGCGCTGCATGGTCTCGCGCATGCCCATTTCGTCGATGAAGCGCATGTCGTACACCTCCAGCCCTTGGGCATGCACGAACTCCTTTTCCCCGGCGTCGACGCTGCGGATGCCGATCTGGCGGATCTGCCCGGCAGAGAGTGCGGGCGCACCGTCCGGCAGCCGCGCCAGGCGCACCAGCGGTTCGGGGCCGACGCCGAACAGGCAGGCCACCGGCATGCCGTGCAGGTTGCCGCTCGGGGTCAGCGTGCTGGTGTTGAAATCGGCGTGCGCGTCCAGCCACAGCACGCGCAGCTTCTTGCCCGTATCGAAACAGTGCCGGGCCACCGCCGCGATGCTGCCCAGGCCCAGGCAATGGTCGCCGCCCAGCAGCACCGGCAGATTCCCCGCGCGCAATTCGCCCTGCACGGCGTCGAACACCTGGCGGTTCCAGGCGGTCACTTCGTCCAGGTGGCGGTAACCGCCGCTCGGCGGCTGCCAGGGGTTGGCCGGGCCGACCAGGTTGCCCCGGTCCACGACCTGCAGGCCATGCGCCTGCAGCGCCGCCTGCAGGCCCGCGACGCGCAGCGCCTCCGGGCCCATGGAGGCACCGCGCGCGCCCGCGCCGATGTCCGTGGGCGCGCCGATCAGCGCGAGCGTGGGGGCGGCGGACGAAGGGCGGTGGTTCATGGCAGCGGTGGGGGTGGGTGGTTCGGGAGCTGCATTGTGCGCACGGTGCGCGGCAAATCCCAGGCGGCGCCTGGTGCGATTTGCCAGCCATTCTGGCGATTTGGCAGCGAGGGGTGGCGAAATGCCTCCCAGGCCCGTGCACTAGACTCGCCGCCATGCACCTGCCCCTGGCCCAGCTTCCCGCGCAACTGCAACGTGGCCTGGCGCCGCTGTACCTGCTGCACGGCGACGAGGCCTTGCTGGTGGAGGAGGCGGCCGACGCCATCCGTGCCGCTGGCCGCGCCGCCGGCCACACCGAGCGCCATGTCTTCGTGGCCAGCGCCACGCGCTTCGACTGGAGCGCAGTGCTGGCTGCCGGCGGCAGCCTGAGCCTGTTCGCCGAACGCCAGACGGTGGAGATCCGCGTGCCCTCCGGCAAGCCGGGCAAGGAAGGCGGGGCGGCGCTGCAGCAGGTGGCCGCCGGCGCGGAACCGGGCGGTGCCACGCTGACCCTCGTCATCCTGCCCAAGCTGGACAAGGGGACGCGCGGCAGCCCCTGGTTCGGCGCCCTGTCCGACGCGGGCGTGGCCGTGCAGGTGGACGCCGTGGAGCGCGCCGCCCTGGCGCCCTGGATCGCCCAGCGCCTGGCCGTCCAGGGCCAGCGCGTGCGCCCGGGCGAGGAAGGCCAGCGCACGCTGCAGTTCTTTGCCGACCGGGTGGAGGGCAACCTGCTCGCCGCGCACCAGGAAATCCAGAAGCTCGGTCTGCTCTACCCGGCCGGGGAGCTGGACTTTGCCCACGTCGAGGCGGCGGTGCTGAACGTGGCGCGCTACGACGTTTTCAAGCTGGCCGAAGCGGTACTGGCCGGGCAAGTGCTGCGCGCGCAGCGCATGCTCGCCGGCCTGGAGGCCGAAGGCACGGCCGCCGTGCTGGTGCATTGGGCGCTGTCGGACGACATCCGCGCCCTCAAGCGCATCAGCGATGCCATGGCCGCAGGGCGCCCGCTGCCGATGGCGCTGCGCGAGGCGCGCGTCTGGGGCGCGAAGGAAAAGCTCTACGAGCGCGTGCTCGGCCACTTGGCGCCCGCGGCTGCCGGGCGGCTGCTGCAGTCGGCGCATGTCGTTGACGGCATCGTCAAGGGCCTCAAAGCACCCGACTGGCCGCACGACCCGTGGCAGGCGCTGCAGCGCCTGGCCCTGCAAAGCCTGCGCGCCTACGCGCCGCCGCGCTGAATCAGGCGTTGCCTTCGACGAAGGTGACTTGCATGTGGACGCGGTAGGCCTGGATGCGCCCGTCCTCGACCGTCACCTTCTGCTCCTTGATCCAGGCGCCGCGCACGCTGGCCGCGTCCTGGCGTGCGCTCGCCAGGCCCTGGCGGATCGCGTCTTCGAAACTCGTGGGGCTGGTGGCGCTGACTTCTATGACCTTGGCTACGCTCATGGCAATCTCCTGTGGACGGCAAAAAGGGCATCTTGGGCGCGCGCCGCCGCCGGCCGTGTGGGACGGCACGCTTGGAGCCGGTAGGTCGCTGCCCGTCGGCGCGGCGAGCGCCTTCTGCCAGAATCCGGGGCATGAACGCCCTCAACGTCACGGAATACGTCCAGGCCCTGGGTTTGCAGGCAAAAGTGGCCTCAGCGCTTATGGCGTCTGCCTCAGCAGCTACAAAAAACAAAGCGCTCAAGGCCCTGGCGGCGGCGCTGCGCACCCAGGGACCGGCGCTGCAGCAGGCCAACGCACTGGATCTGGAGCGCGCGCGCGCCGCCGGCCTGGCCGCGCCCATGGTCGACCGCCTGCAGCTCACCCCCAAGGTGCTGGAAACCTGCGCCCTGGGCTGCGAGCAGCTCGCCGCCATGCCCGACGTGATCGGCGAGATCCGCGGCCTGCAGCAGCAGCCGAGCGGTATCCGTGTGGGCCAGATGCGCGTGCCGATCGGCGTTTTCGGCATGGTCTACGAGAGCCGGCCCAACGTCACCATCGAGGCGGCGAGCCTGGCCATCAAGAGCGGCAACGCGGCCATCCTGCGCGGCGGCTCCGAGGCCATCGAATCGAACCGCGCCCTGGCGCTGCTGGTCCGTGCGGCGCTGGAGGAGGCCGGCCTGCCGCAGGACGCGGTGCAACTGGTGCAGACCACGGACCGCGACGCCGTGGGTCAGTTGATCGCCATGCCCGAGTACGTCGACGTGATCATCCCGCGCGGCGGCAAGGGCCTCATCGAGCGCATTGCCGCCGGCGCCAAGGTGCCGGTCATCAAGCACCTGGACGGCAACTGCCACAGCTACGTCGATGACCCGTGCGATCTCGACATGGCGCTGCGCGTTGTCGACAACGCCAAGACGCAGAAGTACAGCCCCTGCAACGCTAGCGAAAGCCTGCTGGTGGCGCGCGCGGTGGCGCCCGAGTTCCTGCCCCGCATGGCGGCCGAGTTTGCGAAAAAAGGGGTGGAAATGCGGGTTTGCGCAGAGTCCATGCCATTGTTAGCTACTGTTCCAGGAGCAAAACTGGTCCCCGCGACCGAGCAGGACTGGTCCGAGGAGTACCTGGCGCCCATCATCAGCATCAAGATCGTGGCCGGCGTGGACGAGGCCATCGCCCACATCAACCGCTATTCCAGCCACCACACCGACGCCATCCTCACGCGCGACCACGTGCACGCCCAGCAGTTCCTGCGCGAGGTCGATTCGGCCAGCGTCATGGTCAACGCCAGCACGCGCTTTGCCGACGGTTTCGAATACGGCCTGGGCGCGGAAATCGGCATCAGCACGGACAAGTTCCATGCGCGCGGCCCGGTCGGCATCGAAGGCCTGACCTCGCTCAAGTGGGTGGTGCTCGGCCAGGGCGAGGTGCGCGGCTGAGGCCGGCGCAGCGGGCATGAAGGTCATCATCCTCGGGGCGGGCCGCGTCGGCTGCAGCGTCGCCGAGAGCCTGGTTTCCGAGCGCAACGACATCACCGTCATCGACACCGACGCGGAGCGGCTGCGCGAGCTCGAATCGCGCTTCGACCTGCGCGGCGTGGTCGGTAGCGGCATCGAGGTCGGCGTGCTGGCCGAGGCCGGCGCGCAGGACACCGACCTGCTCATCGCCTGCGCGGCGCAGGACGAAACCAACCTGGTGTGCTGCAAGCTCGGGCAACTGGTGTTCAACATTCCCACGCGCATCGCGCGCGTGCGCTCGCAGGGTTTCGAGAGCGAGGCGCTGATGAGCAACGAGGGCTTCGGCGTCAGCCGCATCATCTGCCCGGAGGAATCCCTGACGCGCTACATCGGCAAGCTCATCGAGTACCCCGAGGCCATGCAGGTGCGCGAATTCGCCGGCGGCCGGGCCTGCCTGGTCTCCACCCGGGCGCGCGCCGGGGCGCCCATGGTGGGCAAGACCATTGGTGAAACCCGCGCCAGCACGCCCGACCTGGCGATGCGCATCGTCGCCCTGTACCGGCGCTTCCCGGACGAGCCCGACCGTTTCGTCGCCTGTGGGGGCCTGACCCGCATCGAGCCGGGCGACGAGGTGTTCGCCTTGTCGGCGCGCGAGAACATCCCCGTGGTGCTGGGCGGCCTGCACCGCCGGCCGGGCCACGAAACCCGGCAGGTGCGGCGCGTGATGATCGCCGGCGGCGAAGCGGTGGGCCTGCGCCTGGCGCAGCAGCTGGCGCGCGAGCCGGGGCGCTTTCACGTCAAGCTGTTCGAGCCCGATGGCGAGCGCTGCGTCGAACTGGCGTCGCTCCTGCCTTCCGAGGTGCTGGTGCTGCAAGGCTCCGCCACCGACGAAGACCTGCTGGCGGCGGAGACCATCGAGGACGTGGACCTGTTTCTCGCGCTCAGCGAGGACGACGAGAACAACATCATGGGCGCCTTGCTGGCCAAGCGCATGGGCGCGCGGCGGGTCCTGGCGCTCATCAACCGGCGCAGCTACGCCGACCTGATGCACGGCACGCAGATCGACATTGCCCTCTCCCCCGCCCAGGCCATGCTGGGCGAACTGCTGGCGCATGTGCGCCGAGGCGACGTGCAGGCCGTGCACAGCCTGCGCCGGGGCGTGGCCGAGGCGCTGGAAGTGGTGGCGCGCGGCGACCGCAAGAGCTCGCGCGTGGTCGGCCGGCGCGTCAACGAGCTGCGCCTGCCCGGCGACGTGCACATGGGGCTCATCGTGCGCGGCCTGGTGGATACTGGCGTGGCGCCCGAGCAGCCGCCGGAAGTGATCATCCCGCGCAGCGACACGGTGATCGAGCAGGGCGACCATGTGGTGTTCTTCCTGCCGCACAAACGGCTGGTGGGCGATGTGGAAAAGCTTTTCCGGGTCAGCGCCACGTTCTTCTGACCATGACCGACCTCCTCCCGGTGCTGCGTGTGCTTGGCATGCTGGTCATGCTGTTTGCGCTCGCCATGGGCGTGCCTCTGGCGGTTTCTCTGCACCAGGACGACGGGGTGTGGCTGGTGTACCCGCTCGCCATGGGGGCGGCGCTGGCCGGCGGCGCGGCGCTCACCGTCGGCCTGCGCCGCTGGCGGCGTGAACTGCTGCCGCGCCATGGCGTGATGCTGGTGTCGCTCGCCTGGACACTGCTGCCGCTGGTCGCGTCGCTGCCGCTCCTGCTCGCTTGCGCCATGGTGGGGCGGCCGCTGTCGTTCACGCACGCGTATTTCGAAGCGGTGTCCGGCCTGACCACCACCGGCTCGACGATCTTCACCGGGCTGGACGCACTGCCGGTCTCGGTCAACGTCTGGCGCACGCTGCTGCAATGGATCGGCGGCATGGGAATTCTGATTCTGGCGGTGGCCGTGCTGCCGGTTCTGGGCGTGGGCGGCAGCCAGCTCTTCAAGGCGGAAGCGGCGGGCCCGGTGCGCGACACCAAGCTGACGCCGCGCATGACCGGCACGGCCAAAGGCCTGTGGGGGGTGTACGCCGCGTTCTCGCTGGCCTGCGCGCTCGCGTACTGGCTCGCCGGCATGGAGCCGCTTGATGCGCTCATGCACATGTTCACGACCGTGAGCCTGGGCGGCATGTCGCCCCATGACGCCAGTTTTGGGTACTTTCGCTCGCCGCTGCTGGAATGGCTGGCCGTGGCCTTCATGCTGCTGGCAAGCTGCAATTTCGCGCTTTATTTCATCGCCGTGCGCAAAGGCCATGTGCGCGAATTCATGGGCGACCCGGAGATGCGCGCCACTCTGGGCACCATGGTGGGCGCGGGTCTATTCATCGCCCTGCTGCTGTGGATCAAAGGGATGTACACGCCGCTCGAGGCGCTGCGCCAGGGTCTGTTCCACACCATTTCGGTGGCATCCACCACGGGCTACGCGAGCAGCGACTATCTGGCCTGGCCGGTGTTTGCGCCCGTGCTGATGCTGATGCTTTCCGGCGTGGCCACCAGCGCCGGCTCAACCGGCGGCGGCATCAAGATGGTGCGCATGCTGATTCTGTTCAAGCAGACGCAGCGCGAATTGACGCGCCTGGTGCACCCGAATGCGGTGCAGCCGGTCCGCCTGGGAGGGCGGGTGGTCGGCAATCCGATGATTTTCTCGGTGCTGGCGTTCATGCTGGTGTACGCGGCAACGCTGCTGACGCTGAGCATGGTGCTGCTGCTTACCGACCTGGACCCGGTGACGGCGTTCAGTGCGGTAATGGCCAGCCTGCACTGCACCGGCCCGGGCCTGGGGGGCGTCGGGCCGGCATCCACCTACGCCGTTCTGACGGATTTTCAGATCTGGGTCTGTACGCTGGCCATGGTGCTGGGCCGGCTGGAAATCCTGAGTTTTCTCGCGTTGCTGACGCCCGCTTTCTGGCGCCGCTGAGCGCTGAAGGCACTCCTACAATTGCCGATCCTTCTTGCCAAGGCCCCGCATGGTTCCGCATCTCATCACCGCCCTTACGGGGCCCATCAACGAGCTCGAGCAGCGCATCATCGACTCGATGCCCGCCACGGAGCGCTGGTTTCGCCTGGAGTGGATGGAGCACACCCCGCCGTTCTACACCTCGGTGGACATTCGCAACGCCGGGTTCAAGCTGGCCCCGGTGGATACCAACCTGTTCCCAGGCGGCTGGAACAACCTGACGCCCGAGATGCTGCCGCTGGCGGTGCAGGCGGCCATGGCGGCGATCGAGAAGATCTGCCCGGAAGCGCGCAACCTGCTGATCATTCCGGAAAACCACACGCGCAACAGCTTCTACCTGAGCAACCTGGTGCAGCTGCAGCGTATCTTCAACATGGCGGGGCTGAACGTGCGCGTGGGTTCGGTCAGCCCCGATGTGAAGAAGACCACGGTGCTTGAGCTGCCAAACGGCGAGAGCGTGACCATCGAGCCCGTGGTGCGAACGCGCGGGCGCCTGGGGCTCAAGCACTTCGACCCCTGCACCATCCTGCTCAACAACGATTTGTCCGCCGGTGCGCCGGGTATTCTGGAGGACCTGCACGAACAGTACCTCCTGCCGCCACTGCACGCAGGCTGGACCGTGCGCCGCAAGAGCAACCATTTCCGCAGTTACGAGGAGGTGTGCAAGCGTTTTGGCAAGGTCCTGGGCATTGACCCCTGGCTCATCAACCCCTTGTTTGGCAAGTGCAGCGACGTCGACTACACGGCGCAGGCGGGCCTGGAGGCGGTACAGGCACAGGTGGACGCTGTGCTCGGCAAGGTGCGCCGCAAGTACAAGGAATACGGCATTAAGGAAAAGCCCTTCGCCATCGTCAAGGCCGACAACGGCACCTACGGGATGGCGGTGATGACGGTGCGGGACGCCAAGGATCTGGAAGTCCTGAACCGCAAAACGCGCAACAAGATGGCCGTGGCCAAGGACGGCCAACCGGTACACGACGTGATCGTCCAGGAAGGCGTGCTGACCCAGGAGCGCCTGAACGGTGCCGTTGCCGAACCCGTGGTGTACATGATGGACCGCTACGTGGTCGGCGGCTTCTACCGCATGCACCCCGACCGGGGAGTGGATGAGAACCTGAATGCGCCGGGCTCGGCCTTCGTGCCGCTGGCCTTCGACCAAAGCACCCACATGCCCCAACTCGGCGCGCGGCCCGGCGTGAGCGCGCCCAACCGCTTCTACATGTACGGAGTGGTGGCGCGCCTGGCCATGCTGGCCGCCAGCTACGAACTCGAGGCCACCAATCCGGACGCTGAAACCTACGAGTGAGCGCGGCCTGTGCAAACCTCCAAGTCCTCGCTCCCGGCGCTCACCCTGGCGGCGATAGGTGTTGTCTACGGCGACATCGGCACCAGCGTGCTGTACGCCATGAAGGAGGTGTTCGGCTCGGGCCACGTGCCCTTCACGCAGGACAATATTTACGGGATCCTCTCGATCTTTTTCTGGACCCTCACGGTCATCGTGTCGCTGAAGTACGTGGTGCTGGTGCTGCGCGCGGACAACAACGGCGAGGGGGGGCTGGTGGCAATGCTGGCGTTGGCGTCGCAGGCGGTGCGGGACAAGCCGCGGCTGCGGGGGCTATTGCTCGCAGTGGGGATTTTCGGCACCTCGCTGTTCTACGGCGACGGGGTCATCACTCCGGCCATTTCCGTGCTGTCGGCCGTGGAAGGCCTGGAAGTGGTCTCGACGCAGTTCCGGAAATACGTGATACCGGTGACGCTGCTGGTGCTGTTTTGCCTGTTCTTCGTGCAAAAGCGCGGTACAGGCGGCATCGGGCGGTTCTTCGGCCCGGTGACGCTGGTGTGGCTGCTGAGCATCGCGGCGCTGGGCATCGCACACATCGCCGAGCACCCGGAGATCCTCTGGGCGCTCAGCCCGCACCACGCGCTTGGCTTCGTGTTCGCCAACCCTGGCACGAGCTTCATCATTCTCGGGGCTGTGGTCTTGTGCGTGACCGGTGCCGAAGCCTTGTACGCCGATCTGGGCCACTTCGGCAAGGCACCGATTCGCCTGGCGTGGTTCGTCGTGGTCATGCCGTCGTTGACGCTGAATTATTTCGGCCAGGGCGCGCTGCTGCTGGCGCAACCGGAGGCGGTGAAAAACCCGTTCTACATGATGGCACCCGATTGGGCCCTGCTGCCCCTGGTGCTTCTGGCCACCCTGGCCACCGTGATCGCTTCGCAGGCATTGATCACGGGGGCGTTCAGTGTGACCAAGCAGGTGATCCAGCTGGGGTACCTGCCGCGCCTGAACATCCAGCACACCAGCGTGCGCGATACCGGGCAGATCTACCTGCCCTTCGTCAACTGGGGGCTGTTCACGGCCATCGTACTGGCGGTGGTGTTGTTCCGCTCGTCCAGCAACCTCGCAGCGGCGTACGGCATCGCCGTCACCCTGGACATGCTGATCACCACGGTGCTGACGTTCTTCGTGCTTCGCTATGGTTGGCGCTATCCCTTGGCGCTGTGCCTCGGCGCGACGAGTTTTTTCTTTCTGGTCGATCTGGCCTTCTTCACGTCGAACCTGCTCAAGCTCTTCCAAGGCGGCTGGTTCCCGCTGCTCATCGGCGGCGGCGTGTTCACCTTGATGATGACGTGGAAGGAAGGCCGCCGTCTGCTGAACGAAAAATTGCGCAGCGACGCCATCGCGCTGAGCGATTTTCTCGAATCCGTTTTCATCAGCCCCCCCACGCGGGTGGAGGGTACGGCGGTTTTTCTCAGCGCCGACCCGGGGGCGGTACCGAATGCATTGCTGCACAACCTGAAGCACAACAAGGTGCTGCATCGCACCAACTTGTTCGTGACGGTGCGCAACCACGAGATCCCCTGGATAGGTCTCGATGGCCGCGTACAGGTGCAGGCGCTCGGCCACGACTGCTGGCAGGTAGTGATCCACTACGGCTTCAAGAACGATCCCGACGTACCAGGTGCACTCAAGCTGTTGCGCGGGCGGGGATGCGACCTGGAACCCATGACCACCAGTTACTTCCTTTCCAGGGACACGGTCATTCCCTCGATCGGCAGTGGCATGTCGCCCTGGCGGGAGAAATTGTTCGCCCAGATGCACCACAACGCAGGGGCGGCTGCGGATTTCTTGAATTTGCCGAACAACGCAGTGGTGGAACTCGGGTCGAAGATCGAAATTTGAAGAGCCCATGCAATTTTTCAAGGATTTGAGCGTTTCCGCCGTTAGCGCAGGGTTCGTTGCCGTTCTGGTGGGGTTCACAAGTTCCGTGGCGATCGTGTTCCAGGCGGCGCAATCCTTTCACGCTACGCCGGGCGAGATCGCATCCTGGATGTGGGCCCTGGGCCTGGGCATGGGTTTGTGTTCCCTGGTGCCCTCGCTGTGGCTGCGCAAGCCGGTGATGGTGGCCTGGTCCACGCCCGGTGCAGCGGTGCTGGCGGCCGCCGGCACCACCGGGCAGTTCGACATGGCGCAGGCGGTTGGCGCCTTCCTGGTGTGCGGCGCGCTCATTACCCTGGTGGGCGTGACCGGTTGGTTCGAGCGGGTGATGAACCGCATTCCCACCGAGATTGCGGCGGGCTTGCTGGCGGGGGTGCTCGCGCGGTTCGGCATGGAGGCGTTTTCAGCGGCCCAGACGGCATTGCCACTGGTGGTGGTGATGCTGGGAAGCTATTTGGTCTCGCGCCGCGTGGCACCGCGTTATGCCGTCGTAGCCACCTTGTGCGTGGGGGTTGCGTACGCGGCCCTGGCCGGACAGATGCAATGGTCGGTCGTGACGTGGACCTTGGCGTCGCCCCGGTTCATGGCACCGCGCTTCGACTGGAGTGCTACCGTGGGGCTGGCTTTGCCGCTGTTCGTGGTGACGATGGCCTCTCAGAACCTGCCCGGCGTCGCGGTGATTCGCGCCTCGGGCTACCAGTTGCCCATTTCGCGCTTGATCACGTTGACGGGTGTCGCCACGCTGGTCCTGGCACCCTTTGGCGCGTTCGCCCTCAACTTCAGTGCCATCACTGCGGCGATTTGCATGGGGCCGCAAGCGCACGCGGATCCTGCGCGGCGCTATACCGCAGCGGCGGCTTGCGGTGCGTTCTACGTGGTGATCGGGATCTTTGGCGCGGTCGTGACCGGCCTGCTGGCGGCGTTCCCGCGGGAACTCGTGGCGGCCATCGCCGGCCTCGCACTCCTCGGCTCCATTGGCGCCGGGCTCGCCAGCGCGTTGCGCGAGGAAGCGCACCGGGAAGCGGCCCTGATTACATTTCTAGTGACCCTCAGCGGCGTGGTGATTGCCGGGGTCGGTTCCGCGTTCTGGGGCGTGGTCGCCGGCAGCATCGCGCTGTTTGTGCAACAGTACGCCAGCAACCCGCGCCGCCCGGCCTTGTGAAAGGCCCATTTTCAGAACCGCGCTGTATGAACCTACTTTTCGTCGCCGATCCCCTCGAAGCATTCAATCCGAAAAAAGACACCACTTTCGCCATGATGCGCGAAGCCCAGCGGCGCGGACATACGGTAGCGGCCTGCCAACCGGCGAATCTGCAATGGGTTCTCGGCGGCAAGGTGCGCGCGCAAGTCCGCAGCATTTGGCTGACGGGCGAACTTGCGCCGTGGTTCCTCGAACAGGAGACGCAGGACAGGGAGTTGGCCAGTTTCGACGCTGTCTTGATGCGCAAGGACCCGCCGTTCGACAGCGAATACTTCTATTCCACCCACCTTCTCGAACAGGCCGAGCGGGAGGGGGTGCGCGTGTACAACAAGCCGCGGGCGCTTCGCGACCATCCTGAGAAGCTGGCCATCCTCGAGTTCCCGGATTTGATCGGCCCTACGCTGGTGACGCGCGACGCCGCGCACATCCGGCAATTCCATGAAATGCACCGGGACATCATTCTCAAGCCGCTCGACGGTATGGGCGGGATGGGGATCTTCCGTGTCGGACCCGACGGCATGAACCTTGGTAGCATCATTGAGACCCTCAACCGCGGTGGTGCGCAGAGCGTCATGGTCCAGAAGTTTCTGCCCGAGATCGCAGAGGGGGATAAGCGCCTCCTCATCATTGGCGGTGAGCCGGTTCCCTATTGCCTGGCCCGCATTCCACAAGGCAGTGAGGTGCGTGGCAACCTGGCGGCGGGGGGCAAAGGAGTGGCGCGCCCGCTGAGCGCGCGCGACTGGGAGATCGGCCGTGCCCTGGGGCCCGTGCTGGACGCGCGCGGGTTGCTGCTCGCAGGCGTCGACGTGATCGGGGACTGCGTGACCGAGATCAATGTCACCAGCCCCACCTGCTTCCAGGAAATACAACAGCAGACCGGCTGCGACGTCCCGGGCTTGTTTCAGGACGCCCTGGAGCGCGCGCTGGAGCAGGCGGGCCGGAGTGCACCGGGATAAATTTCTTAGGACTGCTCGCGAACTGGTACAAACCCGTACTACAATCACAGGCTCCGCTGAACGCGGCCTGAGCCGAGAGGCGATGGTGGCAAGTGGAGGGGGGGGCAGGGGGTATGCGGCGGAAGATTTTCAAAATCTTTTGACTGCTGGCTAAAAATCCT